>Ga0210378_10000034_pt1 | contig 62567 bp, 66 predicted proteins | sample PLM1_60_b1redo_FD_155465 | JGI IMG/M metagenome (GOLD analysis project Ga0210378, IMG submission 155465) | Groundwater sediment microbial communities from an aquifer in East River, Colorado, USA - PLM1_60_b1 redo | ecosystem: Environmental > Terrestrial > Soil > Riparian zone | place: USA: East... | reverse complement strand
ACCTTCTTCTTGAGCGCGCCAATCCACGTCCCGGACATGGAATCAGTGATCCCGGTCTGGTTGTGCTTGGTGTTCCAGAAGCTGGTTGCGACGAAGGGATGAGGCAGCGCGACCTCGGTCTGGTGATCCATCCAGCTCATCCACCGCTGACCGGGGGACGCAAGAGCGAGCAGGGCCGCGAACAGCGACGCGCCTCGCCTGAAGATCAATACCTCAAGAGCGCCCCCACGCCTTCCCCATTACCCCACTCCATCACCGGACTATCCCCAGACAGGCCTACCGTCTCGACCCGGGAACCCTGGCGCAGCGCGGAGGCCACCGCGCTCTCGACGATGTCGGAGACCCGTTCCAGCTGGCCGCCACAGGTCGGGCAGACGGAACCCTCCAAGGTCAGGCGTCCGCAACTGGTGCAACGCAAGCCCTCACGCGCGAGGCCGAACGGAACCACCAGGGCCTCCACGCGATCTTCGTTCAGAGCGGCCAGGACCCCTCTTAGCCCGCGGACTGCGTGCCTTCCCGCATCCGCCTCGGCCGCGAGACGCTCGAGCACCCGCCGCTCCCGCTCCGCCTCCACCGCCTCTTCGACGGCCAGCGATCGCTCCCGGACCTCTGCCGGCATGGCCGTCATGGCGAGCGTCGCCCTCGCTACGACCCGTCGCCTCAGATAGTCGTGCAGGCCCCGTTCGAACTCTGGGATCAGCTCCTCGGGGCCGGCAAGGATCAGGTGGTCGAACTTGCGCCGCTTGTAGAACCGGAGGAGGACCTCGGACACGTGCTTGAGGTGGTGAGCCATGACCTCCTCGATGTGCCGCCGGTAGCGGGCCTGCGCCCAGCCGCCCTGATCGTGCTGGCCGGGAACGTCGTCGAAGACGTCCGTCTCCTCCGCGATCTCCCCCATTCGGACCAGGAAGATGCGTGCCTTCTCACGATCGACCAGGACCGTGCAGAAGGATTCGGACGTCTGAACGGCGGCCTCGAGGGGAAGCAGGTGGGGATGATCCGAGAGGGTCGCGCGGTCAGGAAGGGGCCTCGACACCTGAACTTCTTCCCAGAGGCGCGCCTCGGCGCAGGAGAAGAGCGCGAGCCCGCGCGTCCGTCCTCTATCCAACCCCTGGACGACGTCCAGCATCCTCGCCGTGTCCTTTGACACCGAAGCGCGACCCTCTCTGTCCAGGTGCTGGCTCGCCCGATGCAGCCCGTGGCAGAGTTCCTCCGCCCTCAAGAGATAGTCCTGCCGCCTGGGATAGCGGCGCCCATCAACGTCCAGGTACAGACTCGAGACCGGTAACCCGTTCGTCTTCCATCCCGCCAGCCTTTTGAGGAAGCCTCGATCGAGATCGGGCATCGAAACACACTCCTTCCCCCGCCTCAGGGGTAGCGAAACTTGATGGCCCAACTCTCTAGTGACTTATTCGATGATGAGGCGCTGGAGCCTGCCGGCTGGCTCCTCCCCTCCAGCCAGCCGCGAATCGATCACCGCCCGCAGCGCCAGAAGCACTTCGCGGCCGGCCAGCAGCAGATGCTCCGTCAGTTCCGGCTTCACCTCGCTCAGTGCGGTCACGGCTAGACAGATCGGGCAGAAACCGACCTGGCAGATGGCCGCCGAGGAAGGAGGGCCGGCGTGATCCTCTTGTTTCTCAGGGCGTGACGGCTTGGGTGCCACCTTCGGCGCCGGCTTCTTCCTGGATCTGACCTCAGCCATTTCGTCCCCCCTGTCTCGTAGCCGCGCGAGCCGTGGGGTTGGGCTCGCGGGCGAACCGGACCTCCAAGCGATCGTCCACGAAGCTCGCCTCCTGGACGTCGAGCCGCTGGAGGGTCTGGGGAAGCACCAGGTTTCTCTTGTAGCCGCCCACCCTTATGTAGAGCTCGTCGGCCTTCCTGAAGACCTCCAGGTCACCGCGGTCCACGAACGGCAGCCGGAGGGAGAGCACGTAGGAGCCCCCCCGCTTCCTCACCCGCATCGGCTCGTCCACATGCAGGACCTCCGTCCCGAGCCGCTCCCCGTAGACCTCCTCACCCATCTCCTCGAGCAGGGCGAGGCCCACCATCTCACGGTCAAAGAGCCGGGCGGTGAGGATCGGTACCGGCTCGAAGGATTCCCGGACCGTCTGCAGGTGCTCGGCCTGGATGTCCTTCCACTTACCGAAATACGGGTCCTCCACTTCGGGCGGGATGATCCGGTTGACGATCACGGCGTCCACCCGGTAGCCGAACAGCGACAGGTACGTGTACGTCCTGCGGGCCTCCGCTATGACCATCTTCTCTGGGTTCAGCACCAGACGGACGGACGACATACGGTCGTTGGTGAGGAGCTGCCGGACGCCGTCCAGGTTCCGGTGCAGACGCTCGACGGCAGCGAAGATCCGGTCGTCGGCGATAGGCATGCTGGTCAGCTTCGAGAGGAGCGGCCGGATCGTCTTAACGACGCGGCGCTCGACGGGGAAGATTCTCTCGATGTACCAGTTCATGACCTCGGGGAGTGACAGGAGGCGCAGCGTCTCCGCTGTCGGGGCGCAGTCCACGACGAGGAGGTCGAAGTTCCCGGAGTCCACATGCTGTTTCACGTCCGTGAGGCTGAAGATCTCGTCCAGGCCAGGGATGATGGAGAGCTCCTCCGCCTCGATGGCGTCGACCCCGGCCCAGTTGAGGAATGAGATGACGAACTCCTGTATGTCCCGCCAGTTCGCTTCCAAGCGGTCCTGAGCGTCGATCTGCTCGGCCCATAGATTGGGAGAGATCTTCTGCGCGCGAGAGGTGAGCGGGATGTCGAAGGAGTCGGCGAGGGAGTGTGCCGGGTCGGTGCTCATGACCAGAGTGCGCTGGCCGGACGCCGCCGCTCTGACTGCCGTGGCCGCCGCCACGGTGGTCTTACCGACTCCACCCTTGCCGGTGAACAGCAGGATCCGCACTTGGCTCCTAGCCTACCTCGGAGGGCAAATGCGCTGCCTTGAGCTGACTGGGCGAGAAGCGGGGGGCCACCGCGCGGCTGACACAAAATGAGACTCATTTTGTGTCGCCCTCTACCTGAGACAATCCGAGGCCGGGAGATGCCGTGATCAGAGAAGCCACGCCGGCGGACGCCAGGAGGATCGCGGAGATCCACGTTCGCGCCTGGCGGTTCGCTTACAAGGGGCAGATGCCCGAGCAGCTCCTCGCCGGCCGCACGGTGGAGGGACGCCTGGAGATGTGGAACCGAGGGCTGGCGCGCCGCGGGCAAGGAGAGACCTTCCCGAGGATCTGGGTTTTCGAGCGAGAAGGCCAGGTGATCGGATTCGTCAGCTCCGGACCCAGCCAGGACCCAGACGCCACCTCGGAGACCGGCGAGGTCTACGCCATCTACATCGAGCCGGACGCCATCGGAACGGGCGTCGGCAGAGTGCTATTTAGTCATGGGGTCGACGATCTGAAGGAGCTCGGCTTCGAGAGGGCCACGCTCTGGGTCCTGGAGTCGAACGAACTGGGTCGCCGTTTCTACGAGGCCGCCGGCTGGCTCCCCGACGGCACCGAGAAACTCGAGGACTGGGACGGCTTCGGCATCCCCGAGGTCCGGTACTGCATCGCCTTCCGTCAGCCAGCTAGCACGGAAAGTTGATTAGCTACAATTACAGAATCGCGGTGCGCCGTGAGGCGAAAATGTGGAGCCTCGTCTTCACTTTTCCGGCGGGGGCGTCCACGAAATGATGAAATCGCCGGACTCGGCATCGATCATCGTGAACGCCGGCCGGATCTGACAGGTCCCATGGACTGGTGGACTGGCTCTGACCACTGTGGAGGGGCAGAAGCTGGACCCGTCGTAACGGATGATCCATACGAGAGTGTCCTTAGCGAAGTCGCCGCCCTTAGGCACTACGACCAAAGTGGGGGTCTGACTCTCCCCAGCGGAGCCACCCTCCTGCCAGGCGATGTCCATCGCTTCGTCCGCGTCGACTGGGGGCTTGGCGTCGGGAGGAGGCGGAGCGAACGTGAACCCGATCAGGTCGTTGGCCTCTGCTTCCGCCAGACGCTCCTCCGGCTGTTTGGGAGGACATGGTGGGGAAAGCGTCAGGCAGTCCGGAGCAGGCCGCGGGCCGTGGGTGACTCCGGCGTAGGGCTTGCGCTGCTCCCCCGACCCGCTCACGGCAAGCGCGAACACCAGCACACCTAAGGCCGCTATCAGAACCAGCGCGCGCGCTCGACTCATGCTCCGCTCCCTACGTGTCCAGGGTATCCCAAATCTTCGCCGTGTAGTTGCTGAGCTTGCTCTTGGCTCCGTGAGTCGTGTAGTGAGCGGAGGACCAGCTTGAGGCAGCGGAGATCAGATCCAATGAGATCCAGTCGTTGCCGCTTCCGTATTCGCGCATGAGCATTGCGAGGAAGAATGTCGTGTTCCCCGAGGTGCCCTGGTAATCCGTCGGCTCATACAGGAACTCCTCATCGAGAACGGGGGTCACCCAGTCCCAGTAGACACCATCGCCTACATCGTCATCGGGGTTGAAGAACGTCACGGGAGGCGTACCGTCTCCACCATTGTTCGGCGGCACGTTGTAGAAACCATCTAGTTCTGGGTCGTAGAAGAGGTGGATTAGGCCGTCGCCCGGCTGCCAGTCCACGCGATACTTCACGAATTTCCCCTCCGTCGGGGTCCCCCAGATCGTGCGGATGTGGTCACTTCCCTTGGAGCCCCATTCCCAGAAGTACCGCATGCAACCGCACCCGCCCGTGTCGCCGTTTCTTAGGTAGCCGATCTGGGCGATCCCTCCCTCGAACAGGCTGCCAGACTTCCCGTTCTGAATCGCGACCCAAGCCATGCTGAAAGAGTGTGTGCTCACACAAGTCTCGGCGTTAGTCCGTGTTTCGATCTCGGCTGTGATTCCGCGGCATCGCTTGCTCGCGCCATTGTCCCGAACCCAGCCTTCTTGAAAGTTCGGGATGCTCTGGTCGCACGCAACTGCTGCCGCATTCTCCACGGGGACAAACTGGAACCATAGGGTGCACAGCCCCACAAAAAGAAGGCTCCCGGCCCCATTTCCTGACCCTCAAGCTCGTCCCCTTAGACGAAACTGCCAGTACGGTTACCACGACTCCCAGTTGCGGGCAGCTCATTCGATGGCCGATCGACGGCTAACGCCATGTAGTCCAGACGCCTGTGGTTCGCGAGATCGGGTCGGGCCTAACCCTTGCTCTCGACGCGCTTCTTGAGGCCGTCGAGTGCCGTGGTGATCACCGTCTTCTCGGCGGTCTTGCGGAGGAAGCCGGGCAAACTGATGTTCAGCTCCAGGTTCAGCCGGTAGGTCACCTTCGTTCCATCGTCGGTCGGCTCCAGGACGTACTCGCCCTGTATGTCCTTGACGACACCTTCGGCTTCCTTCGTCGTCCAGGAGATGCCTGTGTCCTTGGCCGAGTACTTGTAGGCGAGCGTGTACCTCGCGTCGAAGCCCATCTGCGAGACCGCCATGGCCACTTCGGTTGGGCGATCCTTCGAATCGCGCTTGAGGACTGTGGCTTCCTTCACCCCTGCCCACTGCGGATAAGAGTCGAAGTCGGTGATGGCGGCCATCACCCCTGCCGGCTTCGCCTTGATGTCGGTCGTCCCCTCTGTACGCTCGGCCACTTGGTGCTCCTTTTCGTTCTTTAGTCGGGGACCTCGATGGTGAAGCCTCGCCCGCTCGCCTGGAAATGGCCCACGTTGATCATCTCGGTCACGCCGATGTTCCCCTGGTTGACCAGCGGTTGATGGACGTGTCCGAACAGCGCGTACTTCGGCTGATGTTCCTGCACGTAGGCGATGAGGCCGGCCGAGCCGGGCTCGAACTTCTTGGCCACGACGTCGTAGACGTACCAAGGGATCCGGGGTGGCATGTGCGTGCAGATGACGTCGACCGGCCCGACGCGCTCGAGCTTGGCGTCGTATTCCTCGTCGGGGACCTCGCCGGGGATGCCCAGTGGGGTCCGCACTCCCCCACCAACGAATCCGAAGGTCATGCTCCCCAGGCGGATGCTTTCGCCGTCCAGGAACCGGATGCCGTCACGCAACGTCGCGCGCAGGAGCTCGGGTATGTCGACGTTGCCGAAGGTGACGAAGGAGTGATCTGGCAGGACCTCGAAGACGCGTTCGTACTCTCCCTTGGCAAGATCGAGGAACTGCTCACGGAGGCCTGGGCGATCGCCGATGCGTTCGCGGAAGTTTCGCCTGGCCTCCTCGTACTTTCCCTCGTACCGCAGCCTGGCCGCCTCAGCCACCGGCTCTCTGCCGAACACCTGCACGAGGATGCCGTCCATGGTCCGGTAGTCCAGGACGTTTATCAGGTCACCTAATACGAGCAGCGCATCGCACTCGCGGGCCACGGCAGGGATGTGCTCCACCGCGCCGTGCAGGTCGGAGATGGCGGTCACGCGCATCGGGCCAAAGGGTAGCATCGCCTCTGATGAAGCCCATTCGCGCCGTCCTTCTGGACTTCGGCCACACGCTGGTGGACTTCCAACGAACGCAGGAGGCCCTTCACTCCGCATACGAACAGATCAAGGCGCGCATAGAAGCGGTGGCCTACATGGAGGCCCCCGAGCTGCTGGATCTGGTAGAGCGGGTGGCGGGTGGCGTCGACCGCCTGGTGGCCAAATCCTATGAGGAGAGGAGGATGGAGGAGCTGGATCAGAGCGCCCTGTTTCGCGAAGCGCTCTCCTCGATCGGCTTCGATCTCCCCGACGACGTTATCCGCCACATCGTCCATCTGGACCACACGGCCTACTCGAACTCGATTACGGTCGAACCCGAGGTGCGGGAGACCCTCGACGTACTTCGCGAGCGCGGGTACCGCCTCGGGTTGGTGTCAAACATGACGCTACTCCCCGAGCTGATCCGCGGCGATCTGGATAGCCTGGGCCTGACCGGGCAGCTCGACTCGGCCGTGTTTTCCAGCGAGGTGGGAGTAAGGAAACCGGATCCCCGGATCTTCCGCGAGGGGCTCGCGAGGCTGGGTGCGGAGGCCGCCCAGACCGCGTTCGTGGGCGACCGTCTCTACGACGACATAAGCGGAGCTCAGGCCGTCGGCATGCGGGGAGTGCAGACAAGGCAGTTCCGCCAGGAGGACGATGCGTCTTTCCGGCCCGACGCCGTCATCGACCACCTGCAGGAGCTCCCCGAGGTACTCAGACGCTTCGGAGGGCCCTGACCTACCCGGTGCCTGATCCGGGTCGGGCGAGGCTTACCCCGCCGCCTGTCTGAGCAGCTCCGCCAGTCGCTCCGCCTGCCGTTCCCAGGTGAAGAAGCGTTCCACGCGCCCACGGCCGGCCCCGCCGAGAGTCCCTCGGAAGCCGGGGTCAGTCAGCAGTCGGACAAGCGTCAATGCGACGGCCTTGTGCTCCGCCCCCTCCACCAACAGGCCGGTCTCTTCGTCGACCACCGCCTCGGCAGCGCCCCCGGACCTGCCGGCCACGACCGCCTTCCCTCCCGCCGCGGCCTCCAGGAAGACTATGCCGAAGCCCTCGACCTCGAGCCCTGCCCAGCGCGTACGGCAGGGCATCGCGAAGACATCGCAGGCCGCGTAGTGCGCAGGCAGGTCGTGATCCGGGACCTGCCCGGCGAATATCACAGAGCCAGATGGTGCCTCCGCGGCCAGCGTCTCGAGGGTCACCCTGTACGGTCCGTCGCCTACGATGAGAAGAGTCGCGTCGGGCACCGAGCGCCGCAGCTGCTCCATCCCCCGGATGAGCACGTCCTGGCCCTTGCGAGGCACCAGCCGGGACACGCATAGGATCACTGCCTTTCCCTGGAGCCCATGGCGCTCTCGAACACCCGCGCCTTCAATTGCGGGCCCGAAGCGCCTTGCGTCGACGCCTGGGTGGAGGACGGTGACCGCAACGCCTTCGGGCGTGATCCGTCGGACCGCTCTCGCGAGGTACTCGCTAACCGCGGTCACAGCTCTCGCCTCAGACATCGCCCGCCGCATGGCGGCCGCGAGCACCGGCGACCGGGCCAGCCACAGCTCCGTCCCGTGTGTGAGCACGACGTAGGGGTACCCGCGGGCGGAGATCTCTGGTCCGATCAACGGGGCCGGCAGGCCGTGGCCAAAGAGGACGACGTCTGCCTGATGCTCCCGGGCGAGTGAGAGCGCTCGCCGACCGAGGTCCCGCGTGGGCCAAAGGAACCGGGCCGGCCATCTGTGGACGGGGAAAGGCTGTTCGGCGTCATGTTCTCGCCACCCATCCCAGTTCGGGGCCAGGACCGCCACGCACTCGGGGGGGAGATGGCGGGCGAGGTTCGAGACGTACTGCTGGACCCCGCCGACGCGTGGCGGGAAGTCGTTCGTAACGATCAGCACCCGGGGCACTGTCTGGGCTGTCAGCACGCCGGCTCAGATCACTCCAACGGTCTTCAGGCCCGACAGCTCTTCGCTTCGAACCCCGAGCTCGGCCAGGATCTCCTCGGTGTGCTCCCCCAGAGCCGGAGCAGGCCGGAGCGGCCCCGGGTCGAAGCCCGAGAGCTTTATCGGCGGGCCCGGCCCCACGGCCTGACCACCGACCTCGGCGACCATGCCCCTGTAGCGCACCTGCGGATCCGAGAGGGCCTCGAGTACGTCGTTCACTGGCCCTACGCACGCCTGGACCCTGCTCAGGAGTCCGACCCATTCGTCCCGGTCCCGCTCACCGAAGATCGCATCGAGGCGATCGGCCATCTCCCCCTGTCGCTCCGCTGGCCCGTACTGATCTGGGACGAGTTCGGGGCAGCCAAGAGCCTCGCAAAGCGCACCCCAGAACTGGGGTTCCAGCGCGCCCACGGTCAGGTGAAGCCCATCCCTCGTCCGGTAGGTGCGGTAGCAGGCCAGGCCGCCTCCAAGCGGCGGCCCGCCCTTCTCTGGAGTCCGACCCAGCGCCAGCGCGGCGCCCGCGTGGATCGAGAGCCATGACACGACCCCGTCCAGCATCGAAGTGTCCACGAACTGCCCCTGCCCCGTCTGAGACCTCTGGAACAGCGCCGCGAGCACCCCAACGGCCCCGAGCGTGCCTCCCCCGCCCAGATCAGCTATCTGCACGCCAGGGAGCACGGGCTCGCCGCTCGACTGCTCAGCCATGGACAGGAGGCCGCCGTAGCCGATGTAGTTGATGTCGTGGCCTACCAGATCCCGATAGGGCCCGTCCTGGCCGAATCCCGTGATCGCGCAGTACACGAGGGAGGGGTTCTCGGCCGACAAAGGGGCGTATCCGATGCCCAGCCGGTCCATCACTCCCGGCCTGAAGCTCTCCACTAGCACATCCGCCTTGGCGGCCAACCGCCTGAGGAGCGCCGCCCCCTGCGGGTGCTTGAGATTGAGCGTGATCGAGCGTTTCCCCCGGTTGAGAGCGCGATGAGCCGCGCTCGCGCCGTCCACGACGGGGGGCGTCCACCTCACGTAGTCGCCCCGGCCGGGCTCTTCCACCTTCACCACATCCGCTCCCAGGTCGGATAGGAGCAGGGTGCAGTAGCCGCCCGCCAAGAGCCGGCTGAGATCGATGATCCTCACTCCCCGGAGTGGACCAGACGAACTAGCGTTCGCTTTCTTCCTCCTTTTGGTAGGTGTGCAACTAAGGTTTCAAGGGTATCCAACGTGGAACACCGGCGAAAGCCCCCGAGGGAGCGCATGGATCGACGCACAGGCAAGGGGCACGTTAGCGACGGCGGAAGCAGGTTTTCCTGGCCTTTTGCCGAGGTTCCGCTTACGATGGGGTCGATGCCTGACGTGGATATCGACGTCGGGACCCTGCCTCAGCAGGTGAGCCCGCCGGATCACTGGCAGGAGCGCGCAGCATGCTACGGACTGGACCCCGAGGTCTTCTTTCCCACTACCGAGGAAGAAGCTGGCCTCGCCCTTTCGTACTGCTCCGTCTGCACTGTGCGTGAAGTATGCTTGGCTTGGTCGCTTCAGAACGGCGAACGCTACGGCGTCTGGGGTGGCACCACCGAGCAGCAACGCAGGCGTCTGACCCGGCACGTCGCCTGACCAGTCTCCCCTGAGCCTCCCTATAATCGATCCGTGGAGCGCGCTGTTATCGTCGACGGCGCTCGGACCCCTGTCGGGAAATTCCTGGGCGCCTTCTCCGAAGTCCCGGCCGTCGACCTGGGCGTTCATGCTACCAAGGCCGCCCTTTCTCGCGCGGGGATCATGCCCACGGACGTCGATGAGCTGGTCTTCGGACATGCCCGGCAGGCTGGGAACGGTCCCAACCCTGGGCGACAGGTGGCCTATCGGAGCGGCCTCGGGGAAGAAAAGCCCGCCTTCACCGTGAACATGGCCTGCGGGTCCGGGATTAAGGCCATCCAGGTCGCGGCCGAGCAGATCATGCTGGGTGGCGCGGAGGTCGTCGTGGCTGGCGGGCAGGAGAACATGACTCGGACGCCCTTCCTGCTCGACCGGATGCGGTTCGGCTACCGGATGGGCGATGCCACCGTCTACGACGGCATGAATCGGGACGGTTTCCTCGACCCCCTGTGCGGTCTCCTCATGGGGGAGACGGCCGAGAACCTGGCCCGCCGCTACGAGATCCCCCGAGAGGAGCAGGACGAGTTCGCCCTGCGCTCCCAGCTCAAGGCGGCGGCCTCTTGGGACAGGCGAGCCAAGGAGATCGCGCCCGTAGAGGTCTCCGGACCAAAGGCCTCGATGACCCTGGTAGAGCGAGATGAGCATCCACGACCGGAGACCACTGCCGAGGCTCTGGCCAAGCTCAAGCCGGTTTTCGACCAGGACACGGGCACGATCACCGCCGGCAACTCCTCGGGGATAACCGACGGTGCGGCCGCCCTGGTCTTGATGGCGGAGTCCCGGGCCAGGGCCGAGGGCAGGGACCCCCTGGCCAGGATCGGAGCCTATGCGAGCGCCGGCGTGGATCCCGCCTACATGGGGATCGGGGTCGTGCCGGCCACCCGAAAGGTCCTGGACAAGACCGGCCTTTCGTTGCAGGACTTCGAGGTCATCGAGCTGAACGAGGCCTTCGCCGCCCAGGTGTTGGCCTGTGATCGCGAGCTCAAGCTCGACCCAGAGCGGTTGAACCCGAACGGCGGCGCCATCGCCATCGGCCACCCGATCGGGATGACGGGCGCTCGGATCGTTCTGACTCTCGCGTACGAGATGCGTGAGAAGGGTTATTCCCTGGGGCTCGCCACGCTCTGCATCTCCGGCGGCATGGGGATGGCCATGGTCCTGGAGCGCCCTTAAGAACTAGCTGTTAGCGCAAGACCCAGATCAGGGCGGCGGCGATCAGCGCCAGGCCGAACAGGAACATCAGGAGGTCCGCTCGCTTGAGCTTGCCTGGCTGCATCGGGTTGAAGCCCATGGCCCAACCAACTCCTCAGATCGGCTCTGCCAGCTTGTAATACTCGCGGAACTTAGCGGGTGAGAGCCAGTAGATGTGCTGCCGCACGGTCGAGGCTAGGGTTCGCGCCTCGGTCTCGTCGGCGCACGCTCGGGTCCAAATGACGGCGCCTCCCGGCTCCGAGATCAGGACCTCCCAGCCCAGGTCGCTCTGGCTCATCTTCACCGAGTATTCGTTCGGGGGCTCGCCGGCACCAGGCTCGACACTCAACGCCGGCCCGGGGCGCTGCGTCCGTTCAGCCGCTTGATCTGGTCCTCCAGAGGGCCCAGCACCGAGCTGCGATCCAGTTTGAACTTTGGTTCCATCGCGGCGATCTTCTCCAGGGCGTTCTCGAGCACCTCGCCGGCGTTCTCTGCGGTCTCCAGCGCTTCGGCGAGGATCGCGGTGTAGTCCTTGTTGAACGCCTTGCCGTCCCACGGGCAGTGGCCGCCGTTATCGAGGATCTGCCGGACGAGCATCTCCCGACCGCACTCGTCGTGAACCACCTTGATCTTCACGTTGGCACTCCTACCTGGGGAGGCACTCCTACCTGGGGAGATGCAATCTTGCCATACAGCGGGTCCTCGCCGATCATGCGGAACAGCCGATACCGGCCGTCCTCCCTAACCGGCGGGCGCGTCTACCCTGAACACGGTACTCATATATACTTCATTCTCTCGTCTTGCACTTGGCAATGAAAACGGGGAAGGCAAGAAGACAAGGAGCCCGCCATGCGGAAATACTCCGTCTCCATCCTCTTGGTTACCCTTCTGGTGGGATCACGAGTGGCCTTGGCCGCCCCACCCGCTTTCGCAATCGTTACGGTGCTGCATGGGCTTCCCGCGGTCACAGCCGATGTCTACATAAACGGGGTGCTGACGTTGGACGGCTTTGAGCCCAAGTCGGCCACCGATCCCCTCGAGCTCCCTCCCGGCGACTACCACATCGAGATTCGAGATGTGGGGGCCGCCGCAGACTCCCCGCCCGTCCTCGAAGGGTCTGCCACCATCAAGGCCGGGCAGAATATCTCGATCATCGCCGGTTTGAGCGAGACGGGTGATCGGATCCTGAACGTCTTCCCGAACGATCAGTCGGCCGTTGGGGCGGGGAAGATCCGTCTAGTGGCACGGCACGCCGCCGCCGCCGCCCCGCTGGACGTGCGGATCGATGGGACAACGGTTCTAAGCGGTATCGGCAACGCGGAGGAGGCCACCAGGCTCATGGCGGCCGGGACTCACTCCGTGGAGTTCACGGAGGCGGGCAGCGACGACGTGTTGATAGGACCCCTCGACGTCGCGATGGGGGAGGGGACGGAGCAGATCCTCTACGCCGTGGGATCGAAGGAGGAGCAGTCGCTAGATGTCATGACCCAGACCCTCACCGATCTCCAGTCGGATCCCACGGACGTCAACACCGGAGACGGGGGGCTTGCCGCGACGGGGGACTTTCCTGCTTACGCCGTCGCCCTGATGGCGATTGCGGGGGTCGGCTTCGTGGTCTCGAGCGTCTGGCTGCTGCGGAACCGCCGGTCGCGTCATGCTGCACCTAATGGATAGATCTCAGACGGGGAAGCGCGCCGCGTATTCCATATTTCTGGCAAGTGTCTTGCTGCTCGTCGGCACGATAGATTGGTGGGCAGGGAGCCGTTCTGTGGCCAACGTGGGTTCACTAGATCGGCTTGGCACATTGGGCTCAACAGCCTCGTCCCGGTCCGATGCTCGCCCGAACTCTGCGCTCGGGCCCGGACTCCGAGCCACAGGGGTGGCAGCAGATGCTTCGCTAGTGGAAGCGTCCACCGGCCCGATAGTGCCAAGGATCGCGGTGCATTCGGCCAGACTGGCGGATGTCACATGGAAGCGAGTGCCAACACCCGTTCGGGTCTGGATCGACGCCATCGGCGTGGACGCTCGTATCCTCCCGGTCGGCGTGGTTTCGGGGACGTGGACGATGGAAGTGCCGGCCGATGTGTCGGTCGTGGGCTGGTACCGTTTCGGACCCTCTCCCGGGGCGGCTGGCTCTTCGGTATTGGTGGGCCATGTGGACTCTCGAGCCCAGGGCGCAGGTGTGTTCTTCCGACTGTCTCAACTGGCGCCCAGGGACCGGGTGGTCGTTGAGTTCGGATCCGGCCGCCTGGAGTGGTTCGAGGTCGTGGCTCGCCGCTCGTACGACAAGAGCAACCTACCCGATCGGGTATTCGCGAGGACCGGTGGACCGGTGCTCACGCTGATCACGTGCGGAGGGTCCTTCGACTACCGAACCCATCATTACGCGGACAACGTCGTCGTCTTCGCTGTGCCGATCGATTGACGCCGACTAGCCCAGCATAGGGGCGGCAGGTTTTCCTTCTAGTATGAGAGCGCCCACCAAACAGAGAGCAGGCACCACGACCGCCTAGCGTCTATCCCACCACATCCAGTGGAAGACGGCCTCAGGCTTCAACGGCCACATCGTACACACGTCCGGGCCGAGATACACACCGTGCGGCCGCATTCTAAGCCTCTGACCTGCACGGATGCAGACCTTAAACCAACTTGATCTTCACACGACCTCCTCTTCGGCGGCTCTCTCGAACCGCGTCACGGTCTCGGCCAGCTCGAACGGGTTCACCGGCTTGACGAACCAGGCGTCCGCCCCGGACCATCTGGCGAGCCAAGAGTCCTGGGGCCGGTCAAGCAGGATCACGATCTTTCCGCCAAACGGCTGCTCGGCGCCCTTGAGCTCCTTCGTCAACGCGAACGCCCCTGCGTGCGAGGTGATCTCATCGGCCACTATGAGGTCTGGCCGGTACTTCCATGCGAGGCTGATGCCGGCCAGGCCGTCGCTTGCCTCGATCGCTTCGACCGCCCGCCCCGTCGTTCGCTCGATGGTGCGGGCCGCGATGGACATCTGGGCCCGAAGGCCTGGATCTGAGGACACGACCAGCAGCTTCACTCGCAGGATTCTAACCGTCGCCTCCCACCGTGAGGCGATAGGCTTCGCGCCGGACCGAGCGCAAAGGAGGAGGTGGCATGAAGACAATCACGGAGCAGATGGTCGCCGAGTTCCTCGGGGCCATGGCCCTCGTCTTCATCGGGGCGGGTTCGGTGGTCGTGCTCCTGGCACAGTTCGGGGACGGTTCGGCCATAGTCGGGATCGCGCTTGCCCACGGGCTGGTGCTGGCGGTCATGGTCTCTAATCTCGGGCACATCTCGGGCGCGCACTTCAACCCGGCCGTGACCCTTGGCGTCTGGGTGGCGGGCAAGATCGAAACGATGCGGGCGGGTGTGTACGTCCTGTCCCAGCTCGTCGGCGCCATCGCGGGGGCCGCCCTCCTGCGGTGGGTGATGCCGGAGGCGATCTGGCGATCGACTTTTCTGGGTGTACCACAGGTCGCCCATTCGGCGGGATTCACGAACGGGAAGGCCGTGCTCCTGGAAGCCATCTTGACCTTCTTCCTGGTCATAACCGTCTTCGCTTCGGCCATCGACGAGCGAGGGGTCTTCAAGTCGGTCGCCGGACTCACCATCGGGCTGGTCCTCACGTTCGATATCCTGGTGGGTGGGACCATCACGGGGGCGGCCATGAACCCGGCTCGCTGGTTCGGCCCAGCTCTGATCGCGGGCAAGTGGACGGATTGGTGGGTCTACCTGATCGGTCCGGCCATCGGGGGCGTGCTTGCGGCGAGCGTGTTCCTCTTCGCCTTCCTGAAAGACCGTGAGCCCGAGCCTCAGAGCATGACCGGGAGCGACGCAGGCGAGGAGGCCTAGGCTTAGCCGCCCGCGAAGTGGGCCGGCCCCGTCCCAGGTAGGTAAACGATAGGGACGGGCGGGCAGCACCATCGGGCCAGCACCCAGTCCGAGGTGGGCGTCGGGATTGCGTTCCACCGATCAGCCCTCAGCGAATCGATGGTCACCCAGCCTTCCGTGGATCGACCGAGGATCCAACGCCCGTCCGGCGACCACGAGGCCCGGTCAAGGTCGAGCAGATCCAGGTAGGGCGCGTCCTTCGGCATCAGTCGCGTCACGCGGCCGGCGCGGCCGGCGAGCTCCGCGATGAGCGCCTCCGCGCTCGACCAAGACAGAGAAAGCGGGTTGTAGGCGGATCCGGCGAAGGTGCCCTGGCCCGTCCTGGGATCCACTAGGGCGATCCCCGCTAGCCCGAACCCGTTCGCACCCGACGCCGAGCCGAGTGCGAGCCTCTCGCCGTCCGGCGACCACGCAAGGAGGTCGATGGAACCAAAGTACCGCCCCCCGGTGAGCCTGCGGACCATGGCCGATGTAACCAGCGTCCGCCGCCGACCGCCCGTGGGATCCATGGTGTCCACCGAATCGCGCACGGCCGAGATGACCGTGAGCGGCGTGATCGCGAAGCCGTAGGAGGGAGCCCAGGCCACGGGCCAGGATCCCTCCAAGCGGAATTGCACGTCGACACGAACGTCGAGCACGCCGAAAGCGCCAGCCAGGTAATGTCTGGGCACATCGCTCCCGGACGGAATCCGGAAGGCGATGAAGTTGGAGTCGGTCGACCACATCGGCTCGCATCCGACGACCGGCGGCCAAATCGGCCGGGTCGGATGCTCTATCGAAACGATCGTGAGCTCGGGAGGCATGTCCTCCCCACGGCAGATTGCGATGGAGCGCCCGTCGGGTGAGAAGGCCATTCCCAGCACCGGGCCCCTCACGACGACGCTCCCGGGAAGAAGGTGGAGGTCCCCTTCGGGGTCGATGGCGCCCACCGTACCTGTCGGCCCGACCTCGAAGCTGACGATGGCGATTCCCGAGACATCCTGCTCGTGGCCGTTGAGGCTCGCGTAAAGCCCTCCGTCTTGCCCGCCCTGGCCGCCACGGAGTGCCACGAGGATCGGCGGCAGCGACGTCTCCCCATCCGGCGAAGACGTCGGAGAGGGCGGTGCTTTCGTACCGCTCGTCGGTTCGTTCGTCGAAACGATACTTGCCACTATCGCCCCCACAACGGCGAGCGGCAGGATCGTCCAAGCCACCTCGAGCGATCGACGCCAGATGGAACGTTGCCTGTCCGATGGAGTCTCGTCGGGAGTGGGCTCCTGGTCGGCTTCCGGGGCTGCCTCCGAGGCTGCCTCCGGTGCCCCTTTCCGGAGAGGCCTGGCCGGAGCGGGCGCCTTGATAGGCTGGAAAGGATCGCCCCGGGGCTCGGGTGCTTCCGGATCGGGCTCGGACCGGGTTAGCTCGATGAGCCGCGTTCCGCAGCTGGGACACGCCTGCCCCTCGGAGTCCCCTCTCCACTCGCACCGCGGACACCAGCGTTCCACTGCATCGAGGGTACCCCGTGGAGCGACTTAGCGCGGTCTCAGAAACGTGGCCTGGCGGACGGGCCGCGCCAGGGCCACCCGACCGTGTGCTGCCAGCAATGCGGGCCGGGGTTGTACAGGGACAGACGCACGCCGCACTGCGTGCACCTACGGTCCTGGCTGGGCCTCGGACGGGGAGCAGGGGTGAGCTCGTCTCCCCCCGTCCCGGTCACTTCCCTGATGTCCTTGGCCACGTTCGAACCCCTTCGGATTCGGTTCGAGACGGCCAATTCAAGCCTATGACGGCCGCGGTTGTCCAGAGCCAGCCGCTCGGGAGGTCAGCTCACTTCCCAGGTATCTCCGGAGTGGAGCAGTTTGGCGAGGTCGCCCTTCCCAAGACGCTCGGTGGCCATGTCTATCTGCCGCTCCATCAGGTCACCGTAGACGGCCCTCTGAACGTCCCGAAACACGCCGACCGCGGTGGGCTGGGTAGGTCCCCCGGAGAGATGGGCCAGGGCGAAGGCCGTGCTGGGATCCTCCCGGTGCGCGTCGTGTACGTAGATGAGCTCCGACGGGACGTCTGCCGTATCGGCTATGCGAAGCGTGCCGTCGAACTCCACCGCCACGCACCGCTCCCCATCGGGCCCGAAGACCACCGGCTTCGCGTGCTCCAAACGGATCTGGTTCAGCCCCTTCGTCTCCCTGCCGGTAAGCGCGATGAAGGCCTCGTCGTTGAACACATTGCAGTTCTGATAGATCTCGACGAACGCGGTCCCCTGGTGGCGGGCAGCCTGGCGCAGGACCTCCGTGAGGTGTTGGCGGTCGACGTCGATAGATCGAGCCACGAACGAGGCTTCGGCGCCCAACGCGAGCGCTACAGGGTTGAACGGGTGATCCAGTGAGCCGAAAGGCGTGGACTTCGTGACCTTGCCCTCCTCGCTGGTTGGCGAGTACTGGCCCTTCGTCAGCCCGTAGATCTGGTTGTTGAACATGAGGATCTTCACGTTGATGTTGCGCCGGAGCGCGTGGATCAGGTGGTTGCCCCCTATCGAGAGGGCGTCTCCATCGCCTGTCACGATCCACACAGAGAGATCCGGCCGCGCGGTGGCCAGGCCGCTTGCGATCGCCGGAGCACGCCCGTGGATCCCGTGGACTCCGTACGTATCCATGTAGTAGACGAACCGACCCGAGCACCCGATGCCCGTCACGAACACGATCTTGTGAGGGGGGATCCCCATCTCGGGAAAAAACCCCTGGACTGCCGAGAGGATGGCGTAGTCCCCGCAACCGGGGCACCATCGAACCTCCTGGTCGGTGACGAAGTCCTTCTTGGTGAGGGTGCCGGCCCCACCGGGGCCGCTCCCCGTTACGCCGTGCCCGTTGCCTTCCAGGGCCATGGTCAGAGCCTCCTCAGGATCTCGTCTTCGATCTCATGAGCGAGGATCGGCTGCCCCTGCACCTTCGCGAAGCTCATGGCATCCACCAGGAACTCGGCCCGGAGGATCTTCGAGAGCTGGCCCATGTTCATCTCGGGAACAAGCACCTTCGGATACTGCCGGACCACGTCCGCCGTGTTTGCGGGCAGCGGATTGAGGTGGGTGAGGTGGGCCGACGCGACTTTCTTCCCTTGGGCACGAACGCGGCGGATTCCCGCGACGATGGCGCCGTAGGAGGAACCCCATCCCAGGACCAGCAGTTGGGCGTCGCCTCCCGGGTCGTCGACCTCGAGCGGCGGGATGTCCTGTGCGATCTTGGCCACCTTCGCCGCCCGGAGGTGGGTCATCCTCTCGTGGTTCTCCGCGGTGTAGGAGATTGCCCCGGTGACATCCTCTTTCTCCAGGCCGCCGATCCGGTGGACCAGACCGGGAGTCCCGGGAACCGCCCAGGGCCTGGCTCCGGCGTCGTCGCGCAGGTACGGCATGAAGCCGTCGTCGTGGTTCGCCTGTGTTGCGAATTTGGGGTCGATCTCAGGCAGTGCATCGAGATCGGGGAGCTTCCACGGCTCGGACGAGTTCGTCAGGAACGTGTCAGACAGAAGGATCACGGGCGTCCGGTACCTCACCGCGATCCGGACCGCCTCCAGCGCCGTGTCGAAGCAGCTGGCCGGTGTGTAGGCGGCCACGATGGGTATGGGTGACTCTCCATGCCTACCCCACATGGCGGCCAGCAGATCTGCGGCCTCGGTCTTGGTGGGCATCCCCGTGGAAGGGCCCGCACGCTGGACGTCCACGATGATCATGGGAATCTCGAGCATGACGGCGAGCCCGATCATCTCCTGCTTCAGATCGAGTCCCGGACCGCTGGTTCCAGTCACACCCAGGTGCCCCCCGAAGGAGGCGCCCAAGGCCGCCCCGGCCGCGGCGATCTCGTCCTCCGCCTGTAGCGTGCGAACCCCGAAGTTCTTGTGGCGGGAGAGCTCGTGAAGCAGCTCCGAAGCCGGCGTGATCGGATAGCTCGCGTAGAAGATCGGGAGGCCGCTCTTCGCGCTGGCGGCGATCAGTCCCCATGCGAGCGCCGTGCTCCCGGACACGTTTCTGTATATCCCGGGCGCGGCGGGTGCCTTCTTGACCTCGTAGGAGTGCGCGAACAGCTCGGTGGTCTCCCCGAAGTTGTAGCCCGCCTTGAACGCTGCGAGGTTCGCCTCGAGGATCTCGACCTTCCCACTGAACTTCGCCTCGATCCATCGAATGGTCACGTCGGTAGGCCGCCCGTACATCCAGGAGACGAGCCCGAGGGCGAACATGTTCTTGGCCCGCTCGGCCACCTTCTTGGTTATGTCGATCCCCTCTGTGGCCCGGAGCGTGATCGAGGTCATGGGCACCCGGAAGACCTGGTAGCTCTCGAGGGAGCCGTCCTCCAGCGGGTTCGAGGCATAACCGGCCTTCTCGAGGTTCCGCTCGAGGAATGCGTCCTCGTTGACGATCAGCGTGCCACCCTTCTCGAGATCACGGACGTTGGTCTTGAGGGCCGCCGGGTTCATGGCCACCAGGACGTTCGGGGCGTCTCCCGGCGTGACGATGTCGCGTGATGCGAAATGGATCTGGAACGCGGATACGCCTGCGAGGGTCCCGGCTGGGGCACGGATCTCCGCAGGAAAGTCCGGAAGGGTCGCCAGGTCGTTCCCGAGGATGGCGGTCGCGTTGGTGAATCGATCGCCGGTCAGCTGCATACCGTCGCCAGAGTCGCCGGCGAACCTGACGACGACGCGCTCCTTCTCTATGACGCTCTTGCCTGTCATGAAGCTCCCCGGCTCGGGATGACCGTGCCTTTAGTGGAACGAGTTACCGCAGGCGCAGCCGCCTTGAGCCATTGGGTTGTCGATCGTGAACCCGGACTGCTCCAGCGTGTCGACGAAGTCGATCTTCGCTTCCGAGAGGTAAGCGACGCTCATGCGGTCGACGACTACCTTTACCCCGAACTGCTCGGCGGACACGTCGCTCTCGGCGAGCTCGTCGTCGAGAAACATCGCATATCGAAGCCCGGAACAGCCGCCGGGCTGGACTGCGACCCGCAGGGCGATGTCCGATCGGCCTTCCTGTACGAGCAGCTCCTTGACCTTCCCAGCAGCGGTCTCCGTGAGCGTGACCATTAGCACTCCTCGCAACTCGATCGAGAAACGTTCACCCCGATTATACCGGCGGTCCGTCCTTTGCTTCCCGTATCGGCGCGTTCAATCCAGCTGCTTTAGGTCTGACACCTCTCCACCACTGGCCGCGAGCAGCTCGCTGGGGCCGATCGGGAAGACCGTGTCCGGGGTCCCGGCGGCAGCCCAAAGGACCTCCCAAGCGAGCAGATCCCGGTCGACGAGGACGCGCAGCCGCTTCGCGTGTCCGAATGGAGGGGTCCCGCCGATGGCGAAGCCCGTCGACGCCCGCGCCTCGTCCGCCGAAGCCCTGCGGACCTCGGTCGCCCCCAGGAGGGCCGCCAGCCTGGAGGGATCGGCCCGGTTCGATCCCGACGTGAGCGCCAGCACGGGCTCCCCGTCGGACACGAAGACGAGTGACTTCACTATCTGGCCGATATCGCAGCCCACGGCCCGGGCGGCGTCGGCCGCGGTTCGAGTGCCCTCGGAAAACCTTCGGATCGAGAGCGTCACGCCGGCCCGAGCAGCCGCGTTGACGATCGGATCACTCCGGCTGGTCACCCACGACATCCTTGGCGACATCGGCGGCCAGCTCCTCCAACAGCTGTGCCGGCCGCTCCAGAGCCGGCTCAAGCCCGAACCGTTCGGCCATGGAGAACGCTCGAATCCCGGGCTGCTCGATCCGTCTCTCGCCGCACAGGACTATGGCCTCAACGCCTGCCTCGCGGGCGGCGTTCAGCACCCCATGCGCAACCTTTCCGCGCAGGGACTGCTCGTCGAACCTGCCCTCACCCGTCACCACCAGATCCGACCTTGCGATCTCGTTTCGCAAGTCCAGGGCCTCTATCACGACCTCCACGCCAGGGCGAAGCCTGGCCCCTAGGAAGGCGATCAGGCCGGCACCAAGCCCGCCGGCCGCCCCCGCCCCGGGGACGTCCCTGAGGTCGAGACCCAGGTCCCGATGGACGACGGCGGCGAAATGCCGGAGCGCCCGGTCCAGGATGACCACGTCCTCCTCGGAGGCCCCCTTCTGAGGTCCGTAGACGGCCGAAGCCCCGCTCGGTCCAACGAGTGGATTGTCGACGTCCGAGGCGACCACCAAGGAGGCGGACTTCACCGAGCCGTCGAGTGAGGTCATGTCGATGCGAGCCAGCTGCAGCAGCGCCGCGCCTCCGGGTGCCAGATCGTGCCCCTCGAAGTCCAGCAAGCGTATCCCGACGGCCTGGGCCATCCCGGCGCCACCATCATTCGTCGCGCTGCCTCCAATGCAGATCAGTACCCGGCGAGACCCCGCGAGGCAAGCCGAAAGGATCAGATCGCCGGTCCCGCGGGTGGATGTGCGTTTGGGGTCGCGCCTGGTCGGCGCCAGCAACCCGAGCCCCGAGGCCCGCGCCATCTCAACGATTCCGAGTTCTCCGGCCATCCCGAACTCTGCAAGAACAGGATCGCCTAGCGGCCCGGACACCTTCGCCCGGCGCCGCTCCCCGCCCAGCCCAGAGACGAGCGCATCCAAAGTCCCCTCCCCCCCATCGGCCATGGGCACCACCCGGAGGTCGGCCTCTGGGAAACTCCGTCGCCAGCCGGCAGCGATCGCCCTGCCAGCCTGCTCGGCGGAGAGCGTTCCCTTGAACTTGTCGGTGGCGACCAGAACGCGCACGGCGCCAGGGTACAATCCGCCGACGTGACGCTTGAACGGACCTGGTTGCTCGGGACGGCCCGGGCCGAGCGCGAAGCGCTGGGACGCACGATCCAGTACACGCCTCCGGAGGCCTGGGAGGCTCCCAGCGTCAGCCACGGCTGGAGGAACCGCGACATCGTTGCGCACCTGGCGGCCACAGAGGTCGCGGCCGCCTCGGTCATAGGCGAGGAGAGCTGGACGGAGGTCGAGGAGTATCTTAAGACGCTCGACGGGGCGCCGATGACCGCCAACGGGTTCAACGCTTTCACGGTGGCTCGCAGGGCTGACCTCCACTTCCGGTCGGTCGTGACCGAGTGGGGAAGGGCCGCGGACCTGTTCCTCGCCCGGGCCGCGAAGGTCTCGCCCGAAGAGTGGACCACCCGCAAGGTTCCCTGGTTAGCCGGCCCCATCGGTGTCAGCTACCTGGTCCAGTCCCGGGTCATGGAATGGTGGCTGCACGGTGAGGACCTGCTGGCGGGGGGCGGCAACCCGCCCCGTCTCGAGCACCCGCCCATCTTCTGCGTGAACGATCTGGCGGTCCGGACCATCCCATATGCGCTGGGCGTCGCTGGCCTCTCGTACTCGGGGAGGAGCGTGCGTGTCGAGCTGGATGGGGTCGGGGGCGGCACCTGGCATCGTGGCTTGGCGCCGAAGGAGACGCCCGCGCCGGGCAAGGAACCCGACGCGCTGATCAGCGGCAGAGGTCATGCCTTCGCCTTGGTCGCGGGCCGGCGCGTCCCGGCCGAGTACTACCTGGCCGAAGGTACGCTTCTGACCGGCGGGGACGACGCCCTCGCCGAGACGATCCTGCTCCACCTGCGTGCCTTCGCGGTCTGACCGAGCCCGAGCAAACCAGAACCGTTTTCGCTCGTACTACTTCGTGTGAGGAGGGCTCGGCGTAGGCTTGGTGCCGTGCGAGACAGTACGCCACTGGGCCCCGGGCTCCTGCGGGCGTTCGGTCGTCGAGACCCCGGCGCGGCCGGGGTGATCTACGAGCGGCTGGCGCCACGCGTGTATGGCCTGGGCATGGTGATGCTCGGGAACCCGACGCAAGCCGAGGATCTCGTGCAGGACACGTTCGTGAAGGTGTGGAGGAAGGCGGAGACCTTCGATTCGTCTAGAGGGTCGGTGGAGACATGGGTGCTTCTGATCGCTCGCAGCCTAGCCATAGACCTGATCCGCCGGCGCGTTCTCGAGACGAGGGTGCTCGGGACCCAGGAAGCTCCGGAAGCATCTGGTGAGCCCGGCCCCGAGGACTACGCGGAGACTAAGGACCTGGCCGACCGGGCGCGAAAGGCGATGGCCGCCCTCTCCCCCGGACAGCGAGCCGCCCTCGAGCTCGCCTACTTCGGTGGTAAGACCAGCGCCGAGGTGGCCGAGCTGGAAGGCATTCCGCTGGGGACGGCCAAGACCCGTATCCGGACCGCCCTCGTCAAGCTGCGCGAAGCGCTGGAGGTGAGGCATGACCTGTGAGGAGCTCCGCCAGCAGCTTCCCGACCATACGTTGGGCACTCTCTCGGAGACGGAGATGAAAGCCGTGCGCCGGCACCTGAGGGGATGTTCGGGTTGCAGGGCCGAAGCCGCCCTGCTCGACGAGGGCGTCTCCCTCTTCGCCAGCGCCGCGCACGAGGCGGACCCACCTCCGGAGCTCAGGGATAGGGTCATGTCGGTGCTGGCGGAGGAGTGGTCAGAAAGACCCGCTTCGGCGCGTCTCAAGCCTCCTCGCTCCGCCCGGTGGCAGTTGGCCGTGGCGGCGTCGGTGGTCCTGTTGGCCGGCCTGCTCGTCTGGGGCGGCGCCGCTCAGGGAACGGCAAGCCGCTTCCGCGAGGACGCCACCAGCTACCGCCAGTTCCTCCAGGCGCTGGGTGGTAGGGATGTCCGTGTCTCCGTGCTTCTGCCAGAGTCCGGAAGCGTCCTTGAGGGCTCCGCGGTCCTCTACGATTCCGACCACGGCCAGAGCTGGGTGCTCGTGATCGTTCGCGCCCCAGGCAAAGCGGAACCAATGGACGTGACGCTCACCGCCACCGACGGGCGCTCGATCAAGCTCCCCTTCCCGCTCAAGCCCGACGCCGAAGGGGAAGCATCCACGTGGCTGGTCACGCCCGTCGACATCACGTCGTATGTGACCGTGCGGATAACGGACTCGGCCACCGGTCAGCTCCTCGGTACCGGTACCGTCGTCAACCACGATCACTAGTTAGCCGCTAGCGCCGGAACGCCGACCGGATCCGAGGGCCTCTTGCAGCACGTCCCACGCGAGAACGGCGCATTTGATACGGACCGGGTATTTCACGACCCCCCGAAGTGCGATGAGGTCACCGAACTCCTCCTCTGAGGGTTCGACCCTGCCCTCCATCATCCCGCGGAAATCGGAGGCGAGGCTCCCTGCATCCTCTACCACCTTTCCCCCGACCGCCTCCGTCAGCATCGAGGCGCTGGCCTGGCTTATCGAGCACCCCTGCCCCTCAAACGCGACCTCGGCCAGCCTCCCGTCGGAGACTCGGGCGCGGATAGTGATCTCATCGCCGCAGAGTGGATTGTTCGCAGAGCCAGAGAGGTCGGCCCCGGGCATGTCTCGCTTGTTCCGCGGGTTCTTGTAGTGGTCAAGGATCACCTCTTTGTAGAGCTCCTCAAGCGCCAAAGATCCCCTCCGCCTTCGCAAGGCCTTCCACGAGTGCGTCCACCTCGTCCGGCACGTTATACACGTAGAAGGACGCGCGCGTAGTGGCCGGGACCCCGAGGACGCGCATCAGTGGTTGGGCACAATGATGACCGGCACGGACGCACACACCGTCGGTATCCAGCACCTGGGCCAGGTCATGGGGGTGGATGTCCTTGTACCAGAACGAAACCGCGCCACCCCGATTCTGGACGTCTACCGGGCCGAATACGCGCGCACCCGCCTCCGTGAGCCGCCTTATCGCGTAGGAGGCCATGGCCCTCTCGTACTCTCGCACGGCGTCCATGCCGATCTCTTCCAGGTAGTCGATGGCCGCCACCAGGGCCACCTCCTGCGCGATGTTCATTGTGCCCGCCTCGAACTTCCACGGCGGCTCCTTGTAAGTGGAGCGCTCCGGATACACCTCCATGATCATCTCGCCGCCGCCCAGGAAAGGATCCATCTTCTCCAGCAGCTCCCGCCTGCCGTAGAGCCCCCCGGAAGCCGTGGGACCGAGCATCTTGTGCCCAGAGATGGTCAGGAAGTCGATCCCGAGCGCCGATACGTCCACGGGTCCGTGAGGCACGAGTTGCGCGCCGTCCACCAGGATCACCGCCCCCACCGCATGGGCAGCTTGGGCCAGCCGATCAAGAGGCGGCATCACCCCGAGAACGTTCGAATTTCCCGTGACCGCGACTAGCTTGGTCCTCTCCGTCAGGAGTCCCTCGAGCCCGGATAGGTCCAGCGTCCCGTCCTCGCCGATCGGGATGAAACGCAGAGCGGCCCCCGTGGCCTGGGCCACGAACTGCCACGGGACGATGTTGGAATGGTGCTCCAGCGCGGTCAGCAGGATCTCGTCGCCTTCCCTAAGGAACTTGCGCCCATACCCGTAGGCGACGAGGTTAATGGACTCGGTCGTCCCACGGTTGAAGACAATGGACGAGGGGTCGGGTGCCCCGACGAACCGGGCGAGCCTCGCCCGCGCGTTCTCGTACATCGAGGTCGCCTCTTCCGCCAGGGCATAGACGCCGCGGTGGATGTTCGCGTTGTGCCTCTCGTAGAACGAAGTCAAGGCCTCGATCATCTGACGGGGCTTCTGAGAGGTTGCCGCGCTATCGAGGTAGACGAGCGGCCGGCCGTGCATCGGGCGGGCAAGTATCGGGAAATCCGCCCTGATACGGGCGACGTCGAGCGCGGTGGAAGGTTGCTCGATGACCCTCGACAACTCCGTCACCCCAGCCCGAGCTCCTTGCGTAGCCCTTCGTAGCCCTTCGACTCGAGCTCATGGGCGAGCTCCGGGCCGCCCGAGAGCACGATACGCCCATCCAGCATGACGTGGATACGGTCCGGAGTGATGTAGTTGAGGATCCGCTGATAGTGCGTGATCAGAAGGACGCCGAGGTCCGGCCCTACGAGCCGTTGGATCCCGGTCGCCACGGCCTTCAACGAGTCGATGTCCAGGCCCGAGTCGGTCTCGTCCATGATTGCGATGTCGGGACGCAGGACGGCGAGTTGGAGAACCTCGTTCTTCTTCTTCTCTCCTCCTGAGAAGCCCTGATTGACGTAGCGGGCGACCATCTGATCCTCGACCCCCAGCATCGCCATCTTCTCCTTGAGGAGCTTACGGAACGCCAGGGCCGAGATCTGCTCTCCCTTCACGGCCTTGTAGGCGGACCGCAGGAAGTTCACCACCGAGACCCCGGGGATCTCGGTCGGGTACTGGAAGGCGAGGAAGAGCCCCATCTGAGCTCGAAGGTCCGGCCTCAAGCGCGAGACCTCCTGGCCCTTGAAGTGAATCTCGCCCGCCGTCACCACGTATCCGGGGCGTCCCATCAGCACGTTGGCAAGGGTCGACTTGCCGGAGCCATTGGGGCCCATGAGGGCGTGCACCTCTCCTTGGCGAACGGTCAGGTCGATGCCTCTTAGGATCTCTTTGCCCTCGACCTCCGCGTGCAGGCCGCGCACCTCCAAGGTCGCCACCTTTGTCTCCTCAAGCGTTGCGGTTGCCTGTCCCACCTATCTGTCCTCCAATTCGATAAGGATGTTCTCCCCTTCCACCTTCACGGGGAAGGTGAGGATGGGTATGGTCGCCGGCAGCGTCCTGGGTGCACCGGTCCGAAGGTCGAACGTGGAGCCGTGGCGGGGGCATTCGATGGTCATCTCCTCGACGTCCACGTCTCCCTCGGAGAGCGACGCCTCGGCGTGAGAGCAGATGTCGTCGACAGCGACGAACCTTCCTTCGCCCAGGTTTGCGATGGCGATCTCGATCCGGTCGACGACGAACCGCCGAACCTCGCCCACGGGGACCTCCGAAGTCTTTCCCACCTCAAGAAGCACGGATCTCCTCACGACGAACCTCTGCCGCGATCGCCGCCTCCAGGCTCTCCCGGACGTCTGGGATGGTCACGCGGTCCAGGACCTCCTGGAAGAAACCAAGCACAACCAGGCGCTCGGCCTCCTCATAGGGGATCCCACGGCTCTGAATGTAGAAGAGGGTGTCCGGATCGACGGGCCCGACGCTCGCCGCGTGCCCGCACCGGACTGGGTCGTTCGAGAGGATCTCGAGGTTGGGGATCGAGTCCGCCTTGGCCTCCTCCGACAGCAAGATGTTCCGGTTGGTCTGATAGGCATCGCACTTGTGAGCTCCGGCGCGAACGATGACGGTGCCCGAGTAGATGGTGCGTGATCGATCCCTCAGCGCCCCCTTGTAGAGCAGGTCGCTGGCGGTGCTTGAGCCGAGGTGATCCTGGATGGAGCGGTGGTCGAAGTGCTGCTCGCCGTCCGCGAAGTAGACGCCGAGCATCTCGCTGGATCCCCCATCCCCCACCAGGACGCTCTCAACCTCAGATCGGGAGAGGCTTGCCCCGAACGCCACGCCGAGCGACCTCACCTCGGCGTCGCGTTCCAACACGGCACGCTGCACCGACAGATGGGTCACACCCTTTCCCCACTCCTGGAGGCTGACGTATCTGAGCCTGGAGGCCGGACCCGCATAGATCTCTACCACCGCGTCGGAGAAGACGTCGGCCAGATCCGGTGAGGTGTATCGGTCCACGAAGGTCAGCTCCGCCCCTTCATCGAGAACGAGCACCGTGTGGGGAAACACCGCGAGGCCGCTTCGATCCACATAGGTCAGGCTCTGGAGGGGAGCCTCGACACGGACGCCGCGCGGGACGTGGACGAAGGTACCGCCTGAGCGGAAGGCCGCGTGCAGGGCGGTGAACCTGGTGCGATCGGCGGGGACAGCTCCATGCAAGCGGCCCTCAATCAGACCGGAATGCTGAGCTTCGGCCTCGTCGAGAGAAGCGAACACGACACCGGAGCTCGAGGCTGCCGGGTCCAGATGCGTGCTCACGACCGTGGAGTTGTGCTGGATCGCGAGTCCCTCGCGCTCTCCGATCCTACCTGCGGCGGCAAGGAGGTCCTCCCCCACCCCGTCCAGGGTCTCGGCTATCGGTTCCTGGGCATAGGGCGCATACGTGGACAGGTCCATCGCCCTCAGGTCGGTGTAGCGCCACTCCTCAGTCTCCGGCGACGGTACAGGCAGGGCAAGGAAGCGCTCGAATGCCCGTCCCCGGTCCTTAGCGATTCCATTCCCGACGGCGGATGCCACCCAGTCCAGCGTTTCCCTGGTAAACCCGGCGTTCGGATCGATCCCCATCGCTTGAAATCCTATCAGCCAGGTAGGATTCAGCCTCCGTTTTGCGGTTTCGGGGCCGCGCTGGGTATCGTGCGCCCTCGAACTGCTCGCACCAGGGAGGAACCATGCCAAGACGAGCCGTTGTCCGTACGGCCCTGATACTCATCACCCTGCCAATAATCGCCACCCCCAAGCCGGGGACGGCGGCCGACCGTCCGCTGGTGAGATACAGCGACGAGTGGCTGGCCAAGTACCACAGTTGGTACGACACTCCACTGACGGCGGCGTACGAGTCTCGCATTCGTTACGGCCTGGCCCCGGGTTCGCAGGCGGCGCCTTCGGCGCCAAATGCCCCCAGGAACGTCCGGATGTCCAACCCCAGTTTCGCTAATAACCAGAACGAGTTCCAGATCGACATCAATCCAACGAACCGCCTGTTCGCGATCGGGGCTTCGAACGACAGCCGGACGAGTGGCACGGGCTACTACCGGACCTCCGACGGCGGCAAGACCTGGTTCGCCGCGGACATGCCGGGGATCGGCTCCAGCTGCTGCGACCCGGGCATCGCCTACGCGGACGACGGCACCGCCTATTTCATCAACCTCGACACCTCACCTACCGTCGTTCACGTCATGAAGTCGACCGACAACGGCGTATCGTGGGTCAACGTAAGCAACCCCGGCGTCGAGGACCGGCCCAACGTCGTCGTCGACAACGGCGCGGCGAGCCCGCACCACGGCCGGATCTATCTGACGTTCAGCAACTTCGGATTCTTTGCGCCGACCAACGATATCCTCGCCTATTACTCGGACAACGGGGTGAACTGGACCGGTCCGATCAACGTGAGCCACACGGGCTTTCCTTCGGCGGGCGCAGCCTACGCGCAGTCCAGTCAGCCAAGGGTCGCGAACGACGGGACCGTGTACGTGGGGTACCAGATCTACCCGAACGGCACGAAGGCTTCCGCCAGGAACATGATTGCCAAGTCCACGGACGGCGGAGCCACATTCCAGCCGGCCACCGTAATAAGCGCGGGCCCGAACCTGCAAGGCGGACTGGAGCTGGTCGGGGACGCCCGCGGCTACTTCGCCGTGAACGGCTCCTGTATCACGTTCCGGCATCGTAGCTTCCCGATCATAGGTGTCGATCCCACCAACTCGCGGAACGTCTACGCGGCTTGGGCGGGCGGCAACCTGGAGGCGGCCTACACCTGCGGCAGCCTTCAGGGCTTCCACAGCGACATCCTATTCACGAAGTCCACGGACGGCGGCGCCACCTGGAGCGCACCGCTCAAGGTCAACGACGATGCCTCAGGGAGCGACCAGTACTACCCGTGGATGGATGTGGCGCCGAACGGGAAGATCTGGATCGGCTGGCACGACCGGCGAAACGACGCCTCCAACTTCAGGCACGTCTACTACGTCGACACCTCCCTGGACGGCGGCCTGACGTTCGGAGCCGATCGACGGATAGGCAACCTCGATTCCCTCCCAAGCAGCTTCATCGGCGACTACGCCGGACTGGCGGCAGAAGCCAACATCGTGCTCCCGATGTGGTGGGACTCTCGGAACTCGTCCAACGGAGACCCCTACACGGCCCGCCTCCGCGGATAGAGGCAGGCCTACCCGATCGCGCCTTCCATCTGGAGCTCGACCAGGCGGTTCAGCTCTACCGCGTACTCCATTGGGAGCTCTCTGGTTATCGGCTCGATGAAGCCGTTCACGACCATGGCTGTGGCCTCCGCCTCTGACAGGCCTCGGCTCATCAGGTAGAAGAGCTGGTCGTCACCGACCCGCGAGACCGTGGCCTCGTGTCCAAGCTGGGCTGTCTGCTCCTCCACCTCGACGTACGGGTATGTGTCTGAGCGCGACTGCTCGTCCAGGATCAGAGCGTCACATCGGACGATCGACTTTGCGTGGTGCGCACCAGGTTCCACGCGGACAAGGCCCCGATAGCCGGTCCGCCCGCCGCCCTTGCTCACCGACTTCGAGGTGATCACCGAAGAGGTGTACGGCGCGGCGTGTATAGCCTTCCCTCCCGCGTCCGTGTGCATGCCGGGCCCCGCATAGGCCACGGAGAGCACCTCGCCGCGTGCGCCCTTGCCCAACAGGTAGATCGAGGGGTACTTCATCGTGACCTTCGATCCGATGTTGCCGTCCACCCACTCCATGACTGCGTCCTCGTAGGCGGCCGCCCGCTTGGTCACCAGGTTGTAGACGTTGGTCGACCAGTTCTGGATCGTCGTGTAGCGAACGCGTGCCCCGGGCTTGACGATGATCTCGACAACCGCCGAGTGGAGCGAGTCCGTCGTGTATATCGGGGCGCTGCAGCCCTCCACGTAGTGAACGTACGAACCCGGCTCGGCGATGATCAAGGTCCGCTCGAACTGCCCCATGTTCTCCGCGTTGATCCGGAAGTAGGCCTGGAGCGGGATATCGACGTTCACGCCTTCGGGCACGTACACGAACGACCCACCCGACCATACCGCCGAGTTCAACGCGGCGAACTTGTTGTCGTTGGGAGGGATGAGGGTCCCGAAGTACTGCTTGACTATGTCCGGGTGCTCCCGCAGGCCGGAATCCATGTCCGTGAAGATCACGCCCATGGCGTCCAACTCTTGCTTGATCTTATGGTAAACGACTTCGCTCTCGTATTGTGCCGAGACCCCGCCGAGGTACTTCTTCTCGGCTTCCGGGATGCCAAGCTTGTCCCAGGTGCCCTTTATGTCGTCCGGCAGGTCCTCCCAGCTCTTCGCCTGCTTCTCGGTCGATCGGATGAAGTAGTAGATGTTCTGAAAGTCGATGTCCGACAGGTCGGCCCCCCACCATGGCATGGGCCGCGCCTCAAAGTGCTTCAGCGCCTTGAGCCGGAACTTCCGCATCCAATCGGGCTCCGACTTCATTGAGGAGATCTCTTCGACGACCGACTCGGACAACCCTCTCTTGGGCGTGAATACCGAATGCCCGGGGTCGCTCCAGCCGAAGCGATACCCCTTGGTCAGTTCCTTGAGATGTTCCTCCTGGGTCACAGCCATGATCCAATGCCTCTCTTCCCGGTACGAACCCAGTCTACACCGCGGTCGGACTCAAAACCTATCTGGGGTATCGGATTTAAACGCGCTGGTCACAGGGCATGCGGTTATCACACTCCGGCGATATTGAGCAACCGCCCAATCCCGTAAGCGACCCCCACTCCAACGGCGGCCATGGCCACGAGCTCGAGCCCCGCGCGAACCGGCCGCTCGCCCGTGAAACGAGTGCGGATCGCACCGGCCACCATAAGGGCCCCGGCAGTGCAGAGGAACGAGATACCGAGGACCCCCAGGCCAGACCCGAAGATGAACGGAATCACCGGGATCGCCCCGCCGATGAGGAAGGCGACGAAAACGGTCGCGGCCGCTCCGAGTGGCTCCCCGAAACCTTGCGAGAGCCCCAGCTCCTCCTGCATCATCACCCGGAGCCAGACTCTCGGGTTGGACGTGATGGTCTTCACCACCATCTCGAGCGCCTCGCCTTCAAACCCGCGAGTACGGTACACCTCGCGAATCTCGTCTCGTTCGATCTCGGGTACCTCTCGCATCTCCCTGATCTCACGCTGCAATTCCTTGAGGAAATACGCACGGTACGCTCGGGCAGATACAAACCCGCCAAGGCCCATACTGATAGCCCCCGCTACCAGGGCGGCAACCCCCGCAAGCAGCACCACCTTCCCGCTGGCTGCCCCGGCGACGCCCGCGATGAGTGTCAGCACGGAGACCAACCCGTCATTCGCGCCCAGAGTGGCATCCCGGATCCAGCTCCCCTCAACCTTGTGGGCGCGTGGATCGAACTCGATTCGGTAGTCGGGTCCGAACTGCTCGAGCGATTCGAGGGTCTCCCCGAGCTCATCCTCGAGCGCCCGGGGGTCATCGTGCTTCATCCGGTCTCCTAAGGGTCGACTCCGGCCAGAGTACAGCGCCTGTATCCGCCGGTGCCTCGCTTCCCGCTCCTTCAGGCCTGCAAACGAGTGAGCCGATAACGCTTTCAGGACCCCTTTATGGCCACAGCACGCCGAACTTCGACAGGGCAGTTTGATCCGCAGGCCGGCCCTCCTCAGGACCGTGCCCGACGCTCGCGGGCGCCCAGCCCACGCGCAGAAGAGGCGCTCCGGGAGAGCGAGGACCGCTATCGGCGCCTTGTCGAGCTATCGCCTGACGCAATCATCGTCCACAAGAAGGGCATGATCGAATTCGCCAACGCGGCAGCGGCCCGTCTGGTGGGCGCTCACAGCCCGGCCGATCTGCTCAGCCGATCGATCCTCCAATTCGTCCACCCAAACTCCCGGCCACTGGTGCTCACCCGGATTCAGCGACTTCGCGCGGGTGTGAGCATTCCACTCGTGGAAGAACGATTCCTCCGTCTTGATGGGTCAGCGATCGATGTCGAGGTGACGGCGACGCCCTTCACGCATAAGGGAACGCAGGCCGTGCAAGTGGTCGCTCGCGACATCACGGACCGCAGGCGGGCTGAGGCTTCGCTGCGTAGGCAGAAGGAGTACCTGGAAGCGTTGCACGAGACCTCGCTGGCCTTGATGAATCGCCTGGATCTGAAGGAGTCCCTCGAGGCGATCATGGCGCGGGCCGGGGCGCTGGTCGGCACCCCGCACGGCTACATGTACCGGGTCCTGCCCGGAGGCGAGGAGATCGAAGCCACGGTCGTGCTGGGTGCCTTCCGTGACTTCCGGGGCTATCGGATGAAGCGAGGCGAAGGCATGGCCGGTAAGGTCTGGGACACCGGCGAGCCGCTGCTCGTGGAGGACTATGACAGCTGGCCCGGCCGATCGCCCGGGTTCGCCACCGGCGTCTTCCGCGCCGTCGTGGGACTGCCGCTCAAGTCCGGGACAGACGTGGTCGGGATCATCGGGCTGGCGCACGTCGAGGAAGGTAAGGACTTCGACGAGGAGCAGATAGCGATGCTCGGCCAGTTCGGCAGCCTGGCGTCGATCGCGCTGGACAACGCGAGGCTGTACACCGACGCCCAGCGTGAGCTCAGCGAGAGAACAGCAGCCGAGGAAGCGCTCCGACAGTCGGAGGTGAAGTACCGGACCCTGGTCGAGCAGATCCCCGCCATCACCTACACCGCCGAGTTCGGCGACGAGGGCACATGGCGTTACGTCAGCCCGCAGATCGAATCCATCATGGGCTTTACCCAAGAGGAATGGACCGCGCAGGGGAACCTCTGGCTGCGCCAGCTACATCCCGAGGACAGCGCCAGGGTCCGAGCGGAGGAGAAGAGGAGCCAGCGAACCGGGAAGCCCGTGGTCTCCGAGTATCGACTGCTGGCCAGGGACGGACGGATCGTGTGGGTGCGAGACGAGGCGGTCATGGTCCCCGGTAGCGAGGGCATGCCGCTCCTGCAGGGCATCCTCTTCGACGTGACCGAGCGAAAACGGGCCGAGGAGGAGCGTGAGCGGGCTCTCATGCTGGAGCGGGAAGCGAGCGAACGCCTCCGCGCGCTGGACGAGCTGAAGAACACCTTTCTCCATGCTGTCTCGCATGAGCTGCGCACCCCTCTCTCGGCTGTTCTCGGGTTCGCCCTCACCCTGGAGCGTCAGGACGTCGAGTTCACGCAGCAGGAACGTCACGAGCTTCTCAGGCGGCTCGCGAGCAACGCGCGGAAGCTGGACCAGCTCCTCTCTGACCTCCTTGACCTCGACCGGCTCGACAGGGGTATCGTGGAGCCACGCCGCCGTCCGACCGACGTGGCCGCTCTGGTACGACGAACCGTCGAGAACTCGGATGTGCTCGGGATGCGTCCCGTTCGGATAGAGGCCGAACTCGTGGTCGTTGCGGTGGACGCTCCGAAGGTGGAACGGATCGTGGAGAACCTGCTGGCGAACGCCATTCGCCACACGCCCCCGGACACGACAATCTGGGTGCGTGTAACTCCGGAGCGCGATGGTGTCCTGATCCAGGTGGACGACTCTGGGCCGGGCGTGCCACAGGAGATGCGCGAGAGCATCTTCGAGCCGTTCCGGCAGGGTCCCATCGAGCGCACGCACTCGCCTGGGGTCGGGATCGGCCTCTCGCTGGTGGCACGATTCGCGGAGCTGCACGGTGGCGGGGCGTGGGTACAGGAGGGTCCCGATGGCGGGGCTTCATTCCGCGTATTCCTCGCCGGCGGCTCCCTGGAGGGGGCCCATCAGCTCGACTACTTCTCGACCGGCACGCCCACCAGGGAGCCGTACTCCGTCCACGAGCCATCGTAGTTCTTCACGTTGCCGTAACCGAGCAATTCGGTCAGCGCGAACCACGTGTGGGACGAGCGTTCCCCGATCCGGCAATAGGCGATGACCTCTTTCTCCGGAGTGATGCCCTGGCTCTCGTAGAGCTCCCGCAGCTCGTCTGGTGACTTGAATGAGCCGTCTTCCCTGGCCGCCTTGGCCCATGGGATGTTGGCGGCGCCGGGGATGTGGCCCGGTACCTGAGCCTGCTCCTGGGGAAGGTGGTCCGGGGCAAGCTTCTCACCCCGGTACTCCTCGGGCGACCGGACGTCCACGAGCGCGGCATCGCGGCTCTTCACGTTGCCGAGCACGTAGTCACGGAAAGCCCGGATCCCATCGTCTACCGGAGCTTCGATCCGATAGTCCGCAGACGCGGCGGCGGGAGCCTCCCGCGTGAGCGAACGGCTTTCGAGCTCCCACTTCTTACGGCCCCCGTTGAGCAGCTTCACATTCGTGACCCCGAGATAGCGGAGCAGCCAGTACGCATAGGCCGCGAACCAGTTGTTGTTTCCCCCGTACAGGATCAGGGTGGTGTCAGCGGTCGCGCCGGCCTGTCCCAGCAGCCGCGAGAGACCTTGCTGGTCTATGTAATCCCTGCCCACCGCAGCATGCAGGTCCGTGTTCCAGTTCCAAGACACCGCAGCGGAGATGTGCCCCTTCTCGTAGGCGGTGGTGTCCTCGTCGACCTCGATCACCCGGATGCCCGCATCACCCAGGTGCTCCTCGAGCCAATCCGTCTCTACGAGCGCGTTCGGGTTGGCGTACTCGCCCATCGAATCCCCTTTCCTGACCCAATTCCGACTCGTCCGATCGGAAATGATGCAGTGGCCGGGCAATCAGACGCAACCTGAGGTCAGAAGAACCCCAGAGCCGCCTTGGCCTCGTCGGACATCATCTCCGGCGTCCATGGGGGCCGTAGCACCATCTCGGCCTCGACGTTGCTCACACCCTCGACTCCCGAGAGGAACTGACGCATCTCTGCTTCGATCAACGGTCCGATGGGACAACCCATCGTCGTAAGCGTGTAGGTGATATGCACGGTGTCGCCGTCCACCTCCACGCCATAGACCAGACCGAGGTCGACGATGTTGATCCCAAGCTCGGGGTCATGCACGTTCCGAAGCGCCTCGAGCACTTCTTCCTTCAGCCGGACAGAGTCGCCTTGAGAAGGGGCGACTTGAGCGGAAGCATCGTTCAATTCAGCCATCTATGGGGCTATTGTAGGCGCGAACCGAGGGCAGGGGACGCCCCGGGGTGGGCTCTGCCGTCCCGGATGCCACGGGAGGAACCGATGCGGATATTGATCGTCGACGATCATCCGATCACCAGGAATGGGCTGCGTTCTGCCCTCTCCACCTCCAAAGAGGTGGAGATCGTCGGCGAGGCCAGCACAGGCGAGGAAGCCGTCGAGGAGGTCAGGAAGCTCTCCCCCGACGTCGTGTTCATGGACGTGCGGATGCCTGGCATCGGAGGGTTGGAGGCCACTCGCGAGATACGCGATATCAACCCCGAGACTCGCGTGATCCTGTTCACCGTCGAGGAGTCGCGGAGCGCACTCGCCGACGCCATCCGCGCTGGTGTATCCGGTTACCTGCTCAAGGACGTCAGCGCGGCCGAGCTGATCCATGCCGCCAAGATGGCAATGGAGGGCAAGGCGGTCATCCACCCCACCCTCACCCGTGCGTTCATCGAGGAGATCCAGTACGTCGAGCAGCGGCCCGAGACGCCTCTTTCCAGGCGCGAAGCCCAGATCGTGCAGATGGTGGCCTATGGCGCCACGGTCAAAGAGGTCGCCCACCAACTCGGCATCTCGCCTCACACGGTCAAGACTCACCTCGAGCGCGTATACGAGAAGCTGGGAGCGAACGACAAGGCTCAGGCGGTGGCCATCGCCTTCCGAAAGGGCCTGGTCGACTAGCCTCCGATCACGCTCCGCAGCTCCGCTGAGCCGACGACGGTGGCCCGGCTGAGTAGCTCGAGCCAGAGAGCGGTGGGATGGCCGGGTGGCAATCCCTGGGGTTCCTGCCTAGACTCTCCCGAAGTACAGTGCGAGCACGTATGGCGGTTCTGGCGATGTTGGTCGCACTGACGGCATGCGGTCGCGTGTCCGTCTCGGCTCCGCGACCGCCCAGAACAGTTGAGCCACGCTTCTCGATCCATCCTCTGCCGTACCCATCCGATCCCGGTCCCCTCTTGGAGGTCGAGGCCGGGATCGTTCAGGGCCTCATCCCCGATGCCTGGCAAGCCGAGCCACTCCCGGCCACCCGATACCCGCAGGAGGGGTTCGTGGCCTCGCCCCAGCTCTCCGATTGGGCTGGCAACGCTGGGACCGTCCGTGGCATAGAGGTCTTCTGGATCGACGTCGCGAAGCTCCAGATCCCATCCGACTACTACTACCTGGTTGCGCGCGGCCCGGCGCTGGGTTCGCTGGTAGAGAACGAGGCCTGCGTCCAGTCCAGACATGAGATCTTCGCCGACCATCCGCCCGATCTGACCGGGAACAGGTTCTCTCGGAGCGACTACGTCGCCTCAGCCTCAGGGGTGTGCCGAGCCGAGGGGCAGCGGACGCGCTGGGCCTACATCGTGGCCGCACCCGGCTACGGACCCTTGCGTCAAGTCGGGATCCCGACCTCCGGGCTCTACGTTGTCATTGCAGTGGTCTCGGGGCCTCAATCGCGCTTCCTCCTCCAGGAGATCATCCAGGGAGCACGTTTCAACGACACGACCATTTCCGAGATCGTGCAGGCGGCTCGCTCCACCCGTTGACCGGAGCCAGCCTGTAGGCTTTCGCCCTCATGAGCGAATATCAGGATCTCGGGAACCTTCGCGGCAAAGTGGCTTCCCTGATGCCCGAGATCCACGCCGATCTTGAACGGCTCGTTCGGATCCCGTCCGTAAGCTTCGAGGGCTTCGATCCTGCCCACGTGCGGGACTCGGCCGAGGCCACCAAGCAGATCCTGACGGCCTCTGGGATGTCTGCGCGCATCCTGGAGGTCGAGGGGGCGCACCCCGCCGTATTGGGATACATCCCGGGGCCGGAGGGCGCGCCCACGGTGCTGCTCTACGCGCACCACGACGTGCAGCCTCAGGGACCGGAAGACCTGTGGACGTCTCATCCGTTCGAACCAGTGACGAGGGACGGGCGCCTGTATGGACGCGGGGCCGCCGACGACAAGTCCGGCATCGCCGTTCACGCGGCAGCCGTCAGGGCCTGGGATGGGAGGCCTCCTGTCGGCGTCACGGTCTTTGTAGAGGGCGAGGAGGAGTCGAGTTCCGAGCACCTGCCCGAGTTCCTGTCCCGCTATCACGACCTGCTGAAGGCCGACGCCGTGATCCTCGCCGACTCGGGCAACTGGAGGGTCGGCGAGCCGGCCCTGACCATATCGCTCCGGGGGATAGTCGCGTGCTTCCTCGAGATCCGGGTCCTCGACCACGCGGTCCATTCCGGGGAGTACGGGGGACCCATCCCGGACGCGCTCACGGTGCTCTGCCGGACGCTCGCGCGGCTTCACGACGACAAGGGCAACCCGGCCATTCCGGGCCTCGCCTCAGGGCCGGCCGACCCCCTGGACTTGACCGAGAAAGAGCTGAGATCCTGGGCCGGCGTTCGCCCGGGCGTGAAGCTGATCGGAGATGGCAGCCTCACGGAGAGGATGTGGACCAAGGCCGCGATCTCGGTGCTGGGGATCGACGCCCCCCGCGTGTTCGAGGCCTCAAACCAGCTCGTGCCGTGGGCCCGGGCGAAGATCAGCATGCGTATCCCGCCGGGCCAGGATCCCGAGGCAGCGATGCAGGCCCTGATCCGCCACATCGAGTCGAATGTGCCCTGGGGCGCGGACGCGAAGGTCACCCCCGAGAGCCACGGGGCTCCGTACAAGCTGTCCTCGAAGGGACCCGCCTACGACGCGATGCGCAGGGCGATGAGCGAGGCATTCGGCCGCGTCCCGGTCGAGATGGGTGCGGGTGGCTCGATCCCATTCCTCGCCGCCTTCGCCGGCCAGTTCCCGGAGGCCGCGCTCCTCCTCACCGGCGCGATGGACCCGACGTCGAACGCCCACTCGGAGGACGAGAGCCTTGACCTGCAGGATCTCGAGAGGACCAGCCTCGCGGAGGCACTGTTCCTCGGATACCTGGCGCAGGGCTAGATCGAGCTACTTGGGGCTAGAGCTCACGAAGGGGGGCTTGACGATCTCAGCCGTCCCCAGGCGGCCGCGGACGTCTATCTCCACTTCGTCGCCCACCTTGAAACGGTCACGCGGCGACAGGTAGGCCAGGGCTATACCCACCTTTAGCGTAGGCGAGAAGGTCCCGCTGGTGGTCTCCCCTACCGGCTCACCCCCGGAGATCACCGGGTAATGAGGTCGCGGGATCAGCCTGTCCCTCATCCGCAGGCCCCAAAGGCGTGAGTGGATGCCCTCCGCCTTCTGTCGGAGGATGGACTCGCGGCCGATGAAATCTCCCTTCTCCAGCGCTACCGCCCAGGAGAGTCCGGCCTCGAGGGGGGTCCTCGCCTCTGAGATGTCATTGCCGTGCAGCGGGTAGCCCATCTCCAGCCGCAGGGTGTCTCGGGCACCCAGCCCGCACGGTTCGACCCCGAGGGACTCCCCGAGAGCCAGCAGCTCCCGCCACAGCTCGATCGCGAGATCTTGAGGAACGAACAGCTCGAACCCACGCTCTCCCGTGTATCCCGACCGCGAGACCACCATGGTCCTGCCCCGGAAGTCCATCTCGGCGCCGTGCATGTAGTTCAGGGAACCGGCGCCAGCGAACACCCTGCCCACCAGCTCGGGCGATCTGGGCCCCTGGGGGGCCAGCAGTGACAGGTCGGTCCGTGCCACGACGGTCGCGTCCCCGCTGGCCTCTGCCAGCAGGGCGGCGTGGACCTTGTCGACGTTCGCAGCGTTCGGGACGACCAGATACCGATCCTCACCGATGCGGTAGTTGATGAGATCGTCGACGATGCCTCCGGTCCGGCTCAGCACCATGTTGTACTGGGCTCCGCCGACCGGCACCTTGGAGAGATCGTTCGGCATCGTCCTCTGGAGCAGCCCGGCAGCGCCGGGGCCTTCCACCATGACCTTGCCAAGGTGTGTGAGGTCGAAGATACCCACCGCCTCGCGTACGGCGCGATGCTCGGTCAGCGTGCCCCCGTACTCGATCGGCATGTTCCAGCCCGCGAACTCTCCCATGTGCGCCCCGAGGCCCAAGTGCTCCGCCTCAAGCGGGGTCGATCTGAGCCGTTCGCCGGGTTCGCTCATGACGCTCCTGTCTGCCGCGTTAGTATGGCCGTTGGCTGCAGGTGAGGGAAAGGACCGTGCCTTGTCAGAGGAGAAGTACGATCTGGTCGTCCTGGGCAGCGGCACGGGCGGCTACGCGACGGCGCTGCGGGCAGCAGAGCTCGGCAAGCGCGTGGCGATCGTCGAGCGCGACGCGCGGCTGGGCGGCACCTGCCTGCTTCGGGGCTGTATCCCTTCCAAGGCCCTGCTGGAGTCGGCCTCCGTCATGGACCGCATCAACCGATCCGAGGAATGGGGCATAAAGGCCTCCGGCGAACCGGATTGGGCGAAGGTGATCGAGTTCGAGGACCACATCGTCGAGAAGAAGGTCTCGGGCCTGACCGGGCTCATCAGGGCGCGCAAGATTGACGTGGTCCAGGGCACCGGACGCCTGGCCGCGGGTCCGGCCGTCGAGGTCGATGGCCGGAGGCTGGCCGCGACCGATGTGGTCCTGGCGACGGGGTCTTACCCGCGCTTGCTTCCCGGCCTTGAGATGAGCGAGCGGATCGTCACCAGCGACCAAGCCTTGGTGCTCGAGCGCCTCCCTTCGTCAGTGGTCGTAATCGGGGCCGGGGCCATAGGGCTGGAATTCGCGACCATGTTCCGGCCCTTCGGCGTGGAGGTGACGGTGCTGGAGGCCCTCCCGCGCATCGCTCCCCTCGAGGACGAGGACATCTCGAAGGAGGCCGCCCGGGCATTCAAGAAACGTGGGATCACCACCATGGCGGGCGTGAAGGTGCTCGAGGTCAAGGACCTGGGGAACCGAGTGGAGGTCACATATCAGCCCGAGGGGGGCGGCGCCCAGGTCGTGGCCGCCGACCTGTGCCTGGTGGCGGTGGGACGGGGACCCAACAGCGAAGGCGCCGGGCTCGGGGAAGCCGGCGTGGAGCTCGAGCGAGGTTACGCCAAGGTGAACGGGCAACTCCAGACCTCCGTGCCCAACGTCTGGGCTGTCGGCGATCTTGCGGCCACACCGCTGCAGCTCGCCCACTCATCGTTCGTGGAGGGGATGGTGGTGGCCGAGCGCAGCGCGGGCTTGGAGGTACCGGAGATCGATTATGCGGGCATCCCTCGCGTAACGTTCTCGGCCCCCGAGATATCGTCGGTAGGACTCACCGAAGCCCAGGCCCGCGATCGTGGCCACGAGGTCGTGACCACGAAGTTCAACTTCCAGGTGCTGGCAAAGGCGAACATCGTGGGCGAGGGCGGCATCGTCAAGGTGGTCGCGGAGAAAGACGGGCCGGTCCTGGGCGTCCATATGGTCGGGCCGCATGTGACCGAGCTGGTGGCCGAGGCCACACTCATATACAACTGGGAGGCCTGGCCGGCCGACGTGGCCAGGGTCATCCATCCGCACCCGACCCTGTCGGAAGCTCTCGGCGAGACGTTCCTTTCCCTGGCGGGCAAGCCACTGCACACGATGTGACGGCGACGCGTAAGGAGGTTTCGAGTTGGCCACCCCGGTAACCATGCCGCAGCTCGGCGAGACCGTGGTCGAGGGCACGATCACGAAGTGGTTGAAGAAGGAGGGCGACTCGGTCGCGCGAGACGAGCCGCTGTTCGAGATCTCTACCGACAAGGTCGACACCGAGGTACCGTCGCCGCTTGCGGGGACTGTTGTCGCTATCAAGGTCCCTGAGGGCGAGACGGTGAAGGTCGGGACCGAGCTGGCCATCATCGATGCAGGAGGAGATGGGCAGGTCGCGGCGGCACCCGAATCCAAATCCAAACCCGAACCCGAACCCGAGGCCGAATCCAAACCCGAGCCCGAGGGTGCTGCTCCCCCGCCGGCTGAGACCGCAGCACCATCGGCAGCCACCGCCACGGAGCAACAGGCCTCAGCCGATGTGGGTGCCAGGTCCGGCATCCTCTCACCCCTCGTGCGGCGCCTGGCCGAGGAGCATGGAATCGACCTCTCCCAGGTGGAGGGCACGGGTACAGGGGGCCGGATAACCAAGAAGGACGTCCTAGACTTCGTCGAGCGTCGAGGCGAGCGTCCCCCCATCCCCCAGCCCGAGCCGGTGCCCGAGCCTCTCCCGCAACCCCAGCCGATGCCGCAGCCCGAACCGGTGCCCCCCACCCGCGTGGCGGCGGCGACCCGGGAGGAGGCGATACCGCTCTCACGCATGCGCCGCTCGATCGCGGCGAACATGGTTGCATCCATCCAGACCTCGGCCCGTGCATGGAACCTAACCGAGGTAAACATGGAGAACATCGTCCGGACGCGCACGGCCGCGAAGGACACCTTCCAGGCCCGCGAGGGGATCGCGCTCACCTACATGCCGTTCGTCGCCCGCGCCGTCTGCGACGCACTGCTCGCCTATCCTGACGTCAACTCGGAGCTGCGTGAAGACGAGCTGGTCCTCAAGCACTACGTGAACCTGGGCATCGCCGTGGCTCTTGACGACGGCCTGATCGTGCCGGTGGTAAAAGGCGCCGACGTGATGAACATCGTCGGGCTGGCTCGGGCCATAAACGACGTAGCGACACGGGCCAGGAACAAGAAGCTCAACCCCGACGACGTCCACGGCGGCACATTCACGATCACGAACCCGGGACCCTTCGGGTCGATAATCAGTGTGCCGATCATCAACCCGCCCCAGTGCGCGATCCTCGCCTTCGACGCCATCGAGAAGCGTCCGGTCGTGATCGACGACGCCATTGCGATCCGCCACATGGTCTACCTGTCGATGTCGTGGGACCATCGCATCATCGACGGGGCCACGGCCGCAAAGTTCCTGGGGCGCGTGAAGCAGAACCTGGAGACCTGGGACTTCGGCCCCGAGGTCGGGCTCCCGGCCAGGTAGGAGGATGCAGATCCTCCGGCCTCCCGGCCTGGTCGCCTACTCCGAGGCGTATGCGCTCATGCACGACCTCGCCGACCGCAGGCTCCGGAAGGAGGTCCCCGACACACTCATCCTGCTCGAGCATCCACCCGTCTACACGGCCGGAAGGCGATGGAAGCCCGAGCACCTGCTATGGGCAAAGGAAGCGATCGAAGCAGCCGGCGCCGAGCTCCACTTCGTGGACCGAGGTGGGAGCGTCACGTTCCACGGCCCCGGCCAGCTCGTGGGTTACCCGATACTGGACCTGGGGCCGACGCCGGATGTGGTCGGCTACGTCCGCAAGCTCGAGGAAATCGTGATCCGAGCCTGTGCCGAAGCAGGCATCGAAGGACTCGGACGCAACCCTGTCAATGCCGGCGTCTGGGCGGACGACCGCAAGGTCTGCGCAATCGGCGTGAGAGTCACGATGGCCCGGGTGACGCTCCACGGCTTCGCGCTGAACTGCACCACCGACCTCTCCTGGTACGACGCAATCGTGCCCTGCGGCCTAACAGAGACAGGTGTCACGACGCTCTCGGCTATCGCCGGCCGCGAGGTCACGGTCGAAGAGATGGCGCCTCTGGCGGCCCGACAGTTCCAGGCCCTCTTCGAGTCGGGGCCTCTAGTGGTATCCGAGCGCAGATAAGCGCTGTATACTGCGCTGTATGAGTTCCACTAGAACGCAGATCTATCTCACGAAGGAACAACGCAAGAAGCTCGACGCCCGCGCTCAGCGGGAGGACAAGGCATTGGCGGAGCTCATCAGGGAAGCCGTTGACGCCTACCTCGACGGAGCGACCGGTGACGTGGAAGGCGCCCTCGCGTCGACGTTCGGGGCATGCCCCGGCATAGAGGTCGTTCCCAGGAGGGAGTGGGACCGGCATCTTGGCTAACTTGCTCGTCGACACTGACGTCTTCATCGATCACCTGCGAGGAGCGAGGAGATTCCGGCCGGGCCGGGACAGGATCCTGTACTCCGTGGTCACCAGATGCGAGCTTTTCGGTGGACGCGGGACGAACGAGGATGTCGTGCGGGCTCTGCTGGCCCCTTTCGTCGAGATCCCTATTGACAGGGACATCGCGGAAGCGGCAGGGCGGCTTCGGCGAGAGACGAGCGTGTCGACGGCCGACGCGCTTATCGCCGCGACCGCCCTGCACAGCGAGGCCGCCGTACTCACCCGCAACAGGCGAGACTTCGAACAAGTCCCAGGGCTTCGGCTTCGGACACCCCGATAGTCCTTCCCCACAAAGCCTTGGGCTTCGCGAACGGACTGCCGAAGAAGCCCTAGTCTTGTAGCTCTCAGGAGGATTGAGACAGATGCGAGCCTTCGACGCGTTCAAGGACCAGCTTCCCGATATCGACCCGGCAGAGACGGCCGAGTGGATCGAGTCGCTGGACGAGGTCATCAAGACCAGTCCGGCCCGAGCGGCCTTCCTGCTACACCGGATCCTCCGCCACGCGCATTCCCGCCGGATCGGCGTGCCGGCCATGGTATCTACCCACTACATCAACACGATCTCCCCGGAGGAGGAGCCGTACTTCCCGGGCGACGAGGATCTGGAGCGAAGGATCCGACGGCTGATCCGCTGGAACGCCGCGGTGATGGTCTCCAGGGCCAACAAGCATCTCGAGGGGATCGGCGGCCACATCTCCACCTACGCGAGCGCCGCTTCGCTGTTCGAGGTCGGCTTCAACCACTTCTTCCGCGGCAAGGCCTTCGAGGGCGGCGGCGACCACGTCTACGTTCAGGGCCACGCCGCGCCGGGGATCTACGCCAGGACGTACCTCGAGGGGAGGTGGGACGCCGCCAAGATGGACCGTTTCCGCCAGGAGACCCTCTTCCCGGGCCTGTCCTCGTACCCACACCCGCGCCTGATGCCGGAGTTCTGGGAGTTCCCCACTGTGTCGATGGGCCTCTCCCCTCTCAACGCGATCTATCAAGCGCGGTTCAACCGCTATCTCCACAACCGTGGGGTCAAGGACACATCTCAGCAGCGAGTCTGGGCCTTCGTGGGGGACGGCGAGATGGACGAGCCCGAGTCCATGGCCGCCCTCTCGCTGGCGGCTCGCGAGGCCCTGGACAACCTCATCTTCGTCGTGAACTGCAACCTGCAGCGCCTGGATGGGCCGGTGCGTGGCAACGGCAAGATCATCCAGGAGCTGGAGTCGATCTTCCGGGGCGCGGGCTGGCACGTGATCAAGGTCGTCTGGGGCCGTGAGTGGGACGAGCTGCTCGCGCGCGACGCCGACGGCGTGCTGGTCCACAAGATGGACACGACGCTGGACGGCGAGTTCCAGAAGTACGCGGTCGAGTCAGGCGCTTACATCCGGGAGCACTTCTTCGGACCCGATCCCAGGCTGAAGGAGATGGTCGCGCACCTGTCGGACGAGGACCTCCAGAAGCTCCGAAGGGGCGGCCATGACTACCGGAAGCTGCACGCCGCCTACGCCACCGCGGTCGAGCTGACCGGGGCGCCGACGGTGATCCTGGCCAAGACCATCAAGGGCTGGACCCTGCCCGGCGCGTTCGAGGCCAGGAACGTCACGCATCAGATGAAGAAGCTCACGGTCGAGGAGCTGAAGAAGTTCCGCGATCGCCTGGAGCTACCCATCAAGGACGAGGAGCTGGAGGGCGGCGAACCCCCCTACTACCACCCCGGCATGGACTCGAAGGAGATCCAGTACATGCTGGCCCGGCGGGAGGCGCTCGGTGGCGTGATCCCCCAGCGCACCGTGGTGCGCAAACCGGTCGAGGCCCCCAAGGATGAGGTCTACGCTCAGTTCTCCTCAGGATCGAAGCAGCCGGTCTCCACGACCATGGCGTTCGTCCGCCTGCTCAGGGACCTGATGCGGGACCCGAAGATCGGCAGGCGGATCGTACCGATCATCCCCGACGAGGCTCGAACCTTCGGGATGGAGTCGCTGTTCCCGCAGTTCAAGATCTACGCCGCCCACGGGCAGCTGTACGAGCCGGTGGACGCCGCGCTGCTGCTGGCCTACGTCGAATCGAAGGAGGGCCAGATCCTGGAGGAGGGAATCACGGAGGCAGGGTCGATGGCGTCGTTCACGGCTGCCGGCACCTCCTACGCCACCCATGGCGAACCGATGATCCCGTTCTTCACGTTCTACTCGATGTTCGGCTTCCAGCGGATCGGCGACCTGATCTGGTCCGCAGGTGACCAGCGAGCGCGCGGCTTCCTCCTGGGTGCCACGCACGGCCGGACGACGCTGAACGGCGAAGGACTACAGCATGAAGATGGGCATTCCTTGCTCCTTGCCTCGACCAACCCGGCGTGCCTGGCCTACGACCCTGCATTCGCCTACGAGGTCGCCACCATCGTCCGTGAGGGCCTGCGCCGTATGTATGACGTAGGAGAGGACCTCTTCTACTACATGGCCCTCTATAACGAGAACTACCCGATGCCGAAGATGCAGCCAGGCGCGGAGGAAGGGATCGTCAAGGGGCTGTACCGGTTCCGCGACGGCCCGAACGAAACACGGCGGCACCAAGCCCAGATCCTCGGTTCCGGGCCGATGGTCGTGCAGGCTCTACGGGCTCAGGAACTCCTCGCAGCCGAGCACGACGTCTCCGCGACGGTGTGGAGCGCTACCTCCTACCAGCAACTCCGCGTCGACGCCCTGGAGTGCGAGCGGTGGAACCGGCTGCATCCAGGCCAGCCGAAGCGCGACCCGTTCGTCCTCACGACATTGGGCGGGAACGGCGGCCCGGTTGTGGCCGTGTCGGACTCGATCAAGGCGGTTCCGGACCAGATCGCGAGATGGGTCCACCAGCCGTTCGTCTCCCTGGGGACCGACGGATGGGGCCGCTCCGACACCCGAGAAGCGCTGAGAAGGTTCTTCGAGATCGACGCCGAGCACATCGTTGTAGCCACGCTCTCGGCCCTGGCTGACATGGGCGAGGTCAAGCCCGAAGCCGTGGCCGACGCCATCAAGCGACACGAGATCGACCCCGACAGGACCTCTCCTTACTTCTGGCAGGCCTAGCGGCTGCTCAGATCGACCCGATCCCAGCCCTCCGGGAATCCCGGCAGGGGCCAGGTTGGGTCGGGACGCCAGTGCTCCCAGCCGTCGCCGAAAGGCGAGGCCTTATTACGGATCAGCTCCAACACACGGTCGCCCTCGCGGCGGACCTCATCCGCTTGTTCTGGGGTCACGAGCCCGCACTGGACCTCCTCGTCCAGCTCCTCTTCGTCCTTCCACCTCCAGCTGGTGAGGTCTGGGGATGTCACTAGGTCGAGCATCTGGTCCATGTAGTCGAAGCCCACGCGTGACCTCCTGACCGGCTCTTGGAGATTGACGTACCAGCCGAGGAATTCCCTTGTCTGGTTCCACATGGCCCATACGGCATGGGCGGCTCCCGACGTTATCAAGTGAAGGACGCTCTTGCCTCGCCAGATGTCATCGCTCAGCACCCATTCCTCGGAGGGCATACGTATCATCGAATCGTCGGGCTTCTTCGGACGCTTCCAAGCGGTGCCGATCGGCAGGTACAGGGCGATCAGTTCGGGATCGTCGCGAACGACAGTCACCGGCCGGACAGCCCACAGCTTCCCGTCCCATACCTCTCGAAGGACGATCTGGTCGCCTGGAGACCACACCATTCAGAAGAGGGCGGCGGCCAGCCTTCGCCTGTACTCGACGGTCAGCGGGTCTTCTTCACCGAGGACCGCAAAGACCTTCAGCATCGCCTCCCGGGCAGCTCCACGATCTTCGTCCCCCCCGTTCGTGACCGCGGCCAGGAACACCTCCAGCGCCTCCTGGAACCGACCCTCCGCCGCGGCCCGCTCCCCCACGGCGAGCGGCCCGGAGCCATCGGGCCTCGCCCATTCGGAGACCTCAATCGCAGCGAGAAGTCGCTCCGCCTCGGGGTCTGGTCGAAGCGGAGAAAGTAGGTTACGGGCCTCTTGCAGATCGCCTCTCTCCGTGGCCAGCCGCCCAAGGCCAAGAGTGGCGCGAGTGCTTCCCGGGTCGGCCTCCAGGGCCCGCCGGTAGAGCTTCTCGGCCTCATCATTGCGCGCACTCTTTTCGGCCGCTTCCGCCTCCAAGACCAGGCGGTCCCCCTCTGAGGGCAGCACCGTCTGGAGCCACTCCCGAATGGCGGGCTCAGGTATCGCGCCCACGAACTCGCTGACCAGCCGCCCATCACGGAAGGCCTTCACGGCGGGGATGCTCGAGACACGAAATGCGGTCGCCACCTTGGGGTTCGAGTCGACGTCCAGCTTGCCCAAAAGGAACTCACCTTTCGCCTCTTCGGCAAGGCGCTCCAGCACGGGCCCGATGATCAGACAGGGGCGGCACCATGAGGCCCAGAAATCGACCACCACCGGCCGGCGCTTCGATTCCTCGAGCACGTCGGCTGTGAAGGTGGCATCGGTGACCTCGACGACGATGGGGTTCTGTGCAGCCATCACCTCTCTAGGGTACCGAAGGTTCGCCCGACTTCAGACCAGAAGCCGGGTGATCTCGTCGAGGAGGCGCAGCGTAAGGGCCTCAGCCAGTTCGCGCCTCTTTCGCGGATCGGTCACCTGTTCGACACCGATGGCCTCCCCGAACCCTACGGTCACCCTCTTCCTCTTCCACCAGGGGCCGCCCGTCCCCTCCAGCCCGCAGGGCACGATCGGCACCCCGGTCTTCAAGGCGAGCCAGGCCGCGCCCTTCAGGAAGGGGAGCATCTCCCCGGTCTTGCTCCGAGTTCCCTCCGGGTAGATGCCCACGGCCTCTCCCCGGTCCAAGAGCGCTAGCGCCGTGTCGACGGCTCTGACGTCAGCGATGTTCCGGTTCACGGGGAAGCCGCCCAGTACGTGCCAGGACCAACCAAGGAAGCGGTACCTGTAAAGCTCACGCTTGGCCATGAAGGTGATGGGCCTGGGGGTCGCGACGACGTGGATGGGCACGTCCCACATGCTCCGGTGGTTGGCCGCGAGCAGCACAGGACCTGTAAGCGGCACGTGCTCGGCTCCTTCGACCTTCATCCGGCACCACCAGCGGAAGAACCAGCCTCCGTATCGCTTGCCGAAGGCCTGGTGGCGGCCAAGGCCGGGCGGGATGTGAGCGATCTTCTGCACGGTCCGGCGGACTGTAGCAGCCACGTCCTCCGTGGTCAGGGGGAAAGAGGCCCGATGCTAGAATCGGGCGCCTGGACCGGCGATCCCGATTCGCAGGAGGAGCGGCTACTTGGCTACGCGGACCGAGGAGGAAGCCACAGATCGTCACGCTAGCCTGGGCCTCACGGACCGAGACCTCCTGGGGATGTATCGCACCATGCTCACGGCCCGCCTTTGCGACGAGGCGCAGTTCCGACTGAATCGCCAGGGCAAAGCTCCTTTCGTGGTACCTGTCTCCGGCCATGAGGGCTGCCAGATCGGCTCCGCCTGGCCCTTTGTCAAGGGGAAGGATGTGTTCGTGCCCTACTACCGCGATATGGGCATCTGCCTGGTCGCCGGCATGACCCCGCGCGACGTGTTCCTGGGTGTGTTCGGCAAGCGCGACGACCCCTCCTCTGGAGGGCGACAGATGCCGGCCCACTGGGGATCGCGCCGCCTCGGGATACCGACCGGCTCGTCCCCCATCGCAACACAGATACCGCATGCCGCCGGGATCGCGTACGCCATGAAGTACAAGGGCGAGGACGCGGTGGTGGGATGCTGGTTCGGAGACGGCGCAACCAGCGAGGGCGACTGGCACGAGGGGCTGAACTTCTCGGGCATCCACAAGCTGCCTATCGTCTGGTACTGCGAGAACAACAAGTACGCGATCAGCGTGCCGCTCTCCAAACAGATGGCGGTCAAGGACGTAGCGGAGAGGGCCGTGGCTTACGGGTTCGAGGGCGTGGTGGTGGACGGAAACGACGTGCTGGGCTGCTATGAGGCATCGAAGGCCGCCGTGAACAAGGCCCGGGCGGGCGGTGGCCCTACGCTCGTCGAGCTCAAGACCTACCGATTCTTCCCTCACACATCCGACGACGACGACCGAACCTATCGCTCGCGCGAGGAGGTCGAGGAGGCCAGGCGCAACGACTCTTTGATCGTCTTCGCCAACTACCTGAAGGAGCGGAGCCTCATCGACGACCCAGGTATCGAGGCCCTGCGCGCGGAGGCCAAGGCGGAGGTGGACACCGAGGCCGACGCCGCCTGGAGTGCGCCCGATCCCGAGCCAGAGAGCGCGCTCCGGCATGTGTTCGCCGAAGGCTCCTAGCGGTGGCCACGAAGAACGTGGTCCAGACGGTCCACGACACGCTTTGGGACGCCATGAAGGCCGACGAGCGCGTGCTGGTCATGGGTGAGGACGTCGGGGCTCGGGGGGGGGTCTTCAGGGCGACGGCAGGGTTCCTGGACGAGTTCGGCGAGATGCGGGTCATCGACACGCCGCTGGCCGAGTCCTCGATCGTGGGCGTCGCCATCGGCATGGCCATGCACGGGCTCCTCCCGGTTGCCGAGATTCAGTTCGCAGACTTCATCCACCCGGCCTTCGACCAGCTGGTGTCGGAGGCGGCCCGGATCCGGTATCGCTCCGCTGGCGACTGGAGCTGTCCGATGGTGGTGCGTGCGCCCTACGGCGGCGGCGTGCACGGGGCGCTATATCACTCGCAGAGCATCGAGGCCTTCTACGGCCATGTCCCTGGGCTGAAGGTAGTGGTGCCGTCGACCCCCTACGACGTCAAGGGGATGCTGCTGGCGGCGATTGCCGACCCCGACCCGGTGCTGTTCCTGGAGCACAAGAAGACCTACCGCTTGATAACCGGCGAGGTCCCCGACGAGCCCTATCAGGTCCCAATCGGCAAGGCCGACGTCAAGCGCGAGGGGACCGATCTGACCGTGGTCGCCTACGGGCTCATGCTCCATCTCTGCCTTGAGGCGGCTCAGAGGCTCCAGGACGAAGAGGGCGCCTCTGCCGAAGTGGTGGACGTGCGCACGATCGCGCCGCTGGACAAGGAGATGATCCTGGACTCGGTCCGAAAGACGGGTAAGGCCATGGTGGTATACGAGGACAACCGCACCTATGGGGTCGGGGCCGAGATCTCCGCGACCATCGCTGAGGAGCTGATGTTCGATCTCGACTCGCCAGTGGCACGGATGGGCGGCCCCGACGTTCCTGGGATGCCCTTCTCGACCCCTATGGAGCACTTCTACATGCCCGACGCAGCCAAGATCTACGCCCGGATGCTGGAGCTCGCCAGGTTCTGAAGGCGTCATGGCCAGCTCACTCGAAGAGTTCCTGGCCAGGCCCGTCTTCTTCACACTCCCAGGGATGGACGAGGTCGAGGTCCGCAAGGATCTGGTGTATCGCGGTACCGGGGATGCGGGCCTCGGCGCTGACGTGTACCTGCCGCAGGGCCTGGACCCTACCGAGCGACGTCCCGCCGTCATCTTCGTCCACGGCGATGCTTCCCCGGAGGTACTGAAGGATGCCAAGGAGTGGGGCGCGTTCGTGTCCTGGGGGAAGCTCGCGGCGGCCTCGGGCCTGGTCGGCGTCACGTTCAACCACGCGTCGTCTGAACAGAGGACGAAATTGCACGAGGCGGCGGGCGATGTCGACGCGCTGATTGAGTTCGTCCTCGTGAAATCGAACGCCCTTCACGTGAACCCGGACCGCGTCGCATTGTCGGTCTTCTCTATGGGTCCACCTGTCGGCCTTCGGACCGCGCTGCGCGAGCGGCCCGACTTCCTTCGCTGCATCGTCTGCTACTACGGGGCGATGGACCTCCGGCCGCTGCGGGCCGAGACGGTGGCCGACGTGTCGGATGAGGTCCTCCGAGAATTCTCACCCCTGCACCAGCTCAAGACCGGGACGGGACGCATGCCGCCGATGCTGATCGCCCGCGCGGGCCTGGAGGAGCGCCCCTGGCTCAATCCCACGATCGACGAATTCGTCGCGGAGGCACTGGACAGGGGTGTCGAGATCGACCTGCTGAATCATCCGGGCGGACGTCACGCCTTCGACATCCTCGACAACGATGAGCGAACCCGCGACATCATCGCCAGGACCCTCCAGTTTCTCCGGAAGCACCTGCTGGGGCCCCAGTGGTCCGGATCACGGATAGACTGGCCATGATGCAGGGCAGGGATCACAACCCGCATAAGCGCATGCTCTACCTCCCCATCGTCGACACGAATGGGACCGCAGAGTCCCATGTCGCCCATTCGGTCGGATGCGCGCAGACCGCTCGCACGGCGGCCCGTCCCGATTGGCTGAAGGTCAGGGCAAGGACCGGATCCAACTACACGGAGCTCAAGCACCTCATGCGATCGCAGTCCCTCCACACCGTCTGCGAGGAGGCTCTCTGCCCGAACATCTACGAGTGCTGGGAGGAGCGCGAGGCCACCTTCCTGGTCCTGGGTGACCGGTGCACCCGCCGATGCGGCTTCTGCGACGTGATGACCGCGAAGCCCTTCGAGGTGGACGAGGGCGAGCCAGATCGCATCGCCCGCACCGTCGCCGAGATGGGCCTCCGCTACGTGGTCCTGACTAGCGTGGCCCGCGACGACCTCCCCGACGGCGGAGCGCGCATCTGGGCTGAATGCATCCGGGCGATTCGCGCGGCGATTCCCGGATGTGGCGTGGAGGTCTTGCCGCCGGACTTCAAAGGCGACGAACGCTCGATCGCCATCGTGCTCGAGGCCGAACCGGATGTGTTCGCCCACAACGTCGAGACGGTGCGAAGGCTGCATGGCACGATCCGGCCTGCATTCGACTACGACCGCTCCCTGGATGTGCTGCGGATCTCCAAACGCATCCGCCCCGAAGGCGTCACCAAGTCGAATCTGATCCTTGGCATGGGCGAGCAGGCCGATGAAGTCCCGGACGCGATGGCCGACATCCGGGAAACGGGCTGTGACCTGCTCACGATGGGCCAGTACCTCCAGCCCACCAAGTTCCATTTACCCGTGGACCGCTGGGTCACCCCCGAGGAATTCGCGGGATACGCCGAGCTGGGCAAGGAGATGGGGTTCGCCCACGTGGAGGCCGGGCCGCTGGTCCGGTCCTCCTACCACGCCGGCAGGCAGTTCAGTCTTGCGGTCGCGGCACTCGCCTCGGCCTAGGGTCAAACCCCGACGTCGAACGGCCCTCTCGCTCTATCGAATATAGGAGGAGCCGGCCTGTAAGCCGGATTCTGTGCCCCGAGCCTCTCGGCCCGGGCGGCGGCCATCCCTCTTGGAGCCGCGTCGCCGCGGCCCTCGTGCAGCCTACCCGGGAGCATCGGACGGGCCGCCCGCTCCCTGCTCGGCCTTGCTCCGGATGGGGTTTGCCCAGCCGGCCGGTCACCCGGCCGCTGGTGAGCTCTTACCTCACCGTTTCACCCTTGCCCCTGCCTCACGGCGGTGGGCGGTCTGTCTCTGTGGCACTGTCCGCGGGTCACCCCGCCTGGGTGTTACCCAGCATCCTGCCCTGCGGAGTCCGGACTTTCCTCGACCCTCGCGGGCCGCGGCCGCCCGGCCGGCTCCTCCTCAGCGAGTATAGGGTGCCAGTTCGTCCTATAGGCTGAGCGAGGTATGCGCGCGGGCTCGATCCTGGGTCACCCGGTCAAGAGAACCGAGGACCTGCGCCTGTTGACTGGCGAAGCTCGCTTCACGGACGACATGCCTGCAGGGGGCGCCTGCCACGTCGTCTTCGTTCGGTCTTTCATGGCCCACGCGCGCCTGGGACGCATCGACACGTCCCAGGCCCGGAGCATGCCGGGCGTGGTCGCGGTGCTCACGGAAGAGGATCTGCAGCTTCCGCCACAAGTCTCCGGCATCGTGCCGCCAGCGTTCGCCCGGCCGATCCTCGCCTCGGACGTGGTCCGGTTCGTCGGCGAGCTTGTGGCGGTGGTCGTCGCCGACACCCGAGCCCAAGCTGTGGATGCCGCAGAGACCGTGGCGGTTGAGTACGAGGCTCTACCGGTTCTGGTCGATCCCCTTCGTGCGCTCGAATCCGATGCGCCGGTGCTCTTCCCCGAGCACGGCAGCAACGAGGTCACGGAAAGCAGGCTTGGTTCCGGGGACGCCCTAGAAGGAGCCGAGGTCATCGTTCGGTCGAGGATGGTGAACCAGCGCCTGGCGCCCGTTCCGATGGAGGTCAACTCGGCACTCGCCGTCCCAGATCCCGAAACGGGAGGCTTGACGCTCTGGATCTCCTGTCAGGCGCCCCATTGGACACGATCTGCCTTCGCGGGCCCGCTGGGCCTGGAAGAGCGGCAGCTCAGGGTGATCGCGACAGCCGTCGGCGGTGGGTTCGGCGCGAAGATCGACCCGTATCCGGAGCAGCTAGTCGTTGCGGCTCTGGCGCTGCGGATCGGCCGCCCCGTTCGCTACGTGGAGACCCGCTCCGAGAGCATGGTTGCCATGACGCACGGCCGCGGCCAGGTCCAGGACGTGGCGATCGGGGCGAAGCGGGACGGGGCTATCACGGGACTTTCCGTCCGGTTGGTGGCGGACGGAGGCGCCTATCCCGGCAACGCGTGCTTTCTGCCGGTGTTGACACAGATGATGGCGTGCGGCGTCTACCGGATCCCACGCGTCGACTCTCACACGACGTGCGTGGTAACCAACACCACGCCCATCAACGCCTACCGCGGGGCAGGGCGACCCGAAGCGACCGCCCTGATCGAGCGGGCCATCGACCTCCTGGCAGCAGAGATCGGCCTTGATCCCGCCGAGGTTCGCCGTCGGAACATGATCAAGAAAGACGAATTCCCATTCGTCACCGCGTCGGGCGCCATGTACGACTCCGGGGACTACGAACGAGCACTGGACGAGGCCCTCCGTTTGGCGGACTACGAGGGGCTGCGCCGCGAGCAGGCCGAACGTCGTGAGGGGGGCGGAAAGCTCCTGGGGATCGGGCTCTCCTGTTACGTCGAGGTCACCGCGTTCTTTCTCGGCTCTGAGTTCGGATCGGTGCAGGTGCATCCCGACGGCACGGCTACCGCGCTCGCCGGGACGTCTCCCCATGGCCAGGGGCACGCGACCACCTTCGCTCAGATCGTTGGTGAGACCCTGGGGCTTCCAATCGAAGCTGTCACGGTGGTGCACTCAGACACCGGGCTCGTGCCTCAGGGAGGGGGGACCATGGGGTCCAGGTCGGTACAGGCCGGAGGTAGCGCAATCCTGAGAGCGAGCGAAGGTGTGCTCGACAAGGCTCGGCGCCTCGCCGCTCACCTGCTCGAGGCCGGCCTCGATGACGTGGCTCTCTTAGAGGACGGCCGCGTCGGGCTTGTCGGAGCACCGGATCGCTCTTTCGGGTGGGCCGATCTCGCCGCCGCCGCCGGCGACCCGGCTCGGCTCCCCGACCAGATGGAACCCGGCCTGACCTCCGGGGAGACCTTCTCCCAAGAGCCCACTGGCACCTATCCGTTTGGTGCTCATGTGGCGGTCGTGGAGGTGGACGAGGAGACAGGCGACGCCAGGCTCCTCCGTCACGTCGCGGTCGACGACTGCGGCCGGATCATCAACCCCCTCCTTGTGGAAGGGCAGGTGCATGGAGGGATCGCCCAGGGAGCAGGTCAGGCCCTGTACGAGGAGATGGTCTACGACCAGGATGGCAGCCCTCTCACCGGAAGCCTGATGTCTTATGGGATCCCGAGTGCCGCGGAGATGCCGCGCTTCGAGTTGGCGAGCACCGTGACCCCCACATCACTCAACCCCCTGGGGGCGAAGGGCATAGGAGAGTCCGGGACCATCGGCTCGACGCCCGCCGTGCAGAACGCAGTGGTGGACGCGCTATCGCACAAGGGCGTGCGCCACATCGACATGCCCCTCTCGCCGGAGCGCGTATGGCGGGCAATCAGAGACATCGAGAAAACTCACGCCTGACCCCGCCCGTACATACCATGACCCCGCCGATCCTTGGGGAAAGGGGGAAGGTCTTGAAGCTGCGCTCCGCGATCAGCATTCTCTCTGCGGCATTCGTGCTCAGCATAGCCATGGGTGGCCAGGCATTCGCCGCCTCGGTCAGCGCCAAGGACTTCGTGTTCGTCCCGCAGACCGTAACCATCAACGTCGGCGACTCCATCACATGGACGAACAACGGACCATCGTCCCACACGGCGACCGCCGATGACTCCTCGTTCGATTCGGGCACGATGAACGTGGGGAACACGTTCTCCGTGACCTTCAACACGCCAGGAACTATCCCGTATCACTGCAACTTCCATCAGGCACAGGGCATGGTCGGGACGATCGTCGTCAACGCGCTTCCGGGCGGCACCAGCAGCGGCGAACCGCTTCCCAATACAGGTGCGAACTCCTCGACCGGGCCATTCATCTGGCTTGGCCTTTCGCTCCTTGTAGCGGGCGGCGGGATCCTGCTCGCGTTGCGGCTGCGGCGCCTTCGGGCCTGATCAGTCGAACAGGTCTGGGGCCGTCTCGGGCGGCCGGTAATCACGACCGACCCCCGCAAGCCACTCGTCGACGCCGGCGTTAGCCAGGCGATCGGCCTCTCGGTTCCGCTCCCTAGGGACGTGCTCCAAGCCGGCGGACTCGAACCCTGCGAGGATCTTACGCGCCTCTTCGTGGAGCCGAATTAGGGTTGGATTCTTGACGCGGAATCGCCCGGAGAGCTGCTCGATGAGCAGCTTGCTGTCGGCGCGAAGGACCACGGAGGCCGCCCCATGCTCCCGGGCCAGCTTCAGGCCCTCGATCGCCGCCTGGTATTCCGCCACGTTGTTCGTGGCCACGCCGATCCCACGGCCGAGCCTGGCCACGACCCTTCCACCCTGTGTGCGGACGACTGCGCCGATCCCGGCAGGCCCGGGGTTGCCCCTTGCGGCTCCGTCCGAGTAGACGATCAAGCCAGGACCAGGATCCTTCGGCAGTACTCACACCTCGCGATGCCCTGGGCCCGCTTCAAGCGGTCGAGATAGACCGGCGAGAGCTTCTGGTGGCATCCGCCACATACGCCTTCCACCAGGCCCGCGGCGCCGATGCCTTTCTTCTGTGCGCGAAGCTCCTCGTATAGAGCCAGGACCTCGGGGTCGATCTCGGACGCGACCGCCCCGCGCTCCGCCCTGCGCTGGACAAGCGCGCGTTCCGACTCGACAACCTCCTTCCCTGACGTGGCAAGGTCCTCATCCAACTGGCGACGGGTGCCGGCCAAGTCGGTCTCCAGCGTTTGAAGCCGACCCTCCATTTCCTCCCGGCGTTCCATCTGCTCGATCAGGAGGTCCTCCATGCGCGACTTCCGGCCGAGCAGGCTCTCGACCTCAGCCTCTATCGACTGGAGCTCCTTGACGTTGACAACGCTGCCGTCGTAGAGGCGCTTGCGCTCGGCGTCGATCTTCCGCTGGATCGAATCGATGTCGTTCTCCAGCCGGCGAGACTCTCCCATCACCGAATCGAGCGCCAGACGAAGCTCAGCCTGGCGCCATTCGGCCTCACCCAGCCGGTCGCGAGCGAGCCCCAGCTCCTTCCCGGCCTCTAGCTGATCGAGCTTGGCGAGCAGTCTGTCGATCGCGACGTCCAGCTCCTGGAGGTCGAGCAGCCTGCGGGTCACGAGCGGACCGCCCGTCCCTGCGATCTCGTCCGCGCCCGCGCTCACGGTCGTCTAGCTTCCCACATACCGGCCGGTCGGGGCTGGTGTGCGGACCTGCTCGTGTGTCAGGATGCGGCCGGAGGTGAAGGACAAATGACGAACGGATATCCCGCCCGACTGGACTTCCAGGGTCCGCATGAGGTCAAGAACTGGCGCCCTCTGGTCAACTGGATCCTGGCGATCCCCCATTGGATAGTCCTGTACGCCCTTCGGGTACTGCGAGGGGCCCTGACAGTCATTTCGTTTTTCGCAGTCCTGTTCACAAGGGCGATCCCCCAGTCGCTGTTCGACATGATCGTCATGACCCTTCGATATCAGTGGCGAGTTTCGACCTTCACCCTCTGGATGCGAGAGGCCTACCCGCCTTTCAGTTTCATGGCGTCACCGCTTGACGACGGGATCGACCCCGCGTCCCTTTCGGTCGAGTACCCGGCACAGCTGAACCGTTGGCTGCCGCTGGTCAAGTGGTTCCTCGCGATCCCGCACTACATCGTCCTGGTTTTCTTGTACCTGGGGGTTGTGTTCGTGGCGATCGGTGCGTTTTTCGCCGTGCTGTTCACGGGGAAGTATCCGCAGGGCATGCGTGCCTACATCATCAACGTCAAGCGCTGGGGGCTCAGGGTGTCGGCTTACGCAGGCCTGCTACGCGACGAATACCCACCGTTCTCTCTTTCGTGACGGTCCTCAGTCCTTGACGGACGCGATGAGCTTCCCCTCTGCGTGCATCGCCACGCCGCATCACCTTGCCTCGGCCGCCGGCCTGGAGGTCCTGGCTGGGGGAGGCAACGCCATGGATGCCGCGATCGCAGCGAACCTCACCCTTGGCGTGCTCACCCCTTACCTGTGCGGGTATGGCGGAGATCTATTCGCTCTCGTGTGGCGTGAGAGCCTGCTCGCGTACAACGGGTCAGGCCGTGCACCCGCAGCGGCGACCGTCGGATCGGTGCGTGAGGCGGTAGGCGGAGAGACGATGCCAGCGTTCGGTCCGCAGAGTGTCACCGTGCCTGGAGCCGTAGACGGATGGTTCGTCCTGCTGGAGGCGCTGGGGACCCGGTCCTTCGCGGACCTTGCGAGTCCGGCGCTCCGCTACGCGCGCGAGGGGTTTCGAGTTAGCAGGATGGCGGCTGCCAGCCTGGCACGCGCGCGGCTCCGTTACCCAGATTCCGCGGAGTGGCTTCGCGTCTACGGAAACGCTGGCGAGGGAGACATGCTGGTGCAGGCAGACCTCGCCCGCACGATCGAGACCCTTGCCTCGGAGGGCCCGGACGCCTACTACCGGGGCCCGGTGGCGCTGGCGATCTGCGATGCATTGCGGTCGCTCGGCGGTCTGATGGCGCCAGACGACCTGGCCTCTCACCGGGGCGACTGGGTCGAACCGATTCGTGCAACATATCGAGGAATAGAGGTCCTGGAGCTCCCACCAAACGCGCAGGGAGTAGCCGCCCTCGAGGCGCTTTGCATGATCGAGACGCTCGGGCCTCTGCCGGCGGACGGGCCCGAACGCCATCACCTCATGATCGAGGCCGTCAAGCTCGCACTGGCCGACCGGAACAGGTTCGTGACCGATCTCGATCACATGAAGATCGCGCCGAATACGCTCGCCTCAGCCCCCTGGGTCGCAGAGCGCGTCCAAGCCTTCGACCCTCAGGCAGCCGGCCGGCCGGCGCCCGTGCCGGCCGCCCGTGGAGGAACCGCATACCTCTGCGCCGCGGATCGCGACGGGATGCTGGTGAGCCTCATCCAGTCGAACTACCAAGGGTTCGGTTCTGGGGTCACGGTCCCCCGCTGGGGCATCAACCTTCAGAACCGCGGAGCGTTCTTCTCGCTCGATCCAGAGCATGCCAACGCGATCGCCCCACGCAAGCGGACGCTCCACACGCTGATCCCTGCACTCGCCCTGCGGGATGGGCGTCCGTGGCTCGTGTTCGGTTCGATGGGCGGAGACGGCCAGGCCCAGACCCACGTCCAGCTCCTCGCACGCATCATCGACGACGGGCGGGACCCTCAGACCGCAATCTCGGCGCCCAGATGGTTCGTGTCCCCGGCCGACTGGTCCGTGACGGCAGAGTCCCGATTCCAACTCGGAACGCTGGATGGGCTTCGCGCGAGGGGCCATCGGCTTAGCGTCGCGGGTGAGTTCGAGGGGCTGATGGGCCACGCGCATGCGATCCAGCTTGGTGCCGACGGCTACGTGGGCGGCACCGACCCGCGGACGGAGGGCGCCATCCTGGGTCTTTAGTGCGGGGCTTGGGGAGTGACTGGTACCTTAGTCCGCCCATGCGCACAATCCTCGTCACCGGCGCAGCCGGCTTCGTTGGCTCGCACGTCTGCGATCGCCTGCTGGCGGTTGGCGAAAGGGTGATTGGCGTTGATGACCTCTCGCGCGGGCGCGCATCCAATCTGGTCGGCGCCCGCTCCCACGGCCGGAGCTTCACCTTTCGTGCCGTTGACATACGCTCCGCGGATCTGCGCGAGGTCTTCGACGCCTACTCCCCAGAGGTCGTGATGCACCTCGCCGCCCAGTCCTCGGTGTCGCTATCCGTGGCAGACCCCGTTATGGACGCCAGCTTGAATGTGATAGGCCTCCTGAACGTCCTGGAGTGCGCCGCCTCGGTCGGATGCCGGAAGGTCGTGTTCGCGGCCTCGGGCGGGACGCTCTATGGAGCGCCGAGGAAGCTTCCGGTGTCCGAGACCGCTCGCCGCAACCTCGGTCGCGTCTCACCCTACGGGATATCGAAGGCGGCCGCGATCGAATACATGGGTTTCTATCGAAAGCAACGCGGGCTGGACTTCACCGCACTCGCACTCGCCAACGTGTACGGCCCTCGCCAAGATCCCTTCGGGGAGGCAGGAGTCGTGTCGATCTTCAGCGCGAAGATGCTCAAGGGAGAGACTCCCACGATCTTCGGGCATGGCGAACAAACACGCGATTACGTCTTCGTCGTCGACGTGGCGGACGCCTTTCGGTTGGCGGCGACCAGAGGGCCGGGGGCGATCGTCAACATCGGCACGGGTGTCGAGACCAGCGTGAACCGTGTTTACCGGCTGCTCGCCCGGATCACCGGGTTCCGCGGCTCTCCGCGGCACGGACCCTGGCGCGAGGGCGACCTCTCCCGCTCATCGCTAGACGTGGGACTGGCAGCGCGTGTCCTGGATTGGCGGCCTCGAACCGGGCTCGGACAGGGCCTACGAGCCACCGTGGATTCGATGCGACCGTGAGCGCCTCCTCTCGCTCGACGTCAGTTCGTGGAAGGCGTCGCGTCAACCGCAGCTCCGGCCCCGGACGACGATATGCCTGCGAATGCCCCTCCCCTGCCGATCTCGCTCCTCACTGTTGGATCGGCTAGGCAGATATTCCCCGGACAGTCGTACCCACCCAGGATGTACATGATGCCCCCGGGTAGCAGGACTCCCGCGTGGTTGCGGACGGGCTCCTTGAGCAGGCCGGTCAGCGTCCAAGTCTTGGCCACAGTGTCGTAGATGTAGCTGTTGGGGTTGGCGTTCGGGAATGTGCCGCATCCCGCCAGGACGAGGTCCCCCGCGAGCGTGCCGCTTGCGAACGAGAAGGCCTGGGACTCGTCGCATGCCTCGGGCAGGTCCGTCGCCAGCGCGTCGTTCCATGCGGGGCCGAACGCATTCGACACCTCAACGATCGACTGAGGGTTCAGGGTGCCCGCCACGTTGACATCGCCACCGATGGCGTAGACCTTGTTGCCCAGGACGGCCGGGGTGATGTAGCCGCGGGCCATCGTGAGATCCGGTCCCTGGGTCCACCGCGCACCCGCGGCGGCCATCGGGTCGAAGAACCACGTCTGTGCCGAGTTGTCGTCGACGCAGGGCGGGACGCTGGTACTGAACGAGGCGCCGCCCATCACGATGGCCTTGTTCTGAACGACAGCCACACCCATGGCTGGCAGGCTGACACAGGCCGATGGTGTGGTTCCCGGCCAGGGGTCGCTGTTGATCACATGGGCCTGGTTCGTTGCCGGGTAGAAGACCTGGACGGTGGTGAGAATGGCGCCGTTCGCGTCGCGACCTCCGAAGACGTACAGACCGAGCCCGTGGGGGTCCTGCAGGGCCGCGATCTGGTAGTTCGAGATGGGCACCGGCATATCTATACCGGTGTCCGCGTACGTCCGGGCCACGGGGTTGTACGTCCAGATCGACCCGTCGGTCGCGTTGGCGACCGTACGGAAACCGAGGAAGTACACCAGCCCAGTCGACGCGACGTAGGCCCCGTCGAATCGCGTCCCTGCGACCGTGCTGTCGACCCCGAAGCGCCATAGCACGCTATCGTCGGGTACCTTCGGGGCCGAGCCGGCAGACGCGGGTAGAGCAGACAGCATCAGGGCAAGAAGCCCTCCAATTCCGAGCAGATACCGCCTTCTCATGTTTCCCCCTTCCAGTCGGCCAGCGAGACCAGTCCTCCGCACGGACCAGTACCTTCTTCGGTCTACAGCAATTCGTCAAACCGGCATTGGGCAGAGGGGGTCAGCACCCCGAATCGCTGGGCCATACCCTCCTAGCGAGTCTGGGGCCTGCAGGGTTCCCCTGGGACGGCTCGGCGGTCCACAATCCGACGATGTCTACCCTTCGATCTCGGGCGTGATGACCCGGACTCAGTCACCATCGCGCCCTAGTGGCGTCGTGGAGTACCTGGAATGGGCGGCCCGAACCCTTGCGGTCGGGATGCTCGCAGGGCTCGTCGCGGGGTTCGTTGTGGGCGGCCTCGGCTCGCGGCTGGCGATGAGGATCATGGCGTTGACCTCCGGGAACGCCAGGGGATTCGAGACGGACTTCGGAGCGACCATCGGGGAGGTCACCGTGGGTGGCACGGTCTTCCTGCTCATCGCCGGAAGCGTCCTCGGTATGGCGGGAGGGATCGCTTACGTGGCGATCCGCCGACTCCTCCCGGGCGCGGTATGGGTGAAGGGCCTCGCGTTCGGTGCGCTGCTGCTGGCGCTGACCGGCAGGCTCCTGGTCGCTCCCGACAACCTGGATTTCGTGATCCTCTCCCCCGCCGCGTTGGCGGTCGGCATGTTCGCCGCCCTGCCGGTGCTCTACGGCCTCCTCCTGGTCCCGCTCGCGCAGCGCCTCGAACCCGCCATCCGCGGCGTACGCAGGCCCGCGCTGATCATCGTCCCCGTGCTAGTGGGTCTCGTACCTCTCATCCTGCTGGGTGGGGTGGGGTTGCTTGTGATGGCAGGGTCGGGTGTCGCCTGGTGGGCGATGCACTCGATCGGCACGAGGGCGAGGCTAACCCTTTCCGTGGCGGGTTACGTCGTCCTGGGTGCGCTGGTCATCTGGCGCGCCGAGGCGTTCGTGAGCGGCGTCGCACAGATCCTATGAGCGACCTCTATGTACCCAAGCCCTTACCGGGACGGATCAGGTCTGCTGGCCCACCGCCAGGATGTTCCCGTCGGGATCCTTGAACCAGGCCCCTTTGGCGCCCTGGATCTCGGCGATCCCGTCCACGGTCTTCAGCCCGGGGAAGTCGTACTCCTCGAACACGATCCCGCGATCGCGCAACTCCTTGACGGCCATCTCGACGTCGTCGACCTCGAAGGTCATG
>Ga0210378_10000033_pt1 | contig 63813 bp, 53 predicted proteins | sample PLM1_60_b1redo_FD_155465 | JGI IMG/M metagenome (GOLD analysis project Ga0210378, IMG submission 155465) | Groundwater sediment microbial communities from an aquifer in East River, Colorado, USA - PLM1_60_b1 redo | ecosystem: Environmental > Terrestrial > Soil > Riparian zone | place: USA: East... | reverse complement strand
CAGGGGCGCCACACGGGCCCACTCGGCCTCGGCCAGCCTGCGGTACGCGGCCAGACCCTTGGGGCCGAGCACGTCGGCGTAGGTTGCCGCGGCACCGAAGAAGGTCTCCCAGTCGGAACCCAGCTCCCGCCGGAACAGCCGCTCGGCCAGCTCCTTGGGGTCGGGCCGGGCCCGGACGCAGGCCGCGTGGTGGAGGTCACCGAGCCGTTCCAGGACGCCGCCCAGGTAGCCGTCGGAGTCGTCGATCCAGCCCAGCGCCTGCTCGACCGCCTCGATGGCGTGCTCGGCGAGCTCCACCACCGCCTCGGCGTGACCGTCGTCCAGGAGCACCTGGATCCGGTCGATCACCTGCTCGATGTCGTTGGCGTAGGCCAAGGCCGGGCGGAAGTCCTCGTAGTCGTCGGGTTCCACGGCACGGTCGATGGCAGCTCGGAAGGTGGCCAGATCCACACCGCCCGACCTGCCGCCCGCCGTCTCCAGCAAGAGGCGGTCGCGCAGACGCGCATCGGTGGCCGCGTGCGACATCAGCAACTCGACCAGCGCGTCCTTGCTCTGGCCAGCCAAGTGGGCGCGGACGTCCTCCATCGTGCACCCCGCCCCACGCCGCCGGGCGGCTCTCGTCGTCACTGCAGTCCCCTCCGCGCGCACTCCCGTCGCCAAGCACGAAGCCCGGCCGGCGCGTCGGCGTCGCGTGGACGATCGCGACCGGGCGGTATCGCCTCCTGGACCAGATCCTGGACGTGCCGGGAGGCTACCGCACGACACCGCAGACGGGCGACCCACGTGACCTCGTGACCTATCGGATGGCGGCATCCCGCAAGGAGTCCGATAGGCAGCGGCTCCCAACCCTGGTGTGCTGCGGGTCCGGGTTACCAACCGGCCAGTCGCCTTGGTCTCGTCCAAACTATCGACCTGCTCTGGGGGTCCATCGCCAAGGAGGATCTGCCAGAGCTTGCCGCCCTGCCGATCGAGGCGTACCAACGCGAGTTCGATCCGCTCCCGTGACGGGCTGGCCGGCGGGCACCCGCGCGGTGGTCCGGCGGGTGCGGGTCCGCGCCGAGGATGTCTCGGCCGACCCGCGCGCCCGGCGGCGGCGCACCTTCGCCCCGAGCCAGCTGCGCCTGGCGTTGGGCGGCGAGCTCGACCAGCTCGACGCCTACTCGGTGATCGTGACCAACCTCGACGACGACCCGGCCGCCATCGAGGCGTGGTTCCGTGAGCGCGCCCAGGTCGAGGAGCGGATCAACCACAGCAAGCTCGGGATGGCCCTGCGCCACCTGCCGTCAGGGTCAGCCCAGGTCAACGCGGTGTGGATGTGGGCGGCGCTGGTCGCGCTTGACTGCTCGGCGTGGCTGCAAGCCCTCGCTGGGGTCGACGACCGTGGTCGGGCGCACGGCAAGCGGCTGCGGCGCGAGCTCATCGGCGTCCCCGGCCGGCTGGTCCGCCACGCCGGCCGGCTCGTCGTGCGCACCGCGCCCCGCTACGCCTACCTCGCCCAGGTCCGCCAGCGGCTGGTCGCCCTGCCCATCCCCGCCGGCTGACGGCGCTCCTCCCCAGCCCGACCAGCCACGCCAGCGCCGCCAGGCGCCCCAGCCGCCTGCCCCGCACCGCCAGCACCCCTCGGCGGGCTGCGGCGACATGCCTCCCAGCCACTCGATTCGGTCACATCCCATACAAACACCGCCGCGCAGACGCCCTCGCGTGGCGCTGGCAGCCGCAGAACCCGACACCAGCCGACGCGCGGACCCACCCGGCCACCCTATCCGCGGATCTAGGTCTGAGCCCAGACTAGAGACCGCAGCCTCGCCATGCCGTGCCTCCGCGGAACGCAACAGCGCCTTTGAGAGCACGTTGAGGGTCTCCGCAGTCGGATGGCGGAGGCGCACCATACCAAGCGCGTGCTCGACGAACTAGCAGCTCACCGAGCACGTCCGAGTTTGCGTACCCGACACGTTGACGCGAGACCAGCGACGGGTCACGCTCCGGTTAAGCGAGCCAAAAGGACGCAGGGATGTCGAGACATCCGAACCCCTTGCGGATGGAGGCGGGAATGTCATCCACATGTCTGATCTCTCCGAGTCTGCTCACCCCGGAGGAGCGTGGCGATCTGCTGGCGGAGGCCACCCATCAGCGTTCCCGAGCCAAGCGTTGCGACCGACCGGGCTGGCGGGTGGTCGACGGGTGGCAGTTCCTCGGCCCCGCGCGCTTCTCGTACAGCCTGGACGGCGAGCTCCGGGAGGAGGTCCACCTTCGCCTGGCCGAACGGGTCACGGAACTGATCCAGCGCAGGCTCTACCCCGTCCAGTCGAACTACCTCTACTACGGCAACGGGGACTTCCTGGGGCTCCATCACGACCAGGCACGCTGCCCGTTCGCCGTCATCGCCCTGCTGAGCGGCGACGCCGGGCCGCTCTGCGTCCACCCGGAGCTGGTGGACGCGCCGCCAGAGGATCTTGCGGCCCTAGTAGAGCCCGATGGTCACCAGGACGGCAAGAGCATGGCCCTGCAGGAAGGTCCCCTGCTGCTCTCCGGTGGCGTGTTGCCCCATCACCGAGACCCACACGCTGCCCTCGAGCCGATCACCATCGTCACGTTCTGCTTCGGGGTCGAGCCGGCTTCGTCACAACCGGCGGATGAGAACGGAGCCGAGGGCTGACGCCAATCGCCGTCGGATTGATCGGCGCGGGTCCCTGGGCGCAGCGAGCGCACGCCCCCGCGCTCGCTGCAGGGCCACACACCCGGCTCGCTGGGATCTGGGCTCGTCGTCCGGATGCAGCCAGGAACCTGGCCACGCGCTTCGACACGATCGCCTACGACACCCTGCCCGAGCTGCTGGAAGCGTGCGACGCGCTGGCGTTTGCCGTCCCACCCGCCATCCAGAGCGAGCTGGGCGTGATGGCCGCCAAGTCGGGTCTGGCGCTGTTGCTGGAGAAGCCGCTCGCCGCTGACCTGGATGGCGCGCGGCGCCTGGCCGAGGCCATCGCCGAGGCGGGCGTGCCCTCGCAGATGGCGCTGACCCTCCGGTACGCATCCACCGTGCGCGCCTTCCTGGCGCGGGCGCGGGCGATCAAACCGTTCGGCGGACACGCCGAATGGGTATCGGGAGGCGTGGTCGGCGGCCCGTTCGCGACGCCGTGGCGCCGGCAACGTGGAGCGATCCTCGACGTCGGACCGCACGTGATCGATCTGCTGGACGCTGCTCTTGGCCGTGTCGCCGAGGTGCGGGCTCACGGCAGCGCGTCCGGCTGGGCCGGCCTGCTGCTGGCGCACGCGGGGGGCGCCGTCAGCGAGGTCTCGCTGTGCACGCGCGCGCTCGTCGAGCGGCCCGTGTGCCGCGTCGAGATCTACGGCGACCGGGGATCGGCGGTTGCCGACCCGATCACCGTCGACGGCGACACGTGGACGACGATCGCGCGCGAGTTCGCCGCCACGGTCCGGCAGGGCGGCGGCCACCCGCTGGACGCGTGGCACGGTCTCCGGCTCCAGGAGATCATCCAGGCCGCCGAGTGGGGCCTGGGCAGGGAAGGAGCTATCCGTCCGGCGGGCCGTCAATGAAGTCGGAGCTCCGGGTGTCGCTGCCGGCCGCCTGCTTCGGCAACTCCTCGACCAGCGGGGGATCGAATGCCAGCGCGGTGAGCCGCCGCGGAAAGCGGGCACGCACGTCCGGGCGCGGATGGTCGACGTACATCGCGGGCAGGAACTCATCCACGGGCAAGATGGCCTGACCGAGACCCGCCCCGAGGATCGCCTCGACACCGCTGCCGCTGAGCAGATAGCCAAAGGTACCGTAGCTGAAGCCTGGCACGACCAGGCCCGGGACCATCGGCCGGTCACGCCCGCGAGGACAGCGTCCGAGGTAGAGCAGGTCGAAGGCGTGCCCGTGACAGGCGAGCCACCGGACGCCGCCGAGGAGTCGCTGGAGGAAGTCCGGCGCCAGCGTCACGTCATCCTCCAGCACCACGGCGAAGCGCTCGTGGTTCGCGCCTGCATCGCGCCAGCAGGCAAGGTGGCTGAGCGCGCAGCCTACCTCGCCACGTCGGAGAGAACGGTGCCACCATGGATTGGCGGACGGCAGCTTCCAGGGGAACAGCCGGTAGCCGGTCTCTTCGAGGACGCGGCGGTCAAGGTCGAGGCCGTCGAAGTGGCCCTTCCAGTCCGAGGTGAAGTTGACCCGAAGCTCCTGTGGCAGCAGCGTCGCCATGTGCCGCCGCCGGTCCGGCCGGCGACGAAGATTGACGACATAGGTGGCGAGCTCGGCGGCGCTGATCACGCCACTGGTGCTGATCACGCCACTGGTGTAGATGAACCATCTCGCTCTTTCAAGGACAACCCGGCGGCGACCTTGACTCTTGCCCGTGTCTCGGTTGAGGTTAGGCCGGCCGCGGGAGCAAGGAGACGGAGATCTTCACTGATGGTGCCGTGCTCGAGCCCGCCGCGTTCGACCCGAGCCGGCTCGACGGCGACTATGCCTTCTACGACGATGGCTGGCGCTGCCGCCTGAGCCTCCGGCAGCGGTTGGATGGTGGCTTCGACGCGCGGTTCTTCAGCTACGACCGCACCGTCGGCGCCTTCGACGCCGCCGTCTCCGTTGACCCTGAGCAGCCGCACCGCCTGCGGCTCGTCGTCAGCGGCTTCAATGAGCTGGACCACCAGATCTACACGGGATACGCGTTCACCCGCGGCCCAGCCGGCATCGCGGGTGTCACCGACTGGAAGGGGAGATCCTTCGGGTTCTTCGCCCGCCACCAACCTCCCTGGTCGATCGGGCCGCCGATCCCGGGAACCGTGACCGCGGCCGACTTCCTGGGATCGTTCAACCTGTACTGCGACGGTGAGCATGGCACGCTGGAGCTCAGCGATCGCGACGGGGCCACGATACGGGGAAGGTTGCGCGAGCGGGGCGGAGCGGTGCTCTCGGTGAGCGCCACGATCGATGCGGACGTGCCGCACCACGCGACGATCACCGTGGACGACGCGTCGACGGCACCGCCGATGCTGTCGGTGTGGATGTTCGTCCGGCCACGGACGGCGCTCGCGGGATGGATGGACCGGGGCAGCGTCCGGCTCGGCTGCTACCTGACCAGGTTCAAGTGACCGCGCTTTTCGTCAGCCACAGCAGCACTGACGAGGCGGCGACCAGCCGGTTCCGCGACCGGCTGCGCGCCGAGGGCGTGGGGGCGCTGTTCGTGGACTTCGACCCCACCCAGGGGATTCCCGCGGGGCGGAACTGGGAGCGGGAGCTGTACGCCCAGATCCGCAAGGCCGACGCCGTCGTGTTCCTCAGCAGCCGGGCCTCGGTCACGTCCCCGTGGTGCTTCGCCGAGATCGCCCTGGCCCGACTGCTCGGCAAGCCCGTCTTCCCCATCGTCATTCAAGCCGCCGAGCACCACCCCCTGTTGGGCGACACACAGCACATCGACCTCACGCGCGGGGAGGAGGCCGGGCTCGAGCGGCTTTGGGCCGGCCTCCGCCAGGCTGGCCTCGACCCGCGCGCCAGCTTCGCGTGGGACTCGACCCGGCCGCCGTTCCCGGGCCTTGCCGCGTTCAGTGAGCAGGACGCGGCCGTGTTCTTCGGCCGTGAGCCCGAAACCGAGCGGCTGCTGGAGCTGCTCCAGCCCGCCCTGCAGCGTCGCGGCCGCTTCATCGCCGTGGTTGGCCCGTCGGGCAGCGGCAAGTCGTCGCTGGTGCGCGCCGGCGTGCTGCCCCGGCTGCTCCGGCTGCCGGAACGCTGGCTGGTGATCCCCCGCCTAGTGCCGGGCACGCAGCCGACCCGCCAACTCGCCCGCAGCCTGGCGAGGGCGTTCCAGGACCGTGAGCTGGCCAAGGCACCGGCGGAGCTGGCCGGACGCCTCGGCGATGGTGTTCCGGCGCTGGTGGAGCTGGTGGAGGAGCTGCGCGACACCAGCACCGGTGAGCCTCCTTCGGTGCTGCTGGTCGTCGACCAGGCCGAGGAGCTGGCGACCCTGAGCGGGGCGGCCGAGCGCAGCGCCTTCCTCGACCTGCTGCATGGCACGGTCGATCAGGCGGCGGGCGTGTGGGCGCTGATCACGGTGCGGGCGGAGTTCCTGGGTCCGCTCTTGCAGCAGCCGGGCACGGGCCAGCTCGTCGATGAAACGCTGCTGGTCAGCCCGTTGGATCGGTCTCGGCTGGCCACCGTCATCGAAGGACCCGCCACTCGCGCGGGACTCCAGTTCACGGCGGGACTGGTTGGCCGGCTCGTGGAGGACACCCACGGTGGAGACGCCCTCCCGCTGCTGGCGTTCACCCTGCGCCAGCTCGTCGAGCGCGCCAGCCCGGACGGGCAGATCACCTCACAGCTGTACGAGGCGATCGGCGGGGTCGTGGGCGCGCTGCGAGCGTGGGCGGACCGGACCGCTGAGCAGCTTGCCGCGAGCGGGCTGGCCGATCTGGAGCTGGTGGTCAACACCCTGACCGGGCTGGCCACCGTGACGAGGGAAGGCGAGCCGACCCGCCGCCGGGTGGCGCGCGGCACCCTCACCGCTGCCGAAGACCAGGTCGTGCAGGCGTTCGTTGACGCGCGCCTGCTGGTCAGCAGCGAGGAGCAGGGGGAGGCGGTGGTGGAGGTCGCCCACGAGGCCCTGCTGCGCCAGTGGCCGCCGCTGCGCCGGGCGATCGAGGCCTGCCGCGACGAGCTACGCTTCCGCGCCGAGCTGGAGCGCTGGGTGCTGGATTGGGGCCAGGCTGGTCGTCGTGACTCCTACCTGATCGGTGGTGAGCGGTTGCAGGCCGCGCAGCGCTGGGCGGCCGATTATCCCCAGGAGCTGGCGCGGCTGCGGGGGGCCAGCGCGTTCATCGACGCCAGTCTCGCCGTCCAGGAGCGCGTTGAGCGGGAGCGCCTCGAAGCCGAGCGCCAGCGGCAGGTCGCCGAGACCCGGGGACTGATACAGCGGCTGCGGGCCGACGCCGAGCAGGCGACCGCGCTGCTGACGCTCGCTCCCGCCCGCGCCTTGGCCTCCGCTGTCGCGGTCACGGGCGCCAACCTCGACGAGCTCGGCGGCGAGCCACTCGCGTTCGTCCAGGCGAGCCTGTTCTCGGCGGTGCGTGCCGCCAAGGAGCGGCAGGTCTTCGCCGGGCATGATCAGCTGGTGACGAGTGTGGCGGTCGATTCAGCGGGCCGGTGGATCGCGAGCGGCGCCCGTGACCGGACCGTGCGGCTGTGGCCGACAACCGACCAGGCACCACCGCTCGTGCTCGGGGAGCACGACGGCGACGTGCTGAGCGTGGCGGTGAGCCCGGATGGCAAGGTGATCGCCAGCGGCGGGGCCGACCGGACAGTGCGGCTGTGGCGACCTGACGGGTCGGTCGCCGGCCAGCCGCTGGACGGGCCGGCCGACAGCGTCCTCGAGGTGGCCGTCAGCCCTGACGGCACCACGATCGCCGCGGGCTGCGCGGACGGCGGACTGTACATCTGGCGGCGCGGCGCCGACGGACCTCCCATCCGGATCGATCACCGCAGCTATGTCGCGTCCATCGCCTTCAGCCACGACGGCGCCATGCTCGCGGCCGGCTGTGGCGACGGTGGGCTGGTGCTCTGGCGTCTCGGGGTAGGGCCGGAAGCGGTGACGCTGGACGGGCACGACGACTTCGTCTCATGCGTACGGTTCAGTCCGGACGATCGGCTGGTGGCGAGCTCCTCGGGGGACGGCACCATCCGGCTGTGGAGCATCGACAATGGCCGGCTGTCGGTGCTCACGCCGTCCCGCGCCCGCCGCCGCAGCCTGGTGACCTCGCTAACGTTCAGCCCCGACGGCAGTGCGCTGGTCTACGGAGACGAGAACGGGACGGTGCAGCTGTGGGATCTGTCCGGGACCCAGATCCACCCCCCGATCCTGTGCCCGGGCGGGGCCGTGTCGTCCGTGGCGGTCGGCGCGGAAGGGCGCTGGCTCGCCGGAGGCGGTGGCGCCTTCGTCTACGTGTGGGACTGGCTGCCGCAACCTGTCGCGGCCGTGCCGGCTCCAACCCCGCCAGGGGTCGCCCTCTGGGATCGCAACGGGGATCAGGCGGGGCCAGCCTGGCCCGGCCATGACTTCGTGGCGACCGTCGCGTTCACCCCGGACGGTGCCGGCGTCGTCAGCGCCGGCGGTGACCGGTCACTGCGCCTGTGGAACCTGGACGGCAGCGTCCGCGCCATCGTCCCAGACGCCCACGAGGGCGGGATCATGGCGGTGGCGTGCACGGCCAGTGGCTCTGGAATGATCGCCAGCGGTGGACGCGACAACGTGGTGCGGCTGATGGACCTGTCCGGCAGGCCGCTGTGCGACCCGCTCACAGGCCACGAGTCCGACGTGACGAGCGTCGCGTTCCGCCCCGATGGAGGACTGCTCGCCTCCGGCAGCAGCGACGGCACCGTGCGGCTGTGGCAGCCGGATGGCAAGCCCTACCACAAGGCGATCGGCGCGCACGCTGGCGGGGTTGAGGCCGTGGCGTTCAGCCCTGACGGACGGCTGATCGCCTCGGCCGGCGACGACGGCCTGGTGCGGCTGTGGGACGCGGACGGCGCGCCGTGCGGCCAGCCGCTCAGCGGCCACTCGGGCCTGGTTTGGGACGTCGTCTTCAGCCCAGATGGCAAGACGGTGATGAGCTGCGGAAACGACCGGACGGTGCGCTTGTGGGACCTTCACGGGGAGCCGATCGTCCGACCCCTGCAGGGGCACACGGGAGCGGTCCGCGTCGGGCAGTTCCATCCAGCCGATCAGCTGATGGTGACCGTCGGGGAGGACGGCACGATGCGGGTATGGGTCCGCGAGGGCAGCCAGCTCATCCGCCCGCTGGAAGGCCACCAGGGGCCGGTGTTCGCCCTCGCCATCAGTCCCGATGGCGACCTGACAGTGACCGGTGGCGAGGACGGCACCGTTCGGCTCTGGCGGCTCGGCTGCTGGAGATCCTGGCTCCAGGAGGGGTGTCACCGCCTGATGCATCACCCGTTGCTGGCCGATGAATCCGACGAGACCGGTCGCGCTGCACGCGAGGCGTGCGGCGCCCACGGCGGCTAGGGCCTGAACTCGCCCGCCTTGACACCCTCGACGAACGCCGACCACTCGGCCCGATCGAACGTCAGCTTGGCCCCTTCGGGATCCTTGGAGTCCCGGATCCTGATGAGGTCGTCAGCGATGCTGACCTCGACGCAGCCGTGCGCGTCGGTACAGAACGAGGACCTGCGGAAGGTCACTTCCATTGCTCCCTCCTGGGTGGGATGGTGGGACGCGAGGTGTGGTCGTGGTGCTTGCGATCACCCGGGGTGAACGTCACCGGCAGCCGCTCGGGCCGCCGCAGGTGCGGGTTGGGCCGCCAGTCCAGCTCCGACGGGTCGACCGCGAGCGCGAGGCCGTCGAGACGCGTGATCAGCGTCCGGAGCCCGATGCGGGCCTCGGCCCGTGCCAGATGCGCGCCCAGGCAGTAGTGTGCGCCGTACCCGAACGCCAGGTGTCCGCTGCAGTCGCGCCCGAAGTCCAGCACGTCCGGGTCGGCGAACCGGGCCGGGTCGCGATTGGCGGCGGCCAGGGCGAGGATCACGGGCTCTCCCCCACCCGGGATGGTGACGTCCCCGATGCGGAGCTCCCTGGTGGTGAAGCGGACGGTGGCGACCTCCATCGGGGCCTCGAAGCGGAGCAGCTCGTCGATCGCCGGGTCGACCAGATCGGGATCGGTCCGCAGCATGGCCAGTCGCTCGGGAGCGCGGAGCAGCGCCAGCGTTCCGTTGGCGATCAGGCCGAGCGTGGTCACGTGGCCGCCCTGGAGCAGCTGGAAGGCGCTGGAGAGCAGCTCCGCCTCGTTGAGCTCGGAGTCGCTGTAGCAGGCGGTGACGAGCGCGTCGAGCAGGCCGCCGTCCTCGCCATCGCGCCGCTCCCGCTTGCGCCTGACTAGGTCGCGGAAGAAGTCCCGCATGCTCGTCAGGGTGTCGACGATCTCGACCTCCTGCACCGCCCCGCCGGAGGAGAGCACATCCGACCATCCGAGCAGCCGCTCGCGATCCTCTGTGGGCACGCCCAGGATCTCGACGATGATCCTGAGCGGCAACGGGAACGCATAGGCGGAGACCAGCTCGGCGCTCCCGCGGTCCACGAAGTCGTCGATGAGCTCGTCCGCGATCCGCTGGATGCGGGGCCCGAGCTCCGCGACTCGGCGGGCGGTGAACGCATGCGCCGCCAGCCGGCGGATGCGGGTGTGCTGTGGCGGGTCGGAGCGCAGCATGTGGTGCTGTAGCTCGAGTGCCTCGTCGGCGAACAACCACGCCGCGGTCCGGGCGGCGGGGCTCGCGTTGCGCCGGTCGTTGCTCAGACCAGGGTGGTTCAGCGCCCGCCGGACGTCGTCGTAGCGAGTTACCAGCCAGGCCCGCAGCCCGTGCAGCAGGACCTGTTGCACGGGCATCGACTCGCGCAGCTTGGAGTACAGCGGATAGGGGTCGCGAGTGTAGTCCGGTTCGAATACCCCGAGGTCGAGGATGGTCTGCTCGTGCATCGACCCACCTCTCGGCGGCGGCTCATCTACACAATGGGCGCGTCCGCGACAGCCGTCAAGCATTGGGCACACGGGTCGAGCAGGACTGATGGTCTCGAGGACGGAGCCAGGGTCGTGCGTATGCTCCACGCGTGAGGGAACAAGAGCCTTCATGCGTACAATACGTACAGACCGGGACTCCGTCGTGGCCGCCGCCGCCCCAAGAGGCACCGCGCACGGTAGTCGCTTCGGCGCTGCGCGTAGGGTGACGCTATGTAGGTCGGGCCCCGTCCCCTGCTCAGCCCGACAGCCATAGGCTTCGGAGCAGACGAGCGCAGGGACCAAAGCCCCTGTGCGTGAGTACGTCGGCATGGATGTCCACCGCAAGTGCTCCCAGGTCTGAGAAGCTGGCTATCGGACACTGTCGACCTCGGCGTCCCGGTAGCCCTCTTGTTGACAGAGCACCAGATTTTGAATCTGGTGCTCTGTCGTCTGAAGCGCGGCCAGCGTCTGAAGCGCGGCCAGAGAGGACCTGTCGCCAGACGCCGTGTCTGGCACCCATGGCCTGAAACTGCGACCACATTGCGACCAAGCCCCGCGTGACGGGCGGGGACGGATGCCCGACTCGCCTCACTGACATAGGCGTTTACCGGGGTCAACGGGGACGCGAAGGGAGCGGAAGGACGGGCGGGGACGGGTGTGGGATGACTACGGATCTGGCGCTTGGCTACGTGTCGCCGACCGCAGCCTGGCGGGCGCGTCGGGCGTCGAGCGACGATGCGCGCCGGCGGCGCGCTGGCCCGCGCGCGTCAGCCCTGGGTAAGCACGCCGACCACGACCGCAAGCACTAGGGTGTTGTAGAAGAACCCGACCACGCTGTGGCCCATGACCACAGACCTGGCGCGCGGGCTGGCTGTCACCGCCGGGCGGCTCCCGGTCCTGGGCAGACCGGCCGGTCGGGAACAGCGACCAAATTGCGACCACGCGGCAGGTGGCGGGGGCCGCTGGGGTGCAACCGGCCCTGGCCGACTTCCCGGGCGCTGGTCACGCGAACGGGTTCTCGATCCTGATGCCACCGATTCGGCGGCCAGCCTGCAGGTCCTCGGTCAGGAGGCGTGTCGCCCCCGAGCGTCTGGCCGCCTCGACGATGAGAGCGTCCCAGAACGAGAACGCGTGGTGTTCCTCAAGCTTCGAAGCGGCCAGGATGAGAGGGACGTCGAGGTGCACGATCGGCCACTCGCCGTAGAGCGCCACGATCTCGCGAGCGGCGGCGCGGGGCATCGGCGGATCAAACTTCCGCGTGGCGACGACGTAGAACTCCTGCAGCACCTGGGTGCTGAGTGCGCCGGTCCGATTCCGCCAGAGGGCGTCGAGCATCGCTTGGGCGACGGGCTTCTTCCGGGTCTCCGAACGGTCGTGAGCGTAAACCAAGACATTGGTGTCGACGAAGGTCACACGGTCGTCGGCCATGGAGCGCTAGCGATCATGGAGCTCGTCCCGCCGCCACGTCCGGCCGCCGCGGGGCCCCGACCTCTCCATGATCTCCGTGGCGCGACGCCAGGCGTCCTCGTAGCGGGCATCCTTGGCGACGAGTTCCTCCAGCTCACGCGCGACCAGCCCGCTGACAGAGGTGCCACGCTTTGCGGCGAGGACCTTGGCGCGCCGGATCACGTCCTCGTCCAACTGCAGCGTCAGGTTGCGCCTCGCCATGTCCAGCTCCCAGCCACATACCACAGGTTCACCCGTGGACCACAGTCTACCACTGGTGGATCGGCGTGAGTACCTGGAGGAGCACGAACACCACGCCGATGACGGCGAGCGGCACGTCGAGGTCGTCGCCGTCCTGCACCGCGCCGACCAGCGCGCCCATGGCGACGGCGAACAGCGCCGGCAGCACGCCGCGCAGCACGAGCACCACCCACCAGGCGACGGCGAGGGCGCGGTCGGCCTTGTGCAGCACCCCGAACAGCTTCCACTCGTTGCGCGCACGCAGCCGATCCTTCGCGGTCCACTCCGATCACCGACGCTCATGGGGCACTGTTGCATCGAGCGATCACCCCGTCCACATAGAGTCCACGCCCGTCAGTTCGCGATTGCTACGGGGCACCCCGCGTGTCCGAGTGGGCCCCGGCGTGTCCGAGTGGGGCACCCGCGTGTCCGAGTGGGGCACCCGGCGTGTCCGAGTTTGCCGTTACGTCCTATGGACCACCTATCGTGGCCCTCCTATCGTTGGAAGCGCCATGAATTCCGGGATCCGGATGCGGGGAAGCGATGGCGAGGTTCGTCCTGTCGAATCGGCGTGCGGGCAAGTTCGAGGAGGCCGAGAAGATCGCATCGAGGCGGGCGGCAGCCGCCGCATTCGAGGACCTGTTCGCTGGGTCGTCGGACCCCGTCGGCAGGCTCTCGCCGGCGGACGAGACCGCGCGCGAGGTCGTCGTCTTCGACGCGGATCCCGTGGAGGTCGCGGCCAAGCTCCCTGGACCCGGAGGGGACGTCATCGTCGAGCCGGAGATCCTGCACTACCCCTCGGCCGCCCTGCCCCTGGACGTGGCCCATCTCCGTGCGGACACAGCTGCCGGGCCGGCCCTCGCCGGCCAGGGCGTCGACCTGGACATACGTGTCGAAGGGCCGACGGGCGAGCCGCTGGAGGGAGCGGAGGCCCTGCTGTTCCTTCGCGGTCCGGGCGGTCTCGGCAACCGGCTGCGGCGGATGACCGACGCCGGCGGCAAGGCATCGTTCCAGTTCAGCTTCATCTGGTCGGCCTCCACGCTGATCGTGACCCCTGCAGGGGACCACTGGCCCATGATCGTGCGGGGACCGCGGGACAACGCGACGGTCACCGCCCCACGCCTGCCCGACGCTGGACCGCTCGCCTGGTGGCACGAGGCCGTCGGGAGGACCCAGGCCTCCCTCGAGGCGGGTCAGGGCGTCAGGATCGGTGTCGCCGACACCGGCGTGGGGCTGAATCCCGACCTCGCCCACGTCGGGAGCGTCGGCTCCTTCCTCGATGCGGCGCATGACGAGACTGCCGGAGCCGGGCGGGACGTCGAGGCGCACGGCACCCACGTGAGTGGGATCATCGGGGCACGGCCCCCGCAGGGCTCCGGTCGTCCCGTCGGCGTCGCCCCGGGTGCCGACCTCTTCATGGCCCGCGTCTTCCGGGCCGCCGGCCACGGTGCCAACCAGGCCGACATCGCCAGCGCCATCGACGCCCTGTCCAGGGGACGAGCCGTCGACCTGATCAACCTGAGCCTCACCGCCGAGCGCGCCTCCGACGTCGAACGCGACGCCATCCGCGACGCTCTCGAGCGTGGGACCCTGTGCATCTGCGCGGCCGGCAACAGCGGGAGCGTGGTCCAGTTCCCGGCGGCGTTCACCGAGTGCGTCGCCGTCTCAGCCCTCGGGTACGAAGGCTGGGGACCGCCGGGCTCCCTCGCGACGAACTCGGTCCCGACCCAGGCCGACCGCTTCGGCGTCAGCGGGCTCTACCTGGCCAGCTTCAGCTGCTTCGGGCCCGAGATCGACGCCACGGCGCCTGGAGTCGGCATCATCTCGACCGTTCCCGAGCAGTTCGGCCTCACCGCGCCGTACGGCGCGCTCGACGGCACCTCGATGGCGAGCCCGCTGGCCTGTGGCGTGCTCAGCGTGGCCCTCTCGAGGATGCCCGACTACCGGGCCCTGCCCCGCGATCTGACCCGGTCCGGCCAGGCGCGCGCCGTCCTGCGGACGATCTGCGTCGACGCCGGGCTGGCCAGGCAGTTCCAGGGGCAGGGGATCCCTCGGGCTACCTCTCCGGCCACGCCCCCATGAGCACGATGGCAAGGCTCTGGATCGTGGCCGTACGCCGGGACCAGCGCGACCTCGTCCCGGGCGACTGGCTGGAGCGGGTCGGCTCGACCCCGGGCGTCACCGTGCTCGGCGCCCACGGTGGCCGGGCCAGGATCGAGGCCGACGACGAGGCGGTGCGCAGGCTCCGTGACGAGCTCGGCCGCTACCTGCACATCGAACCGGTCATCGACCACTACCCTACGGCTCCTTGAAGCCGACGGGGTCTGCGTCGCCGGACTCCTCGGCGACCACGGCGTAGTCGAGCCGCGCCCCGTTCAGCAGCAGGGTGGCAGCCCGACCGTCCCTCACGATGTCGAACGGTTCGATCGTGTTGGACGCCATCGCGGCTCGGACCTGGTTGACCAGGTCCTCCATGTTCCCGCCCTCGGGCAGCTCGACGTACCTGCCCGATCCGAAGTAGAGCCGCTTCGTCAACCTCGCCGCGCCCCCTGCCTGCGGTGCGTTGTCCGACATGGCCGTGCCTCCTTGTCCGTGGGTGCCTTCTGGCGCTGGATGGGCGATGCCGTACGGCGCGACCTGTCTCCGTGCCTCCTGTCAGTGGGTGCCTTCCGGCGTCAGTGGGTGCCTTCCGGCGGGTCGAGCAGCCCGAGCCGGTGGGCGACCGCCGCGGCCTCGCCGCGGTTCGCGACCCCGAGCTTGCCCAGGATGTTGGAGACGTGGACGCTGGCCGTCTTCTCGGTGATGAACAGCGCCCGGGCGATCTGGCGGTTGGTGCGACCCTCGAGCAGGTGGGCGAGGACCTCGACCTCCCGCGTGGTGAGACCCAGGTCCGCCCCAGGCCGTGGCTGGCTGTCGCCGTCGGCGGTCGCGGCCGGGTGCCGCAGGTCGATGCGGCCGCGTCGGGCAAGGGCCTCCACCTCCCGGCGGAGCGGTTCGGCATGCAGGCGGGCGGCGGAGCGATGCGCCTCCCGCAGGGCCTCACCTGCCTCCTTGGCTGCCTTCCTGCTCAGGAGTGCCTCGGCTTCCCGCCAGCGGGTGTACGCGGCCGGGAATGGCTCCCCGAGCTGCTGCCAGCGCCGCGTCGCCGCAGCCCAGCGGGCAGGCTCGGAACCTTCCCCCAGTCTCGAGAGCTCCGCCTCGCAGGTCGCCAGGTGGGCGTCCGCCTCGGGCAGCACCACCCCACGCTGGGCCAGCCCGCCGGCAAGCTCCAACGCTGTCGCGAGCAGCTTCGCAGCGCCCGCCTTGCTCCGCTCCACCTCGTCCACCGCGCGGCGGACGCGGGCGCGCTCGGCCCGTTCGGCTTCGACGCGGACACCCAGCGAGCAGAGGCGGATGCCCAGGTAGTCGTCCCCGCCACGGCCGACGAGCCCCAATCCCCGGTCGACGAGGGTCTGGGCGGTGTCGAGGTCGCGCTGCCAGATCGCCAGCTCGGCCAGGCACGCGTAGAGCGGGCCGAAGATCTGCGGCTCGCTCGTCTGCTCCGCCATCTGCCTCGCCGCTCCAAGGTGCTCGCGGGCCTGCTCGAGGCGGCCCTGTCCGAGCTCGAGCTCGCCGAGGACGAGGAAGAGCAGCAGCTGCAGGCCGACGGGCGGGTCGTGGGCGAGTGCGTCGTCGATGAGCGCCTCCGCCTCCGGCCACCGGCCGAGCCGGAACAGCACGGAGGCCGCGTTGCTGAGCAGGACGGTCCCGCTGCTGGTCCGCTCGAGGCGGTACTGCCGCATGATCTCGAGTCCCTGGCGCGCCGCTTCCATCGCCTCGTCGAGCCGGCCCGTCGCCTCCAGCACGAACGACAGGCTCGAGTAGACCCGGCCGATGTCGCCGAAGCTCCGCGCGTCCCTGGCGATCGCCCGGGCCTGGTGCAGGGCGGCGATGCCGGCATCCGGCTCGCCGGTCATGGCGAGGTCGATGCCGAGTGTGTTCAGCGCGTGGCCCTCTTCCGCCCGAGCGCCGACCGTCCGTGCCATCGAGATGGCTTCCTCGCATCGTGCGCGGGACTCCCGGTAGTACCCGCCGACCATGAGCACGGCACCCTGGGCCGCGAGCACGCGCGCCCGCTCCACCGAGGGCGGTTCGTCGGCGAGCAGGCGTCCCGCCTCCTCGTAGGCGGCCAGCGAGGCCTTGCCGTCACCCAGCTCCCAGAGGTAGCGCCCGAGTCGCTGCTGCAGGACGCCGGCCCGGCCCGGGTCGCGGGCGGGGTCGACGAGGGCGAGCGCGCGCCGCGCCAGCAGCAGCGCACGGTCGAGCCTCCCGGCCCAGTGGGCCGCGTCGGCGGCCTGTTCCAGCAGCTCGCCGTAGTCGAAGGCGTCTGGTCGATGGTCCTCGCCCAGCTCGTCCCACAGCTCCAGGGCACGGTCGAACTGCACGTGGGCCTCGGCGAAGGCGTACACCCCGGCTGCTCTGCGGCCCGCCTCGACCGATGCCGCCAGCGCCTTCGGCGTCTCGCGCGCGACATACCAGTGGTGCGCGATCTCGACCGCCACGGTCGGGCTCTGGTCCCGAGCCAGCGTCGGGTCCTCGGCGAGTGCCCGGCCGAGCCCGGCATGGAGCCGGAACCGCTCGCCGGGCAGGAGGTCGGCGTAGACGGCGTCACGGGCGATCGTGTGCCGGAAGCCGTAGGTCCCCTCGGCATCGGCGAGCAGCACCTGGTGCGTGGTCGCCTCCCTGAGCGCCCGCAGGAGCTTCCGGTCGGGGAGGTCCGAGACCGCCGCCACGAGATGGTGCTCGATGCGCCTTCCCGCAGCGGCGATGATCCGCAGGGTGTCCTGGGCGTCCTCGGAGAGCGTCTCGATCCGCGCCATCACCACGTCGCGCAGCTTCGGAGGAAGCCTTGAGGTCCGCTCACCGATCCCCGCGGCAACGAGCTCCTCGGCGAAGAACGCGTTGCCCTGCGAGAGCTCCAGGACGGACTCGAGGACGTCGGCGGGAGGCGGGGCGCCGAGGATGCCGTCGAGGAGCGCTCCCAGCTCGTCGCGTTCGAAGCGGGCCAGCTCGATGGACTCGACCTTGCGGCTCCGTTCCAGCTCGGCCAGGACGACCCGGAGGGCGTGGCGTTCGCGCACCTCGTCGGTGCGGTAGGTGGCGACGACGAGCAGCCGCTCCTCGCGGACGTTGCGGACGAGGAAGGTGAGCAGGTCCAGCGTGGAGCGATCCGCCCAGTGCAGGTCCTCGACGACGAGCAGGACCGGCTCGGCCGCGCCGAGCTGACCGAGGAGGCGGAGGAGCAGCTCGAACAGCCGCGCCCGGGCGGAGCCACTGGCGAGCGTCTCGTCCTCCCACTGGTCGTAGACGCCTCCGATGGGGAGCAGGCGTTCCAGCTGGGAGCTGGCTGGTCCGATGAGGTCGGCCAGGACCGACGGGCCACGGTCCTCGACCAGGCCACGGAGCGCCTCTGCGATCGGTCCGTAGGGCAGGCCGCCACCGCCCAGCTCGATGCAGCCCCCGCACAGGACGTGGGCTCCCGCCGCTCGTGCTCGCGCGCTGGCCTCGGCCACGAGGCGCGTCTTGCCGATCCCGGCTTCCCCGCCGACGAGAACGGCATTCGGAGCCCTGCGCGCCGCCGCTTCCAGCGCCGCCCGCAGCCGCGCAAGCTCGTCCGCACGCCCGACGAAGCTCGAGCTCGAGACGCCAGCTGTCATGTGCAGAGTATGGATGCTCCCAAGCGGTGCAGATAGTGCTTTCTCGCTCGGCCGGTGGCCTAAGGGAACCGGTGGCCGCTTCTAGGGCGAAACCCCAATGTGACCGCGGCACGTCCGGATCCATCGTTACGCACAGGGAAACCCAACCCGCCCTCACCGGCGGCGTCGACCGGCAGCAGTCCTGGCGGCGCCACCTCCGTGAGAAAGGAGGTCACCATGGTGGAACGAGCCGTGACAGGCCGGCATGCCGTGCCGCCCGCCCGTCACCGACGAGCGATCCGCGAGCCGGACGCCACCCCGGACGAGAACGAGCGGCCGTCGCCCAGGGCAGACCCCGTCCCGGAGGCGTCCGCCGCCGACCTGCTCGCCGGGGCGCGTGCCGGCGACGCGGCGGCGTGGGACCGCCTCGTCGAGCGCTACAGCGGGTTGATCTGGGCGATCGCGCGCGCCCATCGGCTCGACGCGGCCACGGCGTCCGACGTCAGCCAGGTGACCTGGCTGCGGCTGGTCGAGCACCTGGACACGGTGCGGGAACCGGAGCGGCTCGGGGCGTGGCTGGCCACGACCGCGCGGCGCGAGTGCCTCCGCGCCATCAGGGCGGGCCGGAGGGACGTCCTCGTCGACGACGACGCCGTGTTCGAGCGGGACCAGTCCCGCCTGGCCGGCCCGGAGGAGGCGGTCCTCGGCAGCGAGCGGGACGCCGCCCTCCGGCGGGCCTTGGAGTCGCTCCCGGACCGGTGCCACCGTCTGCTCCGCCTGCTCCTGGCCGTCCCGGCGCCGAGCTACGACGAGGTGTCGGCCGCGCTCGAGATGCCCGTCGGCAGCATCGGCCCGACTCGGGCCCGGTGCCTGGCATGCCTGCGGCGCAGCAGAGAGCTCCGCGACATCGTCTGATTCCAGGCACGGCCGGGCTCACCAGGACCCGCCGTCAGCCGGCGGTCGGCCCGGCTCACCAGGACCCGCCGTCAGCCGGCGGTCGGTCCAGCTCACCAGGACCCGCCGCGAGGCGGCGGTCAGCGCCGCCGCCAAGCCGCCCGGACGAGCAGCGCGGCGGCGAACAGGCCGGCGGCGAACAGGCCGGCGACGAGCAGCACCGCGGCGTCCCGGCCGCGGTTCGACGGCACACGGGGCTGGGCCGGCATACCCAGGGCCCGGGACGTCGCCGGGCCGCTCCCCGACCGTGCCGCTGGAGGCGCCTTCGGCGCGGCGGCGGCTGGGAGGGGGACGCGCCAGACCCGGCTGCCGGCTCCCTCGCTGCCGGCGAGCAGGTCCCTGCCGTCCCTGGTGAAGGCGATCGACTCCCCCTGGGCCTGGAGCGGGAGGTCGAACGCGTCGATCTTCTTCCCCGACGCGGAGAAGGCGTGGGCCTCCAGGTAGTCGCGCAGCACGAACGTGCGGCCGTCGGGCGAGAACGCCCCGTCGGTGATCATGGACGGCACGCTGGCGACGCGGCGCAGCACGTCGACCCGGTCGGAGCGGAGCGTGGCGGGCGCCTGGTACAGGCCGCCGCCGGTGGCTTCCTTGCTGGCGACGTACAGCCGGTTGGTCCTGGGATCGACGAGCAACGCCTCGGCGTCACGGGCGCCGTCGGCGTAGCGGAAGCGGTAGCGTGTCGCCGCCAGCGTGGCGTCGCGCAGGACCGCCGGTTCGGTGACCCGGTAGACCGACACCGACGGCCACGCTCCGTGCAGGTTGTCGCCGATGTCGCCGAGGAACAGCGCCGGCCGGCCGGCGGCGTCACGGCCGACCGCCATCGCCTCCCAGTCGCGCGCGGCCGCGCCGCGGAGCGTCAGCGTGGCCAGCACCAGGCCGTCCGGCCCGATCGCGAAGACCCGCGGAGCGTCCCCGCTGTCGTTGTGGGTGTAGAGCACGCCGGGATGCCGGACGCTGGCGGCGAGCCCGCTCGACTCGGTGATCCGCGGGTCGCGGATCGTGAGCAGCACCGCCGCACGGTCCCCGGCGGCGAGCACGGTCGCCGCCGCGCCCAGCACCGCGGTCATGGCAAGCATGGCAAGCACGGCGAGGATGACGGCGAGGCGGACTCTCATCCACCAAGCCTTGCACGCCTCACGTCCCACGGCACGCGCCAGGGCGAAGAAGCGGATCACCGGCACCGCCGGCACGTGACGTGACCGGCTCCTGAACGCCTGCTGGCGCACTGGCAACCGTCCTCCTGTATTGGTATATATGGCGGCGCTGGGGCGCTTCGGGAGAGGCTGGGCCTCGGGGAAAGGGCCAGCATGGATGATCTCGTCGGCCAGCGGCTCGGCTCGTACGAGCTTCGCGAGGCCGTCCGGCGCGGCGGCATGTCAACGGTGTACAAGGCATGGCAGCCTTCGCTGGACCGCTGGGTGGCCGTGAAGGTCCTCGCCCGTCCCGGCGACCCCCAGTTCGCCAGGCGCTTCCAGCTCGAGGCCCGGTCGATCGCGAGGCTCCAGCACCCCAACATCATCCCGATCTACGACTACGGGGAGCAGGACGGCCAGCTCTACCTGGTCGTGGCCTATGTCGAGAGCGGCCGCACCCTGGCCGACCTGGTCGGCGAGCCGATGGAGCCGGTCCGGGCCGTGGAGCTCACCATGCACTTCCTGGCCGGGCTCGGCTACGCGCACGAGCGCGGGATCATCCACCGCGACGTGAAGCCGAGCAACATCCTGCTGCCGTCGCCGGTCTGGCCGATGCTGGCCGACTTCGGCATCGCCAAGCTGCTGTCGTCGGAGCAGACCCGGCTGACCCAGCAGGGGCTGGTGGTCGGGACCGCCGCCTACATGGCGCCCGAGCAGGCGTTCGGCCTCGAGGTCGACGCCCGAACCGACCTGTACGCGAGCGGGATCGTGTTCTACGAGATGGTGACCGGCCGGGTGCCGTTCGAGGCGGACACGCCGGTCGCGGCGCTGATGAAGCAGGCGTACGAGGAGCCGCCCCCGCCCCGGGAGGTGAACCCGGACCTGCCGGCCGAGGCCGAGCGCATCCTGCTCCGCGCCCTGGCCAAGCAGCCCGACGACCGCTACGGCAGCGCCGCCGAGATGACCGACGAGCTGCGGGCGGTGCTGGCCGACCTGCAGGCGCCGCCGTCGGCGCGCCAGGCGGAGCTGCTGTTCACCACCTACCAGGCAGGCGTGCGGGCGTTCAACGCCGGCCGCTGGGACGAGGCGCTCGGGCACCTGACCCGGGTGAGCGCCCAAGACCCGGGCTACGAGGACGTGGAGGCGATGCTCGAGGCCGTCGTGGAGGCCCGCGAGCGCCACGGTTCCCGGCCGAAGGCTGGCGCGCCCGCCGCCCCCGTGCCGCCCGCCGCCTCCGTGCCGCCCGCGGCCGGGCCGGCCGCCGCGCCGGCCGCACCCGCCGCCAACACCCCGGCTGCACCCGCTGCCGAGGCGCCAGCGATACCCGCCGCCGCTCCGCCCGCACCCGCCGCCGAGGCGCCGCCTGCACCCGTTGCCGCCCCTCCGCCCGCACCCGCCGCCGAGGCGCCGGTGGCACCCGCCGAGGCGCCGCCCGCACCCGTTGCCGAGGCCCCGGCGGCACCCGCGGCCGGGAAGCCGACCCCGCCCGTGCCCGCCGCCGAGGCGCCGACCCCGGCTGTCGCGCCTCCCGCCGAAGGGGCCCGGGCGCCGGAGCGGCCCGGCCCGCCGCCGGGAGGGCGGCGCGCGAGGTGGCGCTGGCCGGTGGTTGGCGCCGCCGGCCTGGTCGTGGTGGTGCTCCTGGCGTTCCTGGTGCCGCGCTGGCTCGACCGGGGCGGCGCATCAGGGTCGGGCCGGTGGACGAGGATCGCGGACCTGCCGGCACCGCTGGAAGGGGCCGGGGTGGCGAGCTTCGGCGGCCGGCTCTGGGTGGCCGGGGGCCTCGGCCCGAGCGAGGGCCGGCCGCTGCTGCAGATCGTCCACCGGTACGACCCGGGCAATGGGAAGTGGGAGCTTGGGCCCCTGCTCCCCACCCCGGTGAGCCATGCGGCGCTCGTCTCCAACGGCAACTCCCTGTACCTGCTCGGCGGCCTGGGCCCGGCCGGGTCGGTGGCGAACGTGTACCGGCTCGACCTCGGCAGCGACGACTGGGTGCGGGACGTGCCGCTGCCCCAGCCCCGGGGGGCCGGGGCAGCCGTGTGGGACGGTTCCCGCATCGTCTTCGCCGGCGGGGTGCGGCCCGACCACAAGGCCGCCAGTGAGGTGTGGGCGCTCGAGCAGGGACGCTGGCGCCTGATCGGCAAGCTGCAGCGGGCCCGCGAGAAGCTGGCCGCGACCACCGACGGGTTCGGCACCGCCTGGTTCCTGGCCGGCCGCGACCCGACCCTTTCCAAGCAGGAGCTCGGCGTGGTCGACATCGCCCAGAGCACGGGCGTGCGCGCCTCTGACCGCCAGGTCGCGCCCCTGCAGGGTGCGCCCGCGGTCTGGTGGCCGCTGGCCGGCGTCTGCCTGCTCGGCGGGCAGGGCCCGTCCGGGTTCACGGCCGAGGTGAAGTGCCTCGACGACCAGGGTCGGGGCAGGCAGCTCCCGCCGCTCTCGCAGGCGCGGGCCGGGCTCGGCGCGGCCGTCCTCGGCGACGCCGTCTACGCCGTCGGCGGCTACGGGCCCGGCTTCCACGGCACCGGCGTCAGCGAGGCGTACCGGCTGGACACGGGGTCGTGACGCGCCCCCTGCTGCTCGGCGTCTCCACCCCGTCCGGGTCGGCCTCCGTCTCTGCCGCCCTGGCCGAGCTGGACGCGTTCGAGCGGGACGCGGGCGGTCGGGCCGGGATCTGCATGTGGTTCGAGGGCTGGGCCTACCACGAGTTCCGCGCCGACCTGCCCGAGGCGGTCGCCGGCCGGGGCGCGCTGCCGATGATCACCTGGGAGCCGTGGGACTACCAGCAGGAGTCCAGGCTCGACCTGCGGCGCGGGGAGCAGCCGGGCTATGCGCTGTCCCGGATCGCCGGCGGCGAGCACGACGCCTACGTCCGGCGGTGGGCGGAGGGGGCGCGGCGCTACGGCAGACCGCTGCTGCTGCGCTTCGCCCACGAGATGAACGGCTACTGGTACCCGTGGGCGGAGGCCGCCAACGGCAACCGGCCGGGCGAGTACGTCGCGGCCTGGCGCCACGTGCACGACGCCTTCCGGGCGGTGGGCGCCGACAACGTGGCCTGGGTGTGGAGCCCGAACGTGGTCTACCCGGGGGCCACGCCGCTGCGGCAGCTGTACCCGGGGGACGCCTACGTGGACTGGGCCGGCGTCGACGGCTACAACGGCGGCACGGCGCTGCCCTGGGGCGGATGGCGCACCGCCGAGGAGCTCTTCGCGCCGACCCTCCGCGAGGTGGCGGCGCTCGCCCCGGGCAAGCCCCTCATGATCGGCGAGACGGGCAGCGCCGAGGCGGGCGGGCGCAAGGCTGCGTGGATCCGGGACTTCTTCGCCACCCTGGACCGCCATCCCGAGGTCGGCGCGTTCGTGTGGTTCGACCACCGCAGGGAGGCCGACTGGCGCATCGCCAGCTCCGAGCCGGCCCGGCAGGCGTTCGCCGCCGGGCTGGCCGGGCTCTACAGGCGGGCGCGCGGGCGCACCCAGGGCGTGAACGGCTGACCGTACCTGGCGTCGGCCACCCCGGCGGCAAAGGCGGCCCTCGCCGGCTCGGAGCTGGCGATGCGCCAGTCGGCCTCCTTGACGACCTCGTACCAGACGAACCCGATGATCTCGGGATGGCGCGGCAGGGCCCGGAAGAAGTCCCGGACCCACGCAGCCTTGCGCCGGTCCCGGTCCGTCGCGGCGACCTCGGTCAGCACGATCGGCTTGCGGGTGACGGCGCGCAGCTCCCGGATGGTCGGCGCGAAGACCTGCTCGAAGGTGCGGTAGCCGGTCAGGTTCCTGTCCGTGCCGTAGTAGCCCACGACGCCGGCCCAGTCGACGTAGGCGTCCCCCGGGTACAGCTGCCGCAGCGGCGTGGCCCCCGGGTAGACCACGTTCGGGCTCCACACCCACACGACGTTGCGGGCGCCGGCCCGGGTGAAGACGTCATGGACGTGGCGCCAGGCCGCGACGTACTCGCCCGGCCGGTTGCCGTTGGCGGCCTCCGCCCACGGGTACCAGTAGCCGTTCATCTCGTGGGCGAAGCGGATCGCGACCGGGTAGCCCACCTGGCGGATGCCAATGGCCCAGCTGCGGATGTAGGCGTCGAAGGCGCCGCCGGCGATCCGGGACAGCGCGTAGCCCGGCTGCTCCCCGCGCCGCAGGTCGAGCCTGGACTCCTGCTGGTAGTCCCACGGCTCCCAGCCGATCATCGGGAGCATGCCGCGCCGCGCGACGCCGTCGAGCAGCCGCCGGTCGAACCGGTCGCGCGCCCAGCCCTGGGAGAACAGCATCACGTCGGGCCGCCTGCCCGCGGCGGTCTGGAACGCCTCGAGCTCGGCGAAGTCGTGCGGGCCGGAGCGTGTGGTCACGCCGAACAGCACCCTGCCCCGGGCGGGGAAGAGCTGGCGCGGCCGGTCGCGGCCCGGCGAGGGGCCGGCCGGTGCCGGCACCGCCACCGCCGGCGCCGGTTCGGGCGGCCTGGACGCGGTCGCGGAGGGCTCCGCGGGGCCGGCCGACGCGCGGCCGGGCCGCGTCGCGATGCTGGGGGCGAGCATGAACACGTACGCGGCCAGGCCGAGCAGCGCGGCGCTGGTTGCGAGCCGGACCGGGTGGCGCATCAGGGCCTCGTGGCCTCCGAGCTCACCACAAGCCGGCTGGCCCGCCGCTCCGACAGCCGCCTGCCGATCCCGAGGACGGGCGGGGCGACGGCTGCGAACAGGGTCAGCAGTGCCCACGCGCGCAGCGCCAGGTAGGTGTGGCCGCGGTAGGCGCTCGCGGCCAGGGCCAGGCCGGCGGCGACGGCCCACAGGAGGTGAGGGTGGAAGGTGCGGAGCGAGTCGGGGCTGCGCAGCTCCCCCTTGGCGGTGACCGCGTAGGCCAGCGGCCGGCCCAGCAGGGCGGCGAACCCCGCGGCCACGTAGACCGGGCCGGCGAACAGCGCCAGGAGCAGCCCGGGCAGTGTCGACTCCCGGCGCTCGTGCTCGGCCAGGTTGAAGCGGCGCAGCCACAGGAGCAGCGCGAACCAGGTGACGTAGGTCCCGCCCCAGAGCGCGAGCCAGACCCACATGTCCAGGGCGACCGACGTCACCCCGAACAGCAGGTACAGGCCGGTGGCGAGGTTGCCGAGCACCCAGGTCACGCCGACGCTCGGGTAGAAGGACTGGGCCAGCCCGTAGCTGAGCCGCTGCCGGCGGGTGAGGCGCTTGGCCAGCGCGGGCGCGTGCCGCAGCACGATCTCCCAGACGCCGTAGGCCCACCGCTTCTGCTGGTTGAAGTAGTCGGTCCAGCTGTTCGGGCCCTCACCGACCGCGAGGATGTCGGGCGTGAACACGCCCTTCCAACGGTTGCCGGTCTGCTCGTTGACCGCCGCGTTGACGTTCATGCTCGTCAGGTGGTCCTCGATGATCGAGTCCTGGTAGCCGCCGATCTGGCGCCAGGCCGCCGGGCGGTAGAGATGGTTGGTGCCGATCAGCAGCGGCGCGTCCAGGCCGTTCCCGCCCCGCTGCACGATGCCGGTGAACAGGTAGCCCTGCACGGCCGCGCCGTGGCTCACCAGCCCCTCGTGGGCGTTGCCGTAGACCTGCGGGGCGACCACGAACGCGACGTCGGGGTCCCGGAAGTACCCGAGGGTGCGCTCGAGGAAGGAGGGCAGCGGCACGTGGTCGGGGTCCATCTGCGCCACCACGTCGTACTCGTGCTCGTGCTCGGCGCGCCAGGCGTTGTGGTTGCCCGCCTTGGTGCGGGCGCGGAACTCGCCCGCCCGGTGGTTGTACTCGGGGCGGCCCTTGCGCGTGAAGTGCTTGACCCCGAGCGACCGGGCGACCGCGCGCACCCGCGGGTCGTCGCCCTCGTCCAGGACCCACACGTCCACGACGCCGTCGTAGGGCAGCTCCCGCATGGCCTGGAGCGTCCGGGCCACGAGGTGGATGGGCTCCTTGGCGGGCACGATCGTGGTGAGCACGGCCACGCGCAGCCCGGACGGCGGGGTCATCGGCGTCGGGTCGTAGGCCCGCCTCGCGAAGGTCCAGATCGCCGCGCTCTGCACCAGCCGGATGATCTCGACCAGGACCACGCACAGGAAGCCGACCCGGCCCGCCGTGACCAGCGGTCCGCCCGGCCCGACGACCCCGGGGGCGGGCACGTGCCAGGGGAGCAGCAGCCAGCCCACCAGGCAGATCCCGGCCAGCGCGCTGGCCCCGACGAGCAGGGTGAGCACCACCCGCTCGCGGCGCGAGGCGACCAGCCGGAACTCCACGCGGTGGCGCTCGGTGCGCGGCACCATGAGCGGCCCGGCGATCGAGGTGCAGCGCTCGTACGCGGCAGCCGCTGACCCGGGTCCCTTCACGCCTGGGAGCCCGTCAAGGTCGCTGCCGCTCCCTGACGGCAGTCCAGGCGCAAGCACGTGCCCAGCCCAACATGGCCTCCCCGAGTGCTGGTAGACGGTCCGCGCGTGAACTACCGACAATGCGGACAACAACGGGGAAGCTAACCAGAGGGGATGGACAGCGTCAAGGCGCAGCGCCGGGCACCGGCGCACCCGGCCCCGAAGAGGCGTAGCCGGCCAAGCCGGCGGCGGGCCAGCCGAGGCCGCCGGCGGGCCAGCCGAGGCCGCCGGCGGGCCAGCCGAGGCCGCCGGCGCACCCGCGGCTGGGGCGCCAGCGTGCGGGCGACCTCCACGTCCACCAGTCGGTCATGGCCGGGTCATTCCCGAGCGCTCGGCCCGACCCGCCATGAAACCCAGCGGGTTGACGGTCGCTGAGCCTCCATGCATTGTGGGCGAAGCGGGGTGGGGTCTGGTCGTCAGATCAGCCCGTCGCACCCGGATCCCGCGGCGGCGTGCCGGCGTGGATCGCGCGGACCTCGGTGATGGTGTCCGCGTCGGCGGCGCGCTTGTCCGGCCGGTAGCGCAGCACGCGTGCGAAGCGCAGGGCCACGCCCCCCGGATAGCGGGGGCTCGCCTGCACCCCGTCGAAGGCCACCTCGACGACCAGCTCCGGACGGACGCGGACGACGTACTCGTCGGTGGGGGTCACGGCCAGCTCCTGCAGGCGCTCGGTCTGCCAGGCGAGCAGCTCGTCGGTCAGCCCCTTGAACGTCTTGCCCAGCATCACGAACTCGCCCTGCTCAGGGTCACGGGCGCCCAGGTGCAGGTTGCTCAGCCAGCCCCGGCGCCGCCCGTGACCCCACTCGGCGGCCAGCACGACCAGGTCGAGGGTGTGGCGCGGCTTGACCTTGACCCACCCGGCCCCGCGCCGCCCGGCCTCGTAGGGCGCGGCGAGCGACTTGACCAGCACGCCCTCGTGGCCGCGGGCGAGCGTGTCGCGCAGGAACGCCGCCGCAGCCGCCGGGTCGCCGGTGACCGTCCGGGGCACGCGCAGCGCCTCGGGGGTCACCGCGACGAGGGCGGTGTACCGTTCGGCCCCGCCCCGGTCGATCAGGTCCTCGCCGTCCACGTGGAGCGCGTCGAACAAGAACAGCGTGAGCGGCACCGCCACGCGCAGCCGTTCCACGTCGAGCTTGCTGCCCAGCCGCCCCGCGGTGACCTGGAACGGGTGCGGCCGGCCGTCGGCCTGCAGGGCGATCAGCTCGCCGTCGAGCACCGCCGAGCGGACGGGCAGGGCCAGCATGGTCTCGACCACCTCGGGCACGCGCGCCGTGACGTCGTCCAGCGTGCGGGTGAACACGCGCACCTCGCCGCCCTCCTTGTGGAGTTGGACGCGGACGCCATCCAGCTTCCACTCCACCGCGGCCGGGTGGATGCCGTCCAGGGCGGTGTCGACGCTGTCGGCGGTCTGGGCCAGCATCGGGCGCACGGCCCGGCCGATCTCCAGCCGGAACGTCCGCAGGCCGGCCACGCCCTCCGAGAGCGCGGCCTGGGCGACCGCACCGAGCGCGCCGCGGAGCATCAGCGCCCGCCGGACCTCGGTGCCGGGGACGCCGGCGGCCCGCGCCACCGCCTCGACCATGACGCCGTCGAGGGCGCCCTGGCGCAGCTCGCCGGTCAGCAGCCGGTACAGGAAGCGCTGCTCGGTGGCGGTGGCCCGGCCGAGCAGTCCCGAGAGCAGGCGCCGGCGCTCGCGCTGCGACCCGGGTCCTGCCTGCCTGCCCACCAGCTCGAACAGGGCGTCGGTCTCGGCCACGGTGAGCGACGGCGACCCGGCCGCCTCGGGCACCTCCCGGAGCGAGGCCCAGCCCACCCCGATCTGCCGCTGCCGCAGCTCGCCCGAGAGGAACGCGACCGCCACCGCCACCTCGGCCGGCTCGAGCAGGCGCAGGCAGGCCGCGAGTCGTTCGACCTTGGCCAGGCGCGCCGAGGTCGACGCGACGGCGTCGGAGGTCTCGGCGATCTCGAGCAGCAGCACGAGCACATTGTGCCCTGCCCCGCGACACCCGGCCCGCCGGGCTGACCGCGCCACGCCCGCGCCGCCGCCTGGCCCGCAAGCCCGACCCGTGGGCCGGCCTGCCGAGCCACGCCCGCCCGCTCGCCGGCGCCCGCGAGCGGCTCGACGAGCTGCTCGCGAACCCGGGCGCCCGGCGGTAGCCGGGACGGCCGGTCAGGTCCTGCGGACCTCGAACCAGACCCGCTTGCCCTCGCCCGGGACTGGCTCGGTGCCCCAGCGCTCGGCTAGCAGCTCGACCAGGCGCAGGCCCCGGCCGCTCTCGGCCTCCGGGTCCGGTGCGACCGGGCGGGGCGGGCGCGGGTCGGCGTCTCGCACGCTCACGCGCACCGAGCGCCGGCGCTTCTCCACCCGCAGGGCGACCCTGCCCCGGCCGTGGCGGAGCGCGTTGGTGACCAGCTCGTTGGCCAGCAGCACGGCCGTCTCCACGGTCGTCGTCACCACCTGCCAGGTCACGAGCGTCCGCCGCACGAACTGCCGGGCCCGGCCGGCCGACTGCGGCAGTGGGTCGAGCTTGACCTCGGCGCTGCGTTCGGACATCAGGTCCCTCCTCGCGCTCGCGGTCCTGACAGTCGCCCCTCCCTTGCCCACCCGACACGTGACCTACGCCTCTTCAGGCAGGCTCGACCGGCTCAGCGATGCTGCTTCCGTCGGCCAAGGGTCATCCGCCGCCGGTGATCACGTTCGTCCTGGTAGTCGATCCAGAGCAGCGCGACGACCAGCACCGGTCCGACCAGCCCGGCCAGCGCGGCGACCGCCGGTCCCACCATGTCCATGCCGACCGCCCGCGGATGCGCCAGCCCCGGAGCCGGAGCATCCCCCGCCGAGGTCTGGCAGGCGCGGGCCCGTCGGTTTCTTGTGAGCGACGCGAATGACGTATGATTCCCTACCACGTATAAACCGGTCATTCGGCCCTAAAGGATGACGGCGTGAGCTGGCACTGGTGGTTCAGCGCGCTCGCGCTGGCAGGCGGCGCCTGCCTGGCCAGCTATGCCTACTACGTCTGGCGCCGCCGCCAGGCGTCGGCCGGGGCCAGCCTGGCCGTGGTGCTGGCCGCCGCCGGCTGGTGGAGCCTGGCCTACTCCCTGGAGCTGGGGGCCACCCAGCTGTCCACCAAGCTGCTCTGGGGCGACGCCAAGTACCTCGGCATCTGCCTGCTCCCGCCGGCCTGGTTCGCGTTCATCATGCAGTACACGGGCCGGGGCCGGTGGGTGAACCGGCACACGCTGGCCGCCGTCGCGGTCCCGCCCCTGGCCGTGATCGTGCTGCTGGCCAACGAGGCCACCCACGACCTGGTGCGCTACTACCCGCCAGGGGCGGTCGGCGACCCCGACGCAATCGCCCAGGTCGGCCCGTTGTTCTGGCCCTTCCTGGCCTACGGCAACCTGCTCGTGTGGGGCTGCACGGCGCTGTTCGTGTGGACGCTCACGCGCGTGTCGCGGCTCTACTGGCGCCAGAGCCTGCTGCTGATCGTCACGGTGCTGCTGCCCTGCGTCGCCAACGTCCTGCACAACCTCAACGTCGGCCCGTTCGGACGGGTCGAGCCGACCCCGTACCTGTTCGTCCTGACCGGCGCCGTGCTGGTGTGGGGCATCTTCCGCTTCCGCCTGCTCGACCTGGCCCCGATCGCGCGCAGCTCGGTGTTCGAGACGGTCCTGGACGGGGTGCTCGTGCTCGACCCCTACCGGCGGGTGGTGAACCTCAACCCCGCCGCCGAGCGGGCCCTTGGCGTGCCGGCCGCCGACGCGGTCGGCCGCCGGGTCGAGTCGCTCCTCGCGGTGGACCCGTCCGTGCTCGACCGGGCCGACGACCCTGCCCTGCCCGAGGAGGTCGTCCTCGGCGACGGCCGCCACGAGCTGACCACCGCCCCGCTGCGGGACCGGGGTGGCCGGGAGACGGGCCGGGTGATCGTGTTGCGCGACGTCACCGAGCGCCACCACGCGCACGAGCGCCTGGTCCGGCTCGACGAGCAGCGCCGCTGGCTGCTCGGCCGGATGGTGCGGGCCCAGGAGGAGGAGCGGCGCCGCATCGCCGGGGACATCCACGACGACGCGATCCAGGCCATCACCGCCGCCCGGCTCCGGCTCGCCCTGTTCCGCGACCGGCTCTACGAGTCCGAGCAGCGGCGGCGTCTCGAGGAGGCCGAGACAGCCCTGTCGACCAGCCTGGAGCGGTTGCGCACGCTGGTGTTCGACCTCCGGCCGGCCGTGCTCGACGAGGTCGGGCTGAGCGCGGCCCTGCGCCAGTACCTGGCCGAGACGGCCGGGCAGGGCGGCTTCCAGGCCGCCCTCCACGACGACCTGGCGCAGGAGCCGCCGGCCGAGGTGCGCGTGATCGCCTACCGCATCGCGCAGGAGGCGCTGACCAACGTGCGCGCGCACGCCCGCGCGACCCGGGTCGACGTCCGGCTCGAAGAGGTGCAGGGCGGGCTGCTGGTGACCATCACCGACGACGGGGTCGGCTTCGAGCCGGACCGGGCCGAGGCCAACCCCCGGCCCGGACACCTTGGCCTCACCAGCATGCGCGAGCGGGCCACCATGGCGAGCGGCTGGTCCCGCATCGACAGCCGTCCGGGGCACGGGACCACGGTCAAATTCTGGCTGCCGACCAAGGAGGCGTGAACGGCGGCCGAAGGTCGTGCCTGCCCGATACCTCCCTTTTGCGAAAGGCCTTTGCCACCGGCCTTTGGCCGGTCCGCGCCTTGCGATCGCTGAAATCCTTTGCCGGCCAAGGGCTCGCCGCCGGCGCCCGCATGGATCGGTGCCATCGCGTCCACGCAGGGCGGACAGGCCGCAAACACCGACCAATTGGGCCACCGGCGGCCGCCGTATTTCGGCTCGCGCGGCGGTTCGGGCCGGGCCGGAGGTTTAACTCCTTGCGCCCCAAGGGATTGAAAGTTGGGATGGTTGTTGACCTCGGATAACAGCGTCTTTAGCATGCACGACCGAAAGGGGACAGGGCTACGGGGGTCCGTCCTAGGTGGGGAGCAATCCCCTATTGGCAAGGAGGCGCCCTTGAACCGCAAGGAGCTGGTCGACGCAATCCAGAAGCACACCGAGGTGGCTCGGGCTGACGTCGACAAGGTGCTCGGAAGTCTCATCCAGCACACCCAGATCGCCGTGAAGAAGGGCGACCGGGTGTCGCTGGTGGGGTTCGGCACCTTCGAACGCCGTGATCGCAAGGCTCGCACCGCGCGGAACCCGCGCACCGGCACCCCCGTGAAGGTGAAGGCGACCAAGATCCCTGCCTTCCGGGCCGGGCAGGGGTTCAAGGACGTGGTGAGCGGGAAGGCGGCTGCCCCGAAGCTGACCACCCCCAAGGGAAGCTCGCGGGGCAAAGGGGCCAAGGCGACGGCCAAGGCGACGGCCACCAAGGCGGCGTCGCGGGTCGCGCCCAAGCCTGCCAAGGCGACCGCCTCCAAAGCGACCGCCGCGGCCTCGAAGTCCCGGAGCACCTCGAGCGCGAAGGCGCCGGCCAAGGCCGGCTCGCGCAAGAAGTAGCACGGCGTCCCGCCACGAGGCCCCGCCGGGTCCGCCGGCGGGGCCTCGTGGCGTCCGGGGAGCGGGCCTGGTCTACTCCGGGGAGCGGGCCTGGTCTACTCCGGGTCGGGCAGCGTGAGGATGTTCACGTAGGTCACCCTGGCGCCGTCGCCCTCGCCTTCGACCCGGAACTTGACCCGCTGCCCGATGGTGAGCAGGCGCAGGCCCGAGCGGCCGAAGGCCTCGGGCGGGACGGCATACTCGACTCTCGCGTCGGTGAGGACGACGGCCGCCTTGGTCTGCGGGTCGAAGCTCTTGACGGTCCCCTGCAGCATCGGACCTCTCCCTTGTCCCTCCGGGGACTTCGCGCGCTTCAGGCGAGCGTAGGCCCCCGGACCCGTCGCCGTCACCGGCCGGTCGCCGGCGAAGGATACCGGAGTCCCGTCACCCGGCCTGCTCGAGGCGGGCGGGCAGGCGCAGGTCGCGCAGGCGGCGGCCGGTGACGCTGGCCGGGTCCACGCGGGCGGCCACCGCGCGCAGGTCGTCGACGGTGTCGAGGTCGAGGGCGAGCACGGCCTCGTCGACCTGGGCCGCGCCAGGGAGGGCGAGGTGGCGGCCGGCGCTGCCCGGCCCGAACGCGGGCCGGAACGAGGCCGGGTCGCGCCAGGCCAGGACGTTGGTGCCGGTGCGGTCGCGGCTCGGCACCACCACGACCGGGGCCGCCGCGACCGTGGCCAGGACGCGGGCGAGGGCCTCGGGGGTGGCCAGGGGCAGGTCGGCGGCGACGACGACGAGCGGGTCGCCGGGCGGGGCGGCCGCGGCGGCGCGCGCGAGCGAGGCGTTGAGACCGCCGTCCAGCCCGACGTCCTCCTCGACGACCCGGCAGCCGATCGCGTCGGCGCGCCGCCAGACCTCCCGGTCGGGGGAGACGACCACGGGCCGGCCCAGGCCCTCGGCGGCCTGGACGGCGGCGACGACGTCCTCGAGCATCGCGATGGTGAGCAGGCGGCGCTCGATCGGGGTGAGCGCAGGACCGAGCCGGCCCTTCGCCTGGGCGAGGGCCTTCACGGGCACGAGCGGGGTCGGCACGGCGCCGACGATAGCAGCGCCGGGCGTCCTGGGCCGACCGGGGCAGCCGGGCCTCCTGGGCCGACCGAGGGAGCCGCGTCCTGGGCCGACCGAGGGCGGCGGCGACCCGGTCCGCGACCAGCCGGGCAAGGTACGATCCGCGAATGAGCACTCGCCGCTGGCTGCCCGTCTACGCCCTCGCCAAGGCGGTGGTCCCACCGGTGATCCGGTTCTGGGTCCGGATGGACATGCGGGGCGCGCTCCATATCCCGTCGCGCGGCCCGGTCATCATCGCGGCCAACCACGTGTCGTACTTCGATCCGCTCTGCCTGGGGGTGTTCATCGACTCGGCAGGGCGCCAGGTGCGCTTCCTGGCCAAGGCCGAGCTGTTCCGCAACCCGGTGATGCGCTGGCTCATGCGCGGGGCCGGGCAGATCCCGGTATTCCGGGAGAGCCGCGACGCGTCGAGGTCGCTTGCCGCGGCGGTGGAGGCGATGCGGGAGGGGGTGGCGGTGGCGATCTACCCGGAGGGCACCACCACCCGCAACGCCGACTTCTCGCCGATGCCGGCCAAGAGCGGCGTGGCCCGGCTCGCGGCGCTGACCGGCGCCCCGGTCGTGCCCGTGGGCATGTGGGGCGCGCACCTGCTGTTCACGCGCGGGAAGCTGGGCCCGTTCCGGCGCGGCATCCGGGTGGTCATCCGGGCCGGCCCGCCGCTCGACCTCGGCCTGAGCCCGGACTCGCCGCTCGAAGAGGTGAACGCGGCCCGGGACCGGGTGATGGAGGCGATCGGCGGCCTGGTCGCCGAGGCCCGGACCGGATGGTCCCCGCCCGACTGGTACCTTCGGCGCCAGGCAGGCCAGAAGAGCCTGCCGCCCTGACCACCGACCGACCACGCGGGAACGCCATGCCACCTTCCCGACCATCGGCCCGGGGCGCCGCCAGGCGCCGGCCGGACGCACCCGGCCCCGGACCCGGAGCCGGACCCAGACCCAGACCCGAAGCCGGACCCGGAGCCGGCTCCGGACCCGGAGCCGCGCCATCCGGGGTCCGGTGCGGCTCCAGCGGGGAGGTCGAGCGGTTCCGTCCCGGCGGGGTGGTACATGCCGTGGCCAGCGGGCTGCTCGAGGCCGCGCTGGCGCTGGTGCTGTTCGGCTGCTCCCAGCTTGCTGGCGACGCCAACCCGGGCGTGGCCGCCTCGCTCGCGGCCGCCGCGCTGCTCTGGGCGGCCCTGAGCGTCTACAGCCTGGCCGTCGCCGCGCTCCGGGCGCGGGTGTGGGAGGCTCAGCTGGACCGCGACGGGGTCGTCGCCCGCGGCCTGACCGGGACGCGGCGCTGGCGCTACGACGAGCTGTCGGCGGTGGAGATCGGCGGCGGCCGCACCCGCCTGGTGGCCAGGGACGGGCGGACCAGGCGGGTGCGGGGCGTGCGCGGGGCCGGGCAGGGCGGGCGCTTCCGGGGGCGGGTGCTCGAGCGGGCGACCGAGGCGGCCGGGCGCGGGAGCGCGCCAGCGGCCCCGCCGGGCCCGGACGGGGCACCGGACCGGGCGGGCACTGGTAGGCTCCCCGGCGGTGGCGCGGACGGCGGGGGAGGGGACGGGTCCACGCCAGCCAGCACCTGAGCAGGCCCGCCGCTGGATCATCCAAGGAGCGTTGCGGCCGCCCCGGCCGGCTCGGGCCTCGAGAGGAGGGACGAGCGATGCCCGCCACCCCCGGCCATGCCGGCCCGCGGCCCGACCGCCCGGGCGCCCCAGCCTCCCGACCCGGGCTCGGCTTCGCCACCCGGGCCGTGCACGGCGCCGGCGTGCCCGTCCCGGCCGAGCGGCCGCTGGCCGTGCCGATCTGGCAGACGTCGGCGTTCGCGTTCGACGACGCCGACCGGTACGCGCACGCGCTCAGGCAGCCGCGCGAGGGGTTCGTCTACACCCGCTACGAGAACCCGACCACCGCGGTGCTGGAGGCCACGGTCGCCAGCCTGGAAGCTGCCGCGCAGGGCATGGCGACCGCGTCTGGCATGGGCGCGATCGCGACCGTGCTGCTCTGCCTGGCAGCCGCCGGCGACCACCTGGTCGTCCAGCGCGACCTCTACGGTGGGACGTTCTCGCTGCTGTCGTCGGTGGCCGCCCGGTTCGGGATCGCGGCCACGTTCGTGGACGCGACCGACCCGGGCGCGGTCGGGGCCGCGCTGCGGCCAACCACCCGGGCCGTGTACGTGGAGACGATCGCCAACCCCACCATGGCCGTTGCCGACCTGCCGGCGCTGGCCGAGGTGGCCGGCGCCGCCGGCGTCCCCCTGGTGGTCGACAACACGGTGGCGTCGCCGTGCCTGTGCCGGCCGATCGAGCACGGCGCCGCGGTCGTGGTCCACTCGGCCACCAAGTACCTCGGCGGCCACAGCGACGTGGTCGGCGGCCTGGCCCTGTTCGCCGACGCCGGCCTGCACGACCGGGCCTGGCGGACCATGATCGACCTGGGCGCCTCGCCCGACCCGTTCGCGGCCTGGCTGGTGCTGCGGGGCGTGAAGACGCTGCCGCTGCGCATGGAGCGCCACACCCGCAACGCGGAGGCGCTGGCCGGCCTGCTGGCCGTCCACCCGAAGGTCGAGCGGGTGTACTGGCCGGGTCTGCCCGGCCACCCGAGCCACGGGGTGGCCGCGCGGCTGCTGGACGGCTACGGCGGGTTCCTCTCCTTCGACCTCGCCGGCGGCCGCCAGGCCGGGCGGCGGTTCATCGAGGCGACCTCCGTGGCCCGGCTCGCCCCGTCGCTCGGCGGGCCCGAGACGCTGGTGTCCCATCCCGCCTCGACCACCCACCGGCAGCTCGACGCCGCCGCGCTGGCGTCGGCCGGCATCGGCGAGGGCATGGTGCGGGTGTCGGCCGGGCTGGAGGATGCCGACGACCTGCTCGAGGACTTCACGCACGCCCTGGAGGTCGCATGACCACACGAAAGGTCCGGCTCGCGATCCTGTACGGCGGCCGCTCGGCCGAGCATCAGGTGTCGGTCGTCTCGGCCCGCTCGGTCATGGAGGCGCTCGACCCCGAGCGCTTCGAGGTGGTGCCGATCGGCATCACCCGCGACGGGTCGTGGATGCTTCCCGACACCTCGCCGCTCGAGCTGGTCGCGCCGGAGGGCGACCTCCCCGAGGTGGAGGCGTCGGGCACCGCGGTCGCGCTCCGGCCCGAGGGGCGCTCGGCCGCGCTCACCGCGATCGGGGGGTCCGGTGGGCTCAAGCCCAGCCCCCCGGAGGGATCCGGGGGGTCCGGGGGGCTCAAGGCCGGCCCCCCGGAGAACGGGGCGTCCGAGGGGGGCGCGGTCGACGTCGTGTTCCCGATCCTGCACGGCCCCTACGGCGAGGACGGCACCGTGCAGGGCCTGTTCGAGCTGACCGACCTGCCCTACGTCGGCAGCGGCGTGCTCGCCTCGGCCCTGGCCATGGACAAGGCCATGGCCAAGCTGGTGTTCGCCCAGACCGGGCTGCCCCAGGTGCCCTACCTGGTGGTCCACGAGCGGGCCTGGCGCGCCGACCCGGACCGGGTGGCGGCCGAGGTGGCCGGGCGGTTCACCTTCCCGGTGTTCGTCAAGCCGTCCCGGCTCGGCTCCTCGATCGGCATCACCAAGGTCAAGACCGCCGACGACCTCGCCCCGGCCATGGAGGCCGCGCTCGCCCACGACGCCAAGGTCCTGGTCGAGCAGGCCGTCCCCGCACGCGAGCTCGAGTGCGGCGTGATCGGCAACGACGCGCCCGAGGCGAGCCTGGTCGGCGAGGTCGTGCCCGGCAACGAGTTCTACGACTTCGAGGCCAAGTACCAGGACGACTCGCTGAAGCTGCTGATCCCCGCCCCGGTCGCCGACGGCGTGGCGGCGCGGGTCCGCGACCTGGCCGTGCGCGCGTTCCAGGCGCTCGGCTGCGAGGGCCTGGCCCGGGTCGACTTCTTCTACGAGGAGGCGGCCGACCGGGTGCTGCTCAACGAGGTGAACACCATCCCGGGGTTCACCCCCAAGAGCATGTTCCCGCTGCTGTGGAAGGCGTCAGGGCTCTCCTACTCCGACCTGGTCGCCCGCCTGGTCGACCTCGCGGTCGAGCGGCATGCGGCCAAGAAGGGGTGATCTCGACCGCGGTCTGTCGCATCGAGCATGATGGCGTCCGATGGACCGCGGTGTCCGGTCCGGGCTTCCCGACGTCCCGGGGCTGAGCGGCAGCACCGGCACACCGCGGGGAGGAGGTGCCCATGTTCGAGCGGTTCACCGACCGGGCGAGACGCGTGGTCGTGCTCGCCCAGGAGGAGGCCCAGCTCCTCAACCACAACTACATCGGCACCGAGCACATCCTGCTCGGGCTGATCCACGAGGGTCAGGGGGTCGCGGCCAGGGCGCTGGAGTCGCTTGGCATCTCCCTGGAAGCGGTCCGGGCGCAGGTGGAGGAGATCATCGGTCAGGGGCAGACCGCCCCGACCGGGCACATCCCGTTCACGCCCCGGTCCAAGAAGGTCCTGGAGCTGTCGCTGCGTGAGGCGCTGCAGCTGGGCCACAACTACATCGGCACCGAGCACATCCTGCTCGGGCTGGTCCGCGAGGGCGAGGGCGTGGCCGCCCAGGTCCTGGTCAAGCTCGGCGCCGACCTGTCCCGCGTGCGCCAGCAGGTCATCCAGGTGCTGTCCGGCTACGCCGCGGTCGGCCGCGTGGAACCAGGCGAGATCGATCCGTTCGGGGACTCGCCCGAGTCCTGGGCCGAGCGGGCGTCCAGGGAGGAGCCGGTCGAGCTCGTCCGGGTGGTCCCGCTGGCCAGGCGGTTCCCTGCGCGCGACGACCGCGCGCTGGTCCTGCTCGGCCTGGACGTCTGGTCGCGCTGGGTCGACGTGCGCTGGGCGCTGCTGCCCGGCCTGGCCCCGTCCCGGCTCGCGGCCCGGCTGGCCGAGCTGTCGTGGCGGCTCACCGACGACGTCGGCTCCACCTACGAGGAGCGCGGCAACCACCCGCTGAGCAACGAGCCGTCCATGTCGTCGGGTGTGGTCCGCTTCACGCCCCCGCCGCCAACCAAGGCGACCCGCATGACGCTGACCGTGTCAGGTCGCGAGGGCGACGAGCTGGCCGAGGTCGCGATCCCCCTGGACGGCGGCACCCCGCTCAGCCCGAGCTGAGCTTCGCCTCCTGCGAGCGGCTCGCCGCTCAGCCCGAGGTGACCTCTGCCTCCTCGAGCGGCTCGCCGCTCAGCCCGAGGTGAGCTTCGCCTCCTCGAGCAGCTGGGCGATGCGGGTGACCCCCTCGACCAGGTCGTCGTCGCCGAGCGCGTACGACAGGCGTGCGTAGCCGGGCGCGCCGAACGCCTCGCCGGGCACGATCGCGACCCTGGCCTCGTCGAGGATCACCCCGGCCAGCTCGAGCGTGCTGGCCGGCGTGCGGCCGCGCAGCTCGTGGCCGAGCACCCCTTCCAGCGACGGGAACGCGTAGAACGCGCCCTGCGGCTCGAGGCACTCCACGCCCGGGATGGCGGTGAGCAGCTCGTGGATGCGGCGGCGGCGCCGGTCGAAGGCGGCCCGCATCTCGGCCGCGCAGGCCAGGTCGCCCGAGACCGCGGCCAGGGCCGCGGCCTGGGCGACGTTGCAGACGTTGGAGGTCGCGTGGGACTGGAGGTTGGCGGCCGCCTTGACCACGTCGGGCGGGGCGACCATCCAGCCCACCCGCCAGCCGGTCATCGCGAAGGTCTTGGCCACCCCGTTGACCACCACGCACCGGTCGGCCAGCTCGGGCACCAGCACCGGCATGGAGTGGAACTGGTTGCCGCCGTACACCAGGTGCTCGTAGATCTCGTCGGTCACCACCCACACGCCGGACTCGGCCGCCCAGCGCCCGATCGCCTCGACCTCGGCCCGCGGGTAGACCGCCCCGGTCGGGTTGGACGGCGACACGAACAGCAGGGCCTTGGTCCGGGGGGTGCGGGCCGCCTCGAGCTGCTCGACCGTGGCCCGGAACCCGGCCTCGGCATCGGTGGGGACCACCACGGGGACGCCGCCGGCGAGGGTGATCGCCTCCGGGTAGGTGACCCAGTAGGGCGCGGGCAGCAGCACCTCGTCACCCGTGTCGAGCAGGGTGGCGAACGCCTCGAAGACCGCCTGCTTGGCGCCGTTGGTGACCAGCACCTGGCCCGCCTGGACCTGGTAGCCGGAGTCGCGGGCGGTCTTCGCGGCGACCGCATCGCGCAGCTGGGGCAGGCCCGCGGTGGGGGTGTAGCGGTGGTGGCGGGGTTCGCGGCAGGCGGCCGCGGCGGCCTCGACGACGTGGGCGGGGGTGGGGAAGTCGGGCTCGCCCGCGCCGAAGCCGATCACGTCCTCGCCGGCCGCCTTGAGCGCCTTGGCCTTGGCGTCGATGGCGAGCGTGGCCGACTCGGCGATGGCGCCGACGCGCCGGGAGATCCGTGGCATGGGCATGGTGCGGTGAGCCTCCTGGAGCGGCGCGGCGCGGCGGGTAGGTCAGCGGACCGCTAGCGTGGCACAGTTCCCGGCGCCCCGGCACGGCCGCGGTGCTCCACGCCACGTCCCGGTCCCGCGTTCCTCCCAGCCGCTTCCTCCCAGCCGCCAGGCCTGGAATCGTCCTCCGAGGCCGCGCGCTGCAGGCGGGCGTGCGGCCCGGCCGGGCAGGCGCGGGTAGAGTGGCACCCATGACGCGAGCGCCCAGCACCCTGTCCCTGCCTGCCGAGCTGCGCCCGCGCGACGGGCGCTTCGGCTCCGGCCCGTCCAAGGTCCGGCCCGAGGCGGTCGCCGCGCTGGCCGAGGCCGCGCCCACCTACCTCGGCACCAGCCACCGGCAGGCCGGCGTGCGCGACATGGTGGCCCGGCTCAAGGCGGGGCTGGCCGAGCTGTTCGGCCTGCCCGCCGGGTACGAGGTCGTCCTCGGCAACGGCGGGTCCACCGTGTTCTGGGACGTGGCCGCGTTCTCGCTGATCGGGCGGCGCAGCCAGCACCTGGTGTTCGGAGAGTTCTCGGCCAAGTTCGCCGCCGCCGCGGCAGCCCCCCACCTGGCCGCGCCCGAGATCATCCGGAGCCCCTACGGCACCCACCCCGAGCCCCGGGCCAACCCCGAGGTCGACCTCTACGCGCTGACCCACAACGAGACGTCGACCGGGGTCGCCATGCCGGTCCGCCGCCCCCCAGGCGCGGACGGGCTGGTCTGCGTCGACGCGACCTCGGGCGCGGGCGGCCTCCCGGTCGACCCGGCCGAGTTCGACGTCTACTACTTCGCCCCGCAGAAGAGCTTCGGCTCCGACGGCGGGCTGTGGGTGGCGGTCCTGTCGCCCGCCGCCCTGGACCGGGCGGCGGCCGTGGCCGCGTCAGGCCGCCACGCGCCCGCCTCGCTCAGCCTGCCCGTCGCGATCGAGAATTCGAGGGCCGACCAGACCCTCAACACCCCGGCCCTGGCCACCCTGTTCCTCTTCGTCCACCAGCTCGACTGGCTGCACGGGCAGGGCGGCCTGGACTGGGCCGTGAAGCGCTGCGACGAGTCGGCAACGGTCGTCTACGGCTGGGCGGAGGCGAGCCCGTACGCCCGCCCGTTCGTGGCCGACCCGGCCCAGCGGAGCCACACGGTGGCCACCGTCGACTTCGACGAGCGGGTCGACGCGGCCGCGGTGGCCCGGGTGCTGCGCGCCAACGGCATCGTCGACACCGAGCCCTACCGCAAGCTCGGCCGCAACCAGCTCCGGATCGCCATGTTCCCGGCGATCGACCCGGACGACCTGGAGACGCTCACCCGAGCCATCGACTTCATCGTGGGGGCGCTCGGCCGGGCGGGCTGAGCTCGGCCGTCGGGGCGGACCGGAAGACCCGGGGCCGGACGACCGCCCCGGGTCTTCCCTGTCGGCCGCCCCCCGGGCGTCCGGGAACCCTACAGGTGCACCACCGGGCAGGTGAGGGTCCGGGTGATGCCGTCGACCGCCTGCACGCGGGCCACCACGAGCTTGCCCAGGTCGTCGACGTTGCTGGCCTCGGCTCTGACGATGACGTCGTAGGGCCCGGTCACGTCCTCGGCCTGCTGCACGCCCTTGATTTCAGCGATCTCTTTGGCCACCTGGGCCGCCTTGCCGACTTCGGTCTGGATCAAGATGTACGCCGTCACCACAAGCACCGACCTCCTTGGCTGGACCCGAGCCGCCGCCCTGGCGCGGTCTCCTTGAGAAAAGGGCACGGTGCCCCATCAATCATCGAGAGATCTGCGCATGCTACACAAGGCTCCTAAGCATGCCAAGAAATTGTCGCCGCAATGCGGACGGAAAGGGGCGCTCCCGGCTTCATCCCTCGGGTACGGAGAGGATAGTATCGACTGTCCAGCCGGAACGGGCCGGCTGGGCGTGTCGACCGATCGTGGAGGATCCACATCATGCCGACCCGCCCGAGACTGGAGCGCTTCCCTCGGTAGGGCGGCGGTTGTTCGCCGACCGGGCCGAGGCCGGCGACCGGCTGGCCGAGGTCCTTGCCGAACGCGTCGTCGAACCGGTCGTGATCCTCGGGATCCCGCGGGGCGGCGTGGTCGTGGCCGCCCGCGTGGCGCGCCGGCTCGGGGCGGTACTCGACGTGGTGGTGCCGAGGAAGCTCGGGGCGCCCGGCAATCCGGAGCTGGCCGTCGGCGCGGTCGCCGACGGGATCGAGGCGGTCGACCACGACGCGGTGCGGCGGCTGCGGCTCGACCCGGCCGCGCTGCGGGCCGAGATCGCCCTGCAGCGGGAGGAGGTCATTCGGCGCACCGCCGCCTACCGCGGCGACCGTCCCCAGCCCCAGCTCGCCGGGCGGACCGCCGTGCTGGTCGACGACGGCGTGGCCACCGGCTGGACCTGCATGGCGGCGGCGGGCTGGTGCCGCCGTGCAGGCGCGGGCCGGGTGGTGCTCGCGGTGCCGGTCGGGCCGCCGGGGCTCGGGCGCCGGCTCGGCCAGGCCGTGGACGAGGTGGTGGTGCTCGAGACGCCGGAGCGGTACGTCGCCGTGGGGCAGGCGTTCGCCGATTTCCCGCAGGTCACCGACGACGAGGTGCTTGACTGCCTCCGAAAGGGGGAACGACCCCGAGGGTAGACTGTTGGGCAGGCCCGGCGTCGGGGCCCCCGCACCATGGTGTCACCCTGTACTGGAGGCTTTGCAATGCCGAGCTCGCCCCCACAGGACCTCGACCTCGCCGCCAAGTCCGTCGCGTTCCGCCCCAGCGAGGAGGAGCTGCGGGCCTTCACCGACGCGATGCCGCAGGCCAGGCAGACCAGGTACGGCAACGTCAACGTCAAGACGAAGGTCCTGGCCAGGTCCAAGGGGTCGACCTACATCGTGACCGACCGGCCCGAGGAGCACTCCGACCAGACGGTCAGCCGGGAGGAGGGCGCCCGGATCGCCGCCGTCCAGGACGACTACATCAGGCGCCACGACATGGTGGTGGTCGACGGCTTCGTGGGCCATGCCGGCGAGTACCGCACCCCGGCCCGCCTCATCATCGAGAAGGGCAACTCGAACATCGCCGGGATGCAGCGCTTCCTCTACTACGACCCGGTCGACGACGGCGGCGCGCCCCACGACCCCGAGATCACCATCATCTACACCCCCAACCTCTCCATGCCCGGCTACCCGGACGACCGGGTGATCGCGGTCGACCTCGAGGAGGGGGTGACGCGGGTCATCAACTCCGACTACTTCGGGGAGTCGAAAAAGGGCGGCCTGCGCATGTGGAACAAGCGGGTCTACGAGGGCGGCGGCCTGGCCATGCACGCCGGCTGCAAGGTGATCCCGACCTCCGACGGCCGCAGGACCATGCTGATCGTCGGCCTGTCGGGCACCGGCAAGACCACCACGACGTTCACCAAGCAGAACGGCTCCCAGGCGGTCCAGGACGACTTCATCGGCCTGTTCCCGGGCGGGAAGGTCGTCTCCACCGAGGACGGCTGCTTCGCCAAGACGTTCGCGCTCTCGGCCGAGGACGAGCCCGCCATCCACGGGGCGGTCACCAAGGCCGACGCCTACCTCGAGAACGTCTCCCAGCACGGCGACGAGATCGACTTCTTCGACGAGTCCTACACCAAGAACGGCCGGGCCGTGTTCAACATGCGCTCGATCGACAACTGGCCGGCCGGCGAGGTACCCCCGGCATCGTTCCTGCTCATCCTCAACCGCAACGACAACATCATCCCGGGCGTGGCCAGGCTCAACGTCGAGCAGGCGGCCGGCTACTTCATGCTCGGCGAGACCCAGGGGACGTCGGCCGGGGGCAAGGCCGAGGAGGGCAGGGCCCTGCGCGTACCCGGCACGAACCCGTTCTACCCGCTGCGCCACGAGCAGCAGGGCAACCGGCTGGCCGAGCTGCTCGAGACCCACCCGCTCGAGGCCTACCTGCTGAACACCGGCCGGGTCGGCGGCACGGACGGCGACGACCGCTCCAAGAAGATCCGCATCCCGCACTCGTCGGCCATCGTCAAGGGCATCGCCGAGGGCTCGATCACCTGGGACGACGACCCCGACTTCGGCTACCAGGTTGCCTCGGCCGTGCCCGGCATCGACGACGAGGAGATCCTGCGGCCGCGCCGGCTGTACGAGCGCCAGCGCCGCATGGACGAGTACCGCAGGCAGGTCGAGCGCCTGAAGGCCGAGCGGGCCGAGTACCTGGCCGGCTTCCCCGGCCTCGACGAGGCGATCGTGAAGGCGGTCACCTGACCGCAGGCGGGGCGCCAGAGAGGCCCGGACCGGGCCGCCCTGCGCAGTCCGGCACCGACCCGGCCGCGACCCCCGGGCCGGGGACCGACCCCACCGAGCCTCGCCTGGCGGCGCTCGGCGACCCCGGCCTGGCGGCGCTCGGCGAGTTCGGGCTCATCGACCGGCTGACCGCCTTGGCGTCCCCCGGCCCTGGGGTCGAGGTCGGCGTGGGCGACGACGCTGCCGTGCTCGTCCCGACCCCGGGCCGGCGGCTGGTGGTCACCACCGACGTGGTGGTCGAGGGCCGCCACTTCGACGCCGAGCTGTCCGCCCCGGAGGACTGGGGCTGGAAGGCGGTCGCGGTCAACCTGTCGGACGTCGCCGCGATGGGCGCCGAGCCGCGCTGGCTGGTGGTGGCCTTGACCGTGCCGCCCGGCGCGTCCGCGGCCACCCTCGAGCGGGTCTACGCGGGCATGCGCGAGGCCTGCCGCGAGTACGGGGTCGCCCTGGTCGGCGGCGACACCTCGGGCGGGCCGGTCCTGTCGCTGGCGGTCACCGCCGTCGGCGAGGCCGCTCGGGTCGTCACCCGCTCCGGCGCCCGCCCCGGCGACCGGCTGGCCGTCACCGGGCCCCTGGGCGCGGCCGCCGCCGGCCTGGCCCTGCTCCGGCTCGCCCGGGGGCCCGGCGGCCAGGCGGACCCGGATGCTCGCGGGCCGGCCTGGCCGCCCGCTCCGGGTGCCCGCAAGCCGGGCGGCCCGACGGGCCCGGGTGCCCGGGCGGCGGCCCCGGGTGCCCGCGAGGCGGCGGGGGAGCTGCTCGCGCGCCATCCCCACCTGGCCGCCGCCCACCGCCGGCCCCGGCCGCAGCTCGCCATGGGGCTGCGCCTGGCCGCCGGCGGCGCCACCGCCATGATCGACGTGTCGGACGGGCTCGCCGGCGACGTGCTCCACCTCGCCGCCGCGTCCGGCACGGGCGTCGAGGTCCACGACACGGCCGTGCCGCTCGCCGCCGGGGTGGCCGAGGCCGCGGGCCTGCTCGGCCGCGACCCGGTCGAGCTCGCCCTCGGCGGCGGCGAGGACTTCGCCCTCGCCGCCGCCCTGCCCCGAACCGCCGACGTCGGCGGGGTGATCGACTGCGGCACCTTCACCGGCCGCCCCGACCGCCGCGTGCGCCTCACCCCGGCCGGCGCCGCCCTCCCCCTGGCCGGCCTCGCGTACGACCACTTCCGGTCCTGACCCGCGGCAGGCTCCGGTCCTGACCCGCGGCAGGCTCCGGTCCTTACCCGGGGTAGGCTCCGGTCCTTACCCGGGGTAGGCTCCGGTCCTTGCCCGCGGCAGGCTCCGGTCCTTGCCCGCGGCAGGGCGCCGCCACCCGCCGCGTCCCGCCTCTCACGAGCCCCATCGCGACTCTCCTGAGGGCAGAGGAGGATGTCAGGAGAACCTCAAGAGGACCTTGCCGAACTTGCCGCGGCCGTCCAGGCGCTCGAAGGCGGCGGCCGCCTGGTCGGCGGGGAACTCCGAGTCGACGATCGGCCGGACCCGCCCGGCCGCGAGCTGGGGCACGACCTCGCGCTCGAACGCGCGCACCGCGGCTGCCTTCTCCTCGAGCGGCCGGGTCCGCAGCACGGTCCCGCGCACGGTCGCACGCCGCCGCATCAGCGCAAGCAGCGGCACCGTGGCGTCGCTGCCGGCTGCCACGCCCACCACCATCACGCGCCCCTTGAGGGCCAGCGCCTCCAGGTTGGCCGGGAAGTGGGGCGCGCCGACCAGCTCGAGGATCACGTCGGCGCCGGCGCCGCCGGTCGCGTCGGCCACCGCGCCCGGGAAGGCGTCCTCGCGCACGACCTCGGCGCCCAGGGCCGACACGGCCTCGGCGGCCTCGTCGGAGCGGACCACGGCGAGCGGCCGGGCGCCGGCCGCGACCGCGAGCTGGACGGCGGCGGTCCCCACGCCGCCCGCGGCCCCGTGGACGAGCACGGTCTCGCCCAGGCGCAGGCCGGCCTGGGAGAAGGCGGCGTCGTGGGCGGTGATGAACGCCTCGGGCACGGCCGCGGCGTCGCGCTCGGAGAGCGCGTCGGGCACGCGGGTCACGCAGCGCTCGTGCACGGCGACCCGGTCGGCGAGCCCGCCCCCGCCGAGCAGCCCGAAGACCCGGTCCCCGGGCCGCCAGGCGGTCACCCGGGGCCCGCAGGCCAGCACCGTCCCGGCCACCTCGAGCCCGGGGATGTCGGGTGGGGCGCCGGGCGGGGCCGGGTAGCGCCCCTGGCGCTGCTGGCTGTCGGCCGGGTTGAGGCCCGCGTACCTCACGGTCACGAGCACGTCGTCGGTGCCGGGCTCGGGGTCGGGACGCTCCTGCAGGCTGACGACTTCCGGGCCGCCCGCGCCGGCGAACACCACCGCTCTCACGCCGCCTCCTTCCCGGCCGGCTCCCGCAGGCGGGCCAGGCTCGATGCGGCCGGGCGCTGGTCGTCGTCGGCCCGGTTGCCCAGGCCCTCGGCGGCGAAGAGGGACGTCACGGCCGCCGAGGCCGCGCAGGAGCCGGCGTGATCGCCGGCAGGTCGGCCACGCCATCGCCCGGGTAGCGGTAGCGTACCTCGAAGCCGCGCCGGTGGTAGCGGTCCTCGGTGTATGGGGTATCAGGTTCTACCATCTTGGCCGGAGGACCCGGAGCCGGACGGCTCCGGGTCGACGTCGACGCACCAGGAGGCGCGATCCATGGCTGGCAATGCTGAGTTCGGCCTCACGGGGCTTGCGGTCATGGGCCAGAACCTCGCCCGCAACGTGGCCAGGCACGGGATCCCGATCGTCGTCCACAACCGCACCGCGGCCCGCACCCAGGAGCTGCTCGCCCGCCACGGCCACGAGGGGCCGCTGATCGGCGCGGCCACCGTCGAGGAGCTGGCCGGCGCGCTCGCCCGCCCGCGCCGCATCCTTATCATGGTCAAGGCCGGGCCGCCCGTGGACGCGGTCATCGGCGAGCTCGTGCCCCACCTCGACCCGGGCGACGTGCTGATCGACGGGGGCAACTCCTGGTTCGAGGACACCCGCAGGCGCGAGCAGGCGCTCCGCGAGCAGGGCCTGCACTTCCTCGGCACCGGCATCTCCGGGGGCGAGGAGGGCGCCCTCAACGGCCCGAGCATCATGCCCGGCGGCTCCCGCGAGGGCTACGCGGCGGTCGAGCACGTGTTCACCACGATCGCGGCCAAGGTCGACGGAGTCCCGTGCTGCACCTACGTCGGCCCCGACGGGGCCGGGCACTACGTGAAGATGGTGCACAACGGCATCGAGTATGCCGACATGCAGCTCATCGCCGAGTCCTACGACCTGCTCGGTCAGGCCCTCGGGCTCGGCGCGGCCGAGCTGGCCGAGGTGTTCGACGACTGGAACCGGGGCGACCTCGAGTCGTTCCTCATCGAGAGCACCGCCCGGGTGCTGCGGCAGGTCGACGCGGCCACCGGCCGGCCGCTGGTCGACGTGATCCTCGACGAGGCCGAGCAGAAGGGCACCGGGCGCTGGACGGTGCGGTCCGCCCTGGACCTGGGCGTGCCCATCACCGGCATCACCGAGGCGGTGTTCGCCCGCATGCTCTCGGCCCGTAAGGACGAGCGCGTCGCCGCCTCCAAGGTGCTGTCCGGACCGGCCGGCCGGGCTCGGCCGGAGCTGGCCGACCGGCTCGTCGACGACGTGCGCGACGCCCTCTACGCCTCCAAGGTGGTCGCCTACGCGCAGGGGTTCGAGCAGATGGCGGTGGCGAGCCAGGAGTACGGATGGGGCGTGGACCTGGGCGCCATGGCCACCATCTGGCGGGGCGGCTGCATCATCCGGGCCCGCTTCCTGAACCGCATCGCCGACGCCTTCCGGGCCGACCCGGCCCTGCGCAACCTGCTGCTCGCCGAGTACTTCCGCGACGCGGCCGCCAGCGCCCAGGAGGCGTGGCGGCGGGTGGTGGGCACCGCGGTCGAGCTGGGCGTGCCGGTGCCCGCCTTCGCCTCCTCGCTCGCCTCCTACGACGGCTACCGGCGCGAGCGCCTGCCCGCCAACCTCGTCCAGGGCCTGCGCGACTACTTCGGCGCCCACACCTACCGGCGCATCGACCGGCCCGGCACCTTCCACACCATGTGGTCGGAGGACGGCCGCGAGGTGGAGGTGTAGCCCGGGCCGACGCCCCGTGGTTGACGGGCGGCGGGCCCGATGTGACCGTTTGCTGTGGGTTCGGAGACCCGTCCGCACCCACGCCGGGCCGGCCGCAGCGCCGGCCCACGAGCCGGAGGCCGCCGATGGCCGTCACCCAGGACACCGCCCCGCCCGCCGCCGCCACCTTCACCTCCACCAACCCGGTCACGGGCGAGGAGGTCGGCACCTTCGCGGTCGACGGGCCCGAGGCGGTCGCGGCCGCGGTCGCGCGGGCCCGGCAGGCCGCGGCCTGGTGGGCCGGGCTCGGCTTCGACGGCCGGGAGAAGCGGCTGCTCGCCTTCAAGCATCAGCTCGCCAGGCGCGCCGACGAGCTGTGCGAGCTGGTGCGGCGGGAGAACGGCAAGCCCCTGGACGACGCCTTCGTCGAGGTCCTGGTCACCGTCGAGCACCTCGACTGGGCCGCCCGCAAGGCGGCCAAGGTGCTCAAGCCCCGGCGGGTCCCGGGCACCCTGCTGCTGGCCAACCAGGCCGCCTCGGTGGAGTACCCGCCGGTCGGCGTGGTCGGCGTCATCGGGCCGTGGAACTAGCCACTTCGTGAAGGTTGCCGATTGGCAGTACGCCCGTAATGCGCACGTCCGGAGGGTTTCGGCGCCGTCCGCGGCGAACCCCCTCCCGCACGACCTGCACGCGGATGTCCAGGGCGTCGAATACTTCCCGCATCCGCTCCGGCGTCGGGTCGTCGAGTCGTTCACGCGCGACCTTGGCGAACTTCCACAGGTTCCGGACCAGTGCGGTGCGCTCGGCGTTGGCCCGCGCCCACGCGCGGGCCTGCTCTTGCATCTGCTCGAGCGCCTCGATGTCGCGGTTGATCTCGGCGAGGGCGTCGGCGACGGCCTCGGGTCCGAACGCGGCGGTGGCCAGGGCGAGATTGGTGCGCTTGCGCTTGGCCTCGGCGAGGCGACGGTCGAGGCTGCCGATCTGGCTGGCCTCCGCGCGCAGCTCGCCGCCGCGCATGTCGAGGTACTCCCGTGCCAGCTTGAGCAGCCGGTCGGGGTCCGAGAGCACCTTGGATACCTCGGCCCAGACCGTCTCCTCCAGCCAGTCGGCGTCGATCCTTTGGCAGTAGCAGCGCTTGTCCGTGCCGTTGAACTTGGGGTCGTTGTAGCGGCACTCGTAACGGCGCTGGTTCCAGTGGCCGTAGTCGTTGCGGTAGATCCCGTTGAACGGCACGCCGCAGGCACCAAAGATCCGGCCCGACAGCGGGTAGACGCGGAACGCCGGCCTGACCCTTGCGGTGGCGTCCAATGCCTTGCGAAGTTGGGCCATCCGCTCGGGCGTGATGATCTCGGGGCCGCGGATCGGGATCTCGCGGTCTGCCTTCCGCAGCACCCACTCCCCGGCGAGGTGCGTGCTCTTGAGGATCCAGCGCAGGCTGACGTTGTTCCAACGGTCACCGTGGCGTGGGGCGAATCCGAGCGCGTTGAGCCTCGCGGCGGCCTTCCAACAAGACAGCCCCTCGTCCACGACCAGTTCGACGGCCTTCCGGATCGTCGCCGCCTCAGCCTCGTGGAGGACGACGATCTTGCGCTTGGGGTTGTCGGGCGCTGGAACGATCCGCCAGCCGAACGGCGCGGTACCGACTGGCCAGTAGCCGGCTTCGGCGACCGCCAGGATGCCGCGTTGGGTGTTCTTTCGGATCTGGTCCCGCATCCAGTGGTTCTGCAGGTAGCTGAACATCCGCGCCAGCTCGTCGGCGTTCGGGTTGTCGGCGTCGATGACCTCCACGCCGAGCTGGTGCAGCTCATGCTCGAAGTTGAGGCTGTTGCGCAGGTCCCGGCTCAGCCGGGAAAGGTCGCCCACCACCACGACGTCGACCAGGCCCGCGCGGCACATCTCGAACAGCCGGTCAAGGTCCGGGCGGGATGCCTTGGCCCCCGAGACTCCACCGTCGAAGAAGTCCCCAACGTGCTCCCAGCCGTGCTGTCGGATGAGCGCCTCCGCGCGGGCTAACTGGGTCTCTGGTGAGGTCCCTCCAAGCTGGTCGGAGCTGCTTACCCGCCGATAGGAGACCGCGCGGATGGAAGCCGCGCGGTCCTTGCCGGATGTGGCCATCGCCAGATGTGCTCCTTCCTGCTCGCCGTGTGCCTGGAGCCAGCACACGGCACCACGGCAGACCTACGCGGCTTCGTCAGAACGTGACGCTGGTAGTCCTGTGACGCGGGGCATGCGTTCCACGTCAGACCGAGTCCCGACAGGGCGCGGACTCGCCTGTCCGCGAGATGGAATCAAACACTTGTTCGATCTTACCATGCACGGGTGCATAGCCAAGAAGGCTCGCGCGGAGCACCTTCACCAGCCAACTTGCCGGCTGCAGTTCGAGTAACGCGGTAGCGCGAACAATTGGCCGGCCTGCACGCTTGAAGCTGGGCATCGAGGTCATCGTGGCCTCGAGAATTCCCGCCGCCGTCCGAGCGGCGCCTTGCAGTTGGCAAGAACGTTCATATCGCCTTGGCCTGCTGGATCGGTGGCGGGTCTGTGTGATGGCCGACGGTCGCTCTGGGCGTGGCCCCCTTTCGCGTATTTCGGGTATGGCGCTCACTAGCGATCTTGCTTTGCTCCTGTTCGGGGTCTCGCTCGAACAGGAGCCACAACAGGCGCCGCAGGCGCCTGGTCCTCGGGAACGAACCGCCAGATGACCGTTGGCGGCCTGCTCGTGTGCGCCTCCGGGGATGGCGTGGGGCTCTGCAACGGCGCTCAACTCCTCGCTCGCTGGCTCCTCGCCGTCATGGGGCGCCACCGACCTACACGGGAGCCTCACAGGACGCCTGGCTTCCGGACCGATCGTGCGCTCACAGCTGCTGTGAGTAGCCCTGTGTCAAGCCGTCAGTGGCAGGCGTTGGTGGGGGCGGATGCCGTGCAGGGCGGGGTTGTAGGGGGTGTGGTGTTGCCAGCAGTGCCAGCTGACCCGCAGCCAGGCGCGGGCCAGGATGCGGGTGGCGTGGGGGTGGTCACAGCCGCGGTCGATGGCGCGCTGGTAGATGGCTTGGGCCCAGGGGCTGGCGCGGCGGCGGTCACCGGCGAAGTCGGTGACCGCATCGCGCAGTTGCTTGGCTGCCGACCAGCGGAAGGCGACCACCTTGTGCTTGCCGGACTGGCGGGTGGAGGGCGCCACGCCGGCCAGGCAGGCCAGCGATTCTGGGGTGGGGAAGCGGCCACGGCAGTCGCCGATCTCGGCCAGCAGCCGCGCGGCCCGGACCCGGCCGGCGCGGGGCAGCGAGGCGAAGACCAGCCGGTCGGGGTGCAGGGCCAGCTGCTCGGTGATGTGGGCTGCCAACACGGCGAGCTGGGCGGTGATGGCGCTGATCGCCGCCAGCAGCGCCCCGGTCACCTGCGCGCGGGCCTGCCCGGCGGTCCCGGCCGGGCCGCGGGGTGCGCTGGCCAGGTGGGCGTGGAGCTGCGCGGCAGGCTTGCCGCCGGGAGAGCCGACCGAGCGCAGCCAGGCGTCCAGCCGCTTGCGGGTCAGCCAGTCGGCGGCCTGCTGGGTGGGGAAGCGTGCCAAAAACCGCAGGCTGATGGGGCTGTCGAGCTGGCCGAACAGCCCCACCGCGCCGGGGAAGGCCAGCTGCAGGTGGGCGCGGAGCTGGTTGGTGAGTGCGACGCGATGGCCGACCAGGTCCTTGCGGGCGCGGCAGGTCATCCGCAGGGTCACGGTCGCGGGCTGGTCGGGGACCAGCGGCCGCAGCCGGGCCTGGTCGGTACGGACGACATCGGCCAGGACGAAGGCGTCGAAGCGGTCGTCCTTGTTCCCGGCCGACCCGGAGCGGCCGCGGAGGTGGACCAGCTGGCCGGGTGGGATGACGGAGACGGTCAGGCCAGCCGCGAGCAGCGCCGCCACCACCGGGCCGTCGGGTCGTTGGATGCCGACCGCGTCCGCGCCGGCCTGGCCAAGCCGGCGGACCAGCGTCCGCAGCCCGGCGGCGGTGTGGGCGACGGTGAACCGTTGCAGCTGGGCGCCGTCGGCGCCGACGACGCTGACGGCGTGGTCGGTGGTGGCCCAGTCGATCCCGCCGCACGGTCGCGGTCCGGTGGCCGGGTCGGTCACACTCATCCTGGCCTCCTCGCTGTTGGCGCAGTGGGAAGGCACCCGGTGGTCCCGGGACACGAGGGCCGGTCGCTCACTGATCGGCGCTCTGTGGCGCGCAGCCCTGTCGCCAGTCGGCGTGTCCTGGGCCACCGGGCCTCGCAGAACTCACAGCGGACCTCGAGGGTCAAGCGAGCAGGGCGATGGCCCGGTGGGGACCAGGGGCGCAGCCGCAGCCTGTCACAGGCAGCAGCCCACACCAGAAGGGTCCACCAGTGAGCGGCAGGCCCGCGAGCAGCCATACCCAGCATGCGAGACCGCGGTCACGAGGGTGGAGCAGGAGCCTCTTGCCCACGCTGACCAGCAACTGTGAGCCATGCGGTGAGCCTGCGGTATGCGGCTGTTCGCGAAGCTGTGAGTTCCTCTCCGTGCGCGGGCACGAGCTGAGTGTTGTTGGGCGGGCGCTGGATTGGAGAAGATTCCAATTCCTCCTCGATGCTAGGGAAGGCTCACATGTCCAACACCACGGCCCTCGACAGCGACATCGCCGATCTCCGCTCCGCGGCAAGGGTGTGGGTCACGACACCGCTGGGGGAGAAGCGGCGGTTCCTGCACGACCTGCACCGCGCCACTGCGGATGTCGCCGACGAGTGGGTGCGCTTGTCGTGCGAGGCCAAGGGCATCGCCCTGGACTCCCCGGCCGCTGGTGAGGAGTGGACGAGTGGGCCATATGCGTTGCTTACCAACGCCGCCGCACTCGCTCGGACTGTCGAACAACTCGAGACCGGCACCAACCCGCTGGACCGTGTCAGGGTGCGAACGCTGCACAACGGGCAGGTCGCGCTGCGGGTCTTCCCCGCCGACACGCGCGATCGGGTGCTGGTGGGCTACACCGGGTACGTGTGGCTTCGCCCTGGGACAACGCTGGACCAGGCGAAGGCCGGAGTGGCCCGCCGGCTGCGCGACACGAGCTTCCCTGGTGAGGTCGGCCTCGTACTGGGAGCGGGCAACATCAATTCGATCTCACCGTTGGACGGCCTGACCAAGCTGTATCAGGACAACGCCGTGGTGTTGATCAAGCTGAACCCAATCAATGCCTATCTCGAGCCCGTCTTCAATCGGGCTTTCGCTCCGTTCATCGAGCGCGGGTTCGTACGAATCACCACCGGCGGCGCGGACGTAGGGTCCTACCTCGTGAGCCATCCAGAGGTGGATACCGTCCACATCACTGGCAGTAGCATCAGCCATGATGCGGTCGTCTTCGTGCCTGGCGAGGAAGGTGCTCGCCGCAAGGCAGCTCGTGAGCCCCTGCTGTCCAAGCCGATCACCAGTGAACTGGGTGGCGTCGGCCCGGTGGTTGTAGTTCCCGGCCGGTGGAAGGATTCCATCCTGCGGCTCCAGGCCCAGAATGTGGCCACCCAGCGGCTGCACAACTCCGGCTTCAACTGCATCGCCACCCAGATCGTGGTCCTGCCCCAGAACTGGCCGCAGGCCGGCAAGTTCATGGACTACCTCCGCCAGGCGATCCGCGAGGCTCCGGATCGCCCCGCCTACTACCCGGGTGCGGCCGACCGGCAACGTGGTGCCGTCGAGGCGCATCCCAAGGCTGAGCTTCTCGGGGGCGACCCCGATGTGCCGCGGACGCTCTTGACAGATCTGCACTGCGACAGCATGGATGAGCCCGCCTTCCGCACCGAGTATTTCGGTCCGGTTCTGGGCGTCACCCATGTCCCAGGCGGCACGCCGGCGGAGTTCTTGGACAACGCCGTTCAGTTCTGCAACGACCGTGTCGTTGGCGACCTGGGCGTTGGCCTCATCGCCTCCCCGCAGACGATCCGCGAACTAGGGCCGGTGTTCAACGAGGCGATCACCCAGCTGCGCTACGGCACGGTCGCGATCAACTGCTGGGTCGGCCCTGTCTTCGCCATGCCCTGTGGTACCTGGGGAGCGTTCCCGGGTCACGACATCTACGACGTGGGCAGCGGCACCGGCATCGTGCACAATGCGCTCCTGCTCGACCCGGACCATGTCGAGCGCACGGTGGGTCGGGGCCCGTTCCAACCTTGGCCCAAGCCGCCGTGGTTTGTGACCAACCGCACCGCTCACATCACCGGCGAGCAGATGACCAGGTTCGCGGCCGAGGAGTCCTTGGCCAGGGCGATGCCCAAGGTGCTCGCGGCCCTCACGTCATCCCTGCGGGGCTGATGAAGCGACTGGCTGCAGTTGAGGTGGCCAACCGTTAGCTCGAACCCTGGCGGCTGATCGAGGCGTGGGCGCTTCCGCAGGCATCTATGGTGGCGCCAAGCCTATGGTTCTCGTGGAGGCTGCCGTGCGTAGCGACGGCGAGCCTGAAGGAGGTCGCGGCGGAGTGCTGCCTCCTCCTCGGGGGCCAGGTGTGGGCGTGGGCGCCCGTACCAGGTCCAGCGGTCCGGCAGCTGGCGGTCCAGGATGCGGTGGACCCGTCCGGGCGACTCGCCGATGAGCTGGGCGACGGTGACGACCTTCATGCCGGCCTCGACCGCAGCGACGATCGCGTCGACGAAGTCGGCGTCGGAGCGCTCGCGAGTACCAGGCCGGAGCCGTGGGGTCGAAGTGGGCGCTGGCCCGGCGCGAGCGCGACTAGGACGTCCAGACTCCGCTGTTCTGGGTCGTGTTGGTGGCTTGGTGCCTTGGCTGGCTCGTGGCGCCGCCGGGCGGAGCCGCCACCTTGCGATGCGGGTGCCTCTGGTGGTCGCCAGGTCTGGCGGTAGGGTTCCGGTTCGGACGACCGTCTGGAACTCCTCGCGGACCTCGGCGAGGTCGACCGGGTGGCCCGCGAGTTCGGCCAGGAGCTCGCGCAGGGGCCAGCAGACCAGGTGGCCGTAGCGGGCGGCGTAGACGGCGAGGCCGTCCAGCCGGTAGTTGTCGTCGTAGTCTAGGAGCGCGTAGCCCAACAGTTCGTGCATGGTGCGCTGGTGCAGGGAGCAGCGCCGCCGGCCGTCTGCGGTGCGGTCGCCGAGTTGCACCTTCACCTCGAGGAGCAGGCCGCTGGCGATCACGTCGGCGTCGGCGCAGCGGACGTCGAGGCTGCCGGCGAACGTCGGTCCCAGGTACAGCGGTCCGCTGCGGGCGGCCAGCGCTGGTAGCAGGTTCCGCCGGGCCGCCTCGGTCAGCGCCAGCAGGTCGGCGACCTCGGCGTCGCTGGCCAGCCCGAGGAGTTGGTCAAGGCTGGCGGTTCGCTTCAGCGCGGCCAGCCGCGAGCCGGGGCGCAGGCCCGCGCGGAGGACCTCGGTGAGCAACGCCAGCGCGTAGCAGCCGCGCGCCAGCCGCTCTTGGCCCAGGGTCGCGGCGCGGCCGGGGTCGGCGCCCGTGAAAACCGTGGGCGGAGTCTCTGGCCGTGGCCGCGGCGGCGGCTGGTCGGCGGCCTGCAGGTAGAGGTGGAGGCTGCCGCCGAGTTCTTCGATCAGCTCGCCGGCCAGCTCCACCCAGCCACGGCCCATGAACAGCGCGCCGAGGAAGGCGAGGTGCAGGTTGGGCTGCGGGTGGAGCAGGAAGCGGACGCGCCAGTCGAACGCCGTGCCCAGCGTGCCGTAGGCGACCTTGGCCTCGTCTGCCGGCAGCATCGGAACGAGGCTGGCGGTCGCCTCCCGGTAGGGGACTTGCACCGTGCGCAGCAGCGGGAAGCGCTCGCGCAGGTAGCTCCGGATCAAGCTTCCGGGCCGGTCAAGCTCACTCGTCAACGACACGGTCGCCCGCCTCCTGCCGGATCGAGCAAGGTTGCTCGCATTCACGTGCTCCGCCATCGCAATTAGCTCGCGGTGATTCCTCCTGTGAGACTTCAGGCGGTACTGGGCTTGGGTCTGGCCCTGTCTGGTGCCGGCAGCAGGGCGTAGCGGGCAGGATGGCTTGCCATGCTGGCTGCTTGGCGTAGGAGGCTGTGCCGGCAGCGCGGGTGACCCGATTCTTCCGTGGCCGCCTGTGGCGTGCCTTGATTCCGATTCGTCCTCGCGCTGCCGGCACCGGCCTGGCCCACCATGCTGGCCTGATCAGAAGCCTGTCCGACCCTTGGGTCGTGACCCGTCACAGGACTGCCGCGCGGTGAGGGGCTCCCAGGCCGGTGCTGACACGCCGCGACGCCTCGAGGAAGGACATCGCCGTGCCCATGCTGGCAGGCCTGGTCGACGCCGTCATCGGGGTCGACACCCACCGCGACACCCACACCGCCGCGGTCCTGGACCCCAACGGCGGGCTGCTGGCCACGACGGTCACCCGCACCGACCAGGCGGGCTACCAGGAGCTGCTGGGATGGGCGGCGCAGCGAGCACCAGGCCGCCGCTGCTGGGCGGTGGAGGGCACCGGCAGCTACGGGGCGGGCCTGACCCGGTTCCTGGCTGAGCACGGCGAGTGGGTCGTGGAGGTCGACCGGCCCACGCGGTCGCCCCGACGGAGGGGGAAGAGCGACGCGCTGGACGCCGAGCGGGCCGGCCGCGAGGCGTTGGCCCGCGCCCACTTGGCCGTTCCGCGGCAGCGCGGCCAGCGGGAGGCGCTGCGGGTGCTGCACCTGGCCCGCTCGGCTGCGGTGCAGGCCTACGCCGATGCCCGCCGGGTGCTCAAGGCGCTGCTGGTGACCGCGCCGGCGCCGCTGCGCGAGGAGCTCCGCGGCCTGCCATGGCGGCGGCTTGCCGAGGCGTGCGTCGGGCTCGTGGTGCCAACTGGCGCGCCGGTCGAGCACCAGGCCACGGTCGGCGCGCTGCGCGCGACCGCCGAGCGGCTGCTTGCTGCCGACCAGCAAGCCAATGACCTCGAACGCGAGGTCAGCAAGCTGGTCGGGCAGCTGGCGCCGGCGCTGCTGGAACAGCCGGGCGTCGGGCCGGTGGTGGCCGCGCAGGTGCTGCTGGCCTGGTCCCATCCGGGCCGGGTGCGCTCCGAGGCGGCCTTTGCCATGCTCGGCGGGGCGGCCCCGATCCCGGCAAGCTCCGGGCGCACGGTGCGCTACCGGCTCATGTAGGGAGCCTCGGCGAGTTGATCGCTGCTGGGGTTCCGGGTTGCATGGCACGCCCGGCTGGTTTCGGGGAGGCGCCACAAGTTCGGCTCTGAGAGGCTCGGGATGCCGGGTTGTCTCGCGCGGTTGATTGCCTCCTTGGCACCTGCCACGGCGCCCGACTAGGGGAAGTGGGCCGGCCGCCGGGCCGGGCCCGGCTGCAGCACATGAGTGGAGCGCGCCTGGCCGGCGGCCAGGCAATGTGACCTGGGATGGTGGCGGTGGTCGGCGCGTCCCCAAGACGGCCGAGGTGCTCGTGCCAGCCTGTCTTGTGGTGAAGGAGCCGCCATGCACCTGTCATCGCCTGTTCGTCTGCTCGGCATCGACCTTGGCATCACCAGCGACCACACCGCCGTGGTGGTCGACGGCGCCGGCAGCATCTGCGCCCGCCGTCGCGCCCGCTCCACGGTCGCCAGCCTGGCCGCGCTGGAGGCGGCCGCGCTTGCCGCCGTGCCGGACGCCCACCTGGTCGTGGTCGTGGAGCCGACCGGGCCGGCGTGGCTGCCGATCGCGGTGTTCTTCGGCCGCCGCGGCCACACTGTGTTGCGGGTGACCTCGGCCAAGGCCGCCGACCTTCGCCGGTTCCTGTCCCGGCACGCCAAGAGCAACGGCATCGACGCCGAGACGCTCGCCCGGCTGCCGCTGGTCGCCCCCTCGGGGTTGGTGCCGGTCGAGTTCGGCAGCCCGGCGAGGGCGTCGCTGGACCGCCGGGTGCGGGCGGTGGCCCGGCTCACCGCCGAGATCGGCCGGCGCAAGAACCGCATCCGCGCGCTTGCCCAGGCGATGGTCCCCACCATCGGCGCGGCGCTGAGCGAGGGCCTGAACCACACCGACCTGGCCGTGCTGGAGCGCTACGCGGACCCGCGGGCGTTGCTGGCCGCCGGCCCGGCCAGGCTGACCCGGCTGATCGCCACCACCAGCCGGGGCCAGCTCGGTCAGGCCAAGGCCCAGGCGCTGCGCACCGCCGCGGCCGAGGCGGTCGCGCTGTGGGACGGTGATAGCGCCGCCGCCCTGGACGACCTGGCCGCCGAGGTCGCCAGCGAGGTCCGCCTGGTCCGCGCCGCCGAGACCGAGCGGACCCGGCACGAGCACGCCCGCGATGCCGCCTTCGCCCATGTCGATCCGGCTGGGCTGGCCGCCAGCCTGCCCGGGCTGGGCCCGGTCGGCACCACCCAGCTGGTCGCAGTGATGGGTCGGCCGGGGCGGTTCCCTAACGCGGGTGCGTTCAAGGCCTTCACCGGGCTGACACCCCGAGCCAGCGAGACCGGCCAGACCGACCGCAAGCACCAGCCCATGACCAAGGCCGGACCCCGCGCGCTGCGCAGCCAGCTCGTCCAGTCCGCCGACACCGCCCGCAAGCTCGACCCGCAACTCGCCGAGGTCTACCACGCCCAGATGACCCAGCGTGGCGCCACCCACCGCAAGGCCCTGTGCGTCGTGGGGGCCCGGCTGGCCGAGCGGGCCTGGCTGACCATGGCCCGCGGTGAGCCCTACATCATCTGCGACCTCGACGGACGGCCGGTGACCCCTGAGCAGGCCAAGCGCCTCATCGCTGAGCGGTTCACCGTCAGTCCCGAGGTCCGCCGGCGCCGACGCTCGACAAAGAAGGCGGGGAAGGCCCCTCACACGGCGCTCAAGGCGCAAGGCAAGTCACAGCGCGAAGCTGGACACGAGGCGACCTTCCCCGCCGCCAGCCTGAAGGCCCCACCCAGCACCGTCAACCTGGCCAGCAGGCCCACTTGACACCCCCAGCCTCCCTAGGGAATCAACCGCGGCGGCGACCGCCAGCTCAACCGCGCCCTGCACACCATCGTGGTCAGCCGCGAGCGGCACCACCAGCCCACCCGGCGCTACGTCGCGCGGCGCACGGCGGAGGGCAAGACGCCTCGAGAGGTTCGCCGTTGCCTCAAGCGGACGGTCGCCAGGCAGCTGTTCCGGCTGCTGGAAGGCACCGGCAAGCCACCCAACCTGCGTGACCAGCAGGGTGGGAACCCCGGCACGTCAGCGCGCCTGGCAGGCGGGTCGAAAGTGGGTTGCCTCGTGCGCGACCCTACACGGTAGCGTCCGGGTGGCGAACGACGCCGTCTGGGAGGTGGCCATGGTCGTCGTGATGCGTGCCGAGGTGGCGGGTCACGCTTCGACGCGGGAGCTCGCCGCACGCTGACCCGCAGCTGATCACAGGTCGGACGCCGTCCGACCCTCACCGGCGTGCTCCTCGCTCGAAGCGGTCCAAGCTCGGCGCCCTGATGCGTGGGCGCCGCGGACCTCCACGCCACGAGGAGCGACATGCACCCAGATCCTTCCTTCGAGCGCCCGCCGGCGGCCGACCCTGGGCCCAGCCTGGTGGCCCGGCACGGCGGCACCGTCCGTCGTCCCGCCCAGCCGTGGACGCCCACGATCCACGCCCTGCTGCGCCACCTTGAGGCGGTCGGATTCGCCGGCTGCCCGCGTGTGGTCGGCGACGGTTACGACGAGCTCGGCAACGAGGTGCTCACCTACGTCGAGGGCGAGCTGGTCCACCCGCACGCCTGGAGCGACGAGGCGGTCTGGCGGGTCGGCCGCCTGCTCCGCGACCTCCACGAGGCCACGGCGAGCTTCCAGCCCCCACCGGAGGCGGTCTGGCAGCCGTGGTTCTCCCGCGGCGCTGCCGACGCAGAAGGAGTGGTCGTCGGCCACGGCGACACCGGGCCGTGGAACGTCGTGGCGCGCGATGGCCTGCCGGTCGCGTTGATCGACTGGGAGCTGGCCGGGCCGATCGACCGGCTCGACGAGGTCGCGGCGACGGCCTGGTGGAACGCCCAGCTCCACGACGACGACGTCGCCGAGCGCCAGCGCCTGCCCGACGCCGCCGCCCGCGCCGCACAACTCCGCTCCTTTCTGGACGGCTACTAGCTTCCCGCGGCTGATCGGGCAGCCCTCGTGAGCCGCATGGTGGAGTTCGCGGTCCGCAGCTGCGCGTGGGAGGCGACCTGCGCCCGGGTCACGCCCGAGTCGACCGACCCCACGCCGTTGTGGGCGCTGGCCTGGCGCGCCCGCGCCGCCGCGTGGATGCTCCGCCACCTGGCGATGCTCCAACACGCCATCGAGCGATGACCCGAACTTGACGGACATAGAAGACACCCTCTGTCAATCACGGGTCAGGCGGCCTGGTCACGGGCACGGTTGCGGTTGGCGGCATGGATGGCCTCGTCGTAGGACACGCCACGGTGCAGGCAGTGCCACAGCACCTCGATCCAGCGGTTACTCAACGCCCGAAGCGCCTGATGGTGGGGCTTGCCCTTGGCGATCTGGGCGTCGTAGAACGCCCGCGCCCAGGCTGAGCTGGTAAGGCTGCAAACGCCCACTGGTGCACGGCGTTGCCGAGGAATCGGTTGTGGGCCAGCCGGCGGGCGACGACGAACTGGCGCTTGCCGGAGCGTCTGGTGACCGGCGCGGTGCCGGCATAGCATGCCAGCGCGTTCGGCGTCTTGAACTGCTGGGAAGAGTCGCCGATCTCGCCGGCGACCCTGGCGGCGAGGCGATCACCGAGGCCGGGAAAGCTCAGGTAGATCTCGCCGCCAGGGAACGCTTGGCCACGCTCATCGGCCCGTGGTGGACGTCGGCTGCGCCGCGGTGCGCCCAGCAGCGCGCCCATCCGCCGCTCCCAGATGCGCCGTTGGGCGGCGATGGCCAGCAGCTGGGTGGCGGTGAGCCGGATGGTGTCGGCCTTGGCCCGGGCCAGATAGTCGCGCGGGGTGAACGCCTCGGCGGCCAGCGCGGCGGCGACGTTGTCGGCGAACCGGGCCGGCTGGCGGTGCTTGCCCGCGCGGGCCAAGGCCACCAGGTCGTCCCGGGCGGCTCGTCGGAGCAGCTCGCCGCTGGGGTAGCGCTCCAGCAGCCGCAGCACCGTTGGTGCGCCGAGGCTGTCGCGGGCCAGCGTGAGCGCTGCTGGGAACACCGCGTCCAGGTCGGACCGCAGCCGGTTGAGCAGCCGGGTCTGATCTCGCGCAGCACGCTCGTCGTCGCGGGCGATCGAGCGCAGCTCGGCGGCCAACTCGCCGTGCGGGATCAGCGGCTTGAGCCCAGCATGCGGGTCCAAGGCCAGCAGGCAGGCGATGCGGGCGTCCTCCGGGTCGTCTTTCTTGCGGGCCGGCCCACGTCGGCGGGCGACCAGGTCGGGGTTGACCGGGATCACGGTGAACCCGGCATCCACCAGGGCCTCCACAAGCAGGCCGTGGCGGGCCTCAATGACCACCCGGACCTCGGCCGGGTCGGGCTCGAGCCGGCGGATGCGGCCCAGCAGCGCGGTGACCGCTGCCGGGTGGTGATCGACCCGGACGACCTCGATCACCCCCTGGTCGGGTCGACCCAGGGCGACGAGGTGGACCTCCCCGGCCCAGTCGATGCCAACGCCAAGCACCAGACCTCCTCCAACGGTGGGCAGGTTCGGTGGAGGCACGGCGCCGTGCTGATGGACAGTCCTCTGTGGGACGACACCCTCCTGGGCGTCAGGCCTCCGATGTTGGCCTGCGGGGCGCCGTCTTCTATGAGTCCTCACAGGACGAGCATCAACAGCGCTCCCGCAGGCCGCGTGCTACGCCCGGGAAGTGGGGTTGCCCCGCTTTGACGGACAGGGCTGATGGCTCGGTCAGGCTACCTGCTTGATGACCTCCTGGTCGGTGGTGGCTTCGAACTCGTTGGGGGTCATGTAGCCAAGGGCGCTGTGCAGCCGAGTGCCGTTGAACCAGGCGATGTACTCCACGGTCGCGCGTCGGGCGGCGGCGCGGGTGGGCCAGGGCTGCTGGTCGAGGCACTCGCCCTTCAGGGAGGCGAAGAACGACTCGGCGAGCGCGTTGTCCCAGCACTGGCCGGTGCGGCCCGTCGACAGGCAGACCGCGAGATCCTCGGCGAGGGTGGCGTAGTCGCCGCTGGTGTACTGGCAACCCTTGTCCGAATGGAACACCACCCCCGGTGCGGGGTCGCGGGCGGCGACCGCGTTGGTCAGCGCGTCGGCGACCAGCTCGGTGCGCAGCTGCTCGGTCAGGGCGAACCCGGCCACCCGGCGGGAGGCGATGTCGATCACGGTGGCCAGGTACAGCCAGCCTTCCCAGGTCGGGATGTAGGTGATGTCACCGCACCAGCGGGTGTTGACCGCGGCGGCGTTGACGGTGAAGTCCCGGCGGATCAGGTCCGCTCGGGCGGCCGCCGTCGGGTCAGGGACCGTGGTCTTCTTCCAGCGGCGCGGCGCGCGGCCCCGCAGCCCGGCGCAGCGCATCAGCCGGGCCACGCGCTTACGGCCGTGGTGGTGCCCGGCGCGGCGCAGCGCGGCGTGGAGCCGCGGCGCGCCGTAGCGGCCCTTGGACACCTGGTGGGCCTGGCGGATCTGCTCGGTCAACGCGGCGTCGGCGACCTGCCGGGCCGACGGGGTGCCGGGTCGCTGGGCGTAGTAGGCGGCACGGGAGACCTCCAGCAGCTGGCACGCCCGCTTGACGTTGCGCTGCTGCACCTTCTCCGCCTCGATGAACGGGTAGAGGTTCACCGGGTCTCCTTCACGAAGAAAGCCGTCGCTCGTTTGAGGATCTCCACGTCCTCGCGCAGCCGCCGGTTCTCCCGCCGCAACACGGCGAGCTCCTGGCGCTCCTGGCTGGTCAGCCCGCCGTCGCCACGCGTGCCGGCGTCCCGCTCGGCCTGGCGCACCCACTCGCGCACCGCGGTCTCGGTCAGATCGAAGTCCCGGGAGACCTGCCCGATCGAGCGGTCGCCACGCTGGCACAGCTCAACGATCTCGGCCTTGAACTCTCCGGTGAACGACCGGCGCGCGCGCGGCCTCTTGCGCTCGTCGCGTTCCATGACCTCCATGATGGACATCCTCTCCGGGGCGACGCCCCTGATCGTGGATGTCCGTCAAAGCGGGTCAGGCCCAAAGATAGCCACATCAGCATCGGAATGTGCGTCCAGTAGCTCGGGCGCCGAGGACCACCGAAAGGAGGGGCACCACGACGTAACCGAGCGACAAGCTCACGGCAGCCAGCCGGTGGGAGTCCGGCCCGAGGAGACGCCAGGGTTCCCGGTAGTGCGGCCCCCGGCGTCGGGCGAGATCCCGGCGTCGAGGCGGGGCGCAGCGCAACTGACCAGTCCGCAGCATCAAGCGAAGCCTGCGGCGTCGGAAGGAATCCCCGCGTGAGCGGGCCAAGAGGGAGCCGAGCCTGCATTCCAGTGGCGAAGGCCATGGACGGCACCTGGGAACCTGGAGCGGGTGCCAAGGAACCCTCCGGCGTAGGGGCGTGGAATGGTCAGAGGGGTGTCGTGGGAACTGGAGAGGCCCTCGGTGGCCCCGAACCTGCGGGGTCCGGGAAGCAACTCCCGCCTATAACCGGCAACCACCGGGAAGTGGCGGGTGGCCACCAGGGAGTCGGAGGGGGTCGTAGTACCGCTTGACGGTGCGGGACAACACAACCCGGCCGGAGGGAAGGGCCCCTGCTTCATCGACGCAGGCGAGGCGAGGAGGGATTCGGTGAGTGCCCGGTGAGGGCTAGGTCCACCGCGAAGGCCGACGGCCTGGACAAGGTCCGTGCCTTGCAGCGCGTGCTGTACCGCAGCGCCAAGCAGCAACCCGACCGACGGTTCCATGCTCTCTACGACAAGGTCGCCCGCGGCGACATCCTGTGGTGGGCCTGGGACGAGGTGCGATCCAACCGAGGGGCGCCCGGCGGCGATGGTGTGACCATCGCCCAGGTCGAGGCGTCCGGGGTAGTGGCCTTCCTCCACGACCTCGCCGCGGACCTGCAGGCCGGGACCTACCGGCCGACGCCGCTGCGGCGAGTCCACATTCCCAAGCCGGGCCAGCCGGGGGCGACCCGGCCGCTCGGCATCCCTTGCGTGCGCGACCGGGTGGCGATGACCGCGGCCAAGCTGGTCCTTGAACCGGTGTTCGAGGCCGACTTCCTGCCGGCCAGCTACGGGTTCCGCCCGAAGCGCTCGGCCCATCAGGCGTGTGACGCCGGGCGGGTCGAGGCCAACCGGGGCGCCGAGTGGGTGCTCGACGCCGACGTGCGTGACTGTTTCGGCTCCATCGATCACGACGCC
>Ga0210378_10000032_pt1 | contig 65602 bp, 66 predicted proteins | sample PLM1_60_b1redo_FD_155465 | JGI IMG/M metagenome (GOLD analysis project Ga0210378, IMG submission 155465) | Groundwater sediment microbial communities from an aquifer in East River, Colorado, USA - PLM1_60_b1 redo | ecosystem: Environmental > Terrestrial > Soil > Riparian zone | place: USA: East... | reverse complement strand
ACGACCAGGTGCTGGTCCCGATGGAGCAGGCCAGCTCGCTGTTCCACGAGCAGGTCCTCGCCCGCGGGGTCCCCAGCGACGACCCCCGCTACCGCGAGGCCCTGTTCCACCTGCTCGCGGCCGAGACGAGCTGCTTTCGCTACTGGGGGCAGGGGATCTGGACCGACTACGGCGCCGAGCTGTCCCGTCGCGTCGCCGACATCGTGACCCACGCCTTCTGACACACCGCAACCGGACCGGCCCGCCAGTCGTCGGCAGCCCAGAAAGACCGGCGGCCATGTCGATGCTTCTCAAGGGCAGCTTCCTTCGGCTAGTCGCGTTGCCAGAACGCCTGCCGTTCCTGGATTCGGTGCCGCTGCCAGGTGTCGGTCCCGTCGGGGAGGCGAGAGAAGCTGAACAGCGGCTCATCCCCGCCACTGAGGACGCCCCAGTACACGTCCTTCTCGTCCGACGTCCGCCGGTCCTCGGGCACATCGAGCCAGATGTGGACGTCACCCGCGGGCAGGATGAGCGGCCCGGCGATCCCCTGGCACCAGGCGACGACCGGCCCCATCTTTGCGGCCTCAAGGTAGAACACGTCGTGCTTGAGGTGGACCCGGCCGAGGTCGGCGTCGATGTACTCCAGCTTCTCCACTCGACGGAAGTGCTCCGGATGGTGCATCGAGGAGATGACACCCAGGTAGTCCCCCACGACGAGCTCGTGGGACAGGATTGATCGAACGTCCATCGGCTCCTCCCACTCGGTGGGCGATCGGCTGACGCTACAGGTACTCCCCGGCCTCCGTCTCGCCGAACCCCGGCCTCCGTCTCGCCGAACCCCGGCCTCCGTCTCGCCGGAGAGGCGGGCGCGTTCCTGCTCGCCGGAGAGGCGGGCGCGGCGGCCCTGGCTGGTCCAGTATGGGGCGACGGGCAAGGTCTTCACACGGCCAAGGACTCGACGGCAGAGGCGGACACCACAGGAGGGTTTGGTTGATGGGCGAGACCCGGTGGCGCTTTCATGAGGAGCTGCGCGCCCTTGAGGACGACGTCCAGCGGACCGGCGCCCAGGCCCGGCTTCTGTTGGAACGGGCGCTGCAGGCCCTTGCGGGTGGCGACCTGGGGCTCTGCGATGAGGTCGTCAGGGGCGACGACGAGGTGGACAAGCTCTACCTTGACGTCGAGCGACGGATGCTCAGCCTCTTCGCGCTCCAGACCCCGGTCGCATCCGACCTGCGGCTCCTGACGGCACTGCTGCACATCAACCTGCATCTGGAGCGCGTTGGTGACCAAGCGGTGAACATGGCGAAGATCACCAGGCTCGCCAACGGTCTGCCCCAGAACCCCAAGGTGCTCCAGGGCCTTGAGGAGATGGGCGCGGTCGCGCTCCGGATGGTAGGGGCGGCGATGGACGCGCTTGCGCGCCGCGATCTCGGACTCGCCCGCAAGCTCCCCGAGATGGACGATCCCATCGACCAGCTGAACCGGGGCATGTTGCAGAAGGTGCTTGAGGCGTCAGACGACAAGCGCATGCTGGAGTGGGGGATCCGGATGTATGTCGTGTCGCGCCAGATCGAGCGGATCGGCGACAACGCGGTGGACATCGGCGAGCAGGTGGCATTCCTGGTCACGGGGCAGTTTCATGAATTCACCGACGCCTCGCATCCGGAGATCGAACACCCCGAGCTGCTCGAGCGGGGCGGGGTCGCCGGAACAGAGGACCACGAAGGGCTCGCCGGCCAACAACCTGGTCGTTCCAGCGCCAGGATGCCGAGGTGAGCGCACTGGACCTGGCCGGGTCATCCGGCGGCGAGCCCTCACCGCCCGGCGCGGCTGCGCCCTCGCCGACGTGCGGTGGACACGGCGGCGAGCCCTGACGACCTCGTGCACGGGAGCCCTGACGACCTCGTGCACGGTTGGCTCGCAGGTGGACGGCAGCAGGAGAGGGGTTGCGCGATGACGGTGCAGGTTCGACGCGACGACGAGATCTACGCCGCTGAAGGCGGGTGGTTCCAGGCCCGCTGGCACTTCTCGTTCGACCAGTACCGCGACCCGCGGCAGATGGGCCTGGGCGCGCTGCGGGTGTTCAACGACGACCGGTTGCAGCCGGGCGCGGTGTGGCCGATGCATCCGCACCAGGACATCGAAAGCTGCACCTACGTCGTGGAGGGCCTGTTCGCCCACGAGGACTCGCTGGGCAATGACGGGGTGCTGGAGGCCGGCGCGGCGCAGGTGATGCGGTTCTCCAGCCGCGGGGCGCTGCACTCGGAACGCAACGGCTCCCAGACGCAGCCAATGCGGTTCATCCAGTTCTGGATCCTCCCGAGCGACCCTGACCTGGAGTCGTCGGTGCGGCAGCGGCAGTACACCGTCGAGGACCGCACGGGCCGGCTGCTGCAGATCATGGGCCCAGCGGGTGAGGACGGGCTGGACCTGGCCCAGGACGCGCGGGTGTTGGTTGCACGGCTGCCCCAGGCGAGCCGGGTCCGCCACGACGTTGGTGAGGGCCGGGGCGGCTACCTGTATGTCATCGACGGCGAGCTGGAGGCTGCCGGGGACAAGCTCGGCACCGGCGACGCGGCCAGGCTCATCGGCCCCGAGGGCGTCGAGCTTGTCGGCGTTGGCGACGCCGAGCTGATCCTCGTCGAGGTCCCCCTGCGGTTCCGGCCCGTCGGCGTCTGGGCGCAGGCCGGGTGATGACCGCTCGGCAGGCCCCCGCGGGTGTGGCGGAGGCGCACCTCGTGGTTCGAGTGTCCGTCCCGCTCGTCCAGCCCGTCGAGCCCTGGGGATGGAAGGGATCTGGCGGTAGGTGGTCCCGGCCCCGGCTGGCCCATGGGAGGTCTTCCTGGTCTGCGGGACGTCAGACGAACCACATGCCACCGCTTGCCGCGCGCCGGTGCCCCAGCGCTCGGTAGACGGCGTCGACGAGCGCCTGCCCCCGGTCCTCGAGGCCGATCCCACCGCCCAGCCTGTTCATCGTGTAACCGAACGACAGGCGCGCCCTCGGGTCCGCGAAGCCGAGCGAGCCGCCCCTGCCCAGGTGACCGAACGCCTCCTCGGACAGGACCACGCTGTCGTTCTGGCCCGGCGGCTGGCGGTGGTTGTCCACGCCCTTCATGAAACCGGTCGCCCACCTCGTCGGGACGAGCATCGTCGCGTCCTTCGCGACCGCGGCGCTGACCGCGCCCATCGCGGGGATCGCGTCCTCGGGCACGAGGCGGACGCCGCTGAACTCCCCGCCGGTCGCGAGCGGACGGTACATCCCCGCGAGCCCGCGCGCGTTCGTGATCCCGTTCGCCGAGGGGATCTCCGCGGCGTGGACCTGGCGCGTGTTGACCGCGCCGGGTAGGAGGAGGCCTCCGGAGTTCCAGAAGACCATCCCGGGGATCGACGTCGGGTCGGTCATCGCCGCCGTGAAGAACTGCGCCACCGGCTGGCCGGGCGCCGGCGGATCCGCGGAGATGTCCGGCGCGACGCGCGTCTCGTGCTCCTCGGGCAGGCCGATCCAGAAGTCCAGCCCGAGCGGCTCCGCGACCTCCTCGCGGAAGAACGTGCCGAGTGAGTGGCTGGTGACGCGCCGCACGACCTCGCCGACGAGGTGTCCGGAGACAAGCACGTGGTAGCCGTGGCGCGTGCCGGGCTCCCACAGCGGCTCCATCGCGGCGAGGGCGTCGACGACCGCGTCCCAGTCGCACAGCCCGTTCTCGGGGATCGGCTCGCGCAGCGCCGCGAGACCCGCCTGGTGGCTGAGCAGCATGCGCACGGTGATCCCGTCCTTGCCGCCCTTCGCGAACTCGGGCCAGTACTGCGCCACGGGCGCGTCGAGATCGATGACGCCGCGGGCGGCGAGGACGTGCGCGCACAGTGCCGTGGCGCCCTTGGTGCACGACCAGACAAGACCGATCGTGTCCTTGTTCCACGGTGCTTGCGTCTCGGGGTTGGCGACGCCGCCCCAGAGGTCGACGACCGTCTCGCCGTCGACGGTCACACAGACCGAGGCGCCCGCCTCGCCACGCTCGGCGAAGTTGCGCTCGAACTCGTCCCGCACAGCCGCGAACCGCGGGTCGGCCGTCCCCTGTACCGTCATCCCAGCCCCCTTGCGTCCCGGCGAGGCATCTTGTAGGCTCGTCTTATAATGAGACATTACGTCTCTATGTCTCAGGAGTCAATGGTGGTTGCACCGTGAGACGACCGACCATCCTCGAGCAGTACCTGGCCGCGCAGAAGGACGAGCGCCAGGTCACGCCCGCGGATGCGCTGCGTGCCGCACGGCGCCGCTTCCTGCGCAGCGAGCGGGTCGACATGAACGAGCTCGCGCAGGAGCTGGGCATCGGCCGCGCCACCCTGTATCGCTGGGTGGGCAGCCGGGACCAGCTCCTCGGCGAAGTGCTCTGGTCGCTGTCGGAGCTGGGGCTGGCGCAGGCCCGCATCGAAGCCAAGGGCCGCGGTGCAGCGTGGGTGCTCGCCGTCTACCGCCGGTTTGGCGACCTGATCGTCGAGCTCGAGCCGCTGCGCTATTTCGTCAGGTCCGAGCCCGAATGCGCGCTGCGCGTGATGACTTCCCGGGCAAGCCCGCTGCAGCGTCGGGTCGTTGACACGTTCCGGGACGTCCTCGTCGAAGCGCAGGATCGCAAAGGACTGCAGCTCCGACTCGACCCGGAGACGCTGGCGTTCGTGATGGTCCGCATCGCCGAGTCGTTTCTCTGGACCGATCTCATCACCGGCGAGGCACCCGACCTGACCAAAGCACGCGAGGTGGCCGAGGTGCTGCTGACATGACGATCGAGCTCGTCTCCTCGCCACGATGACGGCCGAGCTTCGGCAGCCGCTGACAAGGAGGTAGGATGCCCACCGCGGCAGGCTTCGACCTGGCCCAGACCGACAGGCTCCTCACGACGACGCGGTCGGTGCGCAAGCGCCTCGACCTGGCGCGTCCGGTGGAGCGGGAGGTCCTGCTCGAGTGCCTGCGCGTCGCGATGCAGGCGCCGAGCGGCGGCAACAGCCAGCCCTGGCGCTGGCTCGTCGTCGACGACGCCGACGTTCGCGCACGGCTCGCCGAGCTGTACCGGCGCAGCCACGACCCGTATCTCGCGGCGAACCGGGCGGCGGCGCAGCGGGCAGGCCGCAACGACATGGACAGGATCCTCGACTCGTCGCAGTATCTGTCGGACCACCTGCACGAGGTGCCGGTGCTGGTGATCCCATGCCTGCTGCAGCGTCTGCCCGAGAACGCGTCGGTGTTCGACACCGCGGGGTTCTACGGGTCGATCGTGCCGGCGGTGTGGAGCCTCATGCTCGCGCTGCGCAGCCGGGGACTCGGGTCGGCGTACACGACGCTGCACCTGGCAAGCGAACGCGAGGCCGCCGAGGTCCTCGGCATCCCCGAGACGGTCACGCAGGTGGCGATGATCCCGGTGGCGTACTACACGGGCGACGACTTCAAGCCCGCGACGCGCCGTCCGGTCGAGGAAGTCGTGTACGTGAACGCGTGGCGGCAGAAGGTGGGCGCATGAGGTTGCGCGGTCGCGTTGCGTTCGTGACGGGTGACGCGTCCGGCATCGGCGCGGCGGCGCCGCCTCCGGCCATCACCAATCCCCTCGAAACGGGCTCCTTGACCGGCCCGCTAGGTGGGCTGCGCCGCCTCTCGCAACGCCCGTCGAATCGACTCGTTCAGTACCTCGCGCATCCGGGGCAGCTGCTCCGGAGTGACCACCGTTGCCAGCGCGATCACGCCCCACGGCACGAAGGAGTCGTAGTCCTGGAACGAGTCGACGTCACCGGCGAAGGGCCTGAGTCGCACGCCCTGCTCGTCCACCGCCTCGATGCGACCGCGGAGGAGGTGCCCATGGAGCGGCTCATCCTCGATGCCTTCCCCGGAGTCGATCAGCACGAGTTGGCCAGGGGCGAGTGACCGATCCTGCTCGTTTGGCATACTTGTCCTCCCTCGTCTTCACGTTCCGAGGGGATATCCCCGTTCCAAGGGGTATCCCGTCGTGGTGGAGGTATTCCGTGACGCGACGGGTACCCGTATCGACGTCGAGTCGAGCAAGCGCGAGGAGAACAGCATGACGGTCAGCAACATCATCAGCGCCCTCATCGTCGGCCTCATCATCGGGGCTCTGGGTCGACTGGTCCTACCAGGTCGACAGAGCATCCCGCTGTGGCTCACGGTCGGCATCGGCATCGTCGCCGCCCTCGTGGGAACGTTGATCGCGAACGCGCTGGGGGTTGGCAGCACGCGCGGACTGGACTGGATCGAGTTCTTCATCCAGGTCGCCTTGGCCGCGGTTGGCGTCGCCCTGGTGGCCGGTCGCTACGTGCCTGGCAGAAGGAGGCTCTGACCCGACACCCGTGGGAGCGGTGCTGCACAGCGCGGTGGATCGTGGGAGTGGTGCTGGACAGCGCGGTGGATCGCCGGCTGGCGAGAGCCGCCGGCATCCCCCGGCATCCCGGGGGGAAGCCGGGCGCTGCCGCAGCAGGCGGTTCGGCGCCGCTACACCGCGACCGGCTGCGGCGCCGGCTCCACGACCGGCCCGCTAAGGGCTCGCCGCCGGATGCCCTGGCCAGGTCGAGTGCGCGCACCTCGGCATGCTGGCGCTGGAACGACCAGGTCATTGGCCGGCGAGCCCGACCCCGCGAGTCCTTCCCGGTCACCGTGTCCAGTTCCGTGCAAGGACTGCTGCGCTGCTGCCAGGGGTCCCCGCCCGGCTCCTTGATCACGGACGGCGACCCCGACCTGGGGCCGCTGGCCCTGGAGCGTCGACGTTGGCTGCGCGGAGGGTCGTTAGTCCGGCGCCTTGGGGATGACCACCCAGAGGATCAGGTAGACGAGCTCGCCCACGCCCGTCACCGCGAAGATGATGAAGGCGATGCGGATCAGGGTCACGCTGATGCCGAAGCGCTGGGCCAGCCCGGCGCAGACCCCGGCGATGATCCTGCCCTGTCGAGGTCGGACAAGTGTAGCCATCGGTACACCTCCGTTGCGGGGTCGGAATGGAAGTATCTTCCCCCGGCCGCCGCCACGGAAGGCGCAAGGGCGCTGCAACGAGGCGGGCTCGCTGGAGACGATCGGGTTGCTCTCGTCCTGCCATACCGGCTGGCCGGCGAGCGGGTAGAGGATGTGCGGCTCCAGCAGGCTGAGCTGCTCAGCAGCTCGAGCAAATGCAGGAGCGGCGGCACCCGGTCGAGGTGCCGCCGCTCCTGCATTTACTCGATTGTTTAGAGATCGAATTCCCCGTCACGCACTCCGCTGACGAAGGCCTGCCATTCGAAGGGGGTGAACGCGAGCGTCTGGCCGCCCGGGTCCTTCGAGTCGCGGACCGCGACGTGGCCGTCGACGAATGCGACCTCGACGCAGCCGTTCGTGTGGCTGCGCGTGCTCTTCCGCCATACAGCGCGGGATAGATCGACCATCCCACATCCCCTTCCTGGGGTTCGAGAGAGCTGCTCGGCAGCGCGGTCAACGGGGGAGCTTGACCGGCGGCGGGGAGCATAACTCGTCCTTGTCCAAGGGGGTGGGCAAGAATCGTCCGGTTCAGCTCGTCAGCGTTCAACTGCGCTTCTCGACGCTTCGACGCTTTCAGGTCATTCCTTCGCAGTTCCTGACCGGAAAATGGCTATGGATTGGGAAGGTTGGCCGTTTTCACGCCTGCACGGCGTCCCCGCAGGGACATCAGGACTAATTCAGGGCTTGCGCCCGACGGCGCAGAATTGCGCCACCTCAAGCTTGGACTTCGGGTCGCCAGGGTCGGGTCGCCACCGCGAACACGAGACCGCCCCGGGCTCCAGCAGCTCCAGGCGGTCGAAGAAACCAGCCAGCTCCTGGCGGCTGCGGAGGGTGAGCTGGAATGAGCCGTCCTCGTTCCAGCGCCGCACGGCCTCTTCCATCACTTCACCGTGGACCTCTTTGGCGGGGTGGGCAATCGCCAGGTAGCTGCCGGAGGGCACCGCGTCCAGGAGCCGGTTCACGACAGCCAGTAGTTCCAGATCCGGGCCGAGTGCGCCACGCTGGTGTTGATCTTGGACGGCTGGTCGCCGGCGGTGGAGGAGCCGTCGGTCACGGGGATACCCTTCCGCACCACGCTGGGCCTCTGATCGTGACGGGCAGTATATGGAGAACGGGAACCGGGTGGGAAGGTCAGCTGTCTCGGGGCCCGCTCATGCTCGCGTCGCGCTGACGAGCGTGGACCGGGCGCTCAGCCGGTGTCGCACTGGGAACGTGTGCGCGCTCTGCTGGACGAGGTCGAGAGCGCGACGGTTCTCGCGGCAGCGGTCTCGTGGTGCAGGGCGCCGCGACACCGGCCGTGCCGACGGTCTTCCCGACCCCTGTGCCGGTGCCGGTGACGACGACGATCGCCATCACGACCCCCCGAGGCGGGGCACGACCGGACGGACCTCGACCGGGGCGCCCGGCCCGCCACCAGCGCGCGACGCGTACTCCGGGACGCCCACGCACGTGAAGAGCAGCGTCGCGAGGTCGTCCGGCTCGCCCAGCAGGCCCGGGACCTCCGAGTCGACGAAGGTCATCCCGGAGGCGCTCGCACCCAGGGCGTACGCCGCCAGGTGCAGCCGGCCCTCGACCAGCCCGGCCGCGAGCTGGGCGTCGCGGTAGCTGCGGTCGTCGAGCGTCGACAGCGGCGTGGCCGCGATGACGACGTACGCCGCGTCGGCGGCGAGCGACTGGTCCAGGCAGATCCGCAGCAGCTCGTCGCGCAGGTCCGCCGCCCGCAGCGGCCTCGACAGGTCGGGCCACCGGTAGAGCCCAGGTACCACGTCGTCGACGCCGTGGACGGCGACCCAGTGCGGCACCTCCACGCCGCGCAGGGCCGCGGCCATGGGCCACTCCAGCAGGGGACGCGGCAGCGTACGGGACCTGTCCATGCGCCGCTGCGAGCCGCGCCGACGCATGACCTCGTCGAGTGAGTCGGACGGCGGGAAGTCCGGCAGCGCAGCCGCTTCCGGCCGGGGCGCCCCGATTCCGTCCCGCTCGCCCGCGCGCTGCGCGGCGGTGCACAGCGGCAGCTCGACCGGCGGCAGCTCACCCAGGACCGCCTGCCCGGTGGGTCCGATCGCCGGCTCGCCGTCGCCGAGGGACAGCAAGGCCAGTGGGTGCTCGTGCACCCCGTCCGCGCCGACGAGCTCCCGCACCGCGGCGTCCGGGAAGAGCGAGCGCAGCTGCGGCGCGACGCCGGCGCTCGCGGCCGCCCGCAGGGCCGGCCTTGAGGTCAGGTAGAGAGGCTTCTCACAGCCTGCTCGGTTCACCGTCCGGACAGGGTGTCCACGTTGGACAGCCCTACGGTGTCCGAGGTGTCCGAGGTGTCCGCTCCTTGTCCGGGTCGCGTCCACACTGGACACCCGACGCCTCGCCGTGCTGGCCGAGCGTCACGGCGCCGGCGCCGTACCACACCCCGGGCGACTCGCCGTGGCCGGAATCGTGGGCTACCTTCCCAGCAGGTCGGTGAGGAACGCGGCCGAGGCGTCCGGCCGGAGCGCCGCGTCGCGCAGGCCGCGAAACGCCAGCGCATACCGGGTGATCTCCTCGGGGCGCTCCAGGTAGAGGTCCCCCATCGTGTGCTCGAGGTGCACGACGTCGGGGTCGGTCGGCGTGGAGAAGCCGAAGATGGTGAACGGGCCGTCCACGCCGGTGTGCGCGCCCACCGTGAAGGGCAGCACCTGGATCGTCACCTTGGGCTGTGCGGCCATCCCGATGAGGTGACGGAACTGCTCCCGCATGATCGTGGGCCCGCCGACCGGGCGGCGCAGCACGGCCTCGTCCAGGATCGTCCAGAGCTCGGGCGGGTCGTCCCTGTCCAGGATGGACTGCCGGGCGACGCGGAGCTCGACCCGGCGCTCGATCTGCTCGGGAGGCAGGTCGGGGCGGACGGCACGCAGGACGGCCGCCGCGTACTGCCTGGTCTGCAGCAGCCCGGGAACCAGCAGCGCCCCGTACACGTCGACCGTTGCCGCCGCGACCTCCAAGCCGATATAGGCGGGCACCACCGGCACGTCGCCGTAGGAGTGCCACCAGCCCCGCCGCCGCGCCTCGCGCGCGATCTGGACCAGGGCGTCGCGCTGCTCGTCGCCGACCCCGTACAGCTCCAGCATGTCGCGGACGTCGCGTGGCATCGCGCCGACCTGCCCGGTCTCGATGCGGGAGACCTTCGAGTCCGAGCACTCGAGCTTCTTCGCGACCTGTTCGATGGTCAGCCCGGCCTCCTCGCGCAGCCGGCGCAGCTCGACTCCGAGGCGCCGGCGCCGCACGGTCGGGCTGAGTCGGGCCGTCACGATGCCCTCCACCCCCCTGTGGGTCGTGGGGTCGTCCCCGCATCATCCAGCATGGTTTCGGGCGAGTCTCACCTGCAAACCTGTGGGCACGTGGCTTGCAGAATGCAGACTTGCGTATTCATCGAGCCTCCCACACACTCTCTGAGAGAGACCGCTATCTCTAGTATCGACCCGAGGAGTCTCGGCCATGACGCCCGACAAGCCCCGCGACAGGATCCTCGACACGGCGACGAGGCTGTTCTACCAGGATGGCATCCAGGTCGTCGGTGTCAACCAGGTCATCGACGAAGCCGGTGTGGCGCCGATGACCCTCTACCGGCAGTTCGGCGGCAAGGACCAGCTCGTGGCCGCGTCGCTTGCACGGTGGAGTGACCGCTGGCTGCACTGGCTCACCGACGAGCTCGACCGGGGCGGCGACGACCCCGAGGCACGGGTCGCGCGGCTGTGGGACGCGCTCGAGGAGTGGTTCGCCACCGAGGAGTTCCACGGCTCGTTCGTTGCCAACGCCGCGACCGAGCTCCGCAGCAGGCCCGAGCACCCGGCCCAGCGGGTGATCGCCGCACACCGGATGGCGACGCACCAGCTCCTCGAGGAGCTGGCCGAGACGGCGGGCGCGCACGACCCCGCCGACCTGGCAGATCGGCTGCAGGTCCTGGTCGACGGGACCGTCGCGGTCGCCGCGGTCGACCACCGGCCGGCCGTCACCGCCGTGGTCCGCGCCCTGGCCGGCGCCGCGCTCGCCGACAGTTCGGCCTAGCTAGCGCCCACGCTGGGGTCCGCGCCCCTCCTCCCTCCGGCGAGGGGCTGCGGGCCCTCGCCGCGCCGCTGCTGGAGCGCGGACCGGCCAGGATGCCAAGGCGGCACCGGGCGCTAGACTCCCACCCGCCGACAGGCCGTTCCCGAGGAGGACCTCCATGGCACGCAAGCGCGGCAAGACCGATGTCGACCTCGTACCGGAGCACAGCCACAAGTTCGAGCACGAGCACAAGCGGGGTAGGGGCAGGCGGCTCATGCTCCTCCTCACCCTGGCCGGTGGCGTCGCCTTCCTCCTGCGCCGCAGGCAGCAGCGGGCCGAGCTCGACGAGGGCGTCTGGCACGAGGCGCCACCCGCGTAGCGGCGGTCCACCCCCCCGGGGTCGTGGGGTCCTGCCGGTCCATGGCCCTTGTCGCCCAGGGCAGAATCTGTTGAGATCTGCGTACGCGGACGACTTCGAGGGGGCGGGCACACCCGCCCGGGACTGGTTCGTGGCACCTGGTGGCCTCGGCATGACAGGAGGGCAGGCGCATGGCTGACGTCGACGTGCAGGCGCTCATCGGACCCCGGAAGTATGTGCAGGGCCGCGGCGTGCTTCGAGCCATCGGCACCCACGTCGCCGACCTCGGCAAGGAGGCCCTCGTCGTCGCCGACGACAACGTCTGGCGCCTGGTCGGCGAGAACCTCGACAAGTCGTTCAAGGACGCCAACGTCCGGGTGAGCAAGGAGGTGTTCGGCGGCGAGAGCTCCAACCGGGAGATCGACCGGCTCACCCAGGCGGCCGAGAAGGCCAAGGCCAGCGTTGTCGTGGGCATCGGGGGCGGCAAGACCCTGGACACCGCCAAGGCCGTCGGCCACCGGGCCGGGCTGTCGTGGGCGACGGTGCCGACCGTCGCCTCGACCGACGCGCCCACCAGCGCGCTCTCGGTCATCTACACCGACGAGGGCGTCTTCCAGGAGTACGTGTTCTTCCCGCGCAACCCCGACCTCGTGCTGGTCGACACCGAGCTGTGCGCCAACGCCCCGTACCGGTTCCTCGTGTCGGGCATGGGCGACGCGCTCGCGACCTGGGTGGAGGCTCGCGCGACGGCCGAGGCCCGCAAGCCCACCATGGCCGGCGGGGCGCCCACCATGGCGGCGCTGGCCCTGGCCAGGCTCTGCTGGGACACGCTGATCTCGTACGGCTTCTTGGCCAGGCACGCCGCCGAGCAGCACGTCGTGACCCCGGCGCTCGAGAAGGTGGTCGAGGCCAACACGCTGCTGTCCGGCCTCGGGTTCGAGAGCGGCGGCCTGGCCGCCGCCCACGCCGTCCACAACGGGCTGACCGCCCTGCCCCAGACCCACCACTACATGCACGGGGAGAAGGTCAACTTCGGCACGCTGACCCAGTTCGCCCTCGAGGATCGGCCGACCAGGGAGATCAACGAGTTCGTCGCCTTCTGCACCAGCGTCGGCCTGCCCACCACCCTGGAGGACCTCGACCTCGGCAAGGCCGGCAAGGACGAGCTGATGGCGGTGGCCAAGGCCGCGACCGCATCAGGGGAGACCATCCACAACATGCCGTTCAAGGTCACGCCACAGATGGTCGCGGACGCCATGATCGCCGCCGACTCCTACGCCCGGGCCTACCAGCAGCAGTCAGGCCAGCAGCCGGCCAGGCCCCCGTCCCCCCACTGAGCAGCAGCGCCGTACCTCGTCGTAGCGAACCAGACGCTCGGGCGAGAGCAAGGACCTCGGCCTCGTACCACCGAGCCGGAACTCCCCAACGCAACGTCGGCGGAGCGTATGGCGCTCCCGGCGCCCCGCGTCGGAGCGACGGGCTCTACGGCAGGACGGAGGCCAGGTCCTTCCCCACGCTCGAGGGGACGGGAGCACCCGGTCCCCGTGGACCTGAGCGGTCACTCGCGGCGCGGCGCGGACGTCAGGTGACGGACGAACCAGTCCCTCGTGGGTGCCGTGGGAGGCCTCGCCGAGCAACACCAGCCGCGTACCGCCCGACCAGGTCGAACAGCACCTCGTCGGGCGGTACGCCATCCTCGACCAGCGCAGCCTCGGAGCGGACGACGGCCACGTCCGTCGCCCCCGGGGGCCTGCTGCGGCCGGCCGCGACACCGACGCGGCGCGGAGCAGGTCCCGCACCTCCTCGTCGGTCGTCTGCGTGAAGTCCCAGTAGGACTGCCCGACCGCGAAGAACGGCGACGGCGTGGTCGCGCAGACCACCTCGTCGACCAGGGCAGCGAGCTCCCGGCAGGTCGACTCGGGCGCGGCAGGCACCGCGACCACGATCCTGGCGGGCCAGAGCTGGCGGAGGGCCTGGATGGCGGCACGCATGCTCGCGCCCGTGTGGCCGGGGACGCCCAGCTTGCGCACGAGGAAGACGTCGAGCGGCGCGCCGAGGGCCGTGGCGACCTCGTACGCCACCGGCACGCCGCCCCTGGGCAGCCCCAGCACGATGACGTCGGCACGATCCCGGTAGTGCTCGAGGAGGCCGGCCAGGACCCGACCGGCATCCCTTCGGTCGCGAAACAGACGATCCGACATTCCCGCCCCCTTGCCAGTTCGGAGGGGACTTGGGTACCTCGTCCCGAGGCGGACAGACCACGTACCTGGCGTCCGCGCTGAATGCTGGTGGCTACCACCATCCCTGCCGCTTTGCCCACCGCAGCAGCATTGCCGAGATGCTCGCCATCACCGCCAGCACCACCGCGAGGTGCACGAAGTCGGTGCGGGCGTTGACGATGATGTTCATCCCGTAGATCGACGACAGGGCGGTGATCGGCAGCGTGACCGCCGCGATCACGGCCAGGCGCTCCGCGGCGATCGTCAGCTTCGTTTCGGTCCGGGCCTGGTAGAACTCGATCACTCCCTGGAGGTACTCCCGCTCGCCGTCGGCCACACCCTGGACCCGGTCGAACTGGTCCACGATGTCGGCCACCAGCGGTTGCCCTTCGGATGGGACGAACCGGACGAGGGTGGCCATCCGCCCGTAGGACTCGCGGCTCAGCGCGGCCATGGTGCGGACCGCGATCAGCCCGTGGCGGGCTTGGAACAGCTCCTCGAGGAACTGCTCGGGATCGCCGACATGGCCGCTCGTGACCTGTTGCTCGAGCTGCCACACCTCGCGGGTGAGGGCCGCCACGAACGCCTCCTGGTGGCGGGTCAGGGCAGAGACGACCGCGTAGGACAGCTCGAACGGCGACGACGGGTAAAGGCGTCCCGCCTCCATCCGCTCGAGCACCGCGCGTGTCTCGCGCAGCATGGCGTCGACCGTGACCGCCGGGTTGACGGGCCCGTGGACCGTGACCAGGTAGCGGGCCCCGACGAACTGGTCGAGCTCGATGTAGTGGACGTGGCCGCTCTTCCCGAGCTCGGGGGCGTGCAGGACGACGAACACGTGGTCAGCGTAGGCGTGCATTTTGGCGACGTGGTTGCGTTCGACGCAGTCCCGGATGGCGAGCGGGTGGAACCCGAACGCCTCCGACAGCACCCGGGTTGCCTCCTCGTCGCAGGTCGGGATGTCCACCCAGACGAACCCGTCCTCGCGGTCGAGCAGCGCTTCGAGCTCCTCGACAGGGTGCTGCTCAAGCCCCTCATCGGATACCAGGCGAATGTCCACGCTCGCCACCTCCCAGACCGCTCCGGACCACCGTGATCCACGACGCCGGCCCGAGACTGCACCCCAGGTATAGGCTCGGCAACCGCTGGAAGGCGGAGCGCTCGACCGCCTGGCTGGCCGGCTGCAGGCGGCTGCGGACGCGCCATGAGAGCGGGCACGCCCGTCTGGGCCTCCTCATCGCACCGCCGATGAGTTTCCGTAGGAGCCGACGTTTCACCTCGTAGAACATCGGCGACCAGAAGCAAAGGAGACGGACATGACAGAGCTCCTGCAGGGCAAGAGCGCGATCATCTACGGCGGCGGCGGCGGGATCGGCGGCGGCGTCGCCCGAGCGTTCGCCCGCGAGGGGGCCCGGGTCTTCCTCGCTGGACGCACGCGCGGCACGCTCGAGGCCGTGGCCGAGGACATCACGACGTCCGGCGGGTCCGCCGACGTGGCGGTCCTCGACGCCCTGGACGAGCAGGCCGTGGACACCCACGTCCGGGACGTGGTGTCGAAAGCCGGCAGCGTCGACGTGTCGTTCAACCTCATCAGCCGCGGGGACGTCCAAGGCACCCCGCTGGTCGAGATGGCGGCGGACGACCTCCTGCGCGCCGTGGTCAGCGGCCTCCAGAGCAACTTCGTCACCGCCCGCGCCGCGGGGCGGCGCATGATCGAGCAGGGGTCGGGCGTGATCCTTCACCTGAACAGCGCGTCGGGCGCCGGGGCGATGCCTGGCATGGGCAGCACCGGACCGGCCGACGCGGCGACCGAGGCGTTCATGCGCTACCTGGCGGCCGAGGTCGGACCGCACGGCGTCCGCGTCTGCGGCATCTGGACGGCGGGCGTCGCCGAGACCCTGTCGGACGAGAAGATCGCGGCGGTCGGCGGAGATGGCGCTCCGACCGCGCGGACGGTGGAGGAGATGATCGCGGGGATGGCCGCGCTGCGCCGCGCCCCCAGGCTGGCCGACGTTGCAGAGACGGCGGTGTTCCTCGCGTCCGACCGGGCGGCGGGTATCACCGGGACGATGGTGAACGTGACCGGTGGGCTCGTCCTCAGGTAACAGGCGACGACACCAGGGAGGCTGCATCGTGGAGCTGAAGCTCGAACTCGTGCTGATCCCCGTCTCGGACGTGGACCGCGCCAAGACCTTCTACGTCGAGAAGGTCGGCTGCAACCTGGACGTCGACACCGCCCCGGCGACGGGTTTTCGCGTCGTCCAGATGACGCCGCCGGGCTCGGCGTGCTCGATCGCCATCGGGACGGGGATCACGGACGCGGCGCCGGGCTCCGTCCGGGGCACGCACCTTGTCGTCTCCGACATCGAGGCCGCGCGCGCCGACCTCCTCGGACGTGGGGTGGACGTCGGCGAGGTCCGGCACCTCGAGTCGGGCAGGTGGGTGCCGGGCCCGGATCCCGAGCGCCGCGACTACGGCTCGTTCGCCGACTTCAGCGACCCCGACGGCAACAGCTGGGTCCTGCAGGAGCGCGGACGAAGCGAGCGCGGGGCATGACGGAGAAGGACTTCGCCGCCCTCGCCGAGCGTCACCGCCGCGAGCTGCACGTCCACTGCTACCGGATGCTCGCCTCGTTCGACGAGGCGGAGGACGCCGTGCAGGAGACGTTCCTGCGCGCGTGGCGCAGCCGCGCGAGCTTCGAGGGCGACACGTTCTTCCGCGCCTGGCTCTACCGCATCGCGACCAACGTGTGCCTGGACATGACCCGGAGCAGATCGCGGCGCGTGAGGGAGCTGCGCTCGTTCGCGGAGATCCCGTGGCTCCAGCCGTACCCGGACCCGTTGCTGGACGAGATCGCGCCCACCGACGACCAGCCGGACGCCGTCGTCGTCTCGCGGGAGACGATCGAGCTGGCGTTCCTGGCTGCGTTGCAGGTCCTTCCGCCGCGACAGCGAGCGGCACTGATCCTGCGCGACGTGCTGGGGTGGCCGGCCAGCGAGACCGCGTCGCTCCTCGATACCAGCGTGGCGGCGGCCAACAGCGCGCTGCAGCGCGCACGCGCGACGATGCAGGAACACCTGCCCTCGCACCGCCTCGAGTGGTCGGTCTCGGAGCCGAGCGCGGAGGAGCGGGTGCTGCTGGAGCGGTTCATCGACGCGCACGAGCGGTGCGACGCCGCGGCCGCCGCCGCGATCGCCTCGGAGGACCTCAGGGTCACGATGCCGCCGAACCCGTTCCTCTACGACGGACTCGAGATGGTCGCGCCGCTCCTCGAGCGGGCCTTCGGCGAGGAGCGGGACGGCGACTGGCGGCTCGTCCCGACGATGGCCAACCGGATGCCGACGGCGGCGAGCTACCTCCGGAGGCCGGGCGACAGCGAGTTCCGCGCGTTCAAGTTCGACGTGCTGCGCGTCGAGGACGGCGTCATCGCGGAGATCACGACGTTCGGCGCCGGGCTGTTCCCGGCATTCGGCCTACCGCCGACACTCTGAGGGCGAGGGCGCTGCTACTCTCCTCTGCGCCAGGGGCTGTAGCTCAGGTGGTAGAGCGGCTGCTTTGCAAGCAGCAGGTCCGGGGTTCGAGTCCCCGCAGCTCCACATCCGTAGCCCTCGAACCTGCGGTGAGCAGGGGGAATGGTGACTCCGGGCAGCGGTTCCCGCCCGCGCCGGGCGTGCCGCGAGGGGCCTCGTCGCCCGGAGCCATCTCGCTGGTGGGGTCGCTTGTCAGGCCTTCTTCCGGCTACGCGCGTTCGAAGATGGCGGCGATGCCTTGGCCGCCGCCGATGCACATGGTGACCAGGGCCCGGCGGCCGCCGGTGCGCCGCAGCTCATAGAGCGCCTTGACGGTCAGGATGCAGCCGGTGGCGCCGATCGGGTGGCCGAGCGACACCCCCGAGCCGTTGGGGTTGGTGCGGTCCTCGGGCAGCCCGAGGTCGCGCGCGACGGCCAGCGCCTGGGCGGCGAACGCCTCGTTCACCTCGAACACGTCGATGTCGTCGACCTTGAGGCCGGCCTTGTCCAGCACCGCCCGGACCGCCGGCACCGGCCCGATGCCCATGTACTTGGGCTCGACCCCGGCGTGGGCGTAGGCCACCAGCCGCCCCAGCGGCTCCAGTCCCCGCTGCTCGGCCTCGGCCCGGTCCATGAGAACCACCGCGGCGGCTGCGTCGTTGACCCCGGCCGCGTTGCCCGCCGTCACCGAGCCGTTCCTGTCGAACACCGGCCGCAGCTTGGCCATGCCCTCCAGAGAGGCGTCCTCCCGGACATGCTCGTCGGTGTCGAACACGACGGTGCCCTTGCGGGACTTGAGCTCGATCGGAAGGATCTGCTCCTTGAACCACCCCTCGGCGGTCGCCTTGGCGGCCCGCTGGTGGCTCTGCACGGCCAGCCGATCCTGGTCCTCGCGGGAGATCCCCCACTTGCCGGCCACGTTCTCGGCGGTGACGCCCATGTGGCAGTCGTCGAACGGGTCGGTGAGGGCCCCGACCATCATGTCCTTGGTCTCGCCGTCCCCCATCCGCTGGCCCCAGCGCAGCCCGGGCACCCCGTACAGGCCGCGGCTCATCACCTCGGCGCCGCCGGCCAGGGCGACGTCGGTGTCGCCCAGCAGGACCAGCTGGGCGGCCGACACGATCGCCTGCAACCCGGACCCGCAGAGACGGTTCAAGGTGAACGCCGGGGTCTCCACCGGCAGGCCACCGTTGACCGCGGCCACCCGGGACAGGTACATGTCTCGGGTCTCGGTGTGGATCACGTTGCCGAACACCACATGCCCGACGTCGGCCGGCTCGACCCCGGCCCGGTTGACCGCCTCCCGGACCACCGCCGCCCCCAGGTCGGCCGGCGGCATGTCCTTCAGGCTCCCCCCGTACCTCCCGACCGCCGTGCGCACACCCGACAGGACGACAACCTCACGCTCAACAGCCACCATGGGCCTCCTCACGCTCAACAGCCACCATGGGCCTCCTCCCGCAACCTCACATGTACAGTCCGCCGTTGATCCCGTAGACCTCCCCGGTGATGTAGCCCGACTCGGGATCGGCCAGGAACTCCACCACCCGGGCGATCTCTCCCGGCTCGCCCAGCCGGCCGACCGGGATCTGTGCCACCACCCGGGCAAGGGCCTCCTCGGGCATCGCCGACACCATCTCGGTGGCGATGAACCCGGGCGCGACCGAGTTCACCGTGATCCCCTTGCGGGCCGTCTCCAACGCCAGGCTGTTGGTCAGCCCGAACAGGCCCGACTTGGCCGCCGCGTAGTTGGCCTGGCCGATGTTGCCCTTCTCCCCGATCACCGAGCTGATGTTGATGATCCGCCCATACCCGCGGTCCAGCATGTGCTGCAGCACCGCCCGGGACAGGTAGAACGCGCCCGACAAGTTGACGTGGACGACCCGGTCCCACTCCTCGGGGGTCATCTTGCGGACCGTCTTGTCGATGGTGATCCCGGCGTTGTTGACCAGGACGTCGAGCTGCCCATGCTGCTCGAGGACCTCGTCGATGACCCGCTCGCAGTCGGCGGCCACGCCGATGTTGCCCTGGTGGATGGTGGCGCCGGGGTGGGCGGCGGCGAACTGCTTGGCCGTGTCGGCGCCGTGGGAGTATCCCACAGCGACGTTGACCCCCCGGTCGGCGAGCCGCGAGCTGATCGCCAGCCCGATCCCGCGCGCACCGCCGGTGACGAGCGCGACCTGCCCTTCCATGCTGGCCATAGGGCCTCCCTCCGCTGTCGAGAGCTACCGGGAAACGAGCATGAGCTCGAACGAGTACAGGGATGCCATGGGGCCCTCCTTCCTCGTTCGGACTCAGCGGCTCACGAGCACGAGCTCGAACGAGTACAGGGATGCCCGGTAGATGTGATCGGCAAGCTCCACCGGCTGTCCCGCGTCGGTATAGGTCGTGCGTTCCATGGTCAGCAGCGGCTCGCCCTTGCTGGCGTGCAGCAGCCGCGCCTCGGCGCCGCTGGCCGCCCGCGCGCCGATGGTCTGCGACGCCAGGTGCAACCGCACTCCGGCCGCCCGCATGAGCTGGTAGAGGCCGGTTCGCTCCAGCCGCTCGGCATCCAGCTCCACCAGCCCCAGGGGAATCCAGTTGCGCATGACCGCCAGCGCCTCGTCGTCGGCGTAGCGCAGCCGCTCCAGGGCCAAGACCTCGCTGCCCTCCTCCAGCCCGAGGGCGTGGGCGATGGCGTCGGTCGCCGGCTCGGTGGCGATTGACAGGACGGTCGTCCGGGGGTTCTTGCGGCTGGCCGTCAGGTCGTCGTAAAGGCTGGAGAGCTCCATCGGCCGCCGGACCTTGGGGTGCACGACCTGGGTGCCGACCGCGCGCCTGCGGATCAGGTAGCCGCGGTCGACCAGGTACTCGATCGCCCGGCGCAGCGTGGGACGCGACACTCCCAGCTGGTCGGCCAGGGTCAGCTCGCCGTCCAACTGGCTGCCCGGCGCCAGCGCTCCGGACTCGATGGCCTGCTCCAGCTGCTGGGCGACCTGGTAGTACATCGGCACCGGGCTGGCGCGGTCGACGGTGATCGACGCTGGAGAGAACGTCATGCGCTCAGCCCCCGCCGTGCCGCCGCAGCCCATCCGTTGGTCGCGTTCATCGCCCCACCCGAGGTGACATTATCCTTTTGTAAGGTCAAGGGTTGACAGCAACCTAGGTTGAGTAGTAGTTACCCTATCGTAACAATGCCTGTCTAGCCCCTCGTAACAATGCCTGTCTAGTCCCAACGAGCCACTGTCCGTCGGTAGCATGGTGGGAGGTACGCCATGCACGTGGCGTCCTGATGCGCAGCGACCGCTCGGAGGCGTTCGACGTCCTCACGATGGGACGGATCGGGGTGGACCTCTACCCGCTCCAGGTGGGGGTGTCGCTGCGCGAGGTCGAGAGCTTCGGCAAGTACCTCGGCGGCAGCGCCACCAACGTCGCGGTGGCAGCCGCCCGCCACGGCCGGCGCAGCGCGGTCATCACCCGCACCGGCCAGGACCCCTTCGGCGAGTTCCTCCACGACGCGCTGCGCAAGTTCGGCGTCGACGACCGGTACGTCACCGCCGTGCCCGGCCTGCCGACGCCGGTGACGTTCTGCGAGATCTTCCCGCCCGACCACTTCCCGCTCTACTTCTACCGCTACCCCAAGGCCCCCGACCTGGAGATCGCCGCCGGGGAGCTGGACCTCGACGCGGTCCGGTCGGCCCGGGTCTTCTGGGTGACGGTGACCGGACTTTCCCAGGAGCCGAGCCGCGGCGCGACCCTGCGCGCGCTGGAGGCCAGGGCCAAGGCGGGCACCACCATCCTGGACCTGGACTACCGCCCGATGTTCTGGCCCTCGCGGGAGGAAGCCAGGACCTGGGTGCGGCGGGCGCTGGAGCAGGTCACGGTCGCGGTCGGCAACCTCGACGAGTGGGACACCGCCATCGGAGAGCGCGACCCCAAGGCCATCGTGGGCCGACTTGAGGACCTCGGGCTCGACGTGGCCGTCGTCAAGCAGGGCCCCAAGGGCGTGCTGGCCAGGGACCACACCACCACCGTCGAGGTCCCGCCGATGCCCGTGCGGGTGGTCAACGGCCTCGGCGCCGGCGACGCGTTCGGTGGGGCGCTGTGCCACGGGCTGCTGGCCGGCTGGGACCTGGAGCGGCTGATGCGGTTCTGCAACGCCGCCGGGGCCATCGTGGCCTCCCGGCTGGCGTGCGCCGATGCCATGCCCGACGCCGCCGAGGTCGAGGCCAAGCTCCAGGAGGCCGTTCATGCGCGCTGACCAGCTCCAGGCAATTCTTGACGCCCGCACCCGGCGCCCGGAGACGATCGCCGAGGCGGCGAGCCGGCGGGCCCGTCCCACCTCGCTGTTCAACGAGCACGGCAAGCTCATGATCATTGCGGCCGACCACCCGGCCCGCGGCGCCCTGCGCGCCGGCGACAGGGCAGTGGCCATGGCCGACCGCATCGAGCTGCTCGACCGGCTCTGCCTCGCCCTCTCCCGTCCCGGGGTCAACGGCGTCCTCGGCACCCCCGACATCGTCGAGGACCTCCTCCTGCTCGGCGCGCTCGACGGCAAGGTGGTCATCGGATCCATGAACCGGGGCGGCCTCGCCGGGACCGTCTTCGAGATCGACGACCGCTTCACCGCCTACGACGCCGCCAGCCTGGCCGCCTCCGGCTTCGAGGGCGGCAAGATGCTGCTGCGCATCGACCCCGACGACCCCTCCACGGCGGCCACCGTCGAGGCCTGCGGGCGGGCGGTCAGCGAGCTCGCCGGACGCCGGCTGCTGGCCATGGTCGAGCCGTTCATCTCCCACCGGGTGGACGGGCGGGTCCGCATCGACCTGGGCGCCGAGGCCACCATCCGGGCGATGACGGTCGCGGCCGGCCTCGGGAACACCTCGGCCTACACCTGGCTCAAGGTCCCGGTGGTGGAGGAGATGGAGCGGGTGATGGCGGCGACCACGCTGCCGGCGCTGCTGCTCGGCGGCGAGGTCAGCACCGCCCAGGACGCGGCCTTCGAGAGCTGGCGCCGCGCCCTCAAGCTGCCCACCGTCCGCGGGCTGGTGATCGGCCGGTCCCTGCTGTACCCGCCCGACGACGACGTGGCCGCGGCGGTCGACACCGCGGTCGGCCTGCTCCAGGACGGGAGGGGGTGATGGGGGGCAAGCTCCACCTGCCGCGGGGCACCACCGCCGAAGGCGCGTTCTCGCTGCACGTCACGCCCGAACAGGCCGGCTGGGCGTTCAGCGGCCTGCGCGTGCTCGAGCTGGCGCCGGGCGCCGCCCACACCTTCGCCACCGGTCGTGACGAGCTGGTGGTGCTGCCGTTGGCCGGCGGCTGCGTGGTCGAGTGCGAGTCGCGCCGCTTCGAGCTGGCCGGCCGCGACGACGTGTTCGGCCGGGTCACCGACTTCGCCTACGTCCCCGTCGACGCCGAGGTCCGCGTCTCCAGCCCGGGTGGCGGGCGGTTCGCCCTGCCCTCGGCGCTGGCCACCCACCGGCTCGACCCGGCCTACGGCCCGGCCGAGGCGGTGCCGGTCGAGCTGCGCGGAGCCGGTCGGGCCAGCCGCCAGGTCAACAACTTCTGCGCCCCCAGGGCGTTCGCGGCCGACAAGCTCATCGCGGTCGAGGTCCTCACCCCGGGCGGCAACTGGTCCTCCTGGCCGCCGCACAAGCACGACGAGCTCCGCGAGGACGAGGTGGTCCTCGAGGAGATCTACTACTTCGAGATCGCCGGCGGGAGGGATGCCGGCCTGGGCTACCAGCGGGTCTACTCCTCCGGCCCGGACCGGCAGATCGACGTGTGCGCCGAGGTGCGCGACGGCGACGTGGTGCTCGTCCCTTACGGCTACCACGGTCCGTCCATGGCCGCTCCCGGGTACGACATGTACTACCTCAACGCGATGGCCGGCCCGGATGCCGAGCGGGTCTGGCGCTTCTGCGACGACCCGGCCCACGCGTGGATCCGCGGGAGCTGGGCCGGGCAGCCCGTCGACCCCCGCCTGCCCATGACCGGACCGGGAGGACGCCAGCAGCCGGCGGGCGCACCAGCGGCGGCAGCCCAAGGAGAGGGGCGCCAGAGGCGGGCGGGCGCACCAGCGGCGGCAGCCCAAGGAGAGGGGCGCCAGAGGCGGGCGGGCGCACCAGGGACGGTAGGCGAAGGAGAGGGGCGCCAATGACATCCAGGTCCACGCGGCGGCTGACCATGGCCCAGGCCCTGGTCGAGTTCCTGGCCGACCAGCATTCCGAGCGGGACGGGCGCGAGCAGCCCCTGTTCGCGGGCTGCTTCGGCATCTTCGGGCACGGCAACGTCGCCGGGGTGGGCCAGGCCCTGCAGCAGTACGCCGACCGGTTCCGCTACTACCAGGCCCGCAACGAGCAGGGCATGGTCCACATCGCGGCCGGGTACGCCCGCCAGCGCAACCGCCTGGCCACCTTCGCCTGCACCTCCTCGATCGGGCCGGGCGCGACCAACATGGTCACCGGGGCGGCGACGGCCACCGCCAACCGGCTGCCGGTGCTGCTGCTGCCCGGGGACGTCTTCGCCAGCCGGGTCGGCCCGCCCGTGCTGCAGCAGCTCGAGACGCCCGGCGGGCCGGAGGTGACCGCCAACGACGCCTTCCGGCCGGTGTCGCGCTACTGGGACCGCATCAACCGGCCCGAGCAGCTGGTCGGCTCGCTGCTGGAGGCGATGCGGGTGCTGACCGACCCAGCCGAGACCGGCGCGGTCACCCTCGCCCTTCCCCAGGACGTGCAGACCGAGGCCTTCGACTACCCCGAGGAGCTGTTCGCCCGCCGGGTCTGGCACGTGGCCCGGCCCGTTCCCGAGCCGGCCGTCCTGGCAAGGGCCGTGGAGGTGCTGCGGTCGGCCAGGCGCCCGCTGATCGTGGCCGGCGGCGGGGTCATCTACTCCGAGGCCACCGATGCCCTGCGGGCGCTGGTCGAGGCGACCGGCGTCCCGGTGGCCGAGACCTACGCGGGCAAGGGCTCGATGCCCTACGACCACCGCTCGGCCCTCGGGGCGATCGGGGTCACCGGGACCGACGGGGCCAACGCCATGGCCCGCGAGGCCGACGTCGTGCTTGGCGTCGGCACCCGCTGGGGCGACTTCGCCACCGCCTCCCACAGCATCTTCGCCAACCCCGAGGTCCAGTTCGTCAACGTCAACGTGGCCCCGGTCGACGCCTTCAAGCACGCCGCCACCCCGGTGGTCGCCGACGCCAGGGTGACGCTGGAGGCATTGCGACAGGCCCTGGCTGGCTGGCGGGTCGAGGAGGGCTGGCGGCAGGCCGCTGCCGAGCACAACCGGGCCTGGGACGCCGCCGTGGAACGGGTCTACCGGGCCGGGCACGGGCCGCTGCCCAGCCAGGGCGAGGTGATCGGGGCGGTCAACGACGCCGCCGAGCCGCGCGACGTGGTCGTCTGCGCCGCCGGGAGCATGCCCGCCGACCTGCACAAGCTGTGGCGCACCCGCGACCCCAAGGGCTTCCACGTGGAGTACGGCAACTCCTGCATGGGCTACGAGATCCCCGGCGGGATCGGGATCAAGCTGGCCGACCCCGACCGCGAGGTGTTCGTCATGATCGGCGACGCCTCCTACCTGATGCTGCCCCAGGAGCTGGTCACGGCCGTGGCCGAGCGGGTCAAGATCGTGGTGGTCCTGGTCCAGAACCACGGCTACGCCTCGATCGGGTCGCTGTCGGAGGCGACCGGCTCCAACCGGTTCGGCTGCAGCTTCCGCTACCGCGACGAGAACGGCCAGTTCGACGGCGGCCTGCTCCCGGTCGACCTGGCCGCCAACGCGGCCAGCCTGGGTGCCCGGGTGCTCACCGCCCGCTCGATCGGCGAGCTCAGCGACGCCCTGAAGAAGGCGAGGGACATCGACCAGACCGTTGTCATCCACGTCGAGACCGACCCGGCGGAGTACGTGACCATCGGCGGTGCCTGGTGGGACGTTGCCGTCGCCGAGGTCTCGACCTCCGAGTCCGTGCAGCAGGCGCGGGCCGGCTACGAGCAGAGCAAGCGGGACCAGCGGCGCTACCTGTAGCCCCGACCGCGGCGGGAGGACTTGCCCATGCGGAAGATCAAGCACTGGATCAACGGCCGGACCGTCGAGGGCGAGCCCGAGCGCACCGGCGCGGTGTACGACCCGGCCACCGGCCAGCAGGCCGCCCAGGTCGCCTACGCCACCGGGGACGACGTCGACGCCGCCGTCCGCGCCGCCCAGGCCGCCTTCCCCGCCTGGCGCGACACCTCGGTGGTGCGGCGGGCCCGGGTGATGTTCGCCTTCCGCGAGCTGCTCGCCAAGCACCGGGACGAGCTGGCCAGGATCATCGCCTCCGAGCACGGCAAGGTCGTCCCCGACGCGGCCGGCGAGGTCCAGCGGGGCCTGGAGGTGGTCGAGGTCGCCTCCGGCATCCCGCACCTGCTCAAGGGCGACTTCTCCGAGAACGTGTCGACCGAGGTGGACTGCTACTCGATGCGCCAGCCGCTCGGGGTGTGCGCCGGGATCACCCCGTTCAACTTCCCCATCATGGTGCCGGCCTGGATGCACCCGATCGCGATCGCCTGCGGCAACGCCTTCGTGCTCAAGCCGTCGGAGCGTGACCCGTCGGTGTCGGTCCGGGTGGCCGAGCTGTACGCCGAGGCCGGGCTGCCCGACGGGGTCTTCAACGTCGTCCACGGCGACAAGGTGGCGGTCGACGCGGTCCTCGACCACCCCGGGATCGCGGCGGTCTCGTTCGTCGGCTCGACCCCGATCGCCCGCTACATCTACGAGCGCGGCACCTCCCACGGCAAGCGGGTCCAGGCCCTGGGTGGGGCCAAGAACCACGCCGTGGTCATGCCCGACGCCGACATGGACTCGGCCGCCGACGCGCTGGTGTCGGCCGCCTACGGCTCCACCGGTCAGCGCTGCATGGCCATCTCGACCGCGGTCGCCGTGGGCCGGGCCGGCGACGCACTGGTCGAGAAGGTGCTGGAGCGGGCCAACAGCCTGCGCACCGGGCCGGGCCTCGACCCCTCCTCCGACATGGGGCCGCTGGTCTCGGGGGCGGCCAGGGACAAGGTGTCGGGCCTGGTCGAGTCGGGCGTCAACGAGGGCGCCAAGCTGGTCCTGGACGGGCGCGACGTGCGCGTCGAGGGCCACGAGGACGGCTTCTACGTCGGCCCGACCCTGTTCGACGAGGTCACCACCGAGATGGCCATCTACGAGCAGGAGATCTTCGGGCCGGTCCTGATCGTGCTCCGCGTCTCCGACATCGACGAGGCGATCGAGATGATCGCCCGAAACCCCTACGGCAACGGCACGGCCATCTTCACCTCCAACGGCGCGGCCGCCCGCAGGTTCCAGAACGAGGTCCAGGCGGGCATGGTCGGGGTCAACGTGCCGATCCCGGTGCCGATGGCCTTCTACTCCTTCGGCGGCTGGAAGGACTCCCTGTTCGGCGACCTCCACGTCCACGGACCCGAGGGCGTCGCCTTCTACACCCGCGGCAAGGTCGTCACCACCCGCTGGCCCGTCCCCCGCGACTCCGCCGTGGAGCTCGGGTTCCCGACCTCGCGCTGACCGAGGAGGTGGGATGAACCACGACATGAGGAGCGATCCACGGGCACCGCCCAGGGCGGCGACCCGTCAACGCCTGACCAAGCAGAAAGGCGGATCTCGATGATCCATCCCCGCAGGCATCCCCGCTTGCTGGCGCTGCTGGCGCTGCTGCTGTTCGCGGCGACAGCCTGCAGCAGCACCGGCGGCAAGCAGGAGGAGGCGCCCGCCGCGGGCGGCGCCACCGGGAAGGCGAACACGCCGGAGATCACCGTCCAGATGGTCACCCACAGCGCCCCCGGCGACACCTTCTGGGACATCATCCGCAAGGGCGCCGAGGCCGCCGCGGCCAAGGACAACGTCAAGTTCCAGTACTCGTCGGACCCGGACTCCGGCAAGCAGGCGACCCTGATCCAGAGCGCGATCGACGCCAAGGTCGACGCCATCGCGGTCACCATCCCCGACCCGCCGGCGATCGCCCCGGCGGTGCGGAAGGCCATCCAGGCCGGCATCCCGGTGGTCGCGTTCAACGCCGGCATCGGCAACTACCAGGATTCGGGCGCGCTGTCGTACTTCGGGTCGGACGAGAGCCTGGCCGGCGAGACCGCGGGCAGGCGGGCCTCCGAGGGGGGTTACAAGAACCTCCTGTGCGTCATCCAGTTCCAGGGCCAGGTCCAGCTCGAGGCCCGCTGCGACGGGGTGAAGAAGACCTTCACCGGCAACTGGCAGAAGATCTACGTGAACGGTTCGGACCTGCCCTCGGTGAAGTCGACCATCGCCGCCAAGCTGACCCAGGACAAGAGCATCGACTTCGTGGTCACCCTCGGCGCCCCGATCGCCCTGGCCGCCATCGACGCCATCAAGGAATCCGCCAGCAAGGCCAAGCTCGGGACCTTCGACTTCAACCCCCAGATCCCGCCCAAGATCACCGCCGGTGAGCTCCAGTTCGCCATCGACCAGCAGCCGTACCTGCAGGGCTACCTGGCGGTCGACTCGCTGTGGCTGTACAAGACCAACGGCAACGTCCTCGGCGGCGGGCAGCCGACCCTGACCGGGCCGTTCCTGGTCGACAAGGAGAACATCGAGTTCATCGGCAAGTTCGCGGAGGCCGGCACGCGGTAGTGCCGCCATCGGGGGGCCGCCTGCAGGTGGCGGCCCCCCATGCGGCCCCCCAGCCTCGGAGGTTCGTATGAGTCAGACAGTGGACGTCGGCACCCCGCCGGCCCCGGCCCGGGACGAGCGGGTCGCACAGCGGTCGACGCTCGGTCGGCTCTTGGCTCGCCCCGAGATCGGGGCGCTGGCCGGCGCGATCGTCATCTTCCTCATCTTCTTCATCGTGGCGCCCCCGTTCCGCGACCCCAGCTCGCTCGCGACCGTCCTCTACGTCAGCTCCACCTACGGCATCCCGGCGGTCGCGGTGGCGCTGCTGATGATCGGCGGCGAGTTCGACCTGTCGGCCGGCGTCGCCGTCACCGCCTCGGCGCTGGTCGCATCGATGATCAGCTACCAGCTCAGCGCCAACATGTTCGTGGGCGTCCTGGTCGCCCTGGTCGTCGCCCTGCTGATCGGCTTCATCAACGGCTATCTGGTGGTGAAGACGGGCATCCCCAGCTTCCTGGTGACCCTGGGCACGTTCTTCATGCTGCGGGGGCTCAACCTGGCCGTAACCAAGATCGTCACCGGCAACGTCGGCACCAACGACGTGTCGGACATCGCCGGCTTCGGGATGGCCAAGAACATCTTCGCCTCCCAGTTCACCATCGGGGGCGTCTCGATCCGGATCACGCTGCTGTGGTGGATCCTGTTCGTCCTCATCGCCACCTGGGTCCTGCTCCGCACCCACGTCGGCAACTGGATCTTCGCCGTCGGCGGCTCCGCGGCCAGCTCCCGGGCGGTGGGTGTCCCGGTGAACAAGGTGAAGATCGGCCTGTTCATGACGGTGGGGTTCATGGCCTGGTTCACCGGCATGCACATCCTGTTCGCCTTCAACACCGTCCAGTCCGGCATCGGGATCGGCAACGAGTTCATCTACATCGTCGCCGCGGTCGTCGGCGGCTGCCTGCTCACCGGCGGCTACGGCTCGGTGATCGGGGCCGCGATCGGAGCGTTCATCTTCGGCATGACCAACCAGGGCATCGTCTACGCCGGCTGGAACCCCGACTGGTTCTACTTCTTCCTCGGCGCCCTGCTGCTCGGGGCCATCCTGTTCAACAACTTCATCCGACAGCGCGCGGAGGCATCCAGATGACCGCCACAGCCGACATCAGGACCGCGGCGCCGCTGGTCCGGCTCACCGACGCCGGCAAGAACTACGGCAACATCATCGCCCTGCAGGACGTCACCCTCGAGGTCGGCGGGTCCGAGGTGACCTGCGTCCTCGGGGACAACGGGGCCGGCAAGTCGACCCTGATCAAGATCATCGCCGGCCTGCACCAGCACACCCACGGCACCTACGAGGTCGAGGGCGAGGACGTGCGCTTCGACTCTCCCCGCGAGGCCCTCGACCACGGCATCGCCACCGTCTACCAGGACCTGGCCGTGGTGCCGCTGATGCCGGTATGGCGCAACTTCTTCCTCGGCAACGAGGTCCGCAAGGGCCCGGCCATGGACATCGCGGCCATGCGCAAGATGGCCAAGCAGGAGCTGCTCGACATGGGCATCGACCTGCGCGATGTCGACCAGCCGATCGGCACCCTGTCGGGCGGCGAGCGCCAGTGCGTGGCCATCGCCCGGGCGGTGCACTTCGGGGCCAGGGTGCTGATCCTGGACGAGCCGACGGCGGCCCTGGGCGTCAAACAGTCCGGGGTGGTGCTGCGCTACATCATCCAGGCCAAGGAGCGCGGCCTGGGGGTCATCTTCATCACCCACAACCCGCACCACGCCTACCCGGTCGGCGACCGCTTCCTCATCCTCAAGCGGGGCCGCAGCCTCGGCTACTGGACGAAGGACGAGATCACCATGGGCGAGCTGACCGGGCTCATGGCCGGTGGCACGGAGCTGGAGGAGCTCACCCACGAGCTCGAGGCGGCCGGGGCCGAGAGCTCCGGGCTGCGGGAGGTCGCCCACGTGTTCGAGCAGGAGGTGGCCGAGCTGCACGTCGCCGAGCTGAGCGCGGGACGGACGCCGCCGTCCGACAACACCGGCCCCCGCCAGGAGCCGCCGCAGCCATGAAGATCGCCCTCGACCCCTACATGCTGCGGACCGTCCCGCTGGCCGAGCTGCCAGCAATGGTGGCCGAGCTCGGCTACGAGCACATCGAGCTGTCACCGCGGGAGGACTTCATCCCGTTCTTCGTCCACCCGCGGGCCGACAGGGCCACCATCGACAGCTTCAAGAAGGCGCTGGCCGCCGCCCGGGTCTCGGTCTCGTCGGTGCTGCCGCTGTACAAGTGGTCGGGACCGGACGAGGACGAGCGCCAGGCGGCCGTCCGCTACTGGAAGCGGGCCATCCAGGTCACCGTCGACCTCGGCTGCCAGGTGATGAACTCGGAGTTCAACGGCCGGCCCGAGGCGGCCGCGGCCTCGGAGGCCCAGTTCTGGCGGTCGCTCGAGGAGCTGCTGCCGATCTTCGAGCGCGAGGGCATGCAGCTGCGCCTGGAGCCGCACCCCGACGACTTCATCGAGAACGGCCGGGCGGCGGTCGAGATGGTCCGCGGGATCGACAACGAGCTGGTCAGCTTCCTGTACTGCGCGCCGCACACCTTCCACCAGGGCGGCGACATGGCCGGGATCATGCGCTACGCCGGGCCGCTGCTGACCCACCTGCACATCGCCGACTCCTTCGACCATCGCGGCTCCTCGGGCCTGCGCTACATCGTCAACCCGCCCGGGTCGCCGGCCCGGATCCACCAGCACCTGGACATCGGCCAGGGCGAGGTCGACTGGGACCTGTTCTTCGCCACCCTGGCCGAGCTGGACTTCGACGGCATCGCCACCGTCTGCGTGTTCGCCTGGGAGGACCGGGCCGAGGAGTCGGTCAGGTTCAACCTCGAGAAGGTCAAGGAGAACATCGCCAAGTTCGGGGGTACCTGACCGTCGGGGCTCCTCTCGGCCGCTCACCGGAACGACGGGTCGTTCCGGTGAGCGGCCGACCGGACCCGGCCGGTCTGTCGGACAGGGCTGGCCGCCGGCAACGACACAGGAGATTCGCCAATGACGGCAGACGCTTCCACACCCGGACGGAGCACCCGTTCACGCCTTGCCCTGGGAAGCTGCCCGGACTCGTGGGGCGTGTGGTTCGCCGACGATCCCAACCAGACGCCCTGGCCGCGGTTCCTGGACGAACTGGCCGAGGCCGGGTACAAGTGGGTCGAGCTCGGCCCGTACGGCTACCTGCCCACCGACCCGGCCCGGCTCCGCGAGGAGGTCGACCGGCGCGGGCTCAAGGTCTCCGGCCAGGCCGTCTTCGGCGGCCTGCACGACGCCGCCAGATGGGACGGGGATCTGGCCGGCGCGAGGGCGACCGCCGAGCTGGTCAGGGCGCTGCGCGGCAGCTACGTGGTGCTTCTGCCCGACGACGCCGGCCCGAACCCGCCGGAGCTGACCGACGAGCAGTGGCAGACCCTGCTGGACGCAACCAACCGGCTGGGCCGGGTCCTGCGCGACGACTACGGCCTGACGGCAGTCTTCCATCCGCACGCCGACAGCCACGTGGGGACGCAGGCGCAGATCGAGCGCTTCCTGGAGGGCACCGACCCCCAGGCGGTCGGACTGTGCATGGACACCGGCCACATCGCCTACTACGACGGCGACAACGTCGAGCTGATCCGCAGGTACCCGGAGCGCATCCAGTACCTGCACATCAAGCAGGTCGACCCGGAGGTCATCGAGCAGGTCCGGGCCGAGGACCTCGACTTCGGCCAGGCCGTGCGCCGGGGCGTGATGGTCGAGCCGCCGCTGGGCGTGCCGGCCGTCGAGCCGATCCTGGACGCCCTCGACCGCTACGTGGACCGCGGCCTCTTCATGATCGGGGAGCAGGACCTGTACCCGTGCGAGCCGGACGTCCCCCTCCCGATCGCCAAGCGCACCTACGAGTACCTGCGCAAGGTCGGCGTCGGGACCGCCGAAGCGAAGGAGGAGGAGTTGTGACGCTCAGGATCGGGGTCGTCGGCACAGGCAACATGGGCGCCGACCACATCAGGCGGCTGTCCACCATCATCGCCAACGCCCAGGTCGTGGCGGTGTCCGACGTCGACACCGAGCAGGCCAAGCGGATGGCCGAGATGGCCGGCCGCGCCCGCGTGCACGCCGACGGGCACGAGCTGATCCGCGACGATGACGTCGAGGCCGTCCTCATCGCCTCGCCCGGCTTCACCCACGCCGAGTACACCCTGGGCTGCATCGAGGTGGGCAAGCCGGTGCTGTGCGAGAAGCCGCTGGCGCCCACGGCCGAGGAGTGCCTGCGGGTGCTCGAGGCCGAGCAGGCAGCCGGGACACGGCTCGTCCAGGTCGGCTTCATGCGCCGCTACGACAAGGGCTACCGCGACCTCAAGCAGGTCGTGGAGGCGGGGGAGATCGGCACGCCGGTCCAGGTCCACTGCCGGCACCGCAACGCCAGCGTCCCCGAGTCCTACACCACCGACATGGGGGCGACCGACTCGGTCGTCCACGAGATCGACGTCACCCGCTGGCTGCTCGGGCAGGAGATCGTCGCGGCCAGCATCTTCACGCCGCGCCGCACCTCCCGCGCCCACGCCAACCTCCAGGACCCGCAGTTCTTCCTGTTCGAGACGACCGAGGGCGTGCTCATCGACGTGGAGCTGTTCGTCAACTGCCAGTACGGCTACGACGTCCGCTGCGAGCTGGTCGGCGAAACCGGGACCGCTGAGCTGCCCGAGCCGGCCGGGGTCCACGTACGGCGGGACCTGCGCCACTCGGTGCCGGTGCCGGCGGACTGGCGGGACCGCTTCGCCACCGCCTACGACATCGAGGTGCAGGACTGGGTGGACGGCGTCCGCTCCGGCGAGGTCACCGGCCCCAGCGCCTGGGACGGCTACGCCACCACGGCCGTCGCCGAGACCTGCGTCAGGGCGCTGAACGAAGGCCGCCGCATGGAGGTCGAGCTGATTGCGCGGCCCGCGTTCTACCGCTGAGGCACCTGGGTCACCAGGGGCCGCAGGTGCGCCAGGCCGGGACACTCGAGTCATCCACACGCAGGGACTCGGTTCACACGGACGAACGCAGCCTGGGAGGCCGGCTGGAGCCAGCCCTTTGGAATCAGGATCCCTCAAGCCAGATGGCTACCTACCCATCACTCGCGATGGCGACGTTGGTTGGGCCACGAGACGACGTTTGATCCGCAAGCTCGAACTGCGCCGCGGCGGCGGCCCGCTTGGCGACTTGGGTCAGTCGTCCACCGGGTAGCAGTCGAAGTCGAGCAGCTGGGCGGCGAGCACGAGGCTCTCGGCGTCCTCGTCGTGCATCTCGGTCCCGTACCGCCCTCTGGCCCTGGCCACGCCTTCGCCGATGTCCAGCAGCAGCATGTCCTTGAACTGGGCCGCCTCGTCGTCGCCGGCCTTGCCCAGGACGGCGTCGACCTGGAACAGGCCGACGCCGATCGAACGCTGCTCGCCGTGGAACTGCTCGGCCAGCCGGTCACGGTCGGCCACCACCGATTCCAGCACCTCGCGCCTGAGCCGGCCCTCGGCCAGGGTCGCGGCTTCCAGGCAGCGCAGGAAGACCTGGTAGTCGCGCGGGTCGAAGCGGTCGTAGGCGCCGATCACCGCGCTGAAGATCCAGAACGGCGCGAACTGCAGCGTCCGCCACTCCTCCGGGGTGAACTTCTCCTGCTCACTCATTGGCTCGTCCCCCCTCGAGCGTACGCTCCCGCCCGCGTCGGGGGACTGCTGTGGTGCCCCGCACGACGAGGTGCGGGGTGAGCACGACCTCGCGATGCGCCGTACGGCCGTCGTCCAGCCGCTCGACCGCCGCCGCCACCGCGTGCTCCGCCTGCCGCCGGGCGTCCTGGCTGACCGTGGTGAGGTTGACGTGCGCGAGTCGCGACAAGGTGCTGTCGTCGTAGCCCACCACCGAGAGCGCGCCGGGGACGTCCACCCTGGCACGGTTGAGCGCGTCCAGGAGCCCGAGGGCACACCGGTCGTTGGAGGCGACCACCGCGCCGGGGAGCCTGGCTTCGCCCAGGAGCGTCTGCGCGGCGCGCGTGCCGGCCTCCTCGGTGTGGTCGCCTGGGATGATCCGGATGTGGTCGCCGAGGCGGTGCCGGCGCATGGCCTTGCGGTACCCGCGGCGGCGATCCGACGCGATCGGCCCCTTGCCCCCGTCGATGAAGGTGATCGCGCGGTGCCCAAGTCCCGCGAGGTGGTCGACGGCCTGACCGACGCCCTCGTCATCCGCCGACCGCACCACGTCGACACCGGCCGCGGCGACCCGGCGCCCGATCACGACCACGGGCAGCTGCCGATCGAGCGCGGCGAGCTGCGAGGCCGGGGCGACGGGGCCGAGGAGGACGAGCGCCTCGCACCGGAAGTCGACCAGCGTCTCGACGGCTCGGCGCTCGTCGCGGATGCGGGTCACCGTGCTCAGCACGACGTCGTAGCCCTGGTACTCGGCGGCCTCGTGGATGTCCTCGACCAGCTCGGCGTGGAAGGCGCTGCGGACGTCCATCATCACGCCCACCAGATGGGTCCGCCGGCGGGCGAGCAGGCTCGCGGTCCTGTCCGGGCGGTAGCCCAGCTGGGCTACCGCCTCGAGCACCCGCTGGCGCGTCGCCGTACTGGGACCGGGCGCGTTGCTCAGCACCATTGACACTGACGCTGGTGACATCCCGACCCGTGCGGCGACGTCCTCGAGCCTCGGACGGCGACGGGCACCTGCCGCATCGCCCTGCGCGACCTCGTCCACCCGTCCCCCAGACGTCGGGTCCACCCATGCTTGACATGTCCAGCGACGCCTCGCATAGTAGTCCTTGAAGCGCTTCAAATCAAGCGCTTCAAGGACGGGAGCCGCCCGCGTGGGAGGGAGCTGAAGTGACGAGTTCGTCTATCGGGGTCGCCGTCATCGGCGCCGGGATGGCCGGCCGGGCGCATGCCGCCGGATACCGGTCGGCGACGACGCTGTACGACGCCGGCCTGCCCGAGGTCAGGCTGGTCGCGATCGCCGACGTCAACACCGCGTTCGCCGCCGACACCGCCCAGCGCTTCGGCTACCAGCGGGCGGAGTCCGGCTGGGAGGCCGTCGCCGCGGCGCCGGACGTCGACGTGGTCAGTGTCGTGGTCGCCAACCCGCTCCACCGCCGGATCGTCGAGGGCCTGCTGGCGGCCGGCAAGCATGTCCTCTGCGAGAAGCCGATGGCCCCGAGCGTCGAGGACGCCCAGGCGATGGTGGCGGCGGCGCAGGCCTCGGGCCGGCAGGCCGCCATCGGGTTCACCTTCCGCCGCTCTCCCGCCATCGCCGCCATCCGGGACCAGGTCGAGCGCGGCAGCATCGGCCGGCCCCTGCACTTCAACGGCCACTACTGGTGCGACTACGCGTGCGACCCGGGCGGGCCGATGAGCTGGCGCTACAAGGGAGGCGCCGGCTCCGGTGCCCTCTCCGACATCGGCAGCCACCTGCTGGACCTGGCCGAGTTCGTCTGCGGCCCCGTCCAGTCGGTCCGCGGCGCGGTCCTGTCGACGTTCATCACCGAGCGTGCGCTCCCGCTCGGCACCGCGATGGGGCACGCGGCGGTGGCGGTCGGCGACGAGCGCGAGCCGGTGGAGAACGAAGACCTCGTCACCTTCACGACGACGTTCGCGTCCGGGGCGACCGGCACGCTGTCGGCCTCCCGGGTCGCCTACGGCCTGGCCAACTCGCTGGGCTTCGAGCTGTTCACGGAGTCGGGTGCGGCCACCTTCGACCTGGCCCGCGCCGGGGAGTTCGGCTTCGTCGACGGCGCCCCGTCCGACGTGACCCAGGGGTACCGGCAGGTCCTGGTGGGGCCCGCGCACCCGTACCTCGCCAAGGGCCTGCCGATGGACTTCCCCGGCGTGGGCTACGGGCAGAACGACCTGTTCGCGTTCCAGGCCCGGGCCTTCCTGGAGCAGGTCGCCGGCCTGGACCGGCTGCCCCGCGCCCCCTCGTTCGAAGAGGGCCTTCGGAACCTCCGGCTGCTGGACGCGGTCGTCGCCTCCGCCAAGTCCGGCGGCGGCGACGTGGTCGTCGACGCACCCCCCGTTGGACCTCTTGGAAAGGACTGACCCGCATGAAGCTCGGTGCCTACACCGCCTGCCTGCACGACAAGCCCGTCGCCGAGGCGCTCCAGACCCTGCGCGACCTGGGGCTGGACAGCGCGGAGATCAACTCCGGCGGGTTCCTGCCCGCTCCCCATCTTCCGATCGAGCAGGTGCGCGCCAGCCAGGACGCGCGCGACGAGTACCTGGGGCTGTTCAGCTCGACCGGCGTGACCCTCACCGCGCTCAACTGCAACGGCAACCCGCTGCACCCTGACCCGGAGGTGCGGGACAAGCACGGCGACGACGTGCGCGAGGCGATCTCCCTGGCGGCGCTCCTCGGGGTCAAGCGCGTCGTCACCATGTCCGGGCTGCCCGCCTCCGATCCCGGCGGCAGGCTTCCCTCCTGGACCGTCCTGCCCTGGGACAGCGCCTACCTCGACGCCCGGGACTACCAGTGGGGCGAGGTCGCGACCCCCTACTGGAAGGACATCCAGGCGCGGGCCCGCGACGCCGACGTCAAGGTCTGCATCGAGATGCACCCCCACAACCTGGTCTACAACCCGGCCACCATGGAGCGGCTGGCCACCGAGGTCAACGCCACCCACGTCGGCGCGGAGATGGACCCGAGCCACCTGTTCTGGCAGGGGATCGACCCCGTCGCGGCCCTGGAGCGGCTGGGCGGCCTGGTGTACAACGCGGCCGCCAAGGACACCCGCATCAACGAGGCCGCCAAGGTGAACGGCGTGCTCGACGACCGGTTCGGGCGGGTCTCCCCCGACGACGCCGGGGCCGTCTCCCTGGGCGGCCGCTACACCCTGAGCCGTTGGCCGGAGAACTCCTCCTGGGACTTCGTCGCCGTCGGCCGCGGCCACGACGTCAACTTCTGGACCGACTTCCTCCAGACGCTCAAGAAGATCGACCCGGACATGGCCGTGAACATCGAGCACGAGGACCAGGAGCTCGACCAGATGGAGGGACTGCGGTACGCGGCCGGGACGCTCCGCACCGCCGCCGCCCGCCTCACCTGAGCGGCGGGCAGCGAGATGGCCAGGGTTCGCTGGGGACTGCTGTCCACCGCCAGCATCGGAACCCTCCGAGCAGGCAGGCAGGGGCCAGCCCGACCCGTATGCCATGGCCACGCTGGACTTCGGCCTGGCGTACGAACGGGCCGTGCTGGCCTGGTTCGACCAGCTCCCGCCGGCGATCCGCGGGGACGGCGGGTGACGTCGCCGGCACCCTCCCCGCGCGGGTGACGGGCGCGTGTTCGTGGACGCCGTCAGGCGCCCGCGGTCGGGCTGGGCGGCTCCCTGCCGGTGACGGTGAGGGACCCGGCGCTGGGGATGAACACCGACTCGGACCCGGTGTCCCAGCGCACGGTGATCAGCCTGCCCTCCACCGCGGTGACCACGCCGCTCCGGGTGGCGCTGCCGACCTTCTCCGACTCGACGAGCACGCGGTCGCCGATGCTGACCATCGTTCGACCTCCTGTGGTACCGGTGCGATGGCGAGGAACTAGGGAGTCCGAGTGTCGCCCGGCGGTCCCCGTGATTCAAGGGGGGTCCGCGCACGTACCCTGGCGGCATGCAAGGACCGTCCCGGGAACGTCTTCGCCGCCCCGACCGGCCCGGTCCGACCATGCCCGGCGAGCGGGTGAGCCGCGCCTCCCTGCTCTCCCCCGAGACCCGGCTCGTCCACGCCGACCTGCACAACCACACGCGGATCTCCGACGGCGACGGCGAGCCTGCCCGCGCCTTCGACTCCATGCGCGCGGCCGGGCTCGACGTCGCCGCCATCACCGACCACGCCGCGATCGCGCCCGAGGCGCTGACCGCCGAGGAGCTGGCCGCCCACCCGCCGCCCGACTCGATCGACCGGGCGGCCTGGCGGCTCCTGAAGGAGCTGGCCGACGAGGCCGGGGAGGACGGAGCCTTCGTCTCCCTGCGGGGGTTCGAGTGGTCCCACCCGTGGCTCGGGCACGTGAACGTGTGGTTCTCCCAGCACTACCTCCTCCCCCGGGCGACGGCGTGCCCGTCGGTGGCGCCCCTGTGGCGCTGGCTGGCCGAGCCCGCCCCCGGGACCACGTCCCCCGGGCTGGCCAGCCTGGCCGGCTTCAACCACCCCGGGCGGGAGGTGGGCCGCTTCTCCGGCTTCGCGTTCGACCGCGCCGTCGCCCCGCGGCTGGTGTCGTTCGAGATCTTCAACCGCGACGAGGACTACCTGTTCGAGGGCACCGACGCCGGATGGCCCTCGCCCCTGGTCGAGTGCCTCGAGGCGGGCTGGCGGCCCGGGCTCACCGGCGTGAGCGACGAGCACGGCACCGACTGGGGCTTCGAGCCGGGCAAGGGCCGCACCGGCCTGCACGTCCGCTCGCTCACCCGTCCCGGGGTCCACGCGGCCCTCCTCGACCGGCGCTGCTTCGCCACCCGGCTCGCGGGGCTCCGCCTCGACGCGGTCGCCGGGCGGACCCCCATGGGCGGCCTGCTCGCCCACTCGCGCGGCCCGGTCCGCTTCCAGCTCGACGTCGACCGCGGGCCGAGCTGGTGGGGTCGGCCCCTGCTGGTCCAGGTCCTCCGCCCGGGCCGGCCCATGCCCGTGGTGGCCGAGTCGATCGAGGTCCGGGTGCCCCGGCCCGACCAGCCGCCGCTCGCGTTCGACGTCAGGGTAGACGCCGCGGACGGTTCCTGGGCCGTCCTGCGGCTGACCGACCCGGCCGAGCCCGCCGACCCCAGGGCCCGGGGCGAGTTCCTGGCCGCCGGCGACGCGGTCGCCTACACCAGCCCGTTCTACCTGGTGCCCGACGCCTCGGCCTGATCCGCCCGGGGCGGGTCGCTCCCCGGCGGGGCCAGGGTCGGCGACGCGGAGCGGCCCCGGTCGAGCAGCAGGAGCACGCTCACCACGGCGATCAGCGCCAGGGAGATCGCGAGCGACGGGCCGGCGCGGTTGAGCTGGGGCTTGCCCGCCGCGAGGTCGGCCAGGGGGAGGAGCGCCTGCAGCGCGACCACGCCGAGCAGGAGCCGCCGGCGGGGCGACCGGGCCAGGGCGAGCGCGGCCGCCGGCATGACGACCGGGAACGCGTAGAGCGCGTAGCGGGACCAGTCCCAGCCGATCAGGAAGTTGGCGAAGACCGGCACCAGCCACCAGGCCAGGCGGCGGACGGGCCCGGGCCCCAGGCCGGCCACGGCCAGCGGCCACCACGCGCCGAGCGACATCGCGAACGCGCTGCCCGGCCAGAACGGGCCGTCCTGGTCCATGCGGGTGCGCAGGACATGCCCGAGCACGGTCGCGGGTGACTGCGAGTACTCCACCGACGGCAGGCTGGGCGCGTACGCCAGCGCGAGCGCGTAGGCGACCACGGCCGGCGCCAGCAGGGCGGCCGTGCGCAGGGCCGCCGCCCGGTCCAGGCGGCGGTCGTGGGCGAGCCAGGCGTAGACGGGCAGCGCGACGCCGGCGAACAGCTCCCGGGTGCCCGCCATGAGCACCAGCAGCGGCGCTGCCAGCCAGGCCGGCCGGGCCCGGACCAGGGCCAGGAACGCCCCGGCGAGCAGCGCGAACGCTGCCGGGTCGGACAGGTAGGGGTCGTACAGGTAGAAGACCCAGCCCCGGCTGGAGAGCAGGCCCGCGGCGGCGACCAGCGCCCAGCCGTGGCTCGCGCCGAGCCGCCTGGCCAGCAGGTAGACGAGCAGGCCGCTGGCGGCCAGGCAGGCCAGGGAGATGGCATGGTAGGTGGCGGCCGGCTGGCCGCCGAGCAGGTGGACCAGCCAGGGCACGAGCACCCTCGAGCTGTAGGGCCGGATCACGGCCTGGCCCGGGTCGGCCGCCATGCTCAGATACTGGCCGGCGTCGCAGCAGACGGGCTGCCCGACCAGCGGGGTCGCCAGCCGCCAGATGGCGGTGACGGCGACCACGACCCCGGCCGCCTGGGCCGCCTCGGCCCGCGAGGCCGCGACGCCCGGCGGCCCGGGGAGGGAGGGGCGCGCACGCCGTCCCGGGGCGCCTCGGCTGGTCCCTGTCGTCACGATGGCATGCAGGATAGAGGACCCGGCCTCAGCTCGATGAGGACCCCGCCTCAGCTCGATCCGGGGACGGCCCCGAGGCGGGTGCCGCCGATCCCTCAAGGAGGACACCCCACGCCTCCGGCCGCTGTCTGGGCTGCCGGGGCGCTCGGACCAGGATCAGGGCGTGCGTCAAGCCGCGTGGCCGGGCCGGCGACGAGCATGGGTGTCGGGGCTACAGGGTTGCGTCGAGCGGGTGGCCGAGGAGATCAGTGCCCCAAGGAGCTGGGCCGTTCACGGTATCGACACAAGACCCGGAGGCTACAACCAGCCCATCCGCCGTCAAGGACCCGCTATCTCAATACCCTCAAGTTTGCCTCCATCTCACCGAAGGGGCGAGAGGAGCACCCGGTCCCCGGCCCGGTCCGCGATCGCGGCCCGGGCCGGCTCCGCCGTCCAGCCGACGCCCGCCTGCCGCTTGGAGCGCGACGTGCGAAGACCATCGACCCCCGTCCTGCTGGTGGTCACCCTGGCCGCCGTCACCGCCCTGGCCGGCGCTCCCGCCTCGGCGGACCCGGCCGGCCGTGGGCCGCCCGCCGCCTCCTGGACGCCGGCTGGCGGCGCCGCGGGCCTGCCCCGGGCACCGGCGGGGCCGGCCGGGTCCGCCGAGGCCGCCGCCGCGAAGGCCAGAGCGGCCGAGCTGCGCTGGCGGGTGCGCGAGGTGGTCGAACGGGCGGAGCGGCTGGCCGCCGCCGCCGACTCGGCCCAGGCAAGGGCGGACTTGCTGATCGCGGCCGCGGCGGTGCGCCAGCGGGAGCTGGACGAGGCCGAGCGGGCGCTCGCCGGCGCCAGGGACCGCTACGGCCAGCAGGTCCGCCAGCTCTACATGCAGGGGCCGCTGGCGCCGTTCGAGCCCCTGCTGTACACCACCGGCCCGGCCGGGCTGGAGATGGCGCGCCGGGCCACGGCCGCGACCCTGCGCGGCGGCCGGCGCGACCTGCTCGCGGTCGAGGTGGCCACCGGCAGGGTGGAGCTGGCCCTGGCCGAGCTGCGCCGGAGCCAGGCCGACCTCCGGGTCGAGCACGGCCGCCTGGCCGCCCGCCGGGCCGGGCTGGTCGCCGCGCTGGCCGCCGGGCAGGCGCTGCTCGACACCGCGGACGCCGCGGTGCGGCGGGCCGTGGCCGAGGAGCGCCGCCGCCGGGAGGCCGCGCACCGGACCGCGGTGCTCGCGGCCCTGGCCCGGGCCCGGACCGGCAGGGCCTCGGTACACGGCGGCGCCCGCTGCGACCTGGCCGGTACGTCGGCCGCCGAGCGGTTCATCGTCGAGCACGAGTCGGGCGGCTACCCCGGCGCCCAGAACCCCAGCTCGACCGCGTTCGGGCTCGGGCAGCTCCTGCTCGACCAGCGCCTGCGCCACCTGGGCGCCGACTACGCCACCACCGACTGCGCCAGGCAGCTCGCCGCCTTCCGGGCCTACGTCCGCGACCGCTACGGCACGGCCGAGGCGGCCATGGCGTTCTGGCTCGCCCACCACTGGTACTGACCCACCCGGGCGGCGATCACCGCCAGAACGAGGGCTGCGGCAAGATGTCCCGCGTCGGCTGCCGACTCGCTGGAGGGGATCCCACTGGACCAGGACCCGCCGCCGCTGCCGCTGATGTGGTTCATGCTCCCGGGGCAACGCCCCTGGAGGGAGCTGCACTGGCTGTCGCTGATGCCAGGGGCGGTGGTCACCGCGGTCGGGAGCCCGCGACCGCCCGAGGCGGTCCGCTTCGTGCCCCGCCCGTATCAGCAGCCGACCAGGCGCTTCGTCGAGGCGGGGGCGCTCGCCTGGCTCCGGGGGCTCGGCTCGATCCCGGTGCCGGTCCTCGACGGGCAGGAGTGGCTCGCCTCGCTGGAACTCTGCGGCCTGGTCACGGGGCAGGCGAGCGCGCTGGCCAGGCGCCGGCGCCTGCGCCAGGCCGTGCTCGTCTGGGCCAACGACCCCGACACGCCCCTGTACCGGCTGCCGCCCTACCGCCAGGCGGTGCGCCGGGCCCGGTCCGCCGACCTGTTCCTCTGCTTCGTCGAGGCGGCCCGCGACCACTGCCTCGCCCTCGGCCTGCCCGAGGAGCGCTGCCGGGTCGTGCTCCCCGGGGTCGACACCGAGCTGTTCCACCCACCCGAGGCGCCGGTGGGCGAGCCGGTCGCCGCCTTCGTCTCCCCGCTCGCCGCCAACAAGGGCGTCGACCGGGTGCTCGAGGCGTTCCGGCTGGTGCGCGGCGAGCTGCCCGAGGCGGAGCTGCGGGTGGCCGGCCGCGGCCCGCTGGAAGGGCTGGTCCGCCGCGAGGCGGCCCGGCCCGGGAGCGGGGTCCGCTTCCTCGGCGCCACCAGCCGCGAGGGGGTCGCCCGGGAGCTGCGGCGCGCGGCGGTGTTCGTCACCGCCCCGCGGCCGACCCGGGTCTGGAAGGAGCAGTTCGGCCTGGCCTACGTCGAGGCGATGGCAAGCGGCCTCCCGGTCGTCACCACCGCCTGCGGCTCCAACCACGAGGCGGTCCGGCCGCCGAACGAGCGCGTCCCCGACGACGCCGAGGCTCTGGCCGAGGCGTTGCTCGGGTTCCTGGCCGACCCGGCCAGACGGGCCCGGGTCGGCCAGGAGAACCGGCGCGTGGTGCTCCACCGGCACGAGCTGCGCCGCCAGTGCGCGCGCATGGGCGAGGCGTTCCGCCTCGCCGCCGGATAGCTGGATGGCTGGCCGCGGATCCACCAGCACACGCTCCCCACAGCCCTCAACGGCGCCGGTGCCATGGTGGGGTGGATCCCGCCGCTGCCGCGGTTGCGCCCGCGGCCCAGGCGGCTGCCTCGCAGGTGCGCAGCACGGCCAGGCCCAGGGCGTGGAGCGGATCGGCGGCGAGCAGCCGGCGGTGGCGCCACATCGCGCGGGCGGTCGCGCCGGCCTGCGCCGAGACCGCCCCTGGGTGGGCCCGCCGGTAGGCCGGCAGCCCCCTGCCGTAGTAGAAGCGTTTGCGGACCACGCCGGGCAGGGAGAGCCGTCCCTCGTCGTGGACGATCAGCGCGTCGGCGCTGGCCAGCCCGGCCCCGTCAGCCAGCATGCGGTTGCGCAGCTCGGCGTCTTCGGTGCCGGCCAGCCAGGCGGCGAAGCCGCCGGTCCGGCGCAGGTAGGCGGCTGCCACCAGCCGGGGCGCCTCGATCCGGGGCTCGCCCGCGTAGCACCGCCGCTCCAGGGCGCGGCACCGGGCCCAGAAGCCCGAGCCGGTGCTCGCCTCGGGGACGAACACGCCGGTCGCCCCGGCGTCCCGGGCGGCGGCCAGCGACCGCTCGACCACGTCGGGCGCCAGCTCCATGTCCGAGTCGATCCAGAGCACCCAGTCGCCGGCGGCCCGGGCGATGCCGGCGTTGCGCTGCGCGCTGCGCTCCGGGCCGGCCTGGAGGACCACGTCGGCCAGGCGCGCGGCAACCGGCCAGGTCGCGTCCGAGCTGCCGTTGTCGACCACGATCAGCTGGACGGCCGGGTGGGTCTGGGCCCGCACCGAGCGCAGGCAGGCCTCGATGGTCCGCCCCGAGTCGCGGGTGGGCACGACCACCGACACCAGCGGAGCGCCGGTCCGGCCCGCGCTCCCGGGTGCGGCCGGGTCCGTGCTCCCCGGCGTCGCCGGGCCCGTGTTCCCCGGTGTGCCCGGGTCCGTGCTCGCCGGCGTCGCCGGATCCGTGCTCCCGGGTGTGGCCGGGCCGGTGCTCACCGGTCCGCTCCGCGGCCTGGGCGCTCGCCGTAGAGGTCCAGCTCGGGCGCTGGGCCGCGCACGGCCAGGCTGCGGCGCTCGCCCGTCGCAGCCTCGTCCGGCCGGTCCGGGAGCCGTCCGGGCGGCCGGACGTCGCGCAGGATCCCGAGGACCAGCAGGGCCAGGGCCGCCCCGGCCAGGCCGTGGGCGACCGGGTTGCCGCTCGCGAAGTCCGGGCTGACCGTGGCCGGCGTGGGCAGGCCGCGGACGAGCACGGCCAGCGGGACCAGCCCGAACAGCACCAGCGAGGCACGCAGGAGCTGCCGCGGGGACGGCGCGCCGAACCGGTCCCAGGCAGCGACCGCCACGCCGGCCAGCAGCCCGGCCCACCCGCCCAGCAGCCAGAGCACCGCGACCAGCAGCACCGGCGTCCCGAGCCGCCCGCTCATGCGCCCCCTCCCTCCTTGCCGTTCTCCTCGCCGTCGGGCACGCCGAGGCGTGCCTCGGGACGGCGTGCCTCCGGCTCCCGGCCGCGCCGGGCGGCACCCACGCCGGCGAGCAGGGCGAGCACGAGGACCAGCCCGGCCAGGGAGGCGGCCAGCGAGAGCCGGGCCCAGCGCTGCGGGGCGAAGTCGATCGCGACCAGGTGCGCCCGCGTGTCCGGGATGCGCCAGCCGGCCGAGTACCCGTCGACCACGGCCGGCGGCCCCAGCGGCAGCCCGTCGACCGTGGCCCGCCAGCGGGGGTCCCAGCCCTGCCCGAGCACCAGGTAGTACGGGCCGTCCGCAGCCTCGGTGGCCAGCGTGGTCCGGGTCGGCGTGGCCGAGGTGACGGTGATCCGGGGCGGGGCCGGAGCCGCCTCCTGGGCCTCGGGCCCCTTGCCGTCGCCTGCGCCGGTGGAGGAGAGGCCGAGCAGGTCGATCAGCCACCCGGGCTCGGCCCTGAGCCGGTGCTCCCCGGCCCGCAGGCGCAGCGGCGGCTCCCCCGGGCAGGGGCTCACCGGCAGGGTGGCCCCCTTCACGAGCTGCTCGAAGGTGCCGCCGACGGCGAGGCGGAGCGGGGCGCCGTCGACCTTGGCCACCTGCGCGCAGGCTCTGAGCGGCCCGGGCTTGGCCGGCCCGGCCTTCGCCCCGCCCGCCTCGATTTCGCTGATGCGCAGCCCGCCGCCGAGGCCGGCGACCTCGACGATGGTGAGCCGGAGCCGGCTCGCCCGGCGCTTGGGGAAGTCGATCCGCGCCGCCCCGGAGCGCAGGCGGACCCGGCGCGGCTCCCCGCCGTCGATCGACAGCTCGGCCTGGACGGCCACGTCGGCGCCCTGCCGGTCCTTGAGCGACGCTGGCACGTCCTGCCTCACGACCACGTGGTCGAGGTCGCGCTCGGGGAACGAGACCTCGATCCGCTCCCCAGGCCCGCGACCGGCCGGGACCCAGGCGGTGTCCCGGTTGCCGTCGAACGCGGCCGAGGCGCGTACCTCCGGCGAGTCGAACGCGAGCGACGACGAGCGCGCCACCACCTCGTCGGGCAGGCCCGCGAGCCGGTCGAGGACCGGCTCGGGCAGGTCGTAGCCGGCCGTCACCCGGCCCGCGACGTCGAACGAGCGCTCGTCGGGCAGCCAGAAGCGGCGGTCCACCACCCGCTCCTCGTCGTCGTCGGCCCGCGCCGGGTCCCCGGCCGCCCTGGTCATGACGACGTCGAGGGGGGTGGCGGCGAGCCGCTTGCCAGCGCCCCTGTCCAGCGAGCCGGCCAGCTCGCGGAAGCGCTCGGTCATGCGGACGCCCTCGACGACCCGCACCCCCGGGATGTCGATCTCGTAGAAGCCGACCGGGTTCAGGCCGGCCCCGCCCCGCACCCCGGTGATCTCGACGGTGGCGGCCCAGGTCCAGGTCTCCGGCACGGGCACGACGACCTCGGGCTGGGCCGGGACCTGGGCGTCGTGGGTGCGGCCGTCGAGCTTGACCCGCACGCTCGACACCTGGGCCGGGCTGCCCTGCAGGGGGCGCAGGGTGAGGCGGGAGACCTTCACCCGGCGGCCGAACTCGATCGTCACAGACTGGCCCACCGCGGTCCCGTAGGCGCCGGTGACCCAGGCCGTCCGGGCGTCGCCGTCGAAGGCGAACGCCGGCTTGCCCCAGGGGGCCAGCGCGAAGGGGCTGCCCGAGCTGGTCGCGGTCACCGCGCGGGCGCCTTCGAGCACGGCCACGCTCTGGTCGGCGGGGTCGTCGAACAGGGTGAGGGAGGTGCCCGGACCGCCGCCCGGAGCGGGCGAGGCCACCGGCTGGTCCGCCCCGAGCGTCGGCGAGTACGAGGCGCCGGCCCGGTGGGTGTCCCAGGCCCGACGCCGGTTGGAGTCGGTGAGCACGATGCGGGCGCCGTCGTCCAGGGCCAGCGCGGTCTCGTCGAGGCTGGTCGAGCCGAGCAGCCGGAACGGCGGCTGGCCGCGCAGGAGCCCCAGGCGGCCGAGCGACGGCAGGGCGAAGCTGTCCCCGTCGACCAGCACGCTGCCCTGGGCCGGCTCGGTCCGCAGCACCGGCCGGGCACGAGCCACCGACCAGCGCTCGAGGGGGGTGAGCCCGGCGTCGCCGTCCGCGGCGCCCGCCGGGGCGACCGTGTGCTCGCCGGGCCGGCCGTATGCGGCGTCCCGGCGCAGGTCCGGGTCGCGGCGGAGGGCGGCGGCGAGCGCCGACGGGGGCGCGCCCCCCTCGGCCTCCCAGGCCCGGTCGTAGCGGGCGAGCACCTCGCCGGCGCCCAGGTAGCGGGCCATCGCGCTCACCGTCCCGTCGGAGGCGCCGGTGGCCAGGGCCACGTCGAGGGCGGCGAGGAAGTTGGCCTGCTCGCGGGAGCCGTTGGGGACCGTGGAGCGCAGCACCGACGACCTGGCCAGCAGCGACGCGTCGAGGTCGTCGGGACCGCGCAGCCCCCAGCGGTAGTCGGCCTGGACCTGGCCCGGGAGCATCAGCACCCGGGTCGACGCCCGGCCGCGGTCGAGGTCGGTGGCCGCCTGCCGCCAGTACCCGGGGATCCGGTAGCTGGCCAGGTTGAGCCCGCCGGTCCAGGCGGGCAGGACGGCCACGGCCAGGACGACCGCCATGGCCACCACGGCCCCGGCCATGCGCTCCGACGGCCGTCCGGCCCGCATCCCGGCCGTCCTCCTGGCCACGAGCCAGACGGCCAGCTCGGCGGTGCCGAGCGCGATCAGCAGGGTCAGGGCGAGCGCGACCAGGGCGCCGGCCTTGTTGGTGGTCCGGAACGCGATCGCCCCTGGCACCCGCTCGAACGCGGCCTCGAGCAGCCGCCCGAACGGCGAGGACGCGCCGGGCGGGAACAGCCCGACCATCACCGGCGCGGCCACCGCGAGCAGGTAGGCCGGCAGTGCTCTGGCCCTGGCCCGCGAGGCCAGGGCGCCCGCGGCCGCGGCGGCCGGGACCGCGAAGGAGGCGAGCACCACGAGCGGGTTGGTCAGGTACGCGGCCAGGCCGGGCAGGTACGGCCGGTCGCCCGTGCGGCCGTACAGGGTCCACAGGCCGAGCAGGCGGAGCGTCTCCGCCCAGGACGACGGCCCGGCCACGTCGCGGGGGGTCTCGGTGGTGGCGGCGATGGCGGCGCCGCTGGCGCTGGCCAGCGCCGCCGGCACCAGCCAGTACAGCGACACGAGCAGCGCGAGGGCGAGGCAGCGGCCGGCGGCCGCGCGGAGGTCGCGCCATGCCGTGCCGAGGGCGTGGCGCTCGTACGCGAGGTAGCAGGGCACGGCCAGCAGCATGAACAGCGGGACCACACCGGCGTTCATGCCCCCGCAGAGGGCGAAGGCGAGCGCGAAGGCGGCCGGCGGGCGCCACGACCGGGGCTGGCGCAGGCTACGGGCGAGCGCCAGGAGCAGCCAGGGCAGGAAGGCGTAGGGCACCAGGACCGGGTTGGTCGCCCCGGCCACGACCACGTAGGGGTTGGCGACGTAGACCACGGCGGCGGTCACCCGCCCGGCCGCGTTCGAGCGCCCGGCGGCGTTCGAGCGCCCGGCGGCCGCCCGGCCCGTGCCGGCACCGTCCCGCGCGACCTCGTGGAACAGCCGCACCGCGCCCCACCCGGCGGCGAGCAGCAGCAGCGCCCGCCACAGGCGCACGGCGAGCCAGGGCTCGGCGCCCAGGGCGCGCAGGCCGGTCAGGGCCAGGGCGGCCGGGGCGAGGCCGGTGTCGAAGTTGGGCTGGCCCAGGTAGGGATCGGGCGACCAGGTCGACAGGGCCGCGCTCAGGGCCCGCGCCGGTGCCAGGTACAGCTCCGGCTTGGTGTCGGGGGTGAACATGCCCCGGTCGGTGAGGAAGAGGACGGCGAGCGCGAGCGCGGCAACGGTCAGGTAGGCGGCCGGCTCGCCGAGCCGGACGGGAAGCCGCCGGCGGAGCCGCCCCGGGCCCCGGTCAGGCTCCCTCCTCGGGCGGCTCGACCGGTCGAGCCGCAGCAGGTCGCTCATTGGTGCACCGTCCTTTCGAGCATGGCTCCTGGTGCGCCCGCCGGCTCACCGGCCCGGACCCGGCCGGGGCCGGCGCTCGACGAGCCAGCCGGTGACGAGCACGGTCCCGGCCGCTCCGAGCGCCACCCCGACGATCTGGACCACGGACCCGTGCAGCGCCACGGAGCCGAGGCCGACCTCGGCCACCACCGCGGCCAGCAGGACCCGGTTCATGCGGGGGTTGGCCGTGGCGATCCCGGAGAACAGCACGAGCTGGACCAGCGCGAGGCAGGTGCCGAGGGCGGCGAACAGCGGCAGGGCCGGGCCCACGGCGAGGTAGGCGTGCCCGAACGGGAGCGTCGCGGCCAGGTGGGGTGCGGCCGCCGCCCCGGCCACCAGCAGCGCGCCGAACCCGGCCATGGCAGCCGCCGCCCGGCCGAGCAGCCGCCTGCGGTCGCCGGTGACGCACAGCCGGGGGAACACGATGGTGACCACGAACTGCGGCGCCCAGTAGGCGACCTTGGCCACCACCGCGCCGGCCGCGTACAGCCCCGACCCGTCCCCGTCCAGGTAGTGCCTTGCCAGCAGCACGTCCACGTTGGCGAGCAGCAGCAGGCCGAGGATGGCCATGGCCGCCCCCACCACCTCGCGCCCGATGCGGAGCGGGAGCAGGAGGCCGAGGCGGGGCGCGGCGCGCGGACGGCCCGGGCCCGTCCCCGCCCAGGCCAGCGCCGGGCGGACGAAGGCGAGCGCGAGGACCATCGCCAGCAGCGCCCCGATCGCCGCGCCGGCGAGCGCCCCGCTCACCCCGCCGCCCGCCCCCACCAGGCCGATCCCGGCGGCCAGCTTGCCGGCCGCCGTGACGAGCAGGACGGCGGCGAGCGCCGCGAACCGCTCCCGTCCCTGCAGCATGCCCTGGACGGCCGCGAGCACCGGGAGCGGGGCCACGGCGACCGCGAGCCACAGGGTCGGCACGACCGAGCCGAGGCGGAGGTAGCCGCTGAGCCAGGGCCCGGCCGCGACCGTGACCAGCCCGAGCCCGACCCCGACGCCGAGGACGGTGGTCAGCGTCCTCGACCACAGGTCGGCGACGGCCCGGTCAGCGGCCTGGCGCGCCTCGGGCAGGGGGGTCTGGCGCGCTTCGGGCGGGGAGGTTTGGCGTGGTCCGGGCAACGTGGCCTGGCGCGCTTCGGGCAGGGGGGTCTGGCGTGGTCCGGGCAACGTGGCCTGGCGCGCCACAGGCGGGGAAGTCTGGCGCGCCTCAGGCGGGGACGCACGGAGCGCGGTGTGGCGGGCCACCACCGCCTGCAGGGCGTACCCGGGGACGGTGCCGATCACCACCAGCGCCAGCAGCGCGCCGAGGGCGCCGTAGCCGGACGGGCCCAGCAGGCGCGCCATGACCAGGTTGTACGCGTAGTTCATCCCGTTGGCGACCGCCATGGCCGGCGCCACCACGAGCGCGGCCCGCACGAGAGAGCGCGCGAGACCCCCCTGCCCGGAGCGCGCCAGGCCACGTTGCCCGGACCACGCCAAACCTCCCCGCCCGAAGCGCGCCAGACCCCCCTGCCCGAAGCGCGCCAGGCCCCCCTGCCTGAGGCGCACCAGACCCCCCTGCCTGAAGCGCGCAAGACCGACCCGCCGGGGCGCGGGACTGGTGCCGACGGGCAGGCGGGCCGCGGCCGGCCTGCCCAGCTCCCGGTCGCCCGAGGTCAACAGCCCGGTTCCTCCCCGGGCCCGGGCGCGCCCCGCGGGCCGACGCCACCGACCCGCCGCGACGACATCGGCACGACCTTCAGCACGGCCGAGCGGAGCCTCGGGTGTCGCGGCAGCGTCCGCCAGGCGACCCGGGCCGCGGGCCGGTAGGCCAGGTCGTAGGCGAGCAGCCGCCAGGCCACGGCGAAGCTCGGGGGGCGGACCGATCCGGTGGCCGCCCGCCGGGCGGAAGGGCGCTCGAACGCATACAGCTTGACCCCGTTCCACCAGACAGGGTCCTCCTCCTGCTTGGCCGCCAGGTCGAACAGCAGCCGGTAGCCGGGGTGGGCGCGGAGGTAGCGGTCGGTGGCCTGGGTCACGATCGGCCATGACGCGTCGTCGACCACCACCAGCGCCCTGTCCGCCAGCCAGGGCTCGGCAACGCCGAGCGCCAGGTAGTGGGGCAGGCGGCCGTGGGCTCCGTCGTAGAAGTAGACCCCGACCGGCTCGCGGAGGATGCCCGGCTGCCGCAGCAGCTCGAAGCAGTCACCCTCGAGCAGCTCCAGCTGGTCCAGGTCGACCCAGCGGCGCAAGTTGCTGAGCAGCTCCTCGCGCAGCGCCCGGCCGTCGAGGTTGAACTCGAGGAAGTTCTCCATCGCGTAGAACCGCCGGCCCGGGTTGTCGAGCATGGCGCCGACCAGCGACAGGCCCTTGAACGCCCCCACCTCGAGGTAGGCCTCGCCCTCGCCGAGATGGGCGGCAGCCAGGTTGAGCAGGGCGAGCTTGCTCTCGGTGGCCATCCCCGGCACGTCGTCGACGACCGCGCCGAAGCGGCGGTCGACCGGGTGCCCGGCCAGCGGGTCGCCCGCGAACAGGTCGGAGAGCTTGGCAGAGAAGGCGTCGAGGTCCATCGCTCCGTCCGGGTCGTGGCGGCGTCGGCCCGCACCGCGACGGCGCGGGCGGCCCCCCGACGTCGGTAGTCTATGTTCTCTTCGGGTGTGTTTGTGTAGTGTTCGGCCCAGGTTCGGGGGGATGACAGGGCAGGAGGTAGCGGTGGGCCGTCGAGTCGGGTTCGCGCTTGTCTTCGTGGGACTGTTCCTCCTGTTCTTCGGGCTCTTCGAGCGGTTCTACGCGTACCCGCGCCTGCAGAAGGCACCCCTCGACCAGTACTCCAAGCCGGTGGCCACCGGCACCGGGACCTACTTCAACCGCAGCACCCTGCGGGAGGTGCAGGACGCCCAGCTCAAGAACATCCGGGTGGTGCGGGGCGACGTGAAGGCGGGCTCGTCGAGCACGGCGGTCTGGGACACCTTCTCGTCGACCGTCGACACCAGCGACGACGGCGTCATCACCGCGAGCCAGGAGCGCATCGCCCTGGACCGGGTCACCGCGGAGTCGGTGCACTGCTGCGGCGAGAACCCGCGGCACGACGGGCTGACGCTCAAGTTCCCGTTCAACACGGCCAGGAAGACCTACATCTTCTGGGACGCGGGCGCCAGGCAGTCCTTCCCGGCCCAGTACATGGCCACCGAGAAGCTCGACGGCCTCACCGTCTACCGGTTCGACCAGCGCTTCGACGGGATCAAGACCGACTCGGTCATGATCGGCGGCGAGATGGCGGGCGACCCGAGCAGGGACTCGGTCCCGGCCAACGTGATCTACGGCAACGTGAAGACGCTGTGGGTCGAGCCCCGGACCGGGATCATCGTCAAGGCCGAGCAGGACGTGAACCAGACCCTGCAGACCGAGGAGGGCCGGGTCGTCCTCACCGTGGTCGACGCCAAGCTCACCTACGACGAGGCGACCGTCAGGGGCAACCTCGACGACGCGCGGGAAGGCCGCTCGCAGCTCACGATGCTGAGCACGATGCTTCCGGTCGGCGGGGTGCTCCTGGGGATCCTGCTCGTCGCCGGCGGCCTGGTGCTGGTGGCGCAGCGGCCGGGGCGGCGCGTGGCCGGCACCCGGGAGAGCCGTGCGGCTGGGGCCGCCTGACCGCTCCACCCTCGCGGCGACCAGCCGAGAGCGCGCCACGCCCGGCGCCCCGGGCAGGCGGCCTGGCCGGCCCGTCGCGCTGCTCGTGGTCGGAGCGGCCGCGCTGCTGATCCTCGCCCCGCTGCTCGGGCCCGGGTACGTGCTGAGCTACGACATGGTCTTCGTGCCCCGCACCCCGTTCACCTGGGAGCTCCTCGGGCTCGGCACCTCGGTGGCTCGGGCGGTCCCGAGCGACCTGCTGGTGGCCGCGGGCAGCCGCCTGCTCCCGGCCGACATGCTGCAGAAGCTGGTCCTGGCCGGGATCCTGGTGGGCGGCGGGTGGGGAGCGGCCCGCCTCGCCCCCACCGCCTCCGCCGCCGGGCAGGCGGCCGCCGGCGTGCTCTACGCGTGGAACGCGTTCGTGTACGAGCGCCTGCTCATGGGCCACTGGGCGCTGCTGGTCTCCTACGCCGCCCTGCCCTGGGTGGCACGGGCGGCCGCCGCGTACCGGCGCGGGGTTCTCGGCGGCGCTTCCCGGCTCGCCGCCTGGCTCGCGGTCGCCGCCTGCGGCAGCCCGCCCGGCGGGGTCATCGCGAGCGCGACCGCGCTGCTCGTGGCCTGCTGCCCACCGTGGTCCCGGTCCGCCGGACCCCCCGGGCCAGACCGGGAGCGGCGGGGTGCCGGGCCCCCCGGGCCGGACCGGGAGCGCCGGGGTGCCGGGCCCCCCGGGCCGGACCGGGAGCGGCGGGGCGCGGCCTCCCCGCTCGCGCGCCTGGGCCTTGTCACCGGGCTCGCCCTGGTGCTGAACGCGCCCTGGTGGGTGCCGAGCATGCTGCGGCCGGGCGGCGTCCCCTACCGCCCGGCCGGGGTCGACGCGTTCGCGGCCCGGCCCGACGGGCCGCTCGGCTCCCTCGGCAGCCTGGCCACCCTCGGCGGCATCTGGAACGCCGACGTGGTGCCCCCGGGCCGCGGCTCCTGGCTCTGGATGCCGGCGTTCGCGCTGGTCGCGGTGGTCGCCGTTGCCGGCTGGAGGCGCATCCTGGACCGGCTGGAGCGGGGGGCCGCGTTCGCGCTGGTCGCCGCGGCCGCCCTCGGGCTGGCGGTGGCCGCGGCCTCAGGGGGGCCGCCCGGGCTGCGCGGGCTGGTCGGGCTGGTGGTCGAGCACGTCCCCGGCGGGGGCCTGGTCCGGGACGCCCAGAAGCTGGTCGCCCCGCTGGCGCTCGCGCTCGCTGTGGGCTTCGGGGTCGGGGTCGAGTGGCTGCTCGGGCTGCTCGCCTCTGCCCGGGCCCGTGGGGTGGCCGCCGTCCTGCTGGTGGCCGCCCCCGTGCTGGTCCTGCCCGCCCTCGCCTGGGGTGCCGGCGGCCGGCTGGGCACGGCCCGGTACCCGGCGTCCTGGGCCGAGGCGCGGGCGGCGATGGAGGCCGACCCGGTGCCCGGCGCGGTGCTGGTGCTGCCCTGGCACCTCTACGTGGCGTTCCCGTGGAACGGCGGGCGGGTGTCGCTGCAGCCGGCCCAGCGCTTCTTCACCCGCAGGGCGGTGACCAACGACGACCTCGAGCTGCGCGGCATGACCGTGCCGGGCGAGGACCCCTGGTCGGCCAGGCTCGCCCCGCTGGTGGCGGGCGCCGGGCCGATCACCCCGGGCCTGCCCGCGGCCGGGGTGCGCTGGGTGCTGGTCGAGAAGGTCGGGCGCTGGTCGGGGTACCCGCCCCGGCTGGCAGGCGCCGACCTCGTGCTCGACCGGGCCGACCTCGCCCTGTACCGGAGCCCGGCACGCCCGGCCGGGCCGCCGCGCGCCGTGGTGCCGGCATGGCCCGACGGGGCGCGCGCGGCCGTGCTCGGGGCCGACGCGGTCGCGCTGGGACTGGCCCTGTGGGCGATTGCCGGGACAGCCATGGCACGCGCACCGCGCAGGCTGATAGATTCCCGGCGTTCCCGAAGGAGGGAGTGACGATGGCTGGCATGCCGCTGCGCGTCTTCCTGGGCTTGGCCGTGCTGGCCCTGGTCCTCGCCTTCCTGGCCGCGGTCCTGCTCGTGACCAGCCAGGGCCCGAGCCCGGTCTCCCAGGACCTCATCGTCTACGGCCGCCGCTGACAGGTCGCGGCGGGCCGCCACCGGCGGCGGGCGGATGGGGACCTCAGGTCCCCACCTCCCCACCCCGCGGCTCCACCGGGGTGGCCGGTGGCGCCTGCACCCGGGCCGCCGCCACCCCGTCCAGGACGCCGGCGAAGGCGGCCGTGGCCTGCAGCCAGGTGAAGCCCGCGGCCCGCTCTCGCGCGGCGGCGCCCAGGCGCTCCCGCAGCGGCGGGTCGGACAGGAGCCGCTCGAGATGGCCGGTGAACTGGTCCAGGTCGTCGGCGAGCAGGCCGGTGCGCCCGTGCACCACCGACTCGGCCAGGCCGCCGGCCGAGCGGAACGCGACCGTGGGCGTGGCATGCCCGGCCGCCTCCATCGCGGCCTGCCCCCATCCCTCCTTCACCGAGGGCATGGCAAGGACCCATGACCGCGCGAGCAGCGCGTGCTTGGCCTCCTCGCCCACGAACCCGAGCAGCTCCACCGTGTCCTCGAGGCCCAGCCGGGCCGCCGCCGCCCGGATCCGCGGCTCCCACCAGCCCTGGCCCGCGACCGACACCTTGAGCCCGGGCATGCGGCCGCGGATCCGGGCGGCGGCCTCGAGCGCCAGCTCGACCCGCTTGTGGGGTACCAGCCGGCCGAGCACGCACACCGACGGGTAGGCCGTCCGGGGCGGCCCGGACACGGCCGGAGGGTCGGTGCCGTTGTGGACGATCGCGATCGCGCCCGGCTCCACGCCCAGCCCCACCAGCTCCCGGCGGGTCGACTCGGACACGGCCACGTAGCTGGCCCTCCGGTAGACGCGGGGGGCCAGGCGGGACTCGACCCACCAGCCGAACCGGGCCGGCAGCGCGGGCAGCACGACCCTCCACTGCTCCCGGTGCACGTGGTGGACGAGCACGACCACCGGCGACCGCGCGTAGAGGGCGGAGAAGAACGGCAGGCCGTTCTGGACGTCGACGACGGTGTCGTGGGGACCCACCCGGCCGGTCGCGTAGAGCAGGAAGGCGTGCAGGTACACCCCCAGGCGTCCTCCCCGGCGCAGGATGCGGACGCCGTCGACGTGCTCCTCGCTGGGCGCGCCCGGCCAGGCGGCGCAGACGATCGTCACCGGGCGGCCCTGGGCGGCCAGGCCGGCGGCCACCCGCTCGACGAACAGCTCCGAGCCGCCGCCCTCCGGGTTGCGCGTGTCGCGCCAGTTCAGGATGACCACTCCCTGGCGGCCCGGGCGCCTGCCGTCGATGGCGGCGCCGGGTGGCAGAGGCGGGAGGGGTGTCGCGGTCATCGGTGCCGCGAACCTATCCCACTCTGCCCCTACCCGTCTGCAAGCAGATGGTTCCGCCGGGTCAGGAGCTTTGGTCCGGTTCCGCCGGGAAGCCCGCGGACCTGGCCGGCGCGGGCCGGCGGTGGGGGCGTCCGCCAGGCCGTACATCGCCTGTCACGCGTCCCACCCAACCTGCATAGCCATTCCGGGCCGTTCTTGCGAGTGGTCCTTGCAAGCACGCTTGCAAAGACTATATAACCCCGTTCGCTACCGACCGGTTCCGGAGCAGGCCCTCGAGGGCCAAGGGGGGTCACGCGGGTCGCCGCACGCGTGTGCCCTCGGGGACCTGGACACCCGCACCGGGCCGTCCCGTCAGCGGGGCGCCGATGCCCGTCCCCGGAGCCGGTCGGGGTGTCCACCCGCCGGTTGACTCGGCGGCCGTGGTCCGCCAGCGTCGTGCCCACGGACACGCGGGCAGGGGGTGGGACGGCGGTGCTCTCCTTCGACGACGTCGAGGTCGTGCTCCTCGACCTGGACGGCACCGTGTACGAGGGCAGCCGGCCGGTCCAGGGGGCCGGCCAGGCGGTCGAGCGGCTCCGGCGCTCGGGGCTGACCGTCCGGTTCACCACCAACACCGACTCGACCTCGCCCGCCGCGCTGGTCGAGCGCCTGGCCGGCATGGGCGTCCCGGCCGAGCAGGACGACTTCCTGACCCCGGTGGTGCTGGCCCGCCGGCTGTTCGAGGGGCTCCCGGCGCCGCGGGTGCTGGCCATCGCCTCGCCGGCGGTCCGCGACCACCTCCCCGGGCTGCTGTGCGGGCCGGGCGACCGGCCCACCCACGTCCTGGTGTGCGACCCGAGCTACGGGGCCGCCTACGCCGACCTGGACGCCGCCTTCCGGGCCGTCCGGGACGGCGCCGAGCTGGTGGCGACCCAGCTCGGCCGCATCGCCCGCCGCGACGACGGCGAGCACCTGGACACCGGTGGGTGGGTGCGCCTGCTCGAGTACGCGACCGGCGTGGAGGCCAGGGTCCTCGGCAAGCCGTCGCCGGAGTTCTTCCGCCTCGCCCTGGAGACGGTCGGCGGCACGCCCGAGCGCGCCCTGGTGGTGGGCGACGACCTCGACGCCGACGTGGCCGGCGCCCATGCCGTCGGCGCCCGCTCGGTCCTGGTACGCACCGGCAAGGCCTCGCGCGCTTCGGGCAGCCCGGCCTCGCGCGCTTCGGGCGGTCGGGCCCCGGGCGCTTCGGGCGACTGGGCCTCGCGCGCTTCAGGCAGCCGGGTGGCGCGCGGGCCAGGCGGGCGAGACGGGGGTGGGGGAGGCGCGGAGCCCGACGCCGAGGTGGACGGCTTGGCCGACGTGCCCGACCTGTTGGCCCGGTCGGGGTAGGGTGGGGCGGTCAGCGACCCCTGGCGAGGGGTCCGGGGGCCCGAGCAGTCAGCGCGGCGCCCCCGCTTCGTACGAGGACGAGGAGCGAGCGCGATGGCCGCCACCCAGGCAACCCTGAAGACCTCCAAGGGCGACATCCGGGTCGCCCTGTTCCCCGACACCGCCCCCAAGACCGTCGAGAACTTCGTCGGGCTGGCCACCGGGACCAGGACCTGGCGGGACCCGCAGACCGGGGCCGAGCAGCAGCGGCCCCTCTACGACGGCACCATCTTCCACCGGGTCATCCCGCGGTTCATGGTGCAGGGCGGCGACCCGCTCGGGACCGGCAGGGGCGGGCCCGGCTACAGCTTCGAGGACGAGGTGGCCGGACCGCGCTCGTTCGACAAGCCCGGCTACCTGGCGATGGCCAACGCGGGGCCTGACACCAACGGCTCGCAGTTCTTCATCACCCAGGTGCCGACCCCCTGGCTGAACGGCAAGCACACCATCTTCGGCGAGGTCGTCGAGGGGATGGACGTGGTGGACGCCATCGCCGCCATCGACCGCGACGCCAGCGACCGGCCCAACGAGGAGATCCGCGTCGAGCGGATCGAGATCGAGCAGCCGGCCTGAGTGCTCGATCCGCCGCCGCGGCCCCGGCGCCGGACCGGATCATCCGCCGGCCGGGTCCCACCAACGGCAGCTCACCAATGCGGACCAGCTCGTTGGACCCCGACGAGGTTGATGCTGCCGGTGGAGCCGAAGTTCGGCTTGGCGACCAGGAGCATCAACCGCCGGCCGGATCCGCCAACGGTTGACGCGAACGGGCCGACAGTGCCACCTTCGCAGGAGGCCGCAAACGGGTCGTACGACGGCCCCGCAGCGGCGCGGCCCTGCTGCGCGGGGCCGACAAGGTGCGTGGCGCGAAAGGGGCTCCCATGCGTGAGGCCGTCATCGTCGAAGCGGTTCGGACGCCGGTCGGCCGGCGGGGAGGCGGCTACTCGGGGCTGCACGCCGTCGACCTGGGCGCCGCCCCGCTGCGGGCCCTGTTCGACCGGGCCGGGGTGGACCCGGCCCGGGTCGACGACGTGATCATGGGATGCGTCTCCCAGGTGGGCGAGCAGGCCGTCAACGTCGCCCGCTGGGCCTGGCTGGCCGCCGGCCTGCCCGAGGAGGTCCCGGCCACGACCGTCGACCGCCAGTGCGGCTCCTCCCAGCAGGCCGTCCACTTCGCCGCCCAGGGCGTCCTGGCCGGCGTGTACGACCTCGTGGTGGCCGGCGGGGTCGAGCACATGACCCGGGTGCCCATGGGCTCGACCATGGCCGGACCGGGCGTGCCGTTCGGCCCGGCGGTGAGCGACCGCTACGGTGGCCGCCTCGTGCCCCAGGGCATCTCGGCGGAGCTGATCAACGAGAAGTGGGGCCTGACCCGGGAGGAGCAGGACGCGTACGCGCTCCGCTCCCACCAGCGCGCCGCCGCCGCCCAGGACGCCGGCTTCTTCGACGCCCAGCTCGTCGCGGTCGAGGCACCCGCCCCGGACGGCGGCCGGACCTGGGTCCGGGCCGACGAGGGGGTGCGCCGCGACACCTCGCTCGAGAAGCTGGCCGGGCTGAAGCCCTCGTTCAAGCCCGACGGCATGGTCACTGCGGGCAACTCGAGCCAGATCTCGGACGGCGCCGCCGCCCTGCTGATCGCCGGGCGCGACACCGCGGAGTCCATGGGCCTGCGGCCCCGGGCCCGGTTCGTGAGCTTCGCCCTGGCCGGAGCCGACCCGGTCATGATGCTCACCGGCCCGATCCCCGCCACCGAGCGGGCCCTGGCCCGGGCCGGCCTCACCCTCGGCGACCTCGACGTGGTGGAGATCAACGAGGCGTTCGCCAGCGTGGTGCTCGCCTGGGGCCGGGAGGTGGACCCCGACTGGTCGAAGGTGAACCCGAACGGCGGTGCGATCGCCCTGGGCCACCCGCTCGGCGCCTCCGGGGCCCGCCTCATGACCGACCTCCTCGCCGAGCTGGAGCGGCGGGGCGGCCGCTACGGCCTCCAGGTGATGTGCGAGGGCGGCGGCACCGCCAACGGGACTGTCGTCGAGCGGCTGGGCTGAGGTCGCCGGCCGGGGAGGACAGCGCGGTAGCATGACCGCATGGCTCGCCTTCGGGGTCGGATGCTCTGGCTGGTCGTGCTGGTCGTGGCGGCCCTGCTCCTGCTCGCCCCGCGCAGCGACGTGATCGTCGCGGTCCTGCTCGGGGCCGGCGTGCTGGTGGGCGGCCACGTGCTCTTCCGGGGCCTGGCCGGCAACCGGGGCCCGGCCGGGCCCGGCCCGCCGACCGACGTCGTGGAGACCGGCACCCTGCTGGTGTTCGCCTGCGAGACCTGCGGCGAGCAGCTCGTCCTGCTCCGCAAGGGAACCGACGCCCCGCCTCGCCACTGCGCCGAGAAGATGGTGCTGCGCCGGGTCCCCACCCCCGACCGCCCGGCCCGTCCGGCGAACCTGCCGGACGGGATGAGCTGAGTTGCCGCCGCCAGGCGGCACCAAGCCGGTCCAGCGCCGGAGGCGCTACGTCAGCTTTGCAGCGCCGGAGGCGCTACGTCGGCCTTGCAGCGCCGGAGGCGCTACGCGGCACCAGGCCTGCTCGGCGCCGAAGGCGCTACGCGTCGTCGGCGATGCGCTCGGCGCGCTCGCGCAGCTCGCGGAAGTCCTTCTTGGGCCGGTCGCCGGGGACGAGCCCGTCGGTGCTCGTGAAGCCCCAGCCCTGGTACTTCACGGCTACCCGGGAGAAGCGCCTGCGCAGCTCGCCGCCGCACGCCTGGCAGGGCCCGGGGGCGTCGCTCCCCATGGGCTGCAGGTGCTCCTCGACCGCGCCGCAGGCGCGGCAGGCGTACTCGTACACGGGCATCGCGGCTGTCCACAACCTTTTCCCCAGCTGGGGATGAATCACAGGCGTGTAGTTCGGCAGGTCAGCGTGGTGGCGGGCTCAGGTCCAGCGAGTTGCCAACACCAGGCCGACGACGATGGGCGTGAACCCGATGGCGAGGTTGACGGCGTTCAGGTCGGCCACCGGGCCGGGCAGGGCGCCCATGTAGTACAACAGGATGTAGGTGAGGCCCAGGGCGAAGCAGATGACGATCGTCGGGCCCACCCAGGGGGCTGACGGCTTCGGCCTGGGACGCGGCGGTGGTTGGTACCGGCGCCGCTTGGAGCGTGACTTGGGCATCGCGGCAGGTCCTTTCGACAGGTGCGCCCGGCGGCGCGTGGGCGCCATGACCTCACGCGATCGTACCGTCTGGGCGCGGCGCCCGCCCAGGCCGCCTGGCGCCGGCCCGGAGAGGGCGCCCAGGCCGCCTGGCGCCGGCCTGGGCGCCGCCCTGCTCGCCCTCTGCGTGCTCGCGGCCGCCTGCACGGGCGGCTCGGAGTCGCCGCCTGGCTCGACCCGGCCGCCCGTGGCGCTCGGCTCCGGACAGCTCGTCGACCGCACGGCGGAGCAGTTCGTGAGCGACCTCGACCGGCTCAAGGGGCGGGTCGTGGTGATCAACTTCTGGGCCAGCTGGTGCGCGCCGTGCCGGGCCGAGATGCCGGACCTCGAGCGGGCGAGCCGGGAGCTGGCCGGCGAGCCGGTGACCTTCATCGGCGTCAACGCGTCGGACGAGCGATCCAAGGCGGTCGAGGCGCTCGCCCAGGCCAGGGTTACCTACCCCACGGTCTACGACCGTGAGGGCATCTACGGCGGGCTGGCCTCGCGCTGGTCGGTGACCTCCCTGCCGCAGACCTGGTTCGTCGACCGGGAGGGCAGGCGCGCGGTCAGGATCGCCAGGCAGGTCCGGCCCGGCGAGGTGCCCGCCACGGTGGACCGGCTGCTCAGCACCCCGTAGGGGCTCTTCCCGGTCACGAGCGGGTTAGGATGGCATGGCCTCGCTCGCTTCGGCGGGCACGAGCCTCGGGCGCTTCAGGTGAGCGAGCCCCCGCGGCGGCGAGGGCACGGAGGTGCTGATGCGGAGGTTCCTGCGCGGGGCGGGCTGGACGTTCATCGGGATGGGATGCTTCGTCCTCTACTTCCTGGTGTACCAGCTCGTAGGCACCAACGCGACCGCCAGCCAGGAGCAGAGCAGCCTCCGCAAGGAGCTGGAGTCGACCTGGACCGCGCGCGCCGGCATCCCGGCCGGCCGGTCGGACGCCACCAAGCCCAGGACCATCCCGGTCGGCAAGGGGATCGCGCTCCTCCAGATCCCCAGGATCAAGGTCGAGCAGGTCGTCGTGCAGGGCGTCGAAAAGGCCGACCTGCGCAAGGGCCCGGGGCACGTGCCGAGCACCGTGATGCCCGGGCAGCCCGGCACGTTCGGGGTGTCGGGCCACCGGACCACCTACGGGGCACCCTTCTTCCGGCTCAACGAGCTGGCCAAGGGCGACATCATGACGGTGGTGACCAGGGAGAGCGTGTTCACCTACCAGGTGACCACCAAGAAGCTGGTCCTGCCCGACGACGTCTCGGTCCTGGACAACGTGCGCGGGCGTGACGGCAGGATCAAGCCGACGGTCACGCTGACCACGTGCCATCCGCGCTTCTCGGCCAAGCAGCGCCTGATCGTCTTCGGGGACCTCGTGGCCACCATGCCGAACAACGGTACAGTAGCCGCATGAGCCGGTGGCCCGAGGATCAGGGGGGGCGCCAGCCCGAAGGCAGGCGCGCCCGCCACCCGGAGGGCCGCCGCGCCCGCCACAACGAGGGCCGCCGCGGCCGCCAGACCCAGGGCGGGCACGACCCGGATGACACGCTCCCCTGGCTGGCCGGCCTCGAGGAGGCGTCCAGCCCCGAGGAGGACGCCGAGTGGGCGCAGAAGCTGCGGCCCAGGCAGGCGCGTAGGGTCGACATGACGAGCTCGGACGAGCCGGACGCGCCATCCGGCGCGCGCCAGCCGGGGTCGCCCGGGATGCCCGAGGCCCAGCCGCCCGCGACGCCCGGGACCGGGGTGCCGGGGGCCCAGCCGCCCGGGGTGCCCGAGATGGACTGGCGCGCCGCGGAGCCGGCCCTTGGCGCGCCCCTCCCCGAGCCAGGCGAGCAGATGCCCGACTGGAACTTCGACGACGAGCCGGCCCCGGCCGAGCCCGGCAGCCCGCCGCGCCGCGACGCCGGCTACGCGAGCTGGGCCCACGACCTGGACGCGACCGCCATCTGGGAGCCCGAGCCTCAGGACTGGACCGACCCGTCGAGGGCCAGGCCGTCCTGGGAGCCCACCGACGAGCCCGCGGAGCGGGCCTGGGAGCCGGAGGAGTCCTGGGACGAGCTGCCCGCCCTGACCTGGGAGCCGGAGCCGCGCCCGGCCGACGACTCGGCGGCCACCCGGGCGGCGCCCTGGGAGGCCGGTGCGGCGCCTTCCGACACCGGGTTCGGCTCGCTGTTCGCCGACCCGGGCGCCGACCGGCCGGGGACCGGGGACGCGGCCTTCACGGCCGCCCAGGCCGAGGCCAGGCGGCTCGTGGAGCAGGCCACGACCCAGAGCTGGAACCTCGAGCCGTCGTGGTCGGAGGAGGACGACCGCACCGGGATCGACCCGCTCACCGACGAGCCGGTGGTCTCGTTCGGGACCGCTCCGGGCCGCGCGCTCGAGCCGGCGGAGTCGAGCTGGGACCGCCCCGGTCCCGGACCAGCCGCTGCCGACCCGGGCACGCGGGCCTGGGAGTCCGGCGAGCAGGCCGGCCCGGCCGGGGACGAGGACTGGCTCTGGCCGGTCGATCAGGAGAACGAGGCGCACACGTCAGGGGGGCGGCGCATACGTCAACCGGATGGCGACAGGGTGCAGACGTCCCGGCCGGAGGCGGGCACGACCATCGAGGGGCGGCGCGTGCGCCAGCTCGAGGGCCGGTCCCGCGCTTCGCCGGCGAGCAGGTCCGACGGGCGGCGGGCGCGCCAGCGCGACTCGCGGGTACGGCGGCGGTGGCCGCTGCGCGTGGCCGTCCTGGCCTGGATCGTGCTGTTCGCGATCGTCTGCTGGCTGTACATCTTCCCCTGGCTCGAGGGAGTGCTGCCAGAGAACTTCTGATCGCGGCAGCGGTACAGAGATTGTTGCGAGGGCAAGGGAGAACGGATACTGCCGGGTGGGGAAGGATCCGCCCCCCGCTCGGTTCGGCGCATGGCGACAGTCCCTGGGCGGATCTGGAGGGAATCGACGATGGCCGACGTCACGACACCCTGGCTCGACAGCTATCCTCCCGGCGTGCCCGACCACGTCGAGGTGCCGTCGACCAACCTTGCACGCCTGCTCGCCGACGCCGCCCGCGACTTCCCGAACGCGCCGGCCGTCCACTTCGAGGGCCGGACCGTCTCCTACGCCCAGCTGGCCGACCAGGCGTGGCGGTTTGCGGGGGCGCTGGCCGGCCTCGGGGTGGCCAAGGGCACCAGGGTCGGCCTCGTCCTGCCCAACTGCCCCCAGGCCGTGATCGCGTTCTTCGGCGCACTGCGGCTGGGCGCGGTGGTCGTGCAGAACAACCCCCTGTACACCGAGCGCGAGCTCGGCCACCAGCTCAACGACGCCGGGGTCGAGGTGGTGGTCTGCCTCGACCTGGTGTACGAGCGGGTCAAATCGCTGCGGGCGCAGGCCACCTCGATCCGCGAGGTGGTCGTCACCTCCGTGCTCGACGAGCTGCCAGCGGTCAAGCGCGTGCTCGCGCCCTACACCAAGAAGGGCAAGGCGGCGAGCGCGGCGGTCGGCCGGGACGAGCCGGTGCGGCGCTGGCGCGACCTGCTCTCGGGGTCGCAGACCCAGCCGCCCGAGGTCGAGGTCGACCCGGCCACCGACATCGCGCTCCTGCAGTACACCGGCGGCACGACCGGCCTGTCCAAGGGGGTGATGCTCACCCACGGCAACCTGCGCGCCAACGTCGAGCAGGTGCGGGCCTGGTTCCCCGACGCGGACCCGGGCCGCGAGGTGATGATGGCCGTGCTGCCCTTCTTCCACGTCTACGGGCTCACGGTCGGGCTGCTCCTGGCCGTGCGGATCGGCGCCGCCCTGGTGGTCCTGCCCAGGTTCGACCTCGACCAGGTGCTCGCGGCGGTCGACAAGTACCGACCCACCCTGTTCCCTGGCGTGCCCACCATGTACGTGGCGATCAACAACGCCGTGGCCAAGGGCGGCCACGACCTGTCGAGCATCAAGGCGTGCCTGTCGGGCGCGGCCCCGCTGCCGCTGGAGGTGGCCGAACGCTTCGAGCGCTACTCGGGCGGCCGGCTCGTCGAGGGGTACGGCCTGTCCGAGAGCTCCCCGGTGGCGCTGGCCAACCCGGTCTACGGCAAGCGCAAGGCGGGCACGATCGGCATGCCCCTGCCCGACACCGTTGCCCGGGTCGTCGACCCGTCCGACCCGAGCCGCGCCCTGCCCACCGGCGAGCCCGGCGAGCTGGCCATCCGCGGCCCCCAGGTGATGCGCGGCTACTGGAACCGGCCGGACGACTCCGCCCAGGTGCTCCAGGGCGGCTGGCTGCTCACCGGCGACATGGCGGTGATGGACGACGAGGGCTACTTCTCCATCGTCGACCGCAAGAAGGACCTCATCATCGCGGGGGGCTACAACGTCTACCCGCGGGAGGTCGAGGAGGTGCTCTACGAGCACCCCAAGATCCTCGAGGCCTGCGTGGCCGGGGTGCCCGACACCTACCGCGGCGAGACGATCAAGGCGTGGGTCGTCCTGCGCGAGGGCGAGCAGGCCACCCCGGACGAGATCCGGGCGTTCGCCAAGGACCGGCTGGCCGCGTACAAGGTGCCCCGCGCGGTCGAGTTCCGCGACGAGCTGCCCAAGACGCTGATCGGCAAGGTGCTCCGCCGCGCCCTGGTCGAGGAGGATCGGGCCCGGGTGGCGGCCCAGGAGGAGGGCCAGCCTGGCCGCGCCGCGCCCGGGGCGGAGGAGGCCCAGGAGGAGGGCCAGCCTGGCCGCGCCGCGCCCGGGGCGGAGGTCGGCAAGGCGGGCGGCCAGTGACGCCGGCGCCCACGCCGGCCGGGTTCGAGGGGGTGGGGCAGGGGCTCACCGTCCTCGTCATCGACAACTACGACTCGTTCGTCTACAACCTCGTCCAGTACCTGGGCGAGCTGGGCGCGGACACGGTCGTGTGGCGCAACGACGCGGGCACCCCGGCCGGCGTGCGCGCCCTCGGCGCCGACGGGGTGCTGATCTCCCCCGGCCCCGGCCACCCGCGCGACGCCCGGCTGTCACTGGACGTGGTGCGCGAGCTCGGGCCGAGCCTGCCGGTCCTCGGGGTCTGCCTGGGGCTGCAGGTGATCGGGCACGCCTACGGCGGTCGGGTGGTGCGCGCCCCCGAGCTGGTCCACGGCAAGACTTCGCAGCTGCTCCACGACGGCGCCGGGGTGCTGGCCGGGCTTCCCCGCCCGTTCGCGGCCACCCGGTACCACTCGCTGGTGGTGGAGCGCGACGGCATGCCCGCCGACCTGGAGGTCACCGCCGAGACCGGCGCGGGGCTGGTGATGGGGCTGCGCCACCGGCGACACCCGGTCGAGGGGGTGCAGTTCCACCCCGAGTCGGTGCTGACCGAGCACGGCCACCACCTGCTCGCCAACTGGCTCGGTACCCTGCGCGCGGCCGGCGCGGCCGCCTGACCGGCCCTTCCGGGCCGGGGCCGCCCCGCGAGACCCGGCCGCCCGCGAGACCCGGCCGCCCGCGAGACCCGGCCGCCCGCGAGACCCGGCCGCCCGCGAGACCCGGCCGCCCGCGAGACCCGGCCGCCCGCGAGACCCGGGCCGGCCGGACCCTCCTACCCGCCCCCGGCGGTGGTGCCGGCCCCGCCGGTCCCGCCGGTCGCGGTCGTCGTCCCTGTGGTGGTCGGCGGGGCGGTCGTGGTCGGGGGGGCGGTCGTGGTCGGCGGCCGGGTGGTCGTGGTCGGGGGGGCGGTCGTGGTCGGCGGCTGGGTGGTCGTGGTCGGCTGGGCCGTCGTGGGCGGAGAGGTCTGCGTGGTGGGCGCGGCCGTGGTCGCCGTTGCCGCGGTCGTGGCGGGGGGGGCGCCGGTGTCGGACAGCCTGCTCATCACCAGGTAGCCGACGAGAGCGGCGAGCGCGATGGCGAGCGCGACGAGCACCAGCCAGCCGAACGACGACCTCGGGCGCTCCCCCAGGTCGTCGTAGGCGTCGGCGTGGCGCTCGACCTGGCTGGACACGGGGTCGCCGAGCATCGCGGTCTGGGCCGCGCCGGTGCCCGCCGTGCGGCTGATCGCCTCGGTGGGCTGCTCGTCGAGGAGGGGGGTGGCCAGGACACCGCGGCCGGCCAGGAACCGCTCCAGATCCTGCCGCAACTCCACCGCGGTCTGATACCGGTTGCCAGGATGCTTGGCCATC
>Ga0210378_10000031_pt1 | contig 67045 bp, 53 predicted proteins | sample PLM1_60_b1redo_FD_155465 | JGI IMG/M metagenome (GOLD analysis project Ga0210378, IMG submission 155465) | Groundwater sediment microbial communities from an aquifer in East River, Colorado, USA - PLM1_60_b1 redo | ecosystem: Environmental > Terrestrial > Soil > Riparian zone | place: USA: East... | reverse complement strand
AGCAGACCGCGGTCCCCTTCGACTGGCGCTACACCCGCGCTGACCTCGACCGGCTCCTCCAGCGACTGGACGAGCACCTTGGAACCGCGGCATGACCACCACGCACGAACTTCCATACGGCAGTACTTAGCCACGAGGGTCGGTCACGACAGCTCGCAGTGAGGGTTCGATTCCCTTCGCCCGCTCCACCCCACCGTAGCTCCCTTGTGCGCGGGTCGGCCCGGAGCCATACTGACCCGTCGCGGCGCAGGAGGAGTTGTCATGGCCGAGGACCTGCCCGGCCCACCAGGGAGCGGCAGTCGAGACGACCGGCCCGGCGGACCGCCCACGGACCGGCCGGATGACTCCACCCGTCCGATCGAGCCCGGGCCCGCCTACGGCCCGCCGGACGCCTCCCAGCAACCCCGGGGGTACGGGCCGCCGACGGCGGACCCGCGCTACGCCCAGCAGTACGGGTACGGGCAGCCGGGCTACGGCTACCCGCCCGCCCCGCAGACCGAAGCAATGGCCACCGCGGCGCTCGTGGTCGCCATCGTGGGGTTCTTCGTCTGCTTCCCGGTCGGCGGGATCGTGGCCCTGATCCTGGCCGACAACGCCATCAGGAACATCGAAGCCTCCGGTGGGCGCCTGACCGGTCTCGAGCAGGCCCAGGCGGCCCGCATCATCGCCATCGTCGAGCTCGTCCTGGCCGCCATCATCGTGCTGCTCATCGTGATCGCCGGGGCGATCGCGGTCAGCGTCTCCGGCGGCACCGACGAGCCCGTGCAGCCGGTGCCCACCGTGCCGGGGATCGTCGGTGCCGCCCGTCTCCGATGACGGGAGGGCTGGAGAGCGGTGCCACCGGCCCAGCTCGGACTGGCTCGGCCCGGACTGGCTCGGCCCGGACTGGCTCGGCCCGGACTGGCTCGGCCCGCGCGCTGGTGCCGTGCAACGGCCCTCCTGGGCAAGCGGTTCCTGGCCACGCTCATCATCGGGGTGGCCACCCTGGGGGCCGCCACCCTGTTCGTGATGAACACCGAACCCGACCAGCACCGGTCGGACCCACCGGTCGTCCCGATGATCGCCACCTACGATCAAGCCAGGCACCCCGGCGGGCCACTGAGCCGCGACGAGCCGTCGTTCCGGCGGCCGGGCGGCTGACCATCCGCTTGCGGCGCACGGCGCGGGCGGGCGCTTCGCGCGCTGACCGGCTGGCGCTGGGCGGGACCGGCCGCCGCGCCCTGGACCACGACGCAGGCACCGCGAGCAGCGCGGCAGCCGGCGGGCGCGGCGCGCTCGACACCCGGGGCGGGCCGACCGCACGAGGCGGGGTGGTGGTCCCGGGAAGGTGCCGACCCGGCGGGCTCTCGGCTCGCGACGGCCCGTCCTCCGGGTCGGGTGCGGGGATCCCCGGCCGCCCGGGCGGTGGCGACCCGGGGTCCGGCTCCCGCTCGGGCGGTGGCGACCCGGGGTCCGGCTCCCGCTCGGGCGGTGGCGATCCGGGGTCCGGCTCCCGCTCGGGCGGTGGCGACGCGGGGCCCGGCTCGCGCTCAGGCTCAGGCGGGTCGTCCCCGGACGGGCGGCACGAGCCGGGCGACCGTCCCTGGAGCCGGCCGAACCGGAGGCGGGCCCGCTCGGCGCAGGGCAGCCCCCGGTGCCCGATCAGGGTGCGCAGAGCCTCCTCCGAAGCCTCGGCAGCGCCTTTGGACGCGCCGCCCGGGTCAGCGGGACGGTCGGCCGCGGCCTTCACGTCACCCGGGGCCTCTGGGCCGCCAGCTGGTCGCGGGATGCGCGCGGCGGTCCCCTCTGGCGCGGGCGACGGGCCCGTGTCACCCCCAGGAGGCGGCGGGCTGGCCTCCGGCGTTCCGGCCTCCGTGGAGCGCACCGGCTCGCCAGGGTCCGGGCCGGACGGGACCTCCGGCACGGGAGGCTCGGCCCGGACCGGGCCGAGCGACCCGAGGGCCAGCTCGACCGGGCGGGTCCGCTGGAACGAGGGGCGCGTCGCCTCGGTGACCAGCTGGGTGCCGGTCAGCATCGTCACCAGCGAGGTGGCGACCAGCCCGAGCACGACCGGTGCGCTGCGGCGTGGGAGCACGACGGGATCCCCTACGGCGGTAGGTTCTCAGGGGAAGGTGAGGCCCGGAGCGGCTTGTGCGTACAGGGTGATCTTCGGCAGGTCGGTCCGCCGCCTTGAGCACCGGATGCCAGCCGCCGCGGGGACCCGGGCGAGCGCTCCCGGCCGGGGCAGGGCCGGCGGAGGCGGAAGCGGGGTCAGCGCCTGCGCGGCCCCGTACCCCGGCGGACCGCCGGCCGGTAGGCTGCGGTCGTGCGACTCGCCTCCTGGAACGTCAACTCGCTGAAGGCCCGGCTGCCCCGGGTCGAGCAGCTCCTCGCCGAGCATCGGCCCGACGTCCTCTGCCTGCAGGAGACGAAGGCGGCACCCGAGGCGTTCCCCCACCGCGACCTGGAGGCCATGGGCTACCACGCGGTCGACCACAGCGCGGGGCGCTGGGGCGGGGTCGCGATCGTCGCGCGGGCCGGGCTGCCGGTGACCGGCGCGGTCCGGGGCCTGCCCGGCGAGCCCTGGTCGGAGGAGGCCCGCTGGGTGGAGGCGGAGGTGGGGGGTGTCCGGGTCGCGAGCGTGTACGTGCCGAACGGCCGTGCCGTCGGCAGCGAGCAGTTCGCCGGCAAGCTCGCGTTCCTCGACGCCATGCTGGCCCGGGTCGCCGGCCTGGCCGCCGGACCGCTGATCGTCGCCGGCGACTTCAACGTCGCCCGCACCGACCTGGACGTGTACGACCCGGCCGCGTTCGCCGGCAGCACCCACGTCACGCCCGCGGAGCGGGCGCGGCTCGAGGCGGTGCTCGACCTCGGGCTGGTCGACGCCTACCGGCGCGTCGAGCCCGAGGAGCCCGGCTTCACCTGGTGGGACTATCGCGTCGGCGCCTTCCACCGCAACCTCGGGCTGCGCATCGACCTGGTGCTGCTCAGTGCCGAGCCGGCGTCGAGGCTCGCCCGCTGCGGCATCGACCGCGCCTACCGGAAGGGCCCGAAGCCGTCCGACCACGCCCCCCTGCTCGTCGACCTGACCGGCTGAGGACCAGTGCCGGCCGGGTCGTCCGCTGGCGGCGCGCGCCCGGGCGTGAAAGGCTTGCGTCCTTCCCCCGCGCCGCGCCGCCCACCCTGGAGCTCCGCCGTGTCAGGTCCGCAGCCCGCCGCGCACCAGCGCCCGGGCCCGGGCCAGGAGCCCGGCTCGGGCCTGCCCCGAGCACGCAGGCGCGCCCTCGCCCTCGGCGCCGTGCTCCTGCTCGCGGCGGTCGCGGGCTGCTCGCCGGAGCCCTCGCCGGGCGGGGCGACCGCGGCCACCGGGGCCCCGGCGCCCGCGCCGGCGACCACGGCGCCCGGTACCCCCGGCACCTCCTCGAGCTCCACCCGGCCGCCAGCCGCCGGCGGGGGACCGCGCCAGCCGACCGGCGTCCCGGTCACGCTCGCCTTCGGCGGTGACGTGCATTTCGAGGGCGTGCTCGCCACCCGGCTGGCCCGCGACCCGGCAACCGCGATGGGCCCGATCGCCTCCGTGCTCCGCCAGGCCGACCTCGCCATGGTCAACCTGGAGACCGCGGTGACGACCCGGGGCACGCCGGCCGGCAAGGAGTTCAACTTCCGGGCGCCGCCGTCGGCGTTCACCGCCCTGAAGGCGGCCGGCGTCGACCTGGCGACCATGGCCAACAACCACGGCGAGGACTTCGGGCCGGTCGGGCTGCAGGACTCCCTGGCCGCCGCCGCGGCCGTCCGCTTCCCGGTCGTGGGCATCGGCCGGGACGCCGCCCAGGCGTTCCGGGCCCACGTGTTCACCGTCCGGGGCCAGCGGATCGCCGTGATCGGCGCCACCCAGGTCCTGGACGGGAGCCTGGCCGCCGACTGGAGCGCGGGCGACGGCAAGCCCGGGCTCGCCTCGGCCTACCAGGTCAACCGGCTGCTCGCCGCGGTGGGGGCGGCCAGGCAGGCCGCGGACACCGTGGTCGTGCTCGTCCACTGGGGCCGGGAGCTGTCCAGCTGCCCGATCGCCAGGCAGCGGACCCTCGCCCCCCGCCTGGTGGCGGCCGGTGCCGACGTCGTCGTCGGCTCCCACGCCCACGTCCTGGTCGGGGGCGGCTTCCTCGACGGCGCCTACGTGCACTACGGGCTCGGGAACTTCGTCTTCTACTCCCGGGGCGGGGTGACGGCACGCAGCGGCGTGCTCACCCTCATCGTCCGCGGGCGGGCCGTGACCGGCGCCCGCTGGACCCCGGCGGTCATCTCCGGCGGCGTCCCCGTCCCCCTGACCGGCGCGGCCGCCCGGCAGGCGCTGGCCTCCTGGCAGGCCCTGCGGGGCTGCACCGGCCTGTCGGCCCGGCCCGCCAGCACCGGCTGACCCGCCCCAGGGGGGCCTTGACGGCGCCCTGGGGATGGGAGACGCTGCCCCAGGCGGCGGTCCAGCGCCCAACCTCTTCCGGCCCACCCCAGCGGGGCCCTCGGGAGGCAAAGGGGGGAGCACTCCCGGACCGGTGTCGTCGAGGCCTTCGCGGTCGCGCGGTCCGCTGCTGGGGAGCGCTTCCGGCGCGGCCCCACGGAGGACTCCGATGCCGAAGGACAAGGACTTCAAGCGGCTCGTCCGCGCCCGCATGGACAAGACCGGCGAGTCGTACACGGCTGCCCGGGCCCGGCTCCGCCCCGGCCCGGGGCAGGACCCGGGCGGGGCCGGGGCAGCACACCGAGACCGCCCCGGGGGAGCGGCCACCCGCACCGGGCAGTCGACCAGCGCGACAGGAAGGGCTGGCCCACCGTGTTCCCGCCCGGGCCGCGCCTGTACGCCGCCCTGACCTGGGTCGTGTACTGGATCGAGGCGTCGGGCACGGGGGGCGGCGCGTTCCGCCGCATGTACGCCGGGTTCCTCGACGAGGCCGCCGGCGCGCTCGGCCGGCCGGAGCTCCACGAGCTGGCCTCCGGGTACCGCGAGCTGGCCGCCGGCTGGACCGCGCTGGCCGAGGCGGCCCTCCCCGACCGGGTCCCGGGCCTCGGGCGGGCGCGGGACCTGCTGGTCCGCAAGCACCGGCTCGTGCAGGAGCGGGGTGCCGAGGCGGCCACCGAGGTCGTCGCGGTGGTCCGCGAGCTCGACGCGCTCGGCGAGGAGCTACGCCGGGACTTCCCGCTCGACGCCGGAGCGGCCCGGGTCCTGCTCGAGGAGCTGGCCGAGCGCGTGACCGGCCTGCGGGCTGGAGAGGAGCAAGCAGCCACGGCCCTGCGGGCAGCCGTGCCCGGGTAGCGGCAGCGGCCCCGCGGCGCCCGCCCTCGCGGAGGCCCCGCCGGCGGGCGTTCGAGCGGGAACGGCTAGACTGCGGGGATGACGGCCGAGCGGTTCGACCTCGTCGTGGTCGGGGCCGGGCCGGCCGGCGTGGCGGCCGCCCTGCACTTCAAGCGGCGGCGGCCGGACGCGCGCGTGCTCCTGCTCGACAAGGCGGCGTTCCCCCGCGCCAAGGTGTGCGGGGACGCGGTGAGCGCCGAGGGCGTGGACGAGCTCACGCTGCTCGGCGCGCGCGACGCCGTCCAGGGCTACGCACCGGTCACCGCGATGCGGGTGCGGTCGGCGAGCGGGCGCGAGGTGGCCGGGGCGCCGCCCGGGGCCGCCTTCGTCGTGCCCAGGGAGGTGCTCGACGCCCGGCTGGTGGCGCACGCCGTCGCCGCCGGGGTCGAACTGCGCCGCCGGCGCGTGCGCGAGTTGGCCCCGACCGGCACCGGGGCGCTGGTCGACGGCTGCCTGGAGGCGGCCGTCGTGGTCGGGGCCGACGGGGCCAACTCGGCGACCCGCCGGCTCGCCGGCGTGGCGGCCGCCCCGGCCGCGCACACCGCGATCGCGCTGCGCGGCTACGCGGCCGCGGCGCACCGGACCGGCGAGCTGTACCTGGCATGGACCGCGGGCGGCCTCACCTACGCCTGGTCGTTCCCGGCCGGCGGCGACCGCGTGAACGCCGGGTTCATCCTGCCGCTGGCCCGCCTGCACGGCGGCAAGGCGGCGCTCCAGGCCGAGCTGCGCCGCCACCTGCCCGACGTCGACTGCGACCCGGCCACGCTCAAGGCGCACCACCTGCCCCTGTCGTCGGCCCGCCCAGTGCCCTACCAGGGACGGGTCCTGCTCGCGGGCGACGCCGCCTCGCTGGTCAACCCGCTCACCGGAGAGGGCATCTACTACGGCCTGGCGTCGGGCCGGCTCGCCGCCGAGGCGGCCCTCACGGCCCCGGACCGGCCCGGACCCCGCTACGCCCAGCTGCTCCGGGCCGAGCTGGGCCGCCACTTCCGGCACACCGCGCTGCTCGGCCGCCTGGCCGCCTGGCCCCGCTCGACCGACCTGCTGGTCGCCGCGGCCAGCGACCCGGCCGTGCTCCACGACGCCGGCGCCATCGCCTTCGGCAAGGGCGTGGTCACCCCCGGCCTCGCCACCCGCGTCGCCGTCGGCTGGCTCCGCCAGCGCCGCCGCCGTCCCTGACCATGGAGCAGCGGGCCAACTTCGCCACCGGTACCTGACACTGCTGCCGGATGCCGTGCGCACCCGTCGGCGGCCCCCGTGCCCGGCCCGCCACCCAGCCGGGAAGCGATCGGCCAGCGCGGTGTGCCGGAAGTGGCGGCCCAGCTCGGCCCGGAGCAGCTGGGCGTAGCAACAGAGGAGACACGGCAACAGAAGGGACGGCCATGCCAACGCCACCGTCGTCGCAGGCCGCGACCGCGCGAGGGGGGAGCGGGCCGGGTGACGTGCTCGGTGCGCGCGCGCTCAACCGCGCCACACTGGAGCGGCAGCTCCTGCTGCGCCGCTGGAAGCTGTCCGCCGCCGACGCGATCGAGCACCTGGTCGGCATGCAGGGTCAGGCACCCAACGCACCCTACGTCGGCCTGTGGACGCGGCTGGACGGGTTCCGCCCCGAGGAGCTGGCCCGGTCGATCACCGAGCGGCGTGCGGTGCGCACCCCGCTGATGCGCGCGACCATCCACCTGGTCACCGCCCGCGACTGCCTGGCACTCCGCCCCGTGCTGCAGCCCGTCCTGGTCCGTAGCTTCTCCGGCAGTCCCTTCAGCCGGAACCTCGCGGGCGTGGACACCGAGGCGCTCATGGCGGCCGGCAGCGCACTGCTGGAGGAACGGCCGCGCGCCCGCGCTGAGCTCGGCCCGCTGCTGGGTGAAGGGTGGCCCGACCGTGACGCCACGTCCCTCGCCTACGCCATCACCTACCTGGTGCCGCTCGTCCAGGTGCCACCCCGCGGCATCTGGGGCGCCAGCGGGCAGGCCACCTGGACCACGACCGGGGCCTGGCTCGGACGTGGACTCGAGCCCGGCTCCGCACCGGACGAGCTGGTCCTGCGCTACCTGGCCGCGTTCGGCCCGGCCACGGTCAAGGACGTGCAGGTCTGGTCAGGCCTGACCCGGCTGCGCGAGGTGACCGAGCGGCTCCGGCCACGCCTGCGCGCCTTCCGCGACGAGCATGGCAACGAGCTGCTCGACCTCCCCGACGCGCCGCGGCCCGACCCCGACACGCCGGTCCCGCCCCGCTTCCTGCCCGAGTACGACAACGTGCTGCTGTCCTACGCCGACCGCACCAGGATCATCACCGACGACCGTCGCCCGCCGCTCTTCGCCGGCGACGGCGGCGTCCTCGGCACCGTGCTCGTCGACGGCCTCCTCCGCGGAACCTGGAAGATCACCCGGCAGCGCGACACCGCCACCCTGGCCATCGAACCGTTCGCACCACTACCCACGAACGATCGCACCGCCCTGGCCGAGGAGGGCGCCCGGCTGCTCACCTTCGCCGCCCCCGAGGCCGGCACCCACGACATCCAGTTCGTCTCGCCCGGGTGAACCAGCCAGCGCATCGAGCATCGCGTGCCCGGGCGCGACCTCGAGCGCCTCCACGCCGACCCACAGGCGAAACCGGCCGCCGCTGCCCGGTCCTGCCTTCTGAGGTGACGCACCGCCACATACGTGCACTCGCCGCGATGTCTCGACTCGTGACAGTCGACAGGCGCGGCCGGTACGGTTGGGACCGTGACCAAGAACCGGCTGGAGGCCTTCAGCGACGGCGTGCTCGCCATCGCGATCACCCTGCTGGTCATCGAGATCCGCCCACCCGAGGTCCACGAAGGCGAGCGGCTCGCGCACGCCCTGTGGGCGCAGTGGCCCAGCTACGCGGCCTACCTGGTGAGCTTTCTGACCATCGGGGTGATCTGGCTCAACCACCATCGAGTCTTCGAGCAGGTCGTGCGGGTCGACGGGCCGCTGCTGCTGCTCAACCTCAACCTGCTGCTGTGGACGGCGCTCATCCCGTTCCCCACGGCGGTTGTCGCCGAGAACCTCTCGGGCGGGGGTGAGGCGGCGCGGACGGCATCGGCCCTCTACAGCGGGGTGCTGCTGGTGATGGGCCTGGCGTTTGGTGCCCTGTTCGCCTGGGTCACCCGCGATGACCGCCTGCTGCACCGTCTGCCACCACCCGGGGTTGTGCGAGCGGCCCGCCTGCGCTTCATGTTCGGTCAGGCCGTCTACGGCGGCGCCCTCGCCCTGTCATGGTTGTCGCCGCCGCTTGCTCTGGCCTTGTGTGGGCTCATGGCGCTGTACTACGCCTTCGACCAGGCGTCGGTGCCCGCTGAACGGGAGCCGGACGGCCAGCGGTCCACCGGGCCGGCAGCCTGACGGCACACGAGCCGACCAGCAGCCGCCCCTGGTCGCATGCGCGGCGGTTGGCGCATCGGGATCTCCTACCAGACGCGTCACCCGAGAACGCAGGACTGGTTCAGGGCTCCGGCGTTGTGTCGTGACGTCCGATTCATGCGCATGTGATGCCGAGGATGGTCAGGGGCTGGGTCGGGCCCAGGCGGGCATGGACGCCGGCCTGTCGGTCAGCCGGGTCGGCGTGCTCGCCGCGCTGTACCCGGCCGTCTGGGGCCTCGGCCAGCTGATCACCGGACCCCTGTCGGACCGGCTCGGCCGCAAACCGCTCATCACCGCCGGGATGCTGCTGCAGGCCGTCGCGCTGGCCGGTACCGCGGTGGCCGGCAGCTTCCTTCCATGGGCGGCCAGCGCCGTCCTGCTCGGGATCGGGACGGCCATGGTCTACCCGACGCTGCTGGCCGCCATCAGCGACGTGGCCCAACCCAGCTGGCGGGCGTCCGCGGTCGGCGTCTACCGACTGTGGCGTGACGCCGGCTTCGCGGTCGGCGCCCTGCTCGCCGGTGTGGTCGCCGACCTGGCCGGCCTGGAGGCCGCAGTCTGGGTGGTCGCCGCCCTCACCGCCGGCTCAGGGTTGGTCGTTGCCGTTCGCATGTACGAGACCCACCGGCCAGCCGGACAGCCATGACGATCGGCCATGGCGGCGCGCCGCTGCGGTTGGCCACCTTCCTGGCCCCCAACATGCCGCCCGCGGTGGCTGTCGCCCGGCTGCCAGACGGTCGTGTCCGGCTGGTCGCGCAGCTCGACGGTTGGGCCCGGAGCTCCGGCGAGCTCGGCTCCTACGGCCAGCCGACGCCCGGTGCGGGTGCCGCAACGGTGAGCACCTGGCCCGTTCGTGGCACCTCGCCCGCCATGCTGGCCGCACCTGCGTACTCGGCCGCCATCAGGAACAGCGTTGTGTTGTCCACGCCCCCGAGCGTGCACGCGAAGCAGCCGCGGTCAAGGTCGATCGTGGCCAGCACCTCCCCGCCTTCGCGGACGCGCACGCACCGCTTGTTGGGGACGTCCCCATACCAGACGGCGTCTTCGGCGTCGAGACAGATGCCGTCGGGCACACCGCCGCCCAGGTCGGCCCACACCCGCCGGTTCGACAGGCCGCCGTCGGCCGCGATGTGGAAGGCCGTGAGCCTGTTGGCGTAGGACTCGGCGAGGATCAGCGTCTGGTTGTCGGGCGTCACGGCCATGCCGTTGGCGAAGGCGACGCCATCGGCCACCTGCCGCGCCGAACCGTCGGGGGTGACCAGGGCGACGATGCCGGTGGCGAACTCGCCGGCTGGAAAGTCGAAGCCGAGGTTGCCGATGTAGGCGTTGCCCCGGCCGTCCACGACCATGTCGCTCCAGGGTGTTCACCCAGGCTGGTCAGGTCGGCATGGGTCACCAGCGACCCGTCGGGCTCCCTGCGCAGGAGACGCCCGTCGAGTGCCGAGGAGTATTCGCTGGCGGGTTGGCGGAGCTGAAGGCCGCCCCGGTCGCCCTACAGCGACTGGAGCAGCAGAAGCAGCGCGGCGTAGTCGAGCGTCGGGTCGTCGAGGTTGCGGCCGTCAGGGTCGACCAGGTGGTTGCGGATCACCTCGTGGGTGGCGTTGAGCGGGTCGTACTTCGGCGGGGCACCCGGTTCGTCCAGGTCGTCGCCGTAGTACTCCGGGTCGTACGGCTGGACGTGGTGCGGCCGCGGCCAGTCGCTTTCGGCCGCCCGGCGCAGCAACTCGAATCCCTTCCAGGGGTCGAGGACGAGGTGGCGCTCGTTCGGCGCCAGCCGGAGGTGCTCGGCCCAGAGCCGCACGCGCAAGTCGGTCGTGTACACGCGCCGGCCGCGGCGGAGCGCGCCGTCGACCACGTCGCAGTTGATCTCGGTGTCGTAGGTCTGGCTGCGGTAGCCCAGGTTGCTCGAGCCGATGCTCGCCCACAGGTCGTCGACCATCATCGTCTTGGCGTGCACGTAGGTCGGCACGCCTGAGGCGTTGCGCAGGTGGAACACGAGCAGCCGGTCGCGCTTCTGCTCGTCGGTCAGCCCGTGGGTGAGGAAGGCGATGAAGCGCCGCCGCATCTCGTACAGGACCATGTTGGCGAAGTCCGGCTCCTCGATCAGCTCCTTCGGGATCAGGATGGTGACGCGCACCGGGTCAGGGCCGACGAGCTTGGCGCGGAGGACGGCGGCCATGGTGTCCGGGTCCGACGGGGTGAAGTGGAGCGGGTCAGGGCTGACGAGCAGCGCGGCGTAGTCGTCCTGGTCCACCATCACGAGGTACTGGTCCTCGATGTGGATGTGGCGCCGCGCGCGGCGGACCGCGTTCAGCCTGGCCGCGAGCGCGCCGCCCTCGCCGAGGCTCTGGGAGATGAACGTCCAGGCGGGCACCCCGGCTGGGAAGGTCCGGTTGACCTGCACGAAGTGGCTGGCCCCAGGGATCGGGTCCAGCGGCGTGGAGCGGCCTGGGGCGAGCGTGTGGCCGCCGGCCTGGGCCAACGGGTGCGCGTTCCAGCGCTGGCGGAAGTTGGTCTCGACGTCGTCGACGGCCGGCCCTCGCACGTGGCAGTGGATGTCGTGCCAGCCGAGCCAGGGGTTGTCCCCGGTCGCGGCGCGGCCGTCCTGGGAGCGCGGGTCGTTGGGCCGGTGCTCGCCGGAGTCCCAGCGCCCGAGGGCGAGGTCGACGCCACCGAGGAAGGCCGCGCGCCCGTCGGCGTTCTCGACCACGACTGCCTTCTGGTGGTGCGCGCCGACGGTGCGCCCGACCGCGTCGAGGATCGCCTGCGGGCTGCCAGGCGCCGGCGGGTCGAGCGCGTTCACCGCCGCGCTGTTGCTCGAGTGGAAGTCCGGCTCGGCCTGGAGCTGGCGCCACAGTATGGCGCGCACGTCCACGCCCGCGCCGGCCGCCGCCCGAAGGACGCCCATGGCGTGCCCGCGCGGGTCGTAGCCGGGCGTCCCTGGCGGTTCGGTGGGGGGCGGCGAGGTCCCGTTCTCGTCGAAGTCGATCTCGACATAGGCCTCGGGCAGCTCGCGCATGAACAGGTTGGGGCTGAGCTGCCAGCCGGCGACCCACAGCTTGTGCTCGGCCCGGTCGGCCGCGGGCAGCAGGTCGCCCTCTGGCGGGAGCGGGCTGTCCGGCCCGAGGTCGGTGTAGTCCTCGTCGCGGAAGGTGCGGCGCATCGCCTTGTACAGCTCCCAGAACGTGTCGCGCCCGTCGGGCAGCGCCGTGACCTGGTTGCCCTGGGTGTACCGGCGCAGCGGCTCGACCGCTGGGGTGGCCGGCGGGCGGGCGGGGAACCACTCGGCCAGGTCGACCTCCGACAGGACCAGGTAGTCGTCGGCGAGCAGGTGGCGGGCGAGGCGGAACGCGGAGTGCTCGGCATTCGGCAGGGTGCCGACGGCGACGTGCTCGGCGGTCGCGCCGACCACCACGGTCGAGGCCGCGGTCGGGTCGGCGCCCAGCGCCAGGTCCGGGCCGATCCACAGGCCCCAGGCGCTGGTCGTCTTCGGCGTCGCGGTGTCCTCGTCGCTGCCTTCCCCCTCGAAGAGGAACTCGCGGCCGGCGCGTGGCCGCAGCTGGGCGTCGCGCCAGTCGACGATCTGCCTGGCCGGGGTGAGCCCAGGCAGCGGGTGGCCGCCGATCGCGTCCCGCGACGGGATCAGGGTCTTGTCGACGACCAGGGGGATCTCGACCACCTGGGCCAGCTCGTGGACGCGCCGCAGCCACCAGCCTGGGTCGAAGAGCTGCCCGAGCCGGTCCACGGCGCGCAGGGTGAGCCGCTTCCAGGAGGCGCCCGCCGCCGCCGGGGGCGTGACCCCGGCGGGGGCGCCGCCGCCGGCCTGGCCGATGACCCGGCCCGCGCGCGCGAGGATCTGGAGCGAGCCGTCGAGGAACGCGGTCGCCATCGCGGCGCGCTCGGCGTCGCTGGCGGGCGGCTGCGGGCGCGCCTCAGCGATCAGTGCCTCGATGTGCGGCCGCAGGGTGGCGGCGTCGACGTTCTCGTAGATCACGTGCTCAGGGGCGGGCCGCCCGCCCTTGCCGGCCTCGGCGTCAGGGACGAGCACGCTGCCGAGGGTCACCATCTGCTCGAGGTTGTCGCGCAGGGTCGGCCACACGCTCAGGATGAGCGCGTCCGCGGCGACCTGGAGCGGCGCGTTGGTGCGGTCGGTGAGCCCTGGGACCTCGTGGCCGGCTGGCACGAAGCGCAGCCACCCGTGGGTGCAGGCGAGCAGTGTGGCGACCGGGAGCGTCAGCGCGTCGCCGTCCGGCGGGTCGTAGCTCGTGGTCGCGGTGTCGTCCACCCACACGTCGAGGCCGTCGGTCCCGGTGGCCGGGTCGCCGAACAACCGCCCGAGCGCGAACACCGCCGCGCCCGCCGCCGGAGGCGGGAACGGCAGCGTCAGGTTGAGGCTGTGGACGTTGCCGGTGAACTCGGGCACTGCCGCTCCTCGTGTCGGTGTCGTGCGCCCGTCAGGGCGGCAGGGTGACGGTCTGGACCGGCCCGGAGACCACGTGCCCGACGCGGTCGCGGACCCGTACCTGGTATTCGTAGGTGCTGTCCGCCTCCGCGCCGGTGTCGACGAAGGTGCTGGTGCCGCGTGGCAGCCACGGGCCGAGCGGCTGCCACAGCGGGGCGTCGGGGCGGCGGCGGAGCACGAGCGGCTCGAGGTCGTCCTCCACGGCCGACCAGGTCAGCTCGACCCCGCCGGGTGCCGGCCCCGCGGCCACCCATGCCGGCGGTGCCGGCGGCTCGCGCTTCGGGAAGCGGGTCGCGAGCGTGTCGGACGGCAGCGAGCGGTTGCCGTGGCCGTCCTCGACGACCAGGCGGTACCAGACGCCACGCCCGCCTTCGACGGTGGTGTCGACGAAGCGGATCAGCCGGTCCGGGGAGGTGTCGCCGGCCGGGAGCTGCTCGACCTCGATGGTCGGGGCCGGGCCGGTGCCGCGGCTGACCCTGACCGGCACCAGGCCGCCCTCCCCCTCCGGCGTTGCGCCCGCCAGCAGCGGGGTCATGCCGCGCGGGTCGCCGGCCGCCTCGAGGTCGACGGTGCGGTACAGGCGGTAGCCGGCGAGGTCCGCCTCCGGGCTCGGCACCCAGTGCAGGGCGAGGCCGTCCCCGGTCGGCTGCGAGCCGGCCCAGCGCGGCGGCGACGGCGGGGTCGTCGGCGGCACCGCCACGACCACCGCGACCTCGCCGGCGCCGGCGGGGGCAGGGTCGGGTGGCCAGGGTGCGAGGTTGCCCGCCCGGTCGATCGAGCGCAGCCGGTACACGAACCGGTTGCGCAGGGTCCCGTCGAGGCGGTCGAGCCAGCTCGCCGGGCCGTCGGCCGCCGCCCACACCGGCGCCGGCGTGACCGGGCTGAACGCGCCGGCGTTGGCCCGCCGGCTGCCCAGCTCGCGGAGCTGCTGGCGCTGCTGCCCAGGCGGGAGGGCGCGGTGCGCGGCCATGCTCACCCCGGCCGCATCGAGCAGCTCCGCGTCCGAGGCGCGGTGGACCAGGTAGCCGATGCCGCGCCGCGCGGGCCAGGTCAGCGTGAACCACGAGTTGCCGTGCCAGTCGGCCGGGGTCGCCCAGACCTCCTCCGGGAGCGTGAGGGTCGGGATCTCGGGCGGCTCGCGGTGGACCGCGAAGATCCCGGCGGGCGCCGACACCCTGCTCTCGTTGGCGGGGCTGGCGTCGTCGGCGGCGGTGATCCCGAACGAGCCCTGCGCCCGCGGCCGGTCCGCCGTCGTGGCCAGCTCGAGGCCGCGCAGCTTCAGCTCGTAGTGCAGATGCGTGCCGCCGGTGGCCGGGTCGGGCTCCGTGCCGCGGGTGACCTCCACGTCCCCGGCGCCGAGCCCGGTCGGGAGCGGGCCGCGCACGAGCGCGTCCAGGCCGACCCGCAGCGGCGCCTGCGGGCCTGGTCCGAGCACCAGGCCGCCCCAGTCGGCGGCCTCGCGGAACGAGCGCCACGCCGGGTGCGCCGGCAGGGGCGGCTGGCCGGCGCCGAAGCGGAGCGCGCAGCGCCCGGGCAGCGGCGGCGAGGCCGGCGGCCCGGTGACCGTGAGCGACAGCCCGCCAGGGGCGAGCTGCATGGTCAGGACCGGATACTCCTCACCCTCGTTGCGCAGCACGCCGAGGTCCACCGGGGCCGGTGTGGTGGTGAAGTCGGGCCCGATGGCCGGCAGGTCGGTGGCGACCCGGAAGCGGTCGCCACCGAGCGGGGTGACGGCGGTCACCGACCCGGCGAGCGCGTTCAGCGGCCCTCGCCGGAAGTACAGGCGGAACTCGTCGGCGTCGGGCGCCTGCCGCTGGCGGTTGACCGGCCAGGTCCAGCGGACCAGGGTGGCCGCCCGCTGGGCCGCGCCAGGCGGGGTGTCCCGGTTGGCCCAGGCGAGCGCCGGGCTGCCGGCCCGGTCCGGGTCGTCGGGCTCGACGTGGTCGGCGGCCAGGTTGAGCGGCGCGCCCGGTGGGACCTCGTCGCGGACGTCGACCGCGGCCGGTGCCGACGGCCCGCTGGTGCGGCCGAACAGGTCGCGGGCGCGCACCCGGTAGTGGAAGGTCCCGTAGCCGGGGCGGCGGTCGATGTACATGCCGAGCGGGAACGGCACGGCCAGGTCGTGCGACTCGGTCAGCACCACCGGGGTCGCCTCCGGCTTGGCGCCCTGCTCGAACTCGCGCTGGCTGAGCAGCTCGTACGGGCCGCTGGCCGGCGCGCCGGCGGCGGTCCGCTCGAGCAGCCACGCCGCCGCGGCCAGCTCCGGCCGGGTGAGGTCGCAGGCGCTCGGGCGTGCCCAGCGGACGCCGACGTCCATCTGGTGCCGGTCGACGGTGCCGTCGGGTTCGACGTGCGCGCTGCCGGCGAAGGCGGTCGCGGTGACCCCGGTCGGCGCGGCCAGCGGCGGCCGCGGGCCTGGGGTGAGGCCGAAGACGATCCAGCAGAGCGTGAGCTTGTCGCCCTCGACCGGCCAGACCGCCTCGACCTTGTAGTCCACCGGCCCCTGGCCCTGCTTGAGCGTGTCGACGTGGTAGAGGCCGGCCACGCGGGCGAGGTACGGGTCGACGGCGCCGAGCAGGACCTGCTGGAGCGGTTGCAGCCGGAAGGTGGCCGGGTCGGGCTCGTCCGGGTCGAACTGCTCGACCTGGAGGTGCTGCGGCTCGACGGCGGCCTTGTCGAGCATGACCTCGAGCGTCTTGCGCAGCTCGTCGAAGGCGTCGCCGAGCAGCCGCTCCGCAAGCTCGTCGAACGTGGGCGCGCCGGGTGGCAGGTCGGCCGGGTCGGGCAGGCGGGACTTGGCGACCTCGGCCGGGTCGACCCCCGGGTCCGGGCACGGGTAGGCGATGGAGGCCGTGACCGGCAGGCAGATCGGCTCGGTGAGCGGCTTCCAGCCCAGCTCGCCCTCGTCGGCGGCGACCGGCACCCAGCTGACGGTCAGCAGCAGCGCGGCGCTCCCGGTGACCTCGACCGCGTCGATGGCGTCGGCGCGCAGGGCCAGCTCATAGCCCTTGCAGGGGCCTGGCGTGTCGTCGCCGGCCACGGCGCAGGCGGCGACCCGGCCGGCGTGCAGCGCCCGCGCGCGGACCAGGCCGCCCTCGGCGACGCCCGCCAGCACCACCTCGCGCACCAGCCCGGGCGGAGCGGTGAACGTGGGCCGGAAGCGGATCAGCACACGCCGCTGGCTGAGCCCGAGGCCCTGCTGGTTGCAGCGCGACCCGACGTCCAGCGGCAGCCCGTCGGCGCTGTGCACCGTGACCCCGCCGGTGACAAGCCCTGGCGGCGGGTCGCCGGCGACGCTCGCGGCGGCGGCGCCGACCTGCGCCGTGCTCGTCTTGCGCTCGCGGCTGGCGCGCACCGAGAGCTGGAAGCCGGCCGGCGGGAAGCCGAGCTCGGGCGCGAACGACCAGCGCAGGTGGACGCCGTCTTGGACCTCGTTGTCGCCGGTGATCGCGAGCGCCCGCATCGACAGCCGCTGGTCCTGCGTCAAGCTCGGCATCTCAGGCCTCCGGGTCCACGAGCACGACCGGGGCGTCGCCGACCGTGAACGCCCAGCTGGCGACCTCGTCGGCGGCGCTGCCCTGGCGGGTCAGGTCGGGCAGCCCGGCGACCCCGGCGAGGCGGTAACGGAACTCCAGGCGCCAGTCCCCGGCCGGCAGCGGCACGGGCGCGCCGCCGGCGAGCGGCACGGCCAGCGCCCTGGTGCCGTCGCGGGCGCGGAGCCACCCGAGCGGCGCCTCGGCGCCGTCCGGATCGAGCAGCCGCACCACCATGCGACCGGTGAACAGCGGCTCTGGGCTGGCCACGACGAGCGCGCGCACGGCGGGCAGCGTGCTCGGCGACGCCCACAGCAGGGTCACGTCCGAGCGGTCGGGCAGGGTCCCGAGCCGCTGGCCGAGATGCTGCTCCATGGCCTGGCGGAGGGCGTCGTCCTCGGCGTCACGATTCCCGCTGGCAGCCAGCAGGGCCGTGACCGTCGCCAGGTCGGCCGCGGCGGGCAGGGCCACCTCCCACGGCGCGGGGCGCAGGTCGGCGACGTGCTCGGCGAAGGTGCGCCAGCGGCTGGTCGTGAACGCCCATCGGTGCAGCGGCTGCGCGTGCCCGCCGCCGCGCAGCCGCACCTCGTAGGCGGTGCGGGTGGCGAGCCGGGTGCGGTACACGGTCTCGTCGTTGCCGGCGATCGTGGTCGGGTCGAGGCTGACGCAGCCGCTGTCGAGCAGCCGGTCGACGAAGATCGCCACGTCGACGGGCAGGACCGGCTCGGCCGTCCGGCCCGGCTCGGCGACCGGCTCCAGCAGCCGGCCCATGCCGTCGGCCAGCTCGGCGCGGAGTGGGTCGCCGGCGACCGCGTACATGGCCTCCACGTACTGACGGTTGTAGGTGACGCGCAGGTCGTAGTCGGCGTACACGGGCCGGTCGCCGTCGCCTGGCACCAGCCGCTCCAGGTACGGGGCGAGCTCGGCGGGGGCGCCGTCGGCCCTGACGGTGAGCACCTCGGTGGTGCTGCTGACCTCGGTCCACGGCCCGTCGACGCTGTCGGCCTGCTCGGCGCGGATGTCCAGCTCGACGCGGTAGTTCGCCCCCGGCTCGTGGACCAGGTGGGCGCCGAACGACGGGTCGCCGGTGCCCGCCTCGGTAATGGACTCGAGCACGACGCCCCAGGCGGCGTGGGTCGCCTCGGTCTCCTCGAGCTGGTCGAGCATGCCGAGGGAGGTCCAGCACAGCTGCACCAGGCACGGCGCCCGCTTCAGGTCCAGCCGCCGCGGCGGCACGCGCGGCTCGAGCAGCAGGTCGAGGTGGTCGAAGGCGCCGCCGGCGTCGACCTCCACCTTGAACGACGCCTCGTTGGTGACCTGCTCGGCCACCACGGTCGCGCCGAGGCGGGCCCGCACCCGCAGGTCGTAGTGGTCGGCCGGGAAGTCGACCAGGCCGGAGGCCAGGCGCGAGGCCGGCAGCTCGACCTCGATCCCCCAGATCACCAGGACCGGGCGGGCGGCGACGCCGTCCTTGTCGCCCTTGCCGAGCGCGATCGTGCGGGCGAAGCGCAGGCAGCGCTCGCGGCGGTCCTGCCCGGCATGCGCGACCACCTCGACGGGCACCTGCACGACCTCGCCGTACTTGGCCCGCAGCGGGTCAAGGTCGCGCGGCAGGGCCCGGAAGACCACCGCCGGCCGCGCCGGGTCGGGCTGGTGGCGCAGCTCCGGGTCGTAGGGTCCCAGCTCGTAGGGGTCGAAGACCACGCAGCGGCGCCGCTCCGGCTCGTCCCCGCACGGATAGTTGTCGTGCTCGGAGAAGAAGATCTCCTCCCAGGTGCGCCGGACGATCCGGCCCGGCCAGGTGAGCGCGCCGGCGGCCGGGTACGGCGAGAGGCCCCACAGGATCAGGCTGGTCGCCTGCGGCCCGTCGTCGTCCCCGGCGGCGAGCGCCCACTGGCCGAACAGGTCCTCGGTCGCGTCGTGGGCCGGGCCGCCGCCCGCCGGGGTGACCCGCACGCGCACGTCGCCCAGGACGTAGCGGTACCAGACCTCGCCGACCTGGTCGGGCCTGGCGAGCCCGTCCGGAGTCGGGGCCGGCGCCCAGGCGCTCTGCATCGGCCGGTAGAAGTCGATCACGAGCCGGCCGTCCATCGGCAGCGGGGCCGGACCGGTCACCGGCTGCTCGCGGTTGTACAGGGCCGCAGAGCTGACCCCGTACCCGGGCGTCACCGAGGCCGCGGCGACCAGCGGGTCGACCGGGGGCGGCAGCAGGCTGGTGTCACCCCACGAGAGCGGGATGTCCACATCGATGTCGGGCACCGGCCATGGCAGGCCGATGTGCACCTCGACCACGCCCGCGAAGTACAGGTCGTGCTCGCCGGCGGGCGCCTCCAGGGCGAGCCGGGCGTCGAGGCCCAGCTCGAAGCCGAACCCGAACGCCTTGACAGCAAGCTCGCCGTGCATGCCGACCTGCCCCAGGACGTGCACGGGCTTGAAGCTCATCGCCACATCCGCAGAGAACCAGGCGGCCGCGACCACCCGCACCGGGCCGAACTTCCAACGCTTGTCGAAGCCGGTGCGGTAGCCGACCGCGAACGCGATCCCCGGGAAGGTCCGCTCGGCCAGCTCCAGGTCGGAGCCGGTCGCGATCAGGTAGAAGTCCCAGTTGAACAGCTTGAGCGCGGTGGCGCGCACCCGCCTCGAGATCGGCTCGTACCAGCCGACCGCGACGTGCCACTGCCTGGGCCGGGCGTGCCGGTAGAAGATCTCGCCCTCGGCGTGGACGTCCACCAGCAGCCCGGAGGCCGGGATCTTGTGGTCGACCTCGAGCGCGAGCAGGAACTCGTCCTCGTCGAAGTCGAGCACGACCAGGCCGCGGATCAGGTCGGAGGTCGGCGGCCCGGTGTGCGGCTCGCGCGTGGAGAACAGCTTGAGCCGGCCCTCGATGATGATCACCGGCCCGGGCATGAGCAGGGCGAAGAACGCCTTCATGCTCCACGCCTTGCCGTCGGACGAGCCGATCGAGGCGCCCGCCCCGACCGCCCAGTGGTCGACCTCCGGCCGCCACTTGGCGCTGTTGATCACGCTGTAGGCGCCTGGGTCCGGCCGGTACCAGTCGCGGTACCAGTTGAAGGCGTCGCCGTGGTCGCCGGTGAGCTGCTTGTTGGGGGCGACGTTGTTGCCGAGCATGAGCGCCGCCCCGAACAGGGAGACGCCGGTCGAGCCGAGCGGGATGCCCGCGCCGAAGCCGGCGTCGAGGGCGACATACCAGAACTTCGTGCCGGACTTGGTCCCGAACAGCACCGAACCGTCGACGGTGATCGCGACCGAGCCGCCGATGAACAGCGCCACCCCGCCCTGGAAGGTGCGGTCGCCAGGGTCGGCCAGCCCGTTCGGGTCGCCGGCGCTGGTCATGGTCAGGAACCCGTACAGCGAGAAGCTCGGCTCGCGGACGATCTTCAGCTCGATGCCGGTGAACTCGAGGTGCACCCCGGCGGCACCGCCGAAGTACAGGCGCAGCCCCTTCACGGAGGCACCGACCGCCCCGCCGGCAAGCGCCACACGGGCGTCGAGCCCGACCCAGGTCTCGTCGCCTTCCTGGCCGAGCCCGACCCTGCTGATCCGCACCGGCAAGGCGGCGAGCTTGGTCAACAGCTCCTCGGAGACGTCGATCCAGAGCCCGCCCGGCAGCAGCAGCGAGAAGGTCGGGGCGACCTGGAGCCCCAGCTCGCGCACCTCGGCGCCGAGCGCGGTGGCGCTGACGCCGGAGGCGGGCATGATCTGGAAGCGGCCGTCGATGAGGATGTCGAAGAAGCGGGTGTCCGGCTCCTCGCCCTGGTCGGCCGCGCGCGCCTGGTCGGGCGCCGAGCGCACCGTGAGCTTGCTGACCCCGAGGTGGACCAGCTCGGTGGAGCCGGGCTTGAGGCCGAGGCCGAGCAGCTCCCCTGGCTCGGCGGGCGGGGTGCCTGGTGGCTGCTCCGCCGAGATCGCGCCCATGATCCCGAGCGAGGCGGGGAACTCCAGGTCCGGGTCGTTGGTGATGCCGAGGTCGAGCCAGAGCACCCGGTCGTCCCAGAACTCGAGCCGGACGGCGCCCTGCACGAGCGCCTGGACCAGGACGTTCTGCTCGAGCACGAGCTGCACGGTGCGCAGTGCGAAGGTGCGCCCGGCCATGTCGGGGGCGAGCTCGAAGACCGCGGCGGCCTTGCCGGTGACGCCGCCGGCGCCGAACGACCAGTTGGTCAGCTCCATCGAGGCGGGCAGCTCGTCCCAGACCGCCTTGAGGTTGTAGACGCTCAGCTCGCGGAAGAAGACGCCTTTGAAGTCCTCGGGCAGGTCTGCCGACTCCGGGTCGACGTCGACCGGCGGCTGCGCGTCCGACAGCCGCAGGCCGACGTCCTCGGCCCGGATGACCACCCCGGTCGAGCCGATCTGGGCGTAGTCGAGATCGACGCGGTCGAAGCCGTCGACGCGCACGCCCGTCTCGGTGCTCACCGCGACCGCGCCGCGCACCACGAACTCGGTGAAGACGTCGGCGGGCGCCTCGTGGAAGCCGGACAGCGGGTCGCCGGCCACGTTGGGCACCATCGGCTTGAGGTAGCGCCGCGCGACCCGCAGCTTCACGTCCAGCTCGGGAAGGACCAGCTCGTACGGGGGCAGGTAACCCTTGAGGGATACGGTCAGGGCGCCCTCAAGGAGGCTCTCCGCCTCGCTGGCCTCGACCTTCTGCCCGAGGCGCAGCTCGAACGGGACCTGGGTAAGCCCGCCCCCCGTCCGCCCGAGGACCAGGCTGAGCCCGTCGACCAGGGGAAGCTTCAGCTCCAGCTCCTCCCACACGGCGAGGGTGCCCGTGACGGTGAGGAAACCGTCCCAGTCGTCCACGTCGAACGCGGTCACCCCGACCCGCTGCGAGAGCGGCCCGATGATCGGGACGTCGGTCGGCGCAAGCAGGTCGTGCGGCCAGTACGGCAGGAGGTCCGCCGCCGGCACGAAGTATGCCGTGTTCGTCACAAGGGTCTGATCATCGCACTTTGGTCAGCGCGCACGCAGGGCCCGCATTGTTCAAGACGAGTTGGAACCTACATGCCTAAAGGCTGCGGGCCGCCATCGGGGCGAAGCGCGAGTACTGGCCCTGGAAGGTCACCGTGACCGTGTCGGTAGGTCCGTTGCGGTGCTTGGCCAGGATGAGGTCGGCCTCACCCTTCCGGGTCGACTCCTGGTCGTACAGCTCGTCCCGGTAGATGAAGAGGACGACATCCGCATCCTGCTCCAAGGCTCCACTTTCTCTCAAATCAGACAGCATGGGCCTTCGATCCGACCGTGCCTCGGTCTGGCGGGAGAGTTGGGAGACGGCGATAACAGGGACCTCGAGCTCCTTGGCGAGGAGCTTCAACGACCGGGAGATCTCGCTGACCTCCTGCTGGCGGTTCTCGACCCGCTTGGCCGGCTGCATGAGCTGCAGGTAGTCGACGATCACCAGGCCGAGGCCGTGGCGCTGCTTGAGCCGCCGGCACTTGGCCCGGATCTCCATCATCGTGGTCGCGGCCGAGTCGTCGATGAACAGGGGGGCGTCGGCCAGCTTGCCCAGGGAGCGGGTCAGGCGGGTCCAGTCGGACTCCTCCATGCGGCCGGTGCGCAGTCGCTGCATGTCGACCGTGCACTCGGCGCACATCAGGCGCTGCACCAGCTCGGTCTTGCTCATCTCGAGCGAGAACACCACCGTGGGCACCTGGGCCCTGACGGCCGCGTGCCTGGCGACGTCGAGCCCTAATGTGGACTTCCCGACAGCTGGCCGTGCCGCGACGATTATCAGGTTCGAGTTCTGCAGGCCCGAGGTGAGGCGGTCGAGGTCGGGGAAGCCGGTGGGGACGCCGGTGATCTCGCGGCGGTCGTCGTGGAGGCGCTCGATCGCCTCCAGCGTGCCGGTCAGCACCTCGCGCAGGCTCTGGTAGTCCTCGCTGACGCGGCCCTGGGCGACCTGGTAGACGAGCGACTCGGCGATGTCGACGGCGCGCTCGGTGTCCTGAGGAGTCTCGAAGCCGAGCTGCACGATGCGGGTGCCCACGTCGATCAGGCGGCGGAGGACGCCAGCCTCCTTGACGATCCGGGCGTAGTAGGCGGCGTTGGCGGCCGTCGGCACCCCGGACACGAGGGTGAACAGGAAGGGGGCGCCGCCGATGTCCTGGAGGACGCCGTCCCGGCGCAGGAACTCGGCCACGGTGACCGCGTCGACCGCCTGGCCGTGGGAGTAGAGGTTGAGGACCGACTGGAACACGGTCCGGTGCGCCGGCCGGTAGAAGTCGTCCTCGTGGAGCATCTCGAGGACCTCGGCGATGGCGTTCTTGGACAGCAGCATCGACCCGAGGACCGACTCCTCCGCCTCGATGTTGTGCGGGGGGACCCGCTCGTAGGCCTGGGCGTCGGGCCGCGAGGCGCCGCCTTCGGCAACCGGGGGGCGGATGGCCATCGCAGTGCTCTCCTTCCCGCGGCGCCGCTCGAGGCGGCGTACCTTCACCGCGCCGCCCGTCGGGCGGCGTGTGACCTTGCGGACCTGCTGCCTAGCCGGGGACGACCTCGAGGTGCACGGTGGCCTCGACTTCCGGGTGGAGCCGGACGGTGAGCTGGTGGCTGCCCACCTGCTTGATCGGGGCGTCGAGGTGGATGCGGCGGCGGTCGATCTCGGTGCCGCCGGTCCTGGTCACCGCTTCGACGATCTGCGGCGTGGTGATCGAGCCGAACAGACGGCCCTCGGAACCCGCCTTGGCCGGGATGACCACCCGGAGCGACTCCAGGTGGGCCGCGATCGTGCGCGCCTGCTCGAGGTCGGCGACCTCGCGGGCGATCCGGCGGGCCCTGATGCCCTCGGCCTGGCGCACCAGGCCGGGCGTGGCCAGGCGGGCCAGGTTCCGGGGCAGCAGGTAGTTCCGGCCGTAGCCGTCGGCGACGTCGACGATGTCCCCGGGGGCGCCGACCCCACGGACCTCCTGGGTAAGGATGACCTTCACGTCTTCCTCTCGATCATGTCCGCCGGTGGGCGGACCGGTGCACTGAAACTCCTCGGGTCCGCCTGGCGGCGGACGATCAACAGATTCCACCCGGCAAGCTCGCCTGGCGGTCAGCGGACGGAGTAGGGGAGCAGCGCCATCTCGCGGGCGTTCTTGATCGCCGACGCGACGTCGCGCTGGTGCTGCGAGCAGTTCCCGGAGACCCGGCGGGCGCGGATCTTGCCCCGGTCGCTCATGAACTTGCGCAGCAGGTTGACGTCCTTGTAGTCGATGAAGTCCTGCTTGTCGGCGCAGAACTGGCAGAACTTCCGCTTGGGCTTACGCTGGAACGTGCTCTTTGGCATCTAGGCTTGCCTCCTGGCCGGACCGCGTGCGGGCGGCCCGGCCACATCTCTCACTGTTCGGATCAGAACGGCGGCTCGTCGTTGAACTGCCCGCCCCGGGAGCTGCCGGCGGAGCTGCCCGCGGAGCTGCCCGCGGAGCTGCCCGCCCAGTCGCCGCTGCCGCCGCCGCTGCTGCCGCCGCGCGACGAGCGCTCGACCTTGGCGGTGGCGAACTTCAGGCTCGGGCCCACCTCGTCGGCCTCGACCTCGGTGACCGAGCGCTTCTCTCCCTCCGGGGTCTCCCAGGACCGGGTCCGCAGCCGGCCGACCACGATGCACCGGCTGCCCTTCTGGAGGGTCTCGGCGATGTTCTCGGCCTGCTGGCGCCAGACGTTGACGCGGAAGAACGACGTCTCGCCGTCCTTCCACTGGTCGCCCTCGCGCACCCGGGGGGTCACGGCCAGGCGGAAGTTGGCCACCGCCGCCCCGTTGGGGGTGAAGCGCAGCTCCGGGTCGTCGGTCAGGTTGCCGACGAGCATGACTTGGTTGTCGACTGCCATCAGTACACCTCACTCGCATCCCGCGCCGGCTGCCGCCGGGCACGGCCAGTAGGAACCAGGCCCGTCAGGGCCGCGGGGAAGGAGACGTCACGGCTGGGTCTAGGCGGCCTGCGGCCGCACGACCTTGTGCCGGATCACGTTGTCGGCCAGACCGAGCACCCGGGAGAGCTCGTCGACCGTCTCGGGCGTGGCCTCGAGGTCCACCACCGAATAATAGCCCTCGTTCATGTGCCGGATCTCGTAGGCGAACCGACGCTTGCCCCAGTGGTCGATGCCGGTGATCTTGCCGCCCCGGCTCGTGACCGTCGTGAGGTACTTGTCGACCGCAGCCTTGGCGTCTCTGTCTTCCAGGCTGGGATCGAGAATGAGCATGACTTCGTAGTGACGCATGTCACCTCCTCTGGACTGAAGCGGCCCCCAGGCGGGAGCAGGAGTGTGAAGCCGACCGAGGGTAGCAGCGTGCCGCTCCACCGGGCAACGGCCCGGCGGCCCGGAGGGCAGTGATCGAACGTGCGTTCCCAGCCATGTGCAGAGTCTGCCATCACCCCATGACAGTCTGCCCCCAGCTGTCCACAGCCCCCGAGCCGGGCGCCGCACGCTCACCCAGGCGCCGCACGCTCACCCAGGCGCCGCACGCTCACCCAGGCGCCGCACGCTCACCCAGGCACCGCACGCTCACCCAGGCACCGCACGCTCACCCAGGCACCGCACGCTCACCCAGGCTCGACGGGATCCCGGTCCTGGCCCTGGTGGAAGGCGCGGACGGTGAGCGCGCCGGCCGCCAGCAGCAGGAGGTTGCGGGCGGCGAGCAGGCAGACGTCGAACGCCTCCAGGTGGCGGAGCTGGGTGTAGCGGAACGGGAAGATCACCTGGCTGATCACGATCGCCGCCACCAGCACCCAGAGGGCGCGCCGGCCCGTCGCCCGGTCGGCCAGGCCGGCCATTGGCGCGCCCAGCCAGACCAGGTACTGGGGGGAGAGCACCCGGGTCGGCAGCACGAACGCGAACACGCCGATGGCGAACGCACCCGCCCAGTCGGCCGGGCGGAGCCCGTCCGAGCGCCGCGAGCGGCGCCACACCAGCCAGGCCGCGCCGAGCAGGGCGGCCAGGGTGGCCGCGCTCGACAGGGCTTTGGCCACCCCGGAGACGCTGGACTGGAGCTCGTAGGCGCCGAAGCCGGGGACGGTGCGGGCGGCCGGCCCGCCGGCCAGGTGGGCCAGGCCGATCGCGCTCGCCCAGAGGCTCTCGATCTGCACCCCGCGCTCCACGTGGTAGAGCACCGCTCCGAGGGTGCCCTTGACCGACAGGGCGAGGGCCGGCGCCACGGTGAGCGCGAACCCGGCCAGGAAGGCGGGGACCGTGCGGCGCAGCGACCGCCACCAGCCCTCCGCCGGCACCAGGCCGAGGACGAGCAGCGGCAGGAGCACGCCCGGGTAGAGCTTGGCCGCGGCGCCGTAGCCGAGCGCGGCCGCGGCCGGCCCGGGCCGGCCCTCGGCGGCCAGGGTGGCGGCCAGCAGCACGCAGACCGCGGGCACGAGGTCGAAGCGGAGCACCAGCAGCGGCCCGACGGCGGCCATGACCCCGACGTAGGCGAGGGGGATCCGCCGCCGGCCGGCGTCCAGGAGCCGGGCCAGCCGGACCGCCGCCCACAGCCCGACCGCATCCACGACCAGCATCTCGAGGACGAACGCGAGCCGGTAGCCGGCGCCGGTCCCGACCACCAGGCCGGGGACGATCGTGAAGGGCACGCTGCCAGGCGGGTACTCGATGGCCACGTCCCGGTAGGGGACCTCCCCCTGGAACATGCGCTCGACCTTGGCCCCGTAGAGGCGGACGTCGCCGAACAGGGCCGCCGAGTACAGCCTGGGGTTGAGCGAGACCACCAGCAGCACCACCCGGGTGGCCACCCAGAGCCCCACGATCACGAGCTGCGCCTGCCGCGACGGCAGGCGCGGCGGACGGGTGACCAGTTGTGCGGCCCGCACGGCGGTGGCGGCCCGCACGGCTAGCCGCCGACCGTGGAGGGAGGCGGTCTCTGGAGCCTGGCCGGGTCGGCGTTCTGGCTCTGGAGGGTGGTGTCCGGGAACCGCGAGCTCGACGGCGGCAGGCTGGAGACCGGCAGGGTCGTGCTGAACCGCGGCTTGGGCCGGCGCGTCGAGGGCGGGACCGTGGTGGGGGGCAGCGTGGTGGGGGGCGGCGTGGCGGTCGTGGGAGGGGGAAGGGTCGTGGTGGAGTTCAGCACCTCGCCGTCCAAGGCCGGCGGGGTGAAGTCCAGGGGCGGGGTGCCCTTGAGCGCGATGGTCATGAAGTCGTGCCACATCTGGGCCGGGAACGAGCCGCCCGACACGTTGCGCACGCCGCGCACGTTCTCGAGCTTCTGCTTCTGGTTGTTGTACCCCATCCAGACCGACGCGACGAGGTTCGGGGTGTAGCCGACGAAGCGTGCGTCGGTGAAGTCGTTGGTGGTCCCGGTCTTCCCGGCCGCCGGCCGCTCGATGTCGGCCCTTCTCCCGCTGCCGTCCTTGATGACACCCCGCAGGGCGTAGTTGATGGTGTCGGCCACGTTCTCGCTCACCACCCGCCGCGCCTTCACCCGGTGCTTCTGAACGGGCCGCCCGTCGACGCCCGGGATGGCGATGCGCCGGCCGGCCAGGTCGGTGATCTCCTCGACCACGTAGGGCTGGGCGTACACGCCCCGGTTGGCCCAGGTGCCGTAGGCCGCGGCCAGCTGCAGCGTGCTCACCTCGCTGGCGCCGAGGGCGAGCGAGGGCAGCTTGTCCAGCTTGGGCCGGCGCTCGCTCGAAGAGAGGGTGGCGTCCACGCCGGTCTGCATCGCGAGCTGGGCCACCTCGGCCGGTCCCGCCTTCTCGATGAGCTGCATGTACACGGTGTTGATCGAGTCCCTGGTGGCCTGGAGGAGGTCGACCCAGCCGAACGCCTGGTCGCCGAAGTTGTGGATCGGCTGGCCGTCCACGACGATCCTTGCCGGCCCCTTGAACGCCGACTTGACCGAGAAGCCCTTGTTCAACCACTGCTCCAGCACGAACGGCTTCATGGTCGAGCCGGCCTGGCGCATCGAGTCGGTGGCCAGGTTGTACTTCTGCACGCGGTAGTCGTTGCCACCGTACATGGCCCGCACCGCCCCGGTCTGCGGGTCGATGGCGACCAGGGCGACCAGGGGATCGCCCTTCCTGCCCAGGACGGTCTTGACGACCTTGTTGGCGGCCGTCTGCATCCTCGGGTCGAGCGTGGTCACCACCCGGAACCCGCCCAGGTTGACCCGCTCGGTGCCGAGCTTGTCGACGAGGTTCTGGCGCACCTTCTCGAGGAAGTAGGGGGCCGGCGAGCTCGCGATGCCCCCGCCGCGCCGCGCCGCCTCCTTGGCGGTCCCGAGCGGAACGGCCATGGCCTTGGCGGCCTGCTGCTGGGTCAGGGCGCCGTGCTCGGCCATGCTCCGCAGCACCACGTTGCGCCTGGCCAGGGCGGAGTGCCGGTTGCGGTCCTTGGAGTAGAACTCGGGGCTGCGGATGGCACCGGCCAGGAGCGCGGCCTGGGCCGGGGTCAGGTTCCTGGCCGTCCAGGCCGGCTTGCAGTCCAGGCCCTTGTTGTTGCACTTGAGGTAGGGGAAGTAGGTGCGGGCGGCCGCGTCGACCCCGTAGGCGCCCCGGCCGAAGTAGATGGTGTTCAGGTAGAACTCGAGGATCTGGTCCTTGGAGTACTTCTCCTCGAGCTTGGTGGCGATGATCACCTCGCGCAGCTTGCGGAAGACCGAGCGCTTGCGGTCGAGGTAGGCGTTCTTCACGTACTGCTGGGTGATGGTGGACCCGCCCTGTGCCACCCGCCTGCGGGTGACGTTGGCCCACGCCGCCCGGAGCAGGCCCCGGTAGGAGATCGCCCCGTGCCGGTAGTAGTTGCGGTCCTCGGCGGCGATGACGGCCGCGCGCATGGCCGGGGAGATCTCCTTGAGGGGGACCTCGCGCCGGTTCTGCTCCGGGCTGATCGTGGTCAGCTCGTGCCCGTAGCGGTCCTGGATGATGATGGCCTGGGCGGTCGGGACCTTGTCGGGCAGCGGCACCTTGGCGAACGCGTAGACCAGGCCGAACACGCCGCCGACGGCGACGGCAAGGACGGGCACGGCCAGCCACAGGCTCCAGCGCAGGACGCGGCGGAGACGGGAGCGCGGCGCGGGTTGTGCCAGCCTGGCCACACGGGGGGTCATCGTCGTGCGTGCTGCCATGGCGGAGGACTTTACCGCACTCGGGGGCATCGGGTTTCGCGCTCAGCCGACGTGCCGGCGGCCGAGGAGGTAGCGCTGGGCCAGGTGGTTCCAGTAGCAGGCCGTGCAGACCTCCACGACGTAGCAGGCGAACTCCTCCACCGAGCGGTGGAGCGCGGCCAGACCGTCGCGCGGCCAGACCCGGCCGGAGTCCTGGCGCAGCGCGTCGCCGAACACGTAGGTCACGTGGACGAGCGAGGACTCGGCGCACACCGGGCAGGGCGCCAGGGTCGACTCGCCGACGTTGCGGGCAGCCCGGAGCAGCTCGGGGTGGGCGTCGCACACTTCGGTGCGCGACAGCCGCCCACCGCGCAGCTCCGTGAGCTTCGCCCTTTTGGCGAGCGTGTAGTCGACCAGGCGCATAGTGAGAGGGAGGAACGGTACCGGCCGGGTGCCGGCGCTCGACCCAGTCTACCCACGGCCACAGATCTTCACGGATCGGCCACGGGTCGGACACCTGCGGGTACGCGAGTTGACACTCCCAGAGGCCGCAATCTATCGTGTCGATAGATCTGATCGATACATCTGATCGATACATCGGCCCGGTCGTTACATCGGCCCGGTCGTTACATCGGCCCGGTCGTTACATCGGCCCGGTCGTTCGGGTCGACCGACAGCAACAACCGGGGGACACTCTCGTGCTCGAGCTTGCCGTGCTTGGACTGCTCAAGGAGGCGCCGATGTCCGGCTACGAGCTGAAGAAGCAGCTCGGGGTCAAGCTCGGCGCGTTCTGGCGCGTCAGCTTCGGTTCGCTCTATCCGTGCCTGAAGCGGTTGACGGCTGACGGGGCCCTCGAAGTCGAGGAGTCGCTGTTCACCTCGCGCAAGAAGCACGTGTACCGGCTGACCGACCGCGGCGACCTGCTCTTCCACGAACTGCTCGAGTCGGCCGACATGCACGACCTCGAGCAGGACCGCTTCTCGCTGCGGCTGGCCTTCTTCCGCTACCTGCGCCCCGAGACCCGCCTGTACCAGCTCGAGCGACGCCGGGGCTACCTGCAGGGGCGCCTGGCCGACCTGCGGGCCTCGCTCCGCGCGGCGCGCGACCGCATGGACGCGTACACGCTCGAGCTGATGGACCACGGGCTCGAGGAACGCGAGCGTGAGATCGCCTGGCTCGACCGGTTGATCGCGGCCGAGCGGAACTCCGCCCAGCGCGGCGAGCATCGCGGCAGCGCGACCGCCCGCCCGGCACCCACAAAGGGCCTCCAGGCCGGACACGGCCCGGACACGGCCGGACCTGCCGCCAAGGTCCCCACCACCACGCGCGACCCCAGCCTGCCGGAACGGACCGGCTAGCCGCGTCAACAGGAGGAGAGCACACACAGATGGGTACCGTACGCGTCGCGATCATCGGCGTGGGCAACTGCGCCTCGTCCCTGGTGCAGGGCGTGCAGTACTACATGGACGCCCAGCCGGGCGACGACGTCCCCGGGCTGATGCACCTCGACCTCGGGGGCTACCACGTTCGCGACATCGAGTTCGTGGCCGCGTTCGACGTCGACGCCAAGAAGGTCGGCCGCGACCTGTCCGAGGCGGTCTTCGCCAGCGAGAACAACACCGTCCGGTTCGCCGACGTGCCACCGCTGGGCGTGGAGGTGCAGCGCGGGCCGACCTTCGACGGGCTCGGCCGGTACTACGCCGAGACCATCGAGGAGTCGGCCGCCGAGCCCGTGGACGTCGCCACCACCCTGGCCGCCACCGGCACCGACGTGCTGGTCTGCTACCTGCCGGTCGGCAGCGAGGAGGCCACCCGCTTCTACGCCGGCGAGGCCCTCAAGGCCGGGGTGGCGTTCGTGAACTGCCTGCCCGTGTTCATCGCGGGCACGCCCGAGTGGGCCGACCGGTTCACGGCGGCCCGCGTGCCGATCATCGGTGACGACATCAAGTCGCAGGTCGGCGCGACCATCGTCCACCGGGTCCTGACCCGCCTGATCGAGGACCGGGGGGTGCGCATCGACCGCACCTACCAGCTCAACTTCGGCGGGAACATGGACTTCATGAACATGCTGGAGCGCGACCGGCTGGAGTCCAAGAAGATCTCCAAGACCCAGGCGGTCACCTCCCAGGTGGACCGGGACCTCGGCAAGCGCAACGTGCACGTGGGACCGAGCGACTACGTGCCCTGGCTCGACGACCGCAAGTGGTGCTACATCCGGGTCGAGGGCCGCGCGTTCGGGGACGTGCCGCTGAACCTCGAGCTCAAGCTCGAAGTGTGGGACTCACCGAACTCGGCCGGCGTGGTCATCGACGCGGTCCGGTGCGCCAAGCTGGCGCTGGACCGTGGCATCGGCGGCCCGCTGCTCGGCCCGTCGAGCTACTTCATGAAGTCGCCCCCGGTGCAGTACACCGACGACGTCGCCCGCCGCGCCGTCGAGGAGTTCATCGCCGGCCCGGTGGTTGACACGCTGCCTCCGACCGGGTTCTCGCTGGACGCGACCGGCGCCTGACCACGAGCGCCTGACGGACCGGCGCCGCCAGGGCCTGCAGCGCAGGGCCATTCTGACCCGAAGCGCGCGAGCCGGTCTTGCCTGAAGCGGGAGGCCGGTCTTGCCTGGAGCGCGAGGCCGGTCTTGCCTGGAGCGCGCAAGGCCGGGCGGCGCCGTCGCATTTGACCGTGGGACCCGTGGCGCACGCACACTGTCGGCGAGGGCCGGAACCTGGACCGACGGGAGTGGCACGTGGCAACCGGAGACTGGTGGAAGCACGGGGTCGTGTACCAGATCTACCCGCGCAGCTTCGCCGACGGCAACGGCGACGGCGTCGGCGACCTGCCCGGCATCACGTCGAGGCTCGACCACCTGAACGACGGCACCCCGGACTCGCTCGGGGTCGACGCCATCTGGCTGTCGCCGTTCTACCCGTCGCCCATGGCCGACTTCGGCTACGACGTCTCCGACTACACCGGCGTCCACCCCGACTTCGGCACCCTGGACGACTTCGACCGGCTGGTCGCCGAGGCGCACGCCCGGGGCATCCGGGTGGTCGTCGACCTCGTCCCCAACCACACCTCCGACCAGCATCCGTGGTTCCTCGAGTCCCGCTCGAGCCGCGACAGCCCGAAGCGGGACTGGTACGTCTGGGCCGACCCCAAACCCGACGGGTCGCCGCCGAACAACTGGACGAGCTCGTTCCCCCCGGCCGGCCGGGCGTGGACCTTCGACGAGGCGACCGGACAGTGGTACCTGCACTCGTTCTTGCCCGAGCAACCCGACCTGAACTGGTGGAACCCAGAGGTCCGGGCGGCCATGGACGACGTCATGCGCTTCTGGCTGGACCGGGGCGTGGACGGCTTCCGTGTCGACGTCGCCCACAAGATGGCCAGGGACCCCGAGCTGCGCGACAACCCCCTGGTCGACCTGGGCGAGGGCGAGGACCAGCTCAGCGGCCCGGAGATGGCCAGGCGCCTGGCCGGGCAGCAGCGTTACGACCAGGACTGGCCCGAGGTCCACGAGATCCTGCGCCGGTTCCGGCGCACGCTCGAGGAGTACGACGACCGCATGGCCGTCGGCGAGGTCTACCTGCTGGAGCTCGCCACCCTGGCCGGCTACTACGGGCAGGGAGCCGACGAGCTGCACCTGGTGCACAACTTCGTGTTCGTGCACCAGCCCTGGAAGGCGGAGGCGTTCCGAGCCATCGTGGACGAGTTCTGGTCGCTCCTGCCCGAAGGGGCCTGGCCAGCCTGGTTCCTCGGCAACCACGACCACTCGAGGGTCGCCACCCGCTACGACGAGGGTGGCAACGGCCAGGCCCGCGCCCGGGTGGCGGCCATGATGGTGCTCACCCTGCGCGGCACCCCGTTCCTGTACCAGGGCGAGGAGCTGGGCATGGCCGACGGCGAGATCCCGCCCGACCGGGTGATCGACATCGACGGCCGCGACCCGGAGCGCACGCCGGTGCAGTGGGACGGCACCCCGTCGGCGGGCTTCACCACCGGCGACCCCTGGCTGCCCGTCCCGGAGAGCGCCCGCCAGGTGAACGTGGCCGTCCAACGAGAAGACCCCCGGTCGATGCTCAGCCTGTACCGGCGCCTGCTCTGGTACCGGAAGGGCTCGGCCGCGCTGCGCCAGGGCGGCTACCGGTCGCTCACCGACACCCCCGGCGGCCTCTACGCCTATCTCCGCACCGAGGGCGACGAGCGGCTGCTGGTGGCGCTGAACTTCACCGGGCGACCGCTGCGGTACGACGCCGGCGCGCTCGCGCCGGCCGGGCGGCTGGAGTTCTCCACCGACCCGGACCGGCCAGCCGGCGAACAGGTCGGCCTCGGTCCGCTCGAGGTCGGGCCCGACGAAGGCACGGTCGTCCGGCTACCCTGACCCGTCCGGCGACCCCGACCCGTCGGTCACGCCCTCGGCCGCGGCCCACGCGAGCAGGGCCGCGGTGGCCTCCTGCTCGGTCATGGGTCCGTGGTCCAGGCGGAGCTCGAGCAGGTGGGCGAGGGCCCGCCCCACCACCGGGCCGGGCCGGACGCCGAGGACCTCCATCACCTGCCGGCCGTCCAGCGGAGGGCGGATCTTGGCCAGCTCCTCCTCGGCCTCCAGGCGGGCGATCCGCGCCTCGAGCTCGTCGGAGTACGCGGCGAGCTGGCGCGCCTTGAAGACGTTGCGGGTGGTGCAGTCGGAACGGACCAGGAAGTTCAGCCGGTCGAGCAGCGGCCCGGCGTCGCGGACGTAGCGCCGCACGGCGGAGTCGGTCCAGCCCAGCCGGTAGGTGTGGAAGCGCAGGTGGAGCGCTACCAGCTCGCGCACGTCGCGGACGAGGTCGTGCGGGTAGCGCAGCTCGGTCAGGCGCTTCTCGGCCATCCTGGCCCCGACCACCTCGTGCAGGTGGAACGAGACCCCCTCGGGCCCGATCCGGCGGGTGCGGGGCTTGCCGATGTCGTGGAGCAGGGCGGCCATGCGCAGGGTGAGGTCGGGCGCCTTGGCGTCGAACGTGGTGACGTTCTCGACCACCGCGGTGGTGTGGCGCAGGACGTCCTTGTGCCGGTGGACCGGGTCCTGCTCCAGGGCGAGCGCCGGCAGCTCGGGCAGGAACTGGTCGGCCAGCCCGGTCTGCACGCACAGCCACAGGCCCTTGCCCGGAGCCTGCCCGAGCAGCAGCTTGGACAGCTCGTCGCGGATGCGCTCGCGGGAGACGACGGCCAGGCGTTCCCGGCGCTCGACGATGCCCGCGACCGTGTCCGGGGTGGGGACCAGCTCGAGCTGGGCCGCGAAGCGGGCCGCCCGCAGCATGCGCAGAGGGTCGTCGTCGAACGAGACCGCCGGTGAGGTCGGGGTGCGCAGGCGCCGGGCGGCCAGGTCGGCCAGGCCCTGGTGGGGGTCGACGAACTGGCCGTCGGGCAGGCGCACCGCCATCGCGTTCACGGTGAAGTCGCGCCGGGCCAGGTCGTCGGTCACGGACCGGCCGAAGGTGACCTCCGGCTTGCGCGAGTCCTCCCGGTACACGTCCGAGCGGAAGGTGGTGACCTCGAGCCGGAAGTCGCCCTTGCGCACGCCGACGGTGCCGAAGCGCACCCCCTGCAGCCAGACGCCGTCGTCCCAGCCCTGGGCGCGGACCACGCCGAGGATCTGGTCGGGGGAGGCGTCGGTGGTGAAGTCGACGTCGGTCGAGGGCCGGTCGAGCAGGGCGTCGCGGACCGTGCCGCCCACCAGGTAGAGCTGGTGGCCGGCGCGGGCGAAGCGCTCGCCGAGCTCCCGGGCCACAGCCGCGAACGGCGAGGCCCGGAGCAGGGCGGCCAGCGCCTGCTGCTGGGCTGGGGACAGGGTGCTCATGCCGGCAGGATACCGAGAGGCGGCGTCCGGAGGCCCACGGGCTGCCGCGCTCAGAACCACCCGGAGGCCCACGGGCTGCCGCGCTCAGAACCACATGGCCCCTGGCGGGGTCGCCTGTGGACGATGAAGCCGGGTCGGCCGCCCTCCGACGTCGGTTCTCAGCCGACGTCGGTTCTCATCGGTGCCGTGAACCTGCAGCTCAGACGGACAGGCCGGCCTGCTGCACGGAGATGTGGAAGTCGTGCGGGCTGGAGGCCGCCACGGTGGCGGCCTCCAGGGTCACCATGCCGTCCCGATAGAGTGCGAGCAGGGCCTGGTCGAAGGTCTGCATGCCGTAGAACTCGCCGTCGGCGACGACCTCGGGCAGCAGGTGGGTGTGCTCGGGGTTGACGATGAAGTCGAACACCCGCCCCGTGGCGACCAGGACCTCGATGGCCGCGACCCGCCCACGCCCGTCGGTCCGGGGCAGCAGGCGCTGGGAGACGATGCAGCGCAGCGTCCCGGCCAGGGCGAGCCGGACCTGGCGCTGCTGGTGGGGCGGGAACAGCTCGAGGATCCGGTTGACGGTCTCGGTCGTGTCGGCGGTGTGCAGGGTGGAGATCACCAGGTGGCCGGTCTCGGCCGCCTGCAGCGCGGCCTTGGCGGTCTCCTCGTCGCGCATCTCCCCGATGAAGATGACGTCCGGGTCCTGGCGGGCGACATACTTCAGGGCTGTGGCGAAATCGGCCGTGTCGACCCCGATCTCGCGCTGGTCGATCACGGCCAGCTTGTCGGTGTGGAGGATCTCGATTGGGTCCTCGATGGTGACGACGTGGCAGCGCCGGACCGTGTTGACGTGGTCGATGATCGCGGCCGTGGTGGTGGTCTTGCCCGACCCGGTCGGGCCGGTGACGAGGATCAGGCCGCGCGGCTCCTCGGCCATGCGCGCGATGACCGGGGGCAGGCCGAGCGCCTCGAACCCAGGGCTGCCCGGCAGCACCCGCCGGCAGACGATCCCGACCGCGCCCCGCTGCCGGAAGGCGTTGACCCGGAAGCGACCCAATCCTGATACGGAGTAGGCGAAGTCCGCCTCGTTGGTCTCGGTGAACCTGGCCGCCTGGCGGTCGTTCATCAGGTCGAGCGCGAACCGCTCGGTGTCGGCCTCGGACAGTCGCGGGAACGGGGTGCCGACCAGTTCGCCGTCGACCCGGACGTACGGGGTGGAGCCGGCCTTCAGGTGCAGGTCCGACCCCTGGCGCTCGGCCAGGTGGCAGAGCAGGTCCTGGACGTTCACGCCGCCTCCCGTCGCCTCGTGCCGTCGCCTCGACCTCCTCATCGGGCGCCGGCCCGGCCCGGTTGACCACCACGATCGAAAGCCAACCAATTCAAGTGGTTTAGGCCGATAGTGTCAGGGCAACCGGAAGGGCAGGAGGTGGACGGGATGGCGGATGCGAAGAAGATGAGCCGCGCCGAGGCGGGGCGCAAGGGCGGCCAGACCACGAAGAAGCGCTACGGCGAGGACTTCTTCGGCAAGATCGGGCGCATGGGCGGCAAGAAGGGTGGCGAGACCACCAAGCAGCGCTACGGCATCGAGTTCTACCAGAAGATCGGCAGGAAGGGCGGGTCGCGCTGAGCGACCTGCCCTCGAGCTTCCCACATACCCAACGACCAGCCGGGACGCCAGCGTCCCGGCTGACCCCTGCCCGCCGGTGCAGGACTCGTCCGGGCATCCCGGTATACTCGGGCTGCTGGGCTGCTTCCTGTTCCACGCCCCTGGAGAACCAGTGCGCTCCAGTATCGACGTTCACAACCATCTGCTCGCCCACGACGTCCTCCACGAGCTCTCCGCCCTCCCGGGAACGCTGCGCGACCTGTCCGCGGCACCCGCCGTGCTCGGCCTCCCGTCCGCGGCGGTGGGTCGGCCGACCGTGCTGGCCGACGGCAACGGCGTGGTCGTGGTGCTCGCCCCGGCCGGCGCCGAGGTCGACCTCGCCGGCGTGGGCGAGCTGCTCGGCCGCGAGGAGCTGTCCCCGGTCACCCCCGACGCGGCACTCGGCCTGACCGGCTACCTGCTGCCGTTCGTCCCGCCGGTCGCCCTCGAATGCGACAGCACCCTGGTGGTCGACGAGCGGCTGGCCCAGCAGGACGTCGTGTACACGGCCGCCGGAGAGCCGGGGGTCATCCTCAAGGTGCGGGGCGCGGACCTGGTGAAGGCGACCAGCGCCGCGGTCTTCGGGATCACCAAGGCGGTCGACGACCAACCGTGACCAGGATGACCATGGCACCGGCGCTGTTGAGGGCCGTAGCAGCGGGATCCCCCCGGCCATGGCACAGGCGCTGTTGGGGGGCCGTGGCGACCGCGGGATCCCCCGGGCCATGGCACAGGCGCCCTCCGGGATCCCCCGGGCCATGGCACCGCCGCCCTCCGGGATCCCCCCGGCCATGGCACCGGCGCTCTTGGGGGGCCGTGGGGGGAGCGAGCTCCCCCCACATCGACAGAGGACGGCGGTCACGCCACGCCACGCCGGAGCGCGCCCCCCACATCGACCGAGCACCGCGGTCACGCCACGCCACGCCAGAGCGAGCTCCCCACATCAACCGAGCACCTCGCTCAGGCACGCCACGCCAGAGCGAGCTCCTCCCACCTCGAACCAGCACCGCCGGCCCGCTCACGAGCGGAGCGGGCTGACTTGCGCACGGCGCGTGCCGTTTCGGCTGGCGGGGTGGTGCTGGCCGAGCCGCGGGCCGACGCCCGGGTCGCGCTGGTCGCCCGTAGGTCGTCCCGAGGCGCGCTACAGTGGACGCTGCCAAAGGGCCAGCAGGAGGCCGGGGAGACGGTGGCGGAGACGGCCCTTCGCGAGGTGCAGGAGGAGACCGGGCTGGCGGTCCAGCTGCTCGGCCCGCTCGACACCATCGACTACTGGTTCGTGTGGGCTCCCGAGCAGACCCGGTACCACAAGTTCGTCCACTACTTCCTGATGCGGGCCGTCGGCGGCGACTTCGCCCTGCACGACGCCGAGATGGAGGACGCCGGCTGGTTCAGCCCCGAGCAGGCCCGTCGCGCCATGGCGTTCGCGAACGAGCGCCGCCTGCTGGACCTGATCGCCGGCGCGCTGGCCGATCAGGGCGTGGCCGGGTGATCCGCCGGCTCGCCGCATCGCTCGCGGTGGCCGCCGTCCTGGCCGTTGCCGCACCGGGCCTGGCGGTCCCCGCTCACGCCCGGCAACAGCAGCCCCCGGTCGTCACCGCCGGGCTGCAGGAGATCTCCCCCTGGGTGGACCCGCAGTCGCCGCTGCGGTGGCGCCTGCTGGTCACCAACTACGGGTCGGAGCCGCTGCGGGACCTGACCGTCCAGACCTGGGTGGGCGCGCCGGTCCGGTTCCGGTCCCAGCTCCAGGCCCTGGCCGACGACCCGGGCCAGGCAGGCCTGCGCACCCGGCTGGACACCTTCGAGGTGCCGGGCGGCGTGGTCGGGCCCCGGAGCGCGATCGGCGTGAAGGGCCAGCCGATCGCGCTGCCCGGACGCGGCGACCTGCCCGGCGCCGTGCTCCCGGTGACCTTGCGGGTCCGGGCCCAGAGCAGCGCCGGGCCGGTGACGGCCACCGTCAGCACCTTCGTCGTCTACGTGAGCGAGCAGGTCCGCAACCGCCTGCACGCCGCCCTGCTCGTGCCGCTCCACGACCGTTCGCACCGGAGCTCGAGCGGGGAGTTCGTCGACTCGAGCCTGGCCGTGCAGCTTGCCACCCGGGCGCCGCTCGGGGCGATGGCCGAGGAGCTGGCCAGGCCGGCCGCGGCCGGGGTGACGATGATGGTCGACGCCCTCCTCACCGAGGAGGCGAACGCGATGGGCGGCGCCTGGGTCGTCCGCACCCAGGCGGGCGCCAAGCGATACGACGCGGGCAGCATCCAGTCCAGGACCTCGCAGCAGTTCATGGCCAACCTGCGCCGGGCGATCGGGCAGAACCGGCCGGGCACGCTCGCCTACGCCGACGCCGACCTGCCCGCCCTGGCCCGGTCAGGGATGGAGTCCGAGGCGCTCGCCGCGATCCTGGCCGGCCGCCAGGCGATCCAGGCCCAGACCGGCTTCGTGCCCGACATCGGCCTGGCCTGGCCGGTGAGCGGCGCCATCGACGCCGCCACCCTGCGGCCCCTGGCCCGCACCTCGGCCGAGACCGTGGTGCTGGACGCCAGCCGGCTGACCAGGCCGGCCGAGGGCGACATCACCCCCAACGCCACCGTCAACCTGAGCGCCGGTGCCGGGCAGCCGCGGCTCGCCATCGTCCCGGACCAGGCGCTGGCGTCGGCGCTGTCCGACCGCCGGGCCGCGACCCCCCCGGCCGGCCAGCCGGCCGCGACCACCCCGGCCGAGTGGGCGCAGCGGGTCCTGGCCGAGACCGCCGTAGTCTGGCTCGAGCGGCCGGGGGGCGACCGGCCCGTGCCCCGGGGCATCCTGCTCGCGCCGCAGCAGCACACCTGGCGACCGGCCCCCGCCTTCTTCCGGACGCTGGTGCGCGGCCTGGCCGGCGCGCCCTGGCTGCAGCTCGAGCACGCCACCGACCTGGCCAGCCGGGTGCCCCAGGGGCCGGGCACGGCCCCGCGCCAGCTCGTGCCGGTCACGGCCGCCGAGGTGGCCCAGGGGCTGCCCGCCGATTTCCTGCGGGGCGTGGCTACCGCCCGGGCCAAGCTCAACAGCTTCCAGCGCGTGGTCGGCCCGGACTACCCGCAGTACGACGTGCACGACCGCAACCTGCTGATCGCCGAGTCGAGCGACTGGAGGGGCAACTCGCGCCAGGGCCGGCGCCGCGCCTTTGCCCAGTCGGTCGAGCGCGGGATCGAGGCGTTCTACCGGCAGGTGAGCGTCGAGAAGGCCCGGTTCACGCTCACCGCCCGCCAGGGGCCGATCCCCATCCGGGTCACCAACACGAGCGACCAGCGGCTGACCCTGGTGATCCGGGTGTCGTCGCCAAAGGTCGACCTGCCGGTGGCCGCGCAGTCGTTCACCGTCGAGCCCAAGCGCGCCACCACCCAGACCGTGCAGGTGAGCACCAGGACGACCGGGACCTTCCCGATCCGGGTGGAGGTGCTGACCCCGGACGGGGCGTTCACCGTGGCCAGCGCCGAGATGGTCCTGGTCTCGACGGCGTTCAGCAGGGTCGCCCTCGCCCTCACCGGCGGGACGGCCGGGTTCCTGCTCTTGTGGTGGAGCCGGCGCCTGAGCAGGCGGCGCCCGCCCGGAGGTCGCCGGGTCAAGCGCCGGCGCCCGGGCGCGCCCTCCAGCCCTGCCTCCGGGGCCTCCACCTCCAGGGCCTCCGCCTCCGGGGCCTCCGGGGCCTCCGGGCCCCCTACCCCCAGGGCCTCCGGGGCCGGGCCCGCCTCCGAAGCCGGGCCCGCCTCCGAAGCCGGGCCCGCGGGACCGGGCCCGCCTCCCGGTCCGGGTCGGGAGGCGGGCCCAGAGCAGCAGCCGGAGGAGCCGAGCCTGGCCCGCTCGACCGCGATCATGGCCGCGGGCACGCTGCTGAGCCGCATCACCGGCATGCTCCGGGTGATGGTGCTGGTCGCGACCCTGGGCGTGGCCGAGAGCAAGCTGGCCGACACCTACAACGTCGCCAACACCACCCCGAACATCATCTACGAGCTGGTCCTGGGCGGGATCCTGTCGTCGATCTTCGTACCGCTGTTCGTCGAGGTGCGCCGGACCCGCGGCCGGGAGGCGGCCTGGCACGTCGCCCGCTCGGTGCTGACGGTGACCTTCGTCACCCTCGGCCTGCTCGCACTGGTGACGATGGCGACCGCGCCCTGGATCATCAAGCTCTACATCCACGGCGTGGACCCGGTCCAGGAGGCCCAGGCACAGCAGGTCGGCGGGCGGCTCCTGGCCATGTTCATGCCCCAGATCGTGTTCTACGGCGTCGGCGCGGTCATGACCGGGCTGCTGAACGCCAACCGGCGCTTCGGCGTGCCGATGTTCGCGCCCATCCTGAACAACCTGGTCGTGATCGCCGTCGGTGTCACGTTCCACCTGCTGGTGGGCGGGCAGGTCCCCCAGCTGGGCGAGGTGACCACCGGCCAGAAGCTCCTGCTCGGGCTCGGCACCACGGCCGGGGTGGCGGCCATGACGATGGTGCAGTGGCCGTTCCTGCGCAGGATCGGCTTCCGCTACCGCTGGGTCTGGGACGTGCGCGACCCGGCCATGCGCAAGATGGCCGCCCTGTCGGCGTTCACCATCGGCTACGTGGTCGTCAACCAGCTCCGCTACCTGGTCACGCCGGTCCTCGCCTACGGTGTCAAGGGCGGCTACACCGCGTACACCACGGCGTTCATCTTCTTCCAGCTCCCCCACGGGGTGTTCGCGGTGTCGGTCATCACCGCCCTGCTCCCGCAGATGAGCGAGCACGCGGTGGCCAGGGACTGGGACGCGTTCCGGTCGGCGGTCTCGCGCGGGATCCGGCTGACCGCCGCCGTGCTGCTGCCCGCCACGGTCGGCTACCTGGCCCTGGCCGGGCCGATCGTGCAGCTGCTGCTCGTCCACGGCGTGGTGAAGCAGGGCAGCGACAGCCAGCTCCTGCTCACCCGCGTGCTGACCGTGTTCGTGCTCGGCCTGGTCTCCTTCTCGACCTTCCAGCTGATCCTGCGCGCCTTCTACGCCTTGCAGGACACCCGGACGGTGTTCCGCCTCAACCTGGTCGCGGCCGCGGTCAACGTCGTGCTCGACCTGCTGCTGTTCAGCCTGCTACCCACGCCGTGGAAGGTGCCCGGCCTGGCCGCAGGGCACGGGATCTCCTACACCGTCGGTGCGGCCCTGCTCCTCTCCGCGCTCTCACGCCGGATCGGGGGGATCGACGCCGGCCGGGTCATGGCCGCGGTCGTCCGCATGCTGGCCGCGAGCCTGGTGATGGGCGTGGCGGCGGCCGCGGCCGCCGGCGCGACCGACCGCCTCCTCGGCCCTGGCCTGGTGGCAGACTTCGCCGTGGTGCTGGCCGGCGTGCTGGCCGGCGTCGTCACCTACCTCGCCGCCGCGCGGGTGCTGCGCATCGAGGAGCTGCGACTCCTGTTCGCGATCGTCCGGCGCGGCCGGGCCCGCACCAGCGCCTGAGCAGGCCGGCCCCTTTCCAGCCGGGGCCAGCTCCATTTCCGACATAGTCTCATTTAGCACAACGTATCGAAACCCCTGAAAAAAATAATCACCTCGACATGCTTGAAATTCGCTCTCAGGGATGCGGGGACTTCCGCCTGCCGCAGCCCTGAGACCTGGAGCCTTCCCCTGCGCCATCTCCGGAACGCCCTGTTCGTGCTGGCCGCCCTCGGCGTGGTCGTGGGCGGAGTGGTCGTGGGCGGAGTGGAGCAGCCGGTGAGCGCCGCGCCGCGCGAGACTCCGGCCCGCAAGATCGCCCGCCTCCGCGACGAGGCGGTCCGCGTCCAGCGGACCGTCGACCGGATGAACGCTCAGGTGGGGCGGCTGGTCGAGGACTACAACGCCAACCGCGAGGCGCTCGACCGGACCCGGGCCGAGCAGCGCGCGACCGAGCAGCGCCTCGAGGCCGCCCAGCGCCAGCTCGAGGCCGCCCAGCTCGTCCTCGACCAGCGGGCCCGGGCCATCTACGTGCGCGGGCCCGCCACCTCGCTGGGCCAACTGCTCGGCGCGGTCGAGATCCACGACGCACTCACCCAGGTCAGGTACCAGTCCGGTGTGATGGGCGCCGACAGCGACGCGATCACCCGGGTCGAGCAGGCCAGGCGGGTGCTCGACGCGATCGCCGGCGACCTGGCCCGCCAGCGGCGCGTCCAGGAGGACCTGCAGTCCCGCCTGGACCGGCAGCGCAAGGAGATCACGGCCCGCCTGGCCGGCCAGCGGAGCTACCTGGCGCGGGTCAACCGGGCCGTCAAGCGGGCCGTGGAGGAGGAGCGCCGGCGCCAGGAGGAGCTGCGCCGGCGCGCCCTCGCCCGCCGGCTCGCGGCCGAGCGGGCCGCCAGGGCCAGGGCGGCGCAGGCGCGGGCCAGGGCGCGGAGCGCCCTGGCGGGCCGGTCGGGTGGTCGGCCGACCCTGGGCTCGGACGGCACTCCTCCCGGACCGCGCGCCGGGCCGTGCGCCACGCGCTGGCCCAGCTCGGCAAGCCCTACGCCTGGGGGGCCACCGGACCGGGGAGCTTCGACTGCTCCGGGTTGGTCATGACCGCGTACAGGCGCGCCGGGCTCTCGCTGCCCCGCACGAGCCGGTCCCAGTGGTACGCGGGACCCCACGTCGACCTCGTCGATCTCGCCCTGGGCGACCTGCTGTGCTTCGCCGACAACACCTCCGACCCGAGCAGCATCCACCACGTCGGCATGTACGTCGGCCGCGGCCGGATGGTCGAGGCCCCCTACACCGGCACCAGCGTCCGCGTCAGCTCGGTCGGCCGGTCGGACTACATCGGCGCCGTCCGCCCGACCGGCTGATGCCGCCTGCTCCCCGTCCGTCCGACCGAGCTGACGATCCGTGCTCCCGGTCCTGCCGGCTGACGATCCGTGCTCCCGGTCCTGCCGGCTGACGCCGCCTGCTCCCGGTCCGGCCGGCTGACGCCGCGTGCTCCCGTTCGGTCGGGTTGGCGCCGCCGACGGCCCGGCCGGAAGGAATGGCCGCGACCGTGGCCATTCGGGTGAACGGAAGCTTCCCGGTGCACTAGACTGCCCCTGTCGCGATTTCCGGGGCCCAACGCCCCGCTGTCTTGCTTATGAGCATGTCGCAGGTCGGTTCCGGTCTGCCCCGACTCCTCGCTGAGCGCTACGAGCTCAGCGAACGACTCGCATCTGGTGGCATGACCAGCGTCTGGCGTGGTCACGATCGTGTTCTCGGACGCGACGTGGCCATCAAGGTGCTGCACCCGGAACTGGCCGCCGACCCGAGCTTCCGGACCCGCTTCTCGGAGGAGGCCGTGAACGCGGCCCGCCTCACCCACCCGAGCATCGTCGCGCTGTACGACACCGGCGAGCAGCACGGCGTGGCCTACATCGTCCTCGAGTGGGTCGAGGGCGCGAGCCTGGCCGAGCTGCTCGCCCGGCACGGCCCGCTTCCCCCCGCCAAGGCGGCCCGGCTGGCCAGCGAGGTCGCCCTGGCCCTCGACTACGCCCACGGAGCCGGGGTCGTGCACCGCAACCTCAAACCGGCCAACATCCTGATCTGCGAGGACGGCACCGTGAAGGTGTCGGACTTCTCGATCGCGAAGGCGGCCACCGAGGAGGACCCGGCCCGTACCGGCGAGATCCTCGGGGTCACCGGCCACCTCGCCCCCGAGCTGGCCGAGGGCGACGAGGTGGACGGCCGCGCCGACGTCTACGGGCTGGGTGCCTGCCTGTTCGAGATGCTGACCGGCCGGGCGCCCTCGGTGGCCGGCCACGGGGCCTCGAGCCCCATGGGTCCCCGGTCGGTGCGGGCCGGGGTACCCCGCGAGCTGGACGCCGTGGTCACCAGGGCGATGGCCCGCGACCCCGACCGACGCTTCCCGAGCGCCCGGGCCATGGCCTCGGCGCTGGCCAGGTCGGCGGCGGCCGACGACGGGGACACCCAGGCGATCGTGCGCCAGCCGCCCGAGCCGCCCCGCGAGGCCCCCCCGGAGCCGGAGGAGAGCTTCATCCGCCACGAGGGCCGCTGGCTCGGCTGGACCCTGGTCCTGGTCGGGCTCGCGGCCGTGCTGGTGGTGGTCGGGCTCACCCTGTCCAAGACCGTGGGGCCGATCCTCGGCAGCAGCGGCAGGTCCAAGGCGGCCCCGACGACCACCGGGAGCATCGCGCCGACCAGCGAGAAGCTCAAGGTGCAGGCGGCGCGGTCGTTCGACCCCCAGGGGAAAGACGGCACCGAGGACGAGAGCCGCACGCCGCGGGCCATCGACGACGACCCGGACACCGTCTGGAGGACCGACGGCTACAACAGTGCCGACTTCGGCCGGCTCAAGAGCGGCGTCGGCCTCGTGCTGGACCTCGGGGACGCCGAAGCGGCCCGGTCGCTCGTCCTCAACCTGCAGGCGGCGGGCGCCAAGGTCGCGGTGTACGGCGCCAACGGCGACGGCGGCTACCCGACCGAGCTGAACGGCGGCTGGGTTGAGGTCGCCCCCAGCGCGGAGCGCGGCAGGTCGGACACCATCTCGCTCAAGGGCGGCCCGTTCCGGTACTACCTGGTCTGGTTCACCGGGCTGCCCTCCGACGGCAAGGGGAAGTTCCGCAACGGGATCGCCGAGGCGACCCTGCGGTCGTGAGCGACATGACCGACGAGGAGCTGCTGGCCGCGCACCTGCGCGGGGATCGGTCGGCCTTCGGGCAGCTCATGTCCAGGCACGAGCGGCGCGTCTACGGGATCTGCCTGCGCATGCTGGGCAACCGGGAGGACGCGCAGGACGCCGCCCAGGAAGCGTTCGTGGCTGCGCTGCGCCGGGCGTCGACCTTCCGCCAGGCGGCGGCGTTCTCGACCTGGCTCTACCGGATCGCGGTCAACGCCGCCACCGACCAGGCCCGGCGGCGTGCCCGGGCCCGCACCATCCCGCTCGACCCCGACGAACAACCGGGGCTGCCCCGCGAGGCGGTCACCGGCGACCCGGGCGACGCTGTGGCCACCGCCGTCGCCGTCCAGTCCGCCCTGACCCGGATCTCCGAGGACTTCCGGGCGGCCGTGGTCCTCTGCGACCTGCTCCGGCTGCCGTACGCGGAAGCCGCCGACGTCCTCGAGGTACCGGTCGGCACGCTCAAGAGCCGGGTCTTCCGCGGCCGGCTCGCCCTGGCCGAGCAGCTCAGCGAGCTCGGTCGGGCCGGGCCGGTGAAGCTGCAGGTGGTGCGGGGGCCGGGCCCGGCGGGAACCGGGGCGCTGGCGCGAGCGTCGGATCCGGTGGACAGCGAACGACTGACCAGCGAGGAGTAGCACGGCCGTGACCGACCACCCCGACCACGAGGAGCTCGCCGCCTGGCAGGCGGGCGCCCTGGACGAGCCCGACCAGGGCCGCACCGCGGCCCACGTGGCCGGCTGCCCGGACTGTGGGGCGGTCGTCGGGGCGCTCGAGGGCGTGCGGCAGCGGCTGGCCGTGCTGGACGAGCCCGAGCTGCCGGCCGGGCTCCACGACCGGCTGGTGGCGGTCGTGGAGTCCGAGCAGGCCCGCCGGGCGCCGCGCCCGCGGCCGGCCTGGTACCAGCGGCCGGCCACCTGGAGCGCCGCCGCCGCGGTACTGCTGTTCGTGGCGGGCGCCTTCGGCTTCACCCGTCTCGCAACGAGCCGCGACGACAGCGGTGGCGGTGGCGCCAGCGCCGCCCATGCGCCAGCACAGGCCGAGGGTGGGGAGGAGCGTGGAACGGCGGGCGCGGGCGTCACCGAGGGGCGGGCGGACGAGGGCGGCCTCACGGAGGTCCCGCTGCCCGGCGAGTTCTCCCCGGTGAGGCTGCGGGTCGCCATGAGCGTCAACACCAACGCCCGCAACGCCCTCCGGGAGGCCCGGTCCTCCGGGCAGATCCTGCAGAGCGGCAAGGACAACGGGCTGGGCAAGACGATGCAGCGGAGTGCCGCGGGCCAGGCCGCGCTGCCCCCAGCCGACCAGGCCTGCATCGACAGGATCGCCTCGGCGGGCATGGTCCGGCCGGCGTTCGTCGCCACCAGCGCGTCCAACGGCCGGCCGGTCAAGATCCTGGTCGCCTACGTCGGCGACCCTCCCCGCGAGGTGCGCTACTGGGCCTTCCCGGAGACCGGCTGCATCGGGGCGCCGCTGTTCTCGGGCGTGGCCGTGCCCGCCGGCTGACCGCGGGACGGGACCGGCCTGCACCCCGTGGCCTGACCCCCGTGGCCTGCACCCGGTGGCCTGACCCGTGGCCTGACCCGTGGGCTCGCCGGCGAATACCCTGGCCAGGTCGAGTGCGCTCGCCTCGGCATGCTGGCGCTGGAACGACCAGGTCGTTGGCCGGCGAGCCCCTGGCCTGCCGCGTGGCGACCCGCGTGGCGGCGGCCGCTACCAGTTGACGCCCGCCCTGGCGAACGCCACGCCGGCGCCGACCAGGTAGAGCAGGAGCCACGCGGGCGCCCAGGGCACGCCCCCGAGCAGCGCCACCACGGCGCCGAGCCCGATGACCACCGCGGCGGCGGCCGCCACCCCGAGCTGGGTGTGGACACGCCGCCGGGCCGCCCAGCGCACGGCGGCGCCGACCAGATACCCGTAGACGGCGGCGAGGAAGATGCCGCGGAACGGGAGCAGGAGGAGCAGGTAGCCACCGGCGACGGCAGCGGCCAGCCCGGCGCCGAACGCTCGGGACACCTGCGACGCGGGTGGCGTGCCCTTGGCCGCCTTCGGCTGCCTGGCGCAGTTCGGGCACTTCTGCCCGACCGCCGTGGCGACCATGCAGCGGGGGCAGATCGGGTCGCCGCAGTTGGAGCAGGTCAGCCTGGTCTCCACCCCGGGGTGGTTCACGCAGGTCGGGGTGATGTTGGTCTGGTCGGCGGTCATCTCCTCCCTAGCCTACGAGGAACGGGGCTGGTTCGCCCAGCCCGTGCGGTGCCCGTGGGCCTCGGAATAGCGGGTATGGGAGAATCTGTTGGCATGGTCGCGCCTGGTTTCGCTGCCCGGTTCCTCGCGCATCCCGATCGAGGAGGCACCTGCACCTGATGGCCACGTCCCGTACCAGAACCGCGGCGCTGATCCTGGGCTCTGGCCCCGCCGGTCTGACCGCTGCCCTCTACGCCGCCCGGGCCAACCTGCGGCCCATCGTCATCGAAGGCGCCGAGGCGGGCGGGCAGCTCATGCTGACCACGGAGGTGGAGAACTACCCCGGCTTCCCAACCGGGATCCTCGGCCCCGAGCTCATGAACAAGATGCGCGAGCAGGCGGCCCGGTTCGGCGCCGAGTTCGTCACCGCCGACGCCACCAAGGTCGACCTGTCCGGCCCGCCCTTCCGCGCCTGGGCGGACGACGAGGAGTACACCGGCAAGGCGCTCATCGTCTCGACCGGCGCCAAGGCGAAGATGCTCGGGCTCGAGTCCGAGCGCCGGCTCCTGGGCCGCGGCGTGTCGACCTGTGCCACGTGCGACGGGTTCTTCTACCGGGACCGCGAGCTGGCGGTCGTCGGTGGGGGCGACTCCGCCCTCGAAGAGGCGCTCTTCCTGACCAGGTTCGCGAACAAGGTGACCGTCGTGCACCGCCGTGACCGGCTGCGTGCCTCCAAGGTCATGCAGGACCGCGCCTTCGCGAACCCGAAGCTGGACTTCATCTGGAACTCCACCGTGGTGGACGTGGTCGGCGACCAGACCGTCAGCGGGCTGCGCCTGCGCAACCTCGTCGAAGGCACCGAGTCCGAGATCCCGGTTGCCGGCATGTTCGTCGCTATCGGGCACACGCCCAACACCGACCTGTTCGCTGGCCAGCTCAAGCTGGACGAGGCCGGCTACATCGCCGTGCGGGCGCCGTCCACGGCGACCAGCGTGGACGGGGTGTTCGCGGCGGGCGACGTGGTCGACCACACCTACCGGCAGGCGATCACCGCCGCCGGCACCGGCTCCGCGGCGGCCATCGACGCCGAGCGCTGGCTCGAGGCCCACGGCCACGACTCCGGGGCGACCACCGACAACTGGGACTGAGACCGACCCGGTTGCATGCTTTGACCGACCCGGTTGCATGCTTTGATCTTGAGCGGGCGTCGTTGCCTGGGCAGTATGTCGAGTAACGCCAGGCTGGACGCAGGAACGGAATACCGGCGCCACCGTCGTTGTTACCGGATCCAGATGTCGCGTCACGCGGTTTCCCGCCACCCCGCAGGGCGGCGCCGCCCCAACGTTCGACGTTCGAGGAGGTGGAGATGCGAAGGGGGATGACGCTCCCCACCGCATCATGCATATGAGCAGAGCCACGACGGTGACCGACACCACATTCGAGGTCGAGGTGCTCCAGGCCGACAAGCCTGTACTGGTCGACTTCTGGGCCGAATGGTGTGGACCGTGCAAGATGGTCGCTCCGGTCCTCGAAGAGCTCGCCGGTGAACACGATGGCAGGCTGGTGATCGTCAAGCTCAACGTGGACGAGAACCCCGACGTCGCCCGCCGCTTCGGCGTCATGAGCATCCCGACGCTGTCCCTGTTCGTCGGTGGTGTCGAGAAGAAGCGCCTCGTCGGCGCCATGCCCAAGCGCAACATCGTCACCGAGTTGGCCGAGTTCATCAGCTGAGCAGGTCACCAGAGGTCCTGTCCGTGACCCGGTGCAGCGACCAGGACCTCCGCGCCAAACTACGGACAGGACTCCTGAGCAGGCGCTTGGCGCACGCCGGTCAAGTACCGGTGAGGCGGTTGCGCGCGCTGCAGGGACAGGGAGCCCAGAACCCGCCCGCCGCGGGTGCTTGACCGCAGCCCTGACCCCGAACACGCCCCTCCTACCCGGTCGGCTCTTGCAGGAGCCCGGCTCGCTTCGCCGAGCCGGGCTCCTGCCGTTCCCGTCCTCGGTTGCGGCGCCTTGTCCTGGTCGCGCGGTGGTGGCTCCGGCTGGCTGGCCATGGTGGCGGCACCTGTACCGGTCGCGTCGTGGCGGCTACTGGCCGTTGTCGGGGCGCAAGCCTGGGCGCGCGGCCGGCACCGGGCGGAGCGCCGGTTGGCCGGCGCCAGGCACCCGGAGCGCCTCGAGCGCCGCCTCCCGCGCGTCCTTCCAGCGCAGGGCGGTGCGGAGGTCCATGCGCAGAAGGGGATAGCGCGGGTGCTCACGCACGATCTGGAAGCCGCTGGCCTCTAGGAACCCGACCGGAACGTGACAGTTACGGCCGGTCCACGCCCGGTCCGCGAAGGCCTCCACGGCCCGGACCTTCCGCCTGGTGAGGTCGCGGGCCATCGTCTGCAGCAGGACCCGCCCGATGCCCTGACCCTCGAACTCGGGCGCGACGGCCAAGGCCGCCAGCAGCACGGCGTCCCTGCTCACGGGCCTGGCGGCCTGGATGCCGACCTGTTCGAGGAACCGGGCCGGAGCGAACAGCGAGTATCCGGCGACGGCTCCGTCGACCGTCAGGACATGTCCGGCCGCACCCCACTCGAGCACCACGGAGGAGAGCCACGCCTCCTTCTGGAGGCCCGCCTCCTCGGACCCGCGAGCGCGCGCCCGCGCGCCGAGCTCCCAGAACACGCAGCGCCGGCACGGCTCGGGCAACAGGTGGAGCGTGTCGAGGAGGAGGGGGCTGACCTTGCGACCCACTCGTCACCTGACCCCATGGGGCGCCGGGGGATGACGATCCCTGATCGTCCACAGCGCCCAGACAATCCCGGCCAGGATGCCGGCGAGAAAGCTCTGCCCCACTCGTCGAAGGATTGGCCATGTGGGTCGGGGCACGAGAGGCTCCTTCACGGCTCACCGACGCGGGTCTGCGGCATCAGCCGGTGGGCACCCGCGGTCGCCGGAACATGCCGGTTGAGGCCAGCAGGAAGGTGGATGCTAGCAGCGGGTTCGGCGTGGTGTCGAGGATGGCGGGTCCCGGTAGCGTATCCTGCCCCGTATGCGCGCTGACGACCCATTTCTCGACCGATACGCCCACGGCACCCGGGCGATGACCGCCTCCGAGATCCGAGCACTGTTCGCCGTCGCCGCCCGTCCCGAGATCGTCAGCCTGGCCGGTGGGATGCCGTTCACGGCCGCGCTGCCGCTCGACGTGGTCGGCGACGTCATGGGTGAGGTCCTGGCCAAGGAGGGCCCCGCCGCCCTGCAGTACGGCGGGGGCCAGGGCGACCCACGCCTCCGCGAGGTCCTCGTGGACCTGATGCGGCACGAGGGCGTCCACGCCTCCGCCGGCGACATCGTGGTCACGGCAGGATCCCAGCAGGCTCTCGACCTGCTCGCCCGGATGTTCTGCGACCCCGGGGACGTGATCGTGGCCGAGGGCCCCTCGTACGTGGGGGCACTCTCGGCCTTCTCGCAGTACCAGGCCCAGGTCCGGCACGTCCGGCTCGATGACGACGGACTGGACCCGGACGAGCTCGATAGCGAGCTCGTCCGGCTGTCCCGCGAGGGGCGGCGGGTGAAGTTCCTGTACACCGTCCCCAACTTCCACAACCCCGCCGGGGTGACGCTGACCGACGAGCGTCGCGATCGGATCGTCGAGATCGCCCGCCGGCACGACGTCCTGATCCTCGAGGACAACCCGTACGGGATGCTCGGCTTCGAGGGCGACCCACCGACGACGCTGCGGGCCCGTGACGCGGACAACGTCGTGTACCTCGGCACCATCTCGAAGACATTCTGCCCGGGTCTCCGGATCGGCTGGGTGCTGGCGCCGCCCGCCATCAGCGAGCGGCTGATCCTCGTCAAGGAGGCGGCCGACCTCTGTTCGTCCAACTTCGCTCAGGCCGTCACCTACCGGTACTTCGCGGAGTACCCGTGGCAGCAGACCCTGAAGTCCCTGCGCGACGTCTACCGCGAGCGGCGCGACGCACTGCTGGACTCGCTGTCCGAGGACTTCCCGACCGAGGTGACCTGGACCCACCCGATGGGCGGCTTCTACGTCTGGGTACGGCTCCCGGAGCATCTCGACGCCAAGGCCATGCTGGCCAAGGCGATCACCGCCAGGGTCGCCTACGTGCCCGGCGGGTCCTTCTTCGCCGACGGCCAGGGAAGCTCCTTCCTCCGACTGTCCTACTGCTTCCCGCCAGCCGACCGCATCCGGGAGGGCGTCCGGCGCCTGGCCGGCGTCGTGGAGGAGGAGCTGGACCTGCTCCGGGCGCTGGGCGGCCTGCGCGCCCCCACCGACGAGCCCGACAGCGCCGGGCCGGCAGCTTGGGGAGGAGTGCAGTGAGCTTCGACTGCGCCGTCGCCGTCATCGCCGGCGGGCTGTCGTTCGAGCGGGAGGTCTCGTTGCGGTCCGGTCGCCGGGTCGCCGAGGGCCTCGACGAGAAGGGCTACCGGGTCGCGCTGCTGGACGCCGACGAGCGGTTGGTGGAGTCGCTGCAGGCAGGGTACTTCGACGCCGCCTTCCTCGCCCTGCACGGTCGGTTCGGCGAGGACGGCACGGTGGCCGCGCTGCTCGAGCTCCTGGGGATGCCCTATACGGGCTCCAGTTTCGACGCGAGCCGGTTGGCGTTCGACAAGCTGGCCGCCAAGTCGGTGTTGCGGCGGGCAGGGATCCGGGTGCCGGAGGCCATCCCGGTCGGCGAGGGGGCGTTGCGTGAGCTTGGCATGGGTGCCCTGCTCGACCGGGCCGTGGACGAGCTTGGCCTCCCGCTGGTGGTCAAGCCGAACCGCGGCGGGTCCGCGCTGGGCATCCGCTTGGTCGAGCGCGCCGATCAGCTCCCCGCCGCTCTGATGACGGCATTCGGGTACGACGACACGGTGCTGTTGGAGCGACGGGTGCAAGGCACCGAGCTCGCCCTGGCCGTGGTCGACGGGCTCTCCCCGCTCCCCGCGGTTGAGATCCGACCCAAGCAGGGCTGGTACGACTTTGCGGCACGCTACACCCACGGCGCCGCCGACTTCCGGGTCCCGGCCGAGATCGACCCGGGACTCGCCAAGCACTGCCTCAAGGTCGCCCAAGCGGCCCACCTCGCGCTGGGATGCCGCGACCTGTCCCGCACCGACGCGATCCTCGACGAGGAAGGCATCTGCTGGGTGCTCGAGCTGAACACCGGGCCGGGGCTCACCTCCACCAGCCTGGTCCCGACGGCGGCCGATTCCGCGGGGTTCTCCTTCGCCGACCTGGCGGCCCACCTCACCAACCGGGCCATCGCCCGCCGCCCCCGCTGAGCGGGAGCCGAGCGCGGGAACTGGTCGAGACCACCACGCTTGCCGGCAGCCAGCATGCTCGTGCGCAGCGCGCGCCATCCGGTTGCACGAGCGCACCTCAGAGCCTCCTCGTGGAGCGGCCCGCCGATCTGGTTCGCCATGGCCATGACACGCTGAGCTCCGGGACCATGCCCCGGTCCGACCAAGTCATACGGCACGCCAAGTCGGACGGCACCGACCAAGTCAGACGGCACGCGGTGTGGGCTGCTGCTCAGGTGCCGGTTCGGGCTCCACGCCAGCGGCCTGCCCGGCCGCTTCAGTGCCCAGCCCGATGGCATCGCAGATCCGCTGCAGATCGTCCAGGGTGGCGAACTCGATCAGTACCTTGCCTTTGCGCTTTCCGAGTTGGACGCGGACACGGGTCTCCAGCCGGTCGGAGAGTCGCTCAGCCAGGTCGACCATGCCCGGGGCCTGAACAGTCGGTCGAGGACGCGGCCGTTGCTGAGCATCGGAGTCCAGCGCGTGGCCCAACTGCATCCGCTGCGCCCACTCCTCCGCCATACGGACGGTCAGGCCCTCCGCCACGATCCGGTCCGCCAATCGCTCCTGCAGCTCGGGATCTGGCAAGGAGACCACCGCTCGGGCATGGCCGGCTGAGAGGGTCCCCGCCGCGATGCGCCGCTGGACGCTCGCGGGCAGCCTGAGGAGGCGGACTGCGTTCGAGATGGCTGAGCGGCTGCGGCCGATCTGGTTGGCCAACTGCTCGTGCGTGACCGAGAAGTCGCTGAGCAGTTGCTCGTAGGCGGCAGCTTCCTCCAAGGGGTTGAGGTCTGCCCGATGAACGTTCTCGATAAGTGCGTCGCGAAGCAGGAAGTGATCCTCGGTGACCCGAACGACTGCAGGGATCGTGCTGAGGCCGGCCTGCTTGGCCGCCCGCACCCGGCGCTCCCCCATGACGATCTGGTACCGGTCACCGTTCGGGCGGACAACGATCGGCTGCAAGACGCCTACCGCTCCGATGCTCGCAGCAAGTTCCTCCATCGCTTCCTCGTCGAAGGCCTCGCGCGGCTGCCGGGGGTTGGGATCCACCTTGTCCAACGGTACTTCAAAGTACGGCGGCGCCATCGGGGAACGCTGCTCGGTCTCGGGCACGCCGACCTTGCCGGCTCGGCCATCGGCTCGGTCTGCCTCGGCCTGTTGCTCATCCGGGGACGAGGGCGGGATCAGTGCTTCGAGGCCACGACCGAGGCCACCAACTCGCCGTCGCATCAGCTGGCTCCTTCTACCGTGGACACGAGCAAGCCCGCTCGCGCCGCAAACTCCAGGGTCAAATCTCGATAGGCAATCCCGCCGCGCGACAGCGGATCGTAGAGCGCGATCGGCACGCCGTACCCGGGCGCTTCCGAGAGACGGACGCTGCGGGGTACAACCGTTCGGTACACGATGTCGGTGAAGTGCTTCCGAACCTCGTAGACGACCTGCTCGGCAAGACGGGTCCGGCCGTCATACATCGTGAGCACGATGCCGCCTATCCGAAGCTCAGGGTTGAGGTTCGCGCGGACCAGATCGACGTTCCTGAGCAACTGGCCGAGCCCTTCCAAGGCGTAGTACTCGCACTGGATCGGGATCAGGAGCTCGTCAGCCGCTGCCAGCGCATTCACGGTAAGGAGTCCGAGCGAGGGCGGACAGTCGACGATGATCACGTCATACGTGTAGCGGACCGTGGTCAGCGCCTTCCGGAGCCGGCTCTCGCGAGAGATCGTGCTCACCAGTTCGACCTCGGCTCCGGCCAGATCGATCGTGCTGGGCAGCACGTCCAGGTTCGACACCGGCGTTGCTCTGATAGCGGCTGCCGCGTCCACATCCCCCGTCAGGACGTCGTACACCGAACGCTCGATCTGACGATGATCCAGTCCCAGCCCGGTCGAGGCGTTGCCCTGCGGGTCCAGGTCGACGATGAGTACACGAGCACCAGCAATGGCGAGGTAGGCGCCGATATTCACCGCGGTCGTGGACTTACCCACCCCACCCTTCTGGTTCGCCACGGCCATGACACGCTGAGCTCCGGGATCATGCCCCGGTCCGACGCGGAAGGTCACGCGCGCCTCCCGCGCTGCTGCGTCGTTGTTGACCATGACCGGCGCGTCAACCTTCCCCAGAGAGGCCTGCAACGGTGAAGATGGGGAGGCTTCAGATGCCCCTTCCATGGTTTCACGTGAAACAGAGCCGGGGCCGATCGGAGGGAGGGATCTGTCGGACGACGACGCTTCGGCATCCGATCGAACCTCCGCGGCCGCTCGCAAGGCCGCCTCTCGAACCGCGATCGCAGCTTCATCTTCCATACGTACTTCCTCGCCTACATCGAGCACGCCTTGGTGGCCCGTCATGGTCTCACGTGAAACATCGTCGGCTGACGCCCACTGGTCGCGCGCAGCCTCTTCCTCCCGTGGATCGGGGTCCCTCGCAACGGGGGCCATGCTGACGCTCGGAACGTCATCAGCGCTAGGTCGCAATGCCGATTCTGAGTTGATTAGGGCGATCTCCAGCGAATCGCCTCGTGGCTGTACCCGTCGCGTCGATCTCTCCGCTGGCTCTCCGTGGCCGCGATCAGCCGGGAGGTGCGGGTGCGTGGATGCGGGATCGGGAGTGGAGGCAGGATCGGGAGGAGGTGGGCAGTCAGGCGCCGGCTTCCCTGCTCCTGGGTTCGCTGCCGCGGGCTGGTCACTGACGCTCGATTGTTGCTTGCGGCTCATCCCAGCCTCATCGCGACACGTGTCCTCTGTCCCTGCGGGGTTCCGCGATGCAAGCCCAGTCCCCTGCATGGCCCACGACGCTCCGGCAAGCCGGATCACGTCCTCCAACGGGACGGTCCTGCTGGGTGGACCACCCGGATGCCCTTGCCGAGAGGAGCGCTGCGCATCCTGCCGGGGTGCCGGAGACGCTCCACCAGGCGAGGCTGGGGGGTCGGAGGTGCCCTCGGCGGTGGGGTGATCGACCGAACCCGATGAAGGGGGCGACAGTGCCCTATCACTGGACCGATCCACCGCCATGTCCGGCGACGCCGCCGCTCCCCGTGACGCCTCGGCAGGTTCGTGGAGGAGAAGCGGCCGAAGCTCGGCGGCCTGCTCACCGAGCGACCTGACTGCAGCCCCGAGCGCCTCGTGGCTGGCGGTGTCGTGTGCTTGGTCCGTCTTCGCTCCGGCCGTGTTGGACGATCGAGTCTTGGTTTCGACTGCCTCTGTCCCAGCCCGAGTCCGCTCGGACCGTTCCGCTCGGGCGTCGAACCCCGTTGCTGGGATCGCGTCCGAGGGCCGGTCGTGTTCGAGTCCTTCGACTTCGCGGTGGCAGCTCCGTTCGAGAGCAGCGCGGTCCGCCGACCCAAGCGCGCCGGCGCTCCGGTCGTGGTCGTCGATCGGCAGACCGCGGGCCGGTTGCTGCTCGTCCACGTTCATCAGACTCGGCTCGGCCGTATCCGGGGTCCTGCCAGGTACCGGAGCTGCGGTACCGGCGTCCTCCTCGGCTCCGGGGGTCAGGAACCCTACACCGCTCTGGTCGCGCCGCTCATGGGGTGTCCTTCGAGTCGTAGATCCACTCTCGGAGCCTTCCCTGTTCGGACCCTCGCCAGAGTTCGGCCACGTAGCACTGCTCCGTGACGGCGCCAGGCGAGCACGTTGTCCGTCGCCCGGCTGGTCGGGTGCTGGCGACTGATCGGGGTCGTGATCACCGCCGCACAAGGCCGGGTCCAAGGATTGGTCGGTCGCCGGGCGAGCGTCGACTGGCGACCTGTCCTCGATTCCGCCCTCTGCGGTTCCCCGAGTTCCCGGCGGCGGTTCCTCAGCACCGTTCGGGAACGGCTGCGAAGGGTCGAGGGAGATCGAGCCCGGCTCCGGGGGCACCGCCGATCCCGGCTCCGGGGATACCGCCGATCCCGGCTCCGGGGACACCTTCCCGGCCTGCATTGCTGGCACCACTGACAACGGTTCCGGCTGGTCGACTGGTAGCACCTCTGCAGGCGTCGCCCACATTGGCTCCGGCGTTGGACTCGCAGGCGCCGGGACCAAGGCCGGCTCAGGCGACAGCGGGGACACCGACCCGGGCCCTGTGCCGATCCCAAGCTCGGACGGTCCAGGGTCGGACGGTCCACCACCAGACAGCGATCCTGACTCGCACAACACCGTCTCGAACGGCCCCGCTCCAGGCTCGGACGGCCGGACCAGCCCAAGCTCGGACGGCCCGGCCAGAACCGGCTGCGCAGACTCAACTGCCTCCACGGGTGCGCTCTCACCCGGTCTGACCGGGACCGACTCCCACGGCATGCTCTCCGCCAGCGGCACCGGCATGCTCTCCGCCAGCGGCGCGATCGGTGGCGGCTCGAAGGCCATGGCGGGCGCCTCACCAAGTGGAGTACCGGATGCTGCCGAGGGCGTGACTCCATCTGCTGGGGCGGTGCTTCCCTCGGGTCGCTCGCCGACACCCGACCGAGGCTCTGATGAAGCGGCAGCATCCGGAAGAGGAGGGCTTCCTGATGCCTGCGGCTGGTCCGGTGGTCGCTTGGTTCTTCCCAGTACGGCTCGAACGCGTCCGAGCAACGAGCCGAGGGCTCGATGGGAATCGGCTGGACCATTGTCGCGCTGCTCACCCAATGGTCTCGCCTCCCTTCAATCTTGTGGGACGCAGCAGAGGCGCTGAGCCACGTGGAAAGGTAAGCGTCTGATCACCGCATCACCTGCCGCTGCACCCGCAGCCGGTATGGCCTCAGCTCTTCAAGCATGGTCGTGTTGTCCTCTCCACCTGCCACACGGCCGAAGCCGCCTCTGGTTATCTGGCCTTCGGACGCCGCTGACCCAGAGGATTCCGCGCCGGCACACCAGGCCTGCGGGGGAAGCGGGGAGAGGTCGAAGCGGTCTTGGCCATCATAACGACAAACCCGACAGGGTCAATCGGCGCTGCCGGGTTGGGGAGAACCCCTTCGAGCTTGCCGCCAAGGAGTCCACATGCCGCAGCAGCGTGACGCAGCTCGGCGTCGGTCGGTTGGCCGCGAGGCACGATCAGCAGACCACCAACCCGCAGCAGGGGAAGACCGAGTTCAGCCACGACGGAGAGGGGGCCGAGCGCGCGAGCCGTGGCGACATCGAACTGCTCTCGCTCCGGGCCATGAGCGAAGTCTTCAAGTCGGGTGTGGACGGTCGTGACGTTCGTTATCCCGAGCCTCGCTGCCGTCCTGCCGACCCAGTCCAACCGTCGCTGCTGCGCGTCGACGAGGGTGAATGCTGTGTTCGGGAAGCTTGCTGCCAACGGGAGGCCGGGCAGACCTGCACCCGAGCCGAGATCGACCCAGCGCTCCCCGGCGCCTGGCGCTCGGAGCCGCGCCAAGCCGAGCCCGTCATTGAGGTGGCGCTCGCGAAGACGCGTGCCTTCGCGGGGGCCCAGGAAGCCGAGCTCGATTGCCTCATGGTAGGCAGCTTCGAGCGCGTCGATGATCGAACCGCCGGCGTCTGGACCCGGCCTGCCACCAGAGCCGGCCGCCGGTTTCCGGTCGCCGCCTGCTCTCGGCTGCCTGGGGTACTCGGGATCAGCCGAAGACACGTTTCACGTGAAACCGTCTACGACGCCGCTGGGCGGATGATCACAGAGCGCTCTGGCTCCTCGCCCGCGCTCTCGGTGGTCGCGCCGTCCACCATGGCCACGGCGTCATGGACGATCTTGCGTTCATACGGCGTCATCGGTCGAAGACGCTCGGATCGTCCCGTCTGGACCACCCGCTCCGCCGTCGCCGTCGACATGGCTGCAAGCTCCTCTTGGCGGCGGGCTCGGTATCCGCCGACATCCACCGTGATCCGCACCCGGCGTTGCGTCTGGCGCAAGACGGCGAGCCGGGTCAGCTCTTGGAGGGCGGTGAGCGTCTCCCCGTCTGGCCCTATCAGCAGCTGGAGGTCGGGTCCTTCGACATTGACGTTCCCACCGTTGCCGTCGACCCAGGTGTCGATGTCGCCGTCAAGGTCGAGCGCGTCGAGGAACCCCTCCACGAAATCCCCGGCGATCTCGGTGTCAGCAGCGATCGCCTCGGCGTCCTGCACCATGGGGGGGCGCTCCCGGGACGCCACGGGGCGGAGGGTCGAGGTGGGGATGCTCGCAGTAGCGACCACCTGCGGCTCGACGTCGTCCAGGGTCGAGCCGTTCGACGAGGACTCTCGCACGGTCACCCGAACCCGGGCCGGCTGCCCGATCGTCCCGAAGGTCGACGGGACGGCCTCCTGCAGGACCTCCACGTCGACTTGGTCGCGCCGAAGCCCGAGCTGACTGGCCGCCGCGGCAATCGCCGCCTCAAGTGTTCTAGCGCTTGCTTCGGCGCTGTCCACTCGGCTTACCCTTTCCGGTCGGACGACCACCAGAGCCGGCCGGCTTCCGGCCGCCGCCTGCTCTCGGCTGCCCGGGCTGCTGGCTTGGTGGCTTCACCTGCCCACCCTTCTTCTGTGCGTTCTGTTGTGTGTTCTGTGTGCCGCTCTTCTGTGTACCGCTCGCGTCCGCCTTGCGGGCGTTTCCAGGCTGCGGCCGCTTACCGCCGGAACCGCCCTTGGGTGCTGGCTTGCTGGTCGCCTTGCCCTCCACTGGCTTCGCCTTGCCATCCACCGGCTTCGGGCTGCTGCGCCCGTTGGTCGACGGAGGTTCGGACGGCTGCTGCGTCAAGCTCCGGAACAGGCTGAACGGGCCGAACCCCTTCTTGCCCGCCTTGCCGTCGGCCACGACCGCGGGTGCCGACGCACCGGCACCGGCACCGGCATCGGCCGGGACGGGAGCGTTCTTCAGGAGGAAGTACTGCTGAACCATGCTCCACAGGTTGGTCGTCACCCAGTAGATGATGATCGCGAGGGGCACGTTGATCGCGAAGACCAGGAACGTCAGCGGCAGGATTCTCATGAGCATCTGCTGCTGCGGGTTGACCTGGGAGCCCTGCCTCGCCATGAGCTGGCGCTGCGAGATGTAGGTGGTGGCCGACATCGCGAGGATGAGGACGAGGATGACCAGGCCCTCGGGCGAGGCCAGCTTGTCGGCCCAGGTGGGCAGCCTGCTCCACTGCTCGGAGAGCGGGATGCCGAAGAAGGAGGCGTCCCGGAGGATGTTCGGTTCGCCTGCGATGTTCTTGCTGTAGATCACGTGATACAGGGCGAAGAAGAACGGCATCTGGGCTATAAGGGGCCAGCAACCCGCCATCGGGTTGAAGCCGCGCTCCCGGTAGAGCGCCATCATTTCCTCGTTCAGCTTCTGCCGGTCGTTCTTGTACTTGGTCTGCAGCTTCTTGAGCTCGGGTTGCAACTCCTGCATGGCCCGGGTCGAGCGCACCTGCTTGACCGTCAGGGGGATCAGGAGGACCCGGACCGCGATCGTGAGCATCACGATCGAGAACCAGTAGCTCTGGCTGCCAAGGACGGGCTCGGCGAGATCCTGGAAGAACTTGAGGACGTGATACAGGGAGTCCCGGAAGGTGTGGAACAGCTCGACCATCGAATTCACAAAGTGCCTCTCTCGGAGGGGCTGGCGCTCGCTACTTCACCGCGTCCTCGACGGCGCGGCCCGGCCCGACCGTTCGCAGGAGGAACGTGGTCGATCCCCCCAGGATGAAACGGCTGGCACTTCACCAGGCGGCGGAGCGCCAGCCAGGAGCCTCGAGCCGCACCGTGCAACTCGACGGCCCTTACAGCATACGCAGAACAAGAGGGATAGAAGCGGCAGCGAGGGAGGAGGGCGGGGCTGATCCAGCGCTGGTACCCATGTAGGAGTACCAGGAGTACCGACCCTGCCCATCCAGGCCGCGATCCACCCGATCCCGGATGGCTCACCCTGCGCTTCCCCCTCCTCCGATGCCGGCGGCGATCAGGATGCTCCGTAGATCGCCGGCTACATCATTGTAGGAGGCAGTTGCCACACTTGGCCTCGCTACGACCACGACGTCCAGACCCTCGGGAAGCTCCCTGGCCTCCAAGCGCAACGCCTCACGCAGCAGCCGCTTGGCCCGGTTGCGGGCAACCGCTCCTCCGACCTTCCGGCTCACGACGAAACCCGCTCTCGCCGGTCCCGCGCCGGTCGGGCGCTTGGCGACGTACACGACCACCGACCCTTCCGCATAGGAACGGCCGGTCGCGAAGACCGACCGGAACGCCGAAGGAGAGCTCAAACGGTCCACGGTTGCCATCCGTCGGGGTCCTACGCGGAGATGCGCGTGCGACCCTTGGCACGGCGCCGTGCGAGGATCGCACGCCCGGCGCGAGTGCGCATCCGCAGGCGGAAGCCATGGGTCTTTGCGCGCTTACGGGTGTTCGGCTGGAAGGTTCGTTTCACGACAGCGGCTCCTAACCCGGTCTATGGAAGGGCAGGCAAGATCGAAGTGCCAGAAGGGCACCGAAGAAACGATGGTACGGTCATGCCCCATGTGCGTCAACGCGACCCATCGCTCACACAACGCCCGCTCCCAGCCCTTGAGGGGGTTCGCGGGCCGATGCTATTCTCCGCCCGCCTCATCATGACGGCCCGCATCTCAGGCCCGGCTTCCCCGTCACGGCCTCCGCCACTAGGCGTGGTTCCGCCGTCTCTCCCGGTACTTGGCTCTGTGGGCCGCGGGTCCACGGGCACGGGTTCTCCACACCTGTGGATGGAGATGTGGATATGTAGGTGCAGGGGACGAGTAGCGGAACCGCGAGTTGTCAGAAAGGGCGGCGGCCTGTGGCCGAGGAGCTGCACGAAGACGCGGCCGCGATCTGGTCGGCCTGTCTCGAGTCCCTCGAAGGATCGGGGTCGACCCACAAGGCCTGGCTGGCGCAGACGCGCCCGGTCGCCGTCGTCGGCGACACGCTCGTCCTCGCCGTGCCGGACGAGTTCGTCAAGGAGTGGGTGGAGCAGCGCTACGCGCCAACTGTGCTCGCATCGCTGGCGCGCGTGGCCGGCCGGCCTCTGAACATCCGGGTGACGGTGCGGGAGGTCGCCGAAGACACCGGCGACGAGGAGGAGCTGCGCCCGGTCCCCCAGCCGGGAACCTCGACCGACCGTTCGCAGCTCACCTCCAAGTACACCTTCGAGCGGTTCGTCATCGGCTCCTCCAACCGGTTCGCGCATGCGGCTGCCGTCGCGGTCGCCGAGGCGCCGGCGAAGTCGTACAACCCCCTGTTCATCTACGGGGGTGCCGGCCTTGGCAAGACCCACCTGCTGCACGCCATCGGCCACTACGCCGGCAACCTGTTCCCGCAGGCCAGGGTCCGCTACGTCACCAGCGAGCAGTTCACCAACGACTTCATCAACGCGATCCGCGACGACCGGGCCGGCGCCTTTCAGCGCCGCTACCGCGACAACGACATCCTGCTGATCGACGACATCCAGTTCCTGGAGGGCAAGGAGCGGACGCAGGAGGAGTTCTTCCACACCTTCAACACGCTCCACAACGCCGACAAGCAGATCGTCATCTCGTCGGACCGGCCGCCGAAGCAGATCGCCACGCTCGAGGACCGCCTGCGCTCGCGGTTCGAGTGGGGCCTGATCACCGACGTCCAGCCACCCGACCTGGAGACGCGGATCGCCATCCTGCGCAAGAAGTCCAGCGCCGACGGCCTGAACGTCCCGGACGACGTGCTGTCGTTCATCGCCTCCAAGGTCCAGTCCAACATCCGCGAGCTGGAGGGCGCCCTGATCCGGGTCACCGCGTTCGCGTCGCTGAACCGCAGCCCGATCGACCTGGCCCTCGCCGAGATCGTGCTGAAGGACCTCTTCCCCGACGAGGGCAGCCGCGAGGTCTCGGTCCCCATCATCATGGCCGAGACCGCCGCCTACTTCGGGCTCTCGATCGAGGACCTCACCGGATCCAGCCGGTCACGCCTGCTCGTCACCGCCCGGCAGATGGCCATGTACCTGACCCGCGAGCTCACCGACCTGTCGCTCCCCAAGATCGGACAGGCCTTCGGCGGCCGTGACCACACCACGGTCATGCATGCGACCCAGAAGATCCGCGGGCTCATGCGGGAGCGTCGCAGCATCTACAACCAGGTCCAGGAACTCACCAACCGGATCAAGGTCCGGGCTCAGCAGGGCCCATGAGCGGCCACCAGGGCGATCCGCTCCCGGGCGGCGCTCGGGCACGCGGGGTGCTGGCGCGCCGGTCGAGTACCACGGCGCGGGTCCGAGGCTCCACGGCGCGGGTCCGAGGCTCCCTGAAGGTCCAGCGTGGACGACCGCGGCGCCGATGCTCGACCGGCGCGCCGGCTGGCTGCACGTGCTCACGCCGAGCGCTCGACATCGCGAGCCGCGCGGTCCTCGAACCCTGGCGACGTCACCGTCGGGGCCTGGGGAGAAGATGGGGACAGCATGTTGATCGATCGGGGACGGCGAGGTGCCGCACTGGGGGCGGCTCGAACCTGGGGACGGCCGGGGCCGTCTTCCCCAGCCCTGGAGGGACGACGGCGAAGGCCCCGAGCTGCAGGTTCGGGGGTTGGTCCACATACCCCCAGCCGTTACGGGTGTTACGAGGTTCTGTCTTTCCCACTCCAGACAACAACCAACCCTTGGGGATAGCTCGTGGAGGTCGACAACCGTGAAGTTCACGACTGAGCGCGATTCCTTCGCCGACGCGGTCGCTTGGGTGAGCAGGACCGTCTCGACCAAGCCGACCGTCCCCGTGCTGGGCGGCACCCTGCTTGAGCTGACCGACCAGCAGCTGCGGTTGGCCTCCACGGACCTCGAGCACACCGGCGAGGCCGTGATCCTGGTGCGCGGCGATGACGACGGCCGCATCGTCGTGCCCGGCCGCATCTTCGGCGACGTGATCCGCAACCTGCCGACCGGTGTGGTCGAGGTGGAGGCCACCGACGGTGGGCTCACCATGCGCTGCGACCAGGTCTCGCACGAGCTCCGCCTGCTCGACGCCGAGGACTTCCCCACGCTCACCCAGCCGTCCCTCGAGCAGACGGGCACCATCTCCGGCGAGGCCCTGGCCAGCGCGGCAGCCCAGGTGAGCCGGGCCGCGTCGCATGACGAAGCCCGGCCCGTCCTGACCGCGGTGCTCTTCGAGGCAGGTCCCGAGCAGCTCACCCTGGCCGCCACCGACTCGTACCGGCTCGCGGTACGCGACCTGGACTGGACCTGGGAGCACCCCGCGACCACGGCGCTGGTGCCCACCAGGGCCTTGACCGAGGCGGCCCGTGCCCAGGCTGGCGAGGCCACGGTCGAGATCGGGATCGAACCGCACCAGGTGACCTTCGCCGGCGGCGGCCGCCGCCTCACCTCTAGGCTGGTCGAGGGTGAGTTCCCCAAGTTCCGCAGCCTGATCCCGACGGGCTACGAGAGCATCGCCACCATCAACCGCCAGAGCCTGCTCGACGCGCTGAAGCAGGTCGCGCCGTACGGGCAGAACAACAACCCCGTGCGACTGACCTTCGAGCGGGACCGGATCCAGGTCGACGGAAGCCTGCAGGACGTGGGCCGCGGGGCCGCGGCGATCGACGCGAAGTACGAGGGGGAGGCCCTGTCGGTCGCCTTCAACCCGAGCTACCTGACCGACGGGGTGGCCGGGGTGGCCGACAGCGAGGTGGTCATCGAGGTGCGGGACGGCCTCAAGCCCGCGCTCGTCCACGGCAGCGACCGGCGGGGGTTTCTGTACCTGCTGATGCCGGTCCGGCAGTCCGGGTAGGCGACCGCTCTGCACCTACGTCATCTGGAGGTCGCCGACTTCCGCAACCATCCCGCCGCCGCCGCCGACCTCCCTCCAGGGGTGTCCGCCCTGGTCGGCCCGAACGGGGTGGGCAAGACCAACGTGCTGGAGGCGATCGCCTACCTCGCCACCCTGGGATCGCACCGTCCGGGCCAGGAAGCGGCGCTCGTCCGGGCCGGAGCAGCCGCGGCGGTGATCCGCGCGGCAGCCGTCCGGGGCGGACGCGTCGTGCTCGTCGAGTTGGAGATCCGGCCTGGCAGCGGAGTCCGCGGACGGGTGAACCGCACTGCGGTGTCCCGCTCACGCGACCTCCTGGGCATCGTCCGAGCGGTCCTGTTCGCCCCCGAGGACCTCGCGCTCGTCCGCGGCGACCCCGAGGAGCGCCGGCGATTCCTGGACACCCTCGCAGTACAGCGGCTTCCGCGCTACCTCGCCGTCCGGCAGGACTACGAGCGCATCCTCCGCCAGCGCAACACGCTGCTGCGGAGTGCGGGGGGCCGCCTGCCGAGCGGCACCGGACTGGCCACGCTCGACGTGTGGGACGAGAAGCTGGCCGCCGCCGGGGCCGAGCTCTGGGTGGAGCGGCTCCGGCTGGTCCGCCTCCTCACGCCCCGGATCGAGCGCGCGTACCACGAGTTGGCCGGTCGCAGCGACCCAGTCGGCGTGTCCTACGTGTCCGCCGTGCTCGGGGACTCGGTCGCCGACCCGGAGGCAACTGCGGAGCCAAGCGTGCTCGCCCGAGCGCTTCGGGACCGGCTGGTCAGTGACCGCGCACGAGAGGTGGAGCGAGGGGTCACGCTCTCCGGCCCGCACCGCGACGACCTGATGCTCTCCGTGCAGGAGATGCCGGCCCGCACCCATGCCTCGCACGGCGAGGCGTGGTCGCTCGCGCTCGCCCTCCGGTTCGCGTCCCACCGGCTGCTGACCGCCGAGGGCGAGGAGCCGATGCTCCTGCTCGACGACGTCTTTGCCGAGCTCGACCGCAGCCGGCGCGAGCGAGTCGCTGCCGTCGTGGCCGAGGCGGAGCAGGCGATCGTCACCACTGCTGTTGCCGAGGAGCTGCCGTCACACCTGCGGGCTTCAATGTTCCACGTGGAACCAGGCTCGATCCGCCCTGTGGGAACGACATGACACCGCCGGCGTCCTCCCAGACGTCCCGCTCGACCGGGTCGGCCGGTCCGCTGCGCCCCCCACATCGGCGGGACTCGGGTCTGGCTCGGACCACTCCGGCCCACCGGCCAATCGGACCACTCCGGCCCACCGGCCAAGAGGACCGGCGAGCCGGTCTGGATCCTCGAGCTGGGTCAGATGGTCCGAATCGGTGGGCACGCGAGCGGGGACGGCCGCCAGGGTGGGAGGCACCGGCGTTGTCCAGACGGGCGAACGCCTCGTCGCCCACGGCGAGGACCTCGTCGAGGCAGACCTCGTCGAGGCGGGAGGTGCCTGCGTTGCCCAGCCGGCACGAAGGCAGGAGGGAGCAGAGCCATCAGTCACGAACCGGAGTCGGTCGGTAGCGAGATCGCCAAGGCGCTTCGGGCGCGCGGCTGGCAGCAGCGGCTCGTGGCCGCGAGGATCGTTGCGCGCTGGCCTGACGTCGTCGGCGAGGCGGTCGCGGCCCACTGCCACCCGACCCGGATCGAGGAGGGCGGCATCCTGGTCGTCAGCGCGGACTCGACGGCCTGGGCCACGCAGCTCGCCTACTTGCAGGGCATGCTGATGGACCGCCTGGCGGTGGTGTGCGGCCCGGGAGTCGTTCGCGGGGTGCGCATACGCACCGACGACGTGAAGGGCCGTGGCCGCCCGTGAGCAGGGCGAGCGCACCGGGCCCTCGAACGGCAGGAACGCGCGCCAGCGAGCCGCTGCCTGGAGCTTGTGCGAGCTGCTGCCTGGAGCTTGTGCGAGCCGCCTCGGGGCCGTCGAGCGTGGCACGCGCACGCTGGGCCAGGAGGGCCGAGGGACGGTCGACGTGGCTTCTGACCTGCGTGAACGAGCCAGGCGAGTGCCCGATGCGTGGTATACTGCAAAGGGATCCTTCCCCTCTCCGCGAACCGCGCACGCGCTCGCTCGGGCCCGCTCCGGCTAGCGCGCGTACTCGCCTCGTGCGCGTTTCGGGGCATCGACGAGGAGTTTGATGGTTACAAGCATTGACGCGAGCTATGGGGCCGAGCAGATCACGGTCCTGGAAGGCCTCGAAGCGGTCCGGAAGCGCCCCGGGATGTACATCGGGTCGACCGGCCACCGAGGCCTGCACCACCTCGTCTACGAGGTGGTGGACAACGCCGTGGACGAGGCGCTGGCCGGCCACTGCGACCACATCGAGATCACGCTGACCGCCCACGGCGGGGTACGCGTGGTCGACAACGGGCGCGGGATCCCGGTCGACGAGCACCCGGTCGAGCGACGCTCGGCGCTCGAGGTGGTCATGACCACCCTGCACGCCGGCGGCAAGTTCGGCGGCGACTCCTACGCCGTCTCCGGCGGGCTCCACGGCGTCGGCGTGTCGGTGGTCAACGCCCTGTCGACCCGGCTCGAGGCCGAGGTGGTCCGGGGTGGCCACAGGTACCGGCAGACCTACGAGCGTGGCGTGCCGACCGGGCCGGTCAAGAGGGTGGGCAAGGCCCGGGGCCACGGCACCACGATCTCCTTCTGGCCGGACCCGGACATCTTCGAAGACCTCGACTTCAGCTTCGCGATCCTGTCGGGCCGGATGCGGGAGATGGCCTTCCTCAACGCCGGCCTGTCGATCACGCTCACCGACGAGCGCGACACGCCCGCGACCAGCGAGCACTACATGTACAAGGGCGGCCTGCGGGACTTCGTCGCGCACCTGAACGCCAGCAAGGAGCCGGTCCACCCCTCGATCATCTACTACGAGGGCGAGGCCGACACGTCGCAGGTCGAGATCGCGATGCAGTGGAACTCGAGCTACAACGACTCGCTCTACACCTTCGCGAACACGATCAACACGGTCGACGGTGGCACCCACGAGGAGGGCTTCCGGGCCGCCCTCACCTCCACCGTCAACCGCTACGCGCGGGCCAACAGCCTGCTCAAGGAGAAGGACCAGAACCTCTCCGGCGACGACGTCCGCGAGGGCCTGACCGCGATCGTCTCGGTGAAGC
>Ga0210378_10000030_pt1 | contig 67076 bp, 71 predicted proteins | sample PLM1_60_b1redo_FD_155465 | JGI IMG/M metagenome (GOLD analysis project Ga0210378, IMG submission 155465) | Groundwater sediment microbial communities from an aquifer in East River, Colorado, USA - PLM1_60_b1 redo | ecosystem: Environmental > Terrestrial > Soil > Riparian zone | place: USA: East... | reverse complement strand
GAGGTGGAGGAGCTCGTCGCCGCTTCCGCGGGAGTGCGGTCGCAGGAGGTGGAGATCCAGATCCCCGCCGAGCTCACGGCGAGGATCGACCAGACCGTCGTCGAGCGCGTCGTCTCGAACCTGCTGACGAACGCCCTTCGACACGGCGATTCGCCGGTCCGTGTGACGGCCGCCCGCCAGGACCGGCATTTCCGCATCGCCGTCGAGGACCGCGGAAACGGCATGCCCGCGGCGTTTGTCGACGATCTCTTCGAGCGCTTCAGCCGCAGCGACGAGGCGCGCGCCCGCGGCCTCGGCTCCGGGCTCGGCCTCTCGATCGCCCGCTCCTACGCCCGAGCCCACGGAGGCGACCTCGTCTACCATGACGCCCCGCCGCACGGCGCGCGCTTCGAGCTCGTCGTCCCGCAGAACGGTACATCCGCCACTGACGACTAACCTGAGCCTAGGTGTATTCGCCTGCCGTCGAGAACCTCGTCTCGCAGCTGACTCGCTTGCCCGGCGTTGGGACCCGGACGGCCCAGCGCCTCGCCTTCCACCTCCTGCGCGTCCCGAAGGACGAGGCCGCGGCCCTGGCCGGCGCGATCGCCGATGTCAAGGAACGCGTCCGCTTTTGCTCGGAGTGCGGGAACCTCACGGAGGAGGACGTGTGCGCGATCTGCCGAGACACGAGGCGCGACCAGGCAGTGGTCTGCGTGGTCGAACAGCCGGCCGACCTGATCTCGGTCGAGCGCACCCATGAGTACCGAGGCCTCTACCACGTGCTCGGCGGTGCCCTGTCGCCCATCGACGGCGTCGAGCCGGAGCACCTGCGGATCGGCCAGCTGCTGCAGCGGGTGGAACGCAACGGGATCCAGGAGGTCGTGCTCGCTACCAATCCGAACATGACGGGCGAGGCCACCGCCGCCTACCTCGCAGACCGATTGCGCGGCCGCGTCCGCGTGACGAGGCTCGCCAGCGGGCTCCCGGTAGGAGGAGACCTCGAATACGCCGACGAAGTGACTCTCGGGCGGGCGCTATCAGGGCGCCGGGAGATGTGACCTAACATCCCAACGATGGCCACGACCGAATACGAGGCCGTACCAGAGATCGCAGCAGAGAAGACGCCGGGTCGGGCCGGCACCATCGTCATGAAGTTCGGCGGCACCTCGGTGGCAGACGTGGAGCGTCTGAGGGCGGTTGCGCGGCGAATCGTTGCTGCGCGCGAGGCCGGGAACAGGGTGGTCGCGGTGCTCTCGGCGATGGGCGACACGACCGACGAGCTCGTCCGGCTCGCCTACGAGATGTCTCCCCATCCGAATCCGCGCGAGCTCGACATGCTGATCTCAGTCGGCGAGCGGCCGTCCTGCTCGCTCTGCGCAATCGCAATCCACGACCTGGGCCACGACGTCATCTCGCTCACGGGGTCACAGGCCGGAATCGTCACCGACACCGCGCACGGCAAGGCGAAGATCGTCGACGTCCGCGCGCGGCGAATCCACGAGGCACTGGACGCGGAGAACATCGTGCTCGTCGCCGGCTTTCAGGGTGTCTCGACCGACTACGACATCACGACGCTCGGCCGAGGCGGCTCGGACACCACAGCCGTGGCCCTCGCAGCCGCCCTCGGCGCCGAGGCCTGCGAGATCTACACCGACGTGGAGGGCGTACACACCGCCGATCCGCGGGTGGTCACGAAGGCACGCAAGCTGCACGCTGTCAGCTACGAGGAGATGCTCGAGCTCGCGGCGGGCGGCGCCAAGGTGCTGCAGCTGCGCTCAGTCGAGCTGGCGCGCGGTCACGACGTCAAGCTTCATGTGCGGTCGAGCTTCTCGGACGCGGACGGCACGTGGATTCGGGAGGAGGACGAACGGATGCTCGAGAAAGCGCTGATCTCCGGGGTCACGCACACCATCGAAGAGCGCGTCTACCGGGTCGAAAACATCTCCGCCGCGAAGCTGTTCAACGCGCTCGCGGAGGCCGGAGTGAACGTCGACACGGTCGTGCAAACAGGCGGCGAGATCGTCTTCTCGGCGGCCGACGCCGAGGGAACCGGGGCGGATGCGGCCCTCGAGAAGCTGGGCGTGCCGTGGTCGGCACGCGAGGATCTCGGCAAGGTGAGCATCGTCGGCGCCGGCATGAGGAGCCATCCGGGCGTGGCCGCGAAGGCCTTCGCCACGCTGGAAGAGCTCGGGATCGAGCCACAGATCGTGACGACGTCGCCGATCAAGATCGCCTGCTTCGTGCCACGCGGCGAGGTCGAGAGGGCCGTGCAGGCATTGCACTCGGCGTTCGAGCTCGACACCGAGCAGGCGGAGCGCCAGCATGTCTGACGTGCGTATCGGCGTCGTCGGCGCAACCGGTGCCGTCGGCGAGGTCACGCTCGCGCTGCTGGCCGAGCGAGGGTTCGAGAACGTCCGGGCGTTTGCCTCCGCGCGCTCGGCCGGCCGGCGACTTCCGTACGGAAGCGGCGAGCTGGCCGTGGAGGAGGCGACGCCAGAGGCGCTCGGCAGTGGGCTCGACATTTGCTTCTTCTCCGTTGGGACGAGCGCCAGCCGCGCGCTGGTGCCATCAGCTGCGCGTGGCGGTGCGGTGTGCGTGGACAAGTCGTCGGCCTACCGCCTCACGGATGGGGTACCGCTCGTCATCCCGGAGGCAAACGGCGAACGCGCCCTCGACCACGACGGCATCGTGGCCAACCCGAATTGCTCGACGATCCAGCTCGTCTGCCTGTTGAAGCCGTTGCACGAAGCAGCCGTCCTCAAGAACGTCAGAGTCTCGACGTACCAGTCGGCCTCCGGCGCGGGCCGAGCTTCGATGGAGCGCCTCCGGGCGCAGCAGAGTGAGGCCGGGAACGTCGTCATGGACTGGGACTTCGAGGGCGACGAGTCCGAAGAGGAGTCCAAGTTGCGAGCGGAGACTCGCAAGATCCTCGAGCTGCCGGATCTCCCCTTGAACGCGACCTGCGCGCGGGTGCCGGTTCTCGTCGGACACTCGCAGGCGATCTGGGTCGAGACCGAGCGGCCGCTCCAGCCTGATGAGGCTCGCGAGGTCCTCTCCGCAGCCCCGTCCGTCCGAGTCCTGGATCGCCCGACCGCCAGGGACGCCGTGGGAGCTGACGACGTGCTCGCCGGCCGCATCCGCCGCGACACGGCCGGCGAGGGGCTCGTCCTCTGGGGCGTGTGCGACAACCTCAGGAAGGGAGCGGCCTTGAACGCGATTCAGATCGCCGAGCTCCTCCTCTCGCGACAAGCGCTCGCGGCATGAGCCGCAACGCCTGGCTGCTCGTCGGAGCCGCCGTGCTCGTGGGCGTGATCGTTCTCGTCTACGTGCTGGTCAGCGGCGACGGTGGCGGCAGCGGCTACTAGCAAAGGGCCAACAAATCGAAAGCCACTTCGAAAGGCCGCCGGAGCCGGGCTTTGCCCGGCGGGAGGCTCACAACGGAGAGGGGGACGCCCGAGCTACGCAACAGCCGCCGGCTCCTGAAACATCACGAAGCGAGCCCCCCGCCCTCAAGGAGGGGGCCCACGGGGGAACCAGGGTTTCCCCCGTGGTGCCTAGGGGCCGCGAGGCACCGGCGCCGGCTCCGGTGCGAACGCCTCCTTGACGAGCCGCAGGACCTTGGCGCGACTGCCCTCCGCGATTGGCTGCAGGCCGCCGAGATCGAGCCGCACGAGCTCGATCTGGCCCGCCTGACGCACGGTCTCGAAGCCGAAGTCCGAGAGAAAGTCCCGCGGGAACACGGTGCGGTGCACGAGGAACCGCTCGTAGGCCGACTCCCCTTCTGCGTACCGGTAGGCGAACGTCTCGAGCGCCTTCGCCCGCTTGTCCTTCGCGTCGCCGATCGCAGCGAGGAAGAGCGACTGCAGCACCCACGGCGTCGCCCGGTCGACGAGGTACGCGCACGTGATCAGAGCGGCATCCTCGGACGGAGGCCCGGCAGGCAGCTCCCAGGCCCGCGGGAAGAGACTGGCCGGCCCGTACTGCATCGACCCGAGCGTCCGGCCGTCGTCGTCGTAGTACACAGCGCCCCAGGCGCCCCACGCGGCCTCGGCGTCGTCGATCCAGGCGCGCTTGCTCGGCTCACGCCTCCCGCTCGACTGCCACCAGACGCAACCGTGGCAGACCGCTGGGACGCGCTCCAGAGTCGCGCCGGTGAGTCCTCCGACCCGAGTCGTCACGATCCGGATCGTAGTAGTAGCTCGGTTGCTTCGGGCCTCGCGAAAAAGCGGAAGGGAACGAACGTCGTGCCTAACCCGCGCGAAACGTGCAGGACCCCGCCCGGCGTTTGGTAGAGCCCCTCGGCGTAGGTCCAGCGCAGATGGGCCAGGCGCAGCTTCCCGAAGCCGTACGGGATGCAGATCTGGCCGCCGTGGAGGTGCCCCGCGAGCACGAGATCGAACACGCCCGGCGGCACCTTGTCGATCACATTCGGAAAATGGCAGAGGAGGATGTGGAGGTCGGCTCCGGGATCCGCAAGTCGCTCCGGATGCGAGCGCCCGCGGCGATATGTGCGCGGGTCGACGCCGACGATCTGCACGCGGCGCCCGCGAAGCTCGAGGGTCCGCGAGTCGTCCTCGAGCAGCGTGGTCTCCCCGAGCTCCTCGAGGGCTGCCGGCTTCGAGAAGGGGTCGCGGCTGAACGCAACGTCGTGGTTTCCGAGCACGGCGAACGAGCCCGGCAGCCGGTCGAGGAGGTCACGGAGCTTCTGCTCGGCGCGCGGGCGCGAGAGGAGATCCCCGGTGATGAGGACGAGATCGGGCTCGCGTTCGACGACCCACTCGACGGCCTGCTCGACGGCTTTCGCCCCGCGCGACGGAAAGCCGAGGTGGAAGTCCGAGAGGTGAGCGATCCGCAGGCGCTCGAGCTCCGTCGGCAAGCCCGGGATCAGAACCTCGCGCTGGCCGAGCCGCACCCAGCCGGCCTCGAAATACCCCCAGGCAGCCGCACCGGCCGCGGCCGCGAGAGGCGCTAGAGAGAGCGCGCTCAGACCTGCAGCTTCTCGATGACCGGCTTGACCGGGACGACGTGCCGCTTGAACTTGAGCTCGGAGTCCGAGAGGCCGGCGGCGACACCGATCAGCTGCGACAGGTGCAGGATCGGCATCGGCGGCAGCTCCGCGCGTCCCCGCTTCTTACGGTCGGCGTTGAGCTTCGACTGCCAGGCGTCGAGCGAGAGGTGGCAGAGCGGGCACGGCGTGACCATCACGTCCGCTCCGGCCTCGATCGCCTGCTCCAGGGGCTGCGCGAGCTCCCCGAGCGCGGTGGACTCGCGCGCCTGGATGATCGGGAACCCGCAGCACTTGATCTTCGCCGGGTAGTCGACCGGATCGCCGCCACAGGCCTGGATGATCGCCTCGAGCGACCACGGCCGGTCCGGATCCTCGAAGCCGAGGATCTTCGAGGGCCGCAAAATCTGGCACCCGTAGAACGGCGCGACCTTCAGGCCCTTGAGCCCCTTGTGTGCGACCTGCTTCAGCTGGTCGTAGCCCTCTCCGTCCGCGATCATCCAGAGCAGATGCTTGACCTCGATCGTGCCGTTGTACGGCGGCACGCCGACGGTCTCGAGGTTCGTGTTCACCCGTGCGCGGAGCTCGTCGTCCTTCTTCAGCTGGAAGTCGGCTTGCCGGAGGTTGAGCGTGCAGACGTTGCAGATCGTCATCAGCGTCTCGGCGCCGGTCTGCTCGGCGTAGGCGAGGATGCGCGCGTTCAGGTGCAGGTAGTAGTCGGGCTCGGCCTCGTGGATGTCGCCGGCGCCGCAGCAAGTGACCGCTTCGAGCTCGTCGAGCTCGATGCCGAGCTTGGGTGCGAGCGCCTGGGTCGAGGAGTCGAGCTCCTTCGCAGAGAGCGAGGCCAAGCAGCCTTTGTAGTACGCGACTTTCACTGCTGACCTTCGGGTTCGTCCTTCGGATGCAAGGTGTGCTCGAACTCGAGCCGCTGGAGCGCCTTTTCGCCCTGGACGATGCCGAGCGCGCCGTCGCGGCCCTGCTGCTTGACGAGGTCGTAGAGCGCACGCGCCTCGTCCACTTCCGCGGCGACGTGGATCGGCCCGGGCGGGGGCACCTTCCCGCGCCTGGCCAGCTTCAACGCGAACTTCGTCTCCTTGAGAGCGCCGATGATGCCCTGCGTCTTCGGCACGAGATCGGTCTCGCGGAGCCAGCCCGTCGTCCTCGCCGAGGTGACGAACCACTTCGCATGCTTCGCCCCCATGTCGTGGTCGATGCCTTGCTTGATCGACTCGGCGCCGAGCTTGGCGATCGCGTCACGCGGATCGACGCCCTTCGGGCAGCGCTCATTGCACATGTAGCACCGCGTGCAGTCCCAGATCCCGTGCTCGGTGTTCAGATCGTTGAGGCGCTCGACGTCGGCCTGGTCACGCGGGTCGCCGACGAAGCGCATTCCCTTTGCCAGTGCTGCCGGACCCAGGAACTCGGCGTCGGCCTCCATCGAGTTGCACTCGGAGACACAGCAGCCGCACATGATGCAGAGAGACTCCTTGGCGATGACGTTCATCTGCTGTTGCGAGCGGACGCGCTCGCGCTCGTCGGCCTCGTCGTAGCCGGCGTCGAGCCAGGGCTTGACGGCGCGGATCTTGCTCCAGAACGGGTCCATCGAGACGACGAGGTCCTTCACGATCGGCAGGTTCCCCATGGCAGAGATCACCGGGACATGGCCGGCGTCGACGATCGGCTTCATCCGCTCCTTGCAGGCGAGCACCGCGCGCCCGTCCATGCGCATCCCGCAGGATCCGCAGATCATCATCCGGCAGCTCTTGCGGTAGGCGAGCGTCCCGTCCTGGCGGTCCTTGATGATGTCGAGGACGTCGAGCAGGCACGCCCATTCCGGCGCCTCGACCTCGTAGGTCTCGAGCGCTCGCTCGCCGTCGCCGGTGACGCGCCAGATCTTGAGCGCGACCTGCATCGTCGGGCCTTCCCAGGTGTGTGTCGCTGCTTCGGTCACGCTTCACCCTCTTCCTCGCCGGCGCTGCAGCCGCCGACGCAGTGCGGCATCGTTTTCTCGAGACCCTTCTTCTTGAGCGCCTCGCACTCCTTCCGGAGCAGCTTCTCGTACTCAGCCCACGTGATGACCTCGCTCGCAGGCGGGGCGGTCGCATCGACCTCGACGCCGTAGTCGAAGATCTCGACCACGATCTCCTCGCCGTCGTAGGTTACGACGTCTGCGCGCCGCAGCCGTCCGTCGGAGTCGAGAGCGAGCTGGACCGGGGCTCCCTCGGTGGCTACGGGCCAGTAGTCGAGGAACGCGTCGCGCATATCGGCGCGCACGTCGGCCGGCACGGTCGCCAGAAACCGCTCGATGTCGACGGTCGCCGCGTAACGCGTTACCGGGTCGCCCCGCTCCTCGCCCTCGCCAACCTCCTCGGGCGCGTTTGCTGCCGAAAAGAACGCGAACAGCTCCCTGGGCGAACTGGCGAAGGGCTCGAGGAGCATCGGCGGCATCGCGCTCAACTCCCACTTCAACCACTTCGGGCGCCTGCTCGAATCGATCCGAAGCTCGTCGGAAATCAGCTCGTAGACGAAGTCGGGCGTGATGATCGTCCGCTGCGTTATCTCGTTGGCGTCGAGGACACCACTCCCGTGGTCGAAATCGAAGGCGCCTACCACCGTTTCAGCGCGGTCGTACGAGACCACGATGCGAGCCGAGCCGGCCTCGGCTGTTTTCTCGCCGGTGTCTGACACCGCCTGCTCGGGCGAAGGCGCGGCGCCGCAACCCGCCAGCAGGAGCGCGAGAACGAGAACGGGAACGGGGGCGAAACGCATCAATATGTTCGTTCCTCCGGCTGCCATTTCGTAATCGTCACCGGCTTCCAGTCCAGCACCGGCCGGTCGCCGATCCACCGCACGATCGTGTGGTTCATGAACTTCTCGTCGTCGCGCTCCGGATAGTCGTCAGGCCGGGCATGGGCGCCGCGGCTCTCCTTGCGCTCGATGCCGGCAACGATCATGCACTCGGCGAGCTCGAGCAGGAAACCGAGCTCGAGCGCCTGCGTCAGGTCGTTGTTGAAGACCTCCCCCTTGTCCTCGACGACGACATTCTCGTAGCGCTCGCGGAGGTAGCCGACGATGCGGCCCTGCTCCTGCATCTGCCGCTCGCGGCGGAAGACGCCGAAGTTCTCGTGCATCGTCTGGGCCAGTTCGTCGCGGATTTTCCAGGGGCGCTCGCCGTCTTTCCGGTCGAGCAGCGTCTTGAGCTCGCGCTCGGCGTCCGACTCGACTCCTGGCGGAACGGACACGGTCGTGTGCGTCAGTGCCCAGTCTGCGGCCGCGCGACCGGTGCGCTTGCCGTACGTGATCGTCTCCATCAGCGCGTTGCCGCCCAGACGATTCGCGCCGTGCACCGAGACGCACGCGCACTCGCCGGCCGCGTAGAGCGCCTCGAGCTCGGTCTTGCCATCGGTGTCCGTGTCGACGCCGCCCATGTGGTAGTGGGCGCCGGGCCGGACCGGGATCGGCTCGTAGATCGGGTCGATGAGCGCGTATGTCATCGCCAGCTCGCGCGTGCCGTGGAGGCGCTCGATGATCTTCTCCGCCCCAAGGTGGCGAAGGTCGAGGAGAACGCTCCCGTCGATGCCACGGCCCTCGTCGATCTCCGTCTGCTCAGCACGCGAGATGACGTCTCGGCTCGCCAGCTCCATCGCGTTCGGCGCGTAGCGCTTGAGGAAGCGCTCGCCCTCGGCGTTGATCAGGTACGCGCCCTCGCCACGGCAGCCCTCGGTGATCAGGATTCCCGTCGGAGAGAGCGTCGTCGGGTGAAACTGCATCATCTCCATGTCCTTCAGAGGCACGCCGACACGGAGGGCGAGAGCCATGCCGTCGCCCGTGCACGCATACGCATTCGTCGACCCTTTGTAGAGCCGGCCCGCTCCGCCGGTGGCGAGGATCACCGTCTTCGCGCCGATCGTCTTCAGCCCCCCGTTCAGCAGGTCCCAGGCGATCACGCCCTGGCAGCGATCGTCGTCGACGACGAGCTTCCAGGCGAAGAGCTCCTCGTAGGCGAAGATGTCGCGCTTCATCACCTGCTCGTAGAGGACGTGGATCAGCACGTGGCCCGTGATGTCGGCCGCATACGCGGTGCGCGGCTCGCCGGCCGCTCCGAAGGGGCGCTGAGCGATCCGCCCGTCCTCCGTGCGCGAGAAGATCGCGCCCCAGTGCTCGAGCTGGTACACGTCGCCCGGCGCCTCGTTGCACAGGATCTCGATTGCGTCCTGGTCGCCGAGGTAGTCCGACCCCTTGACGGTGTCGTAGGCGTGCTTCTCGGGATCGTCCTCCGAGGCGTTGCCGAGTGCAGCGTTGATGCCCCCCTCTGCGGCTCCCGAGTGGCTGCGCACGGGGTGGATCTTCGAGAGGAGAGCGACGTCTGCGCCCTGGTCGTGCGCCTCGATGGCTGCGCGCATGCCCGCGCAGCCGGCTCCGACGATGAGCACATCGTGCGTGGCCTCCACTAGCCAAGGACGCTATACGAAGCAACGCCGCCGCCGCTCGTACGAATTGAGTCGTTGCGAGCGGGGTAACATCTGGCTCCCCGACTGAAGGAGCGACCGTTGGCGAAGATGCTGTTCCGCCCGCCCAAGGCCGCGCGGGTGATCGACAACCCGAGCCCCGACGAAGTCAAGGAGCTCGCAGCCAAGATGCCCAATGCGCGCCCGACCGCGTACGGCAACCTCAACGTGACCACCGACGTCGCCTCGCGCTCGAAGCGCTCCACGTTCATCGTCACGGACGAGCCTGACGGGCAGAACCAGTCGATCTCCCGGGATGAAGCGCAGCGCTGGGCGGAGGCGCAGGACGCCTACATCGCGGGGCAGGAGATGATCCAGATCGACGGCTTCATCGGCCACGATCCCGAGTTCAGAACGCCGACGCGCCTCTTCGTCGAGGCCGCCAACGCGAACATCGCCGGCATGCAGCAGCAGCTCTACTTCGATCGCGAGGACTCGGACGACAACGAGCCCGAGCTGACCGTCGTCTACACGCCGAACCTCAAGGCTGAGGGCTACCCCGACGACCGCCTGATAATGGTCGACCTGGAGCAGGGCGTGACGCGCATCTTCAACTCCGACTACTTCGGCGAGTCGAAGAAGGGTGGCCTGCGCATGTGGAACAAGCTCGTCTACGACCAGGGCGGGCTTCCACTCCATGCCGGCTGCAAGATCATTCCGACACGCTCCGGCCGCCGCGTCGGCCTGATCGTCGGCCTCTCGGGGACGGGCAAGACGACGACCACCTTCACGCGGCAGAACGGATCCCTTCCGGTCCAGGACGACTTCGTGGCCTGGATGCCGGATGGACGCGTCTACGCGACCGAAAACGGCTGCTTCGCCAAGACGTTCGGGCTCAATCCCGACGACGAGCCGACGATCCACGGCGCCGTCACGCAGCCGGACTCCTACCTGGAGAACGTCTCGCAGCACGGCGACCACGTCGACTTCTACGACACGAGCTACACGCAGAACGGGCGCGCGACCTTCCCCTTCCGCGTCATCGAGTCAGCCGCGAACGAAGACATCGAGGAAGCGCACTTCCTGCTGATCCTGAACAAGAGCGAGAACGTGATTCCGGCGGTGGCCAAGCTCGACGGCCCGCAGGCCGCGGCCTTCTTCATGCTCGGTGAGACGCAGGGAACGAGCGCGGGCGGTGCCGACGAGGCCGGCAAGTTCCTCCGCGTGCCGGGGACGAACCCGTTCTTCCCGATGCCGCACGATCTCCAGGGCAACCGCTTCCTCGAGCTGATCGAGGAGCACCCGCTCGAGATCTACCTGATGAACACAGGTCGCGTCGGCGGCCCCGAGGGCGACGAGCGCTCGAAGAAGGTCAAGATCAAGCACTCCTCCGCGATCGTGAAAGGCATCGCCGAGGGCACGATCGAGTGGGAGACCGATCCCGACTTCGGATACCTCGTGGCGAGCCACGTTCCAGGCATCGACGCCGAGGACATCGACATCCTCCAGCCGCGCCGCCTCTATGAGGCGACGGACCGGAAGGACGAGCTCGAGGCCGGAATCGAGCGGCTGCAGGACGCTCGGGCGGAATTCCTCGGAAAGTTTCCGAGCCTCTCGGACGAGATCGTCGAATCAGTGCACTAGCCGGGTTACCCGGCAAATCGCGCGCCGAGGTGCGTGGCGAAGCAGGCGAAGGCCCGAGCGAAGCGAAGGTGGCCCGTGTGTCGGATCGCGCTCTCATCGAACGGTTTCTCAGCGATGCCTCGCTCTCGAACGCGACCCGCCGCGCGTACCGATCCGACGTCGCCGAGTTCAGCTCGTGGCTCCACGCCGAGGGCCTCGAGCTGGACGATGTCGAGACCTCAACGCTGGCCACCTATGCGGCCGCTCTGGCGGCGTCACGCCCTGGGCGGGAGCCTCGCAAGCTCGCCCCGGCGACGATTGCGCGGAAACTGGCCGCTGTCCGCGCACTGCTGCGCTTTGCCCTAGGGCCGGGGCGCGTGCCCGAGGGCTCCTTTGCCCCACGCAAAAGACGTAGCCTGCCCGACGCCCCGAAGCCGGACGAGGTGAATGCCGTGCTCGACGCCATCCAGGGCGACGACCCGCTGGCGCTTCGCAACCGGGGGCTCGTCGAGCTCGTCTACTCGGCGGGGCTGCGCAGCGCGGAAGCCGTCGGCCTCGATCTCGGCGACGTCGACTTCGAGCAGGAGGCCGTGCGAGTGCGCGGCAAAGGCGACAAGGAACGGGTCGTGCCACTCGGCGAGGAAGCCGCCTACCGGGTGCGCCGGTATCTCGAGGACGGCCGGCCGCAGCTCGCGAACGGCGCCGCCGACGCGCTCTTCCTCTCGGTCCGCGGCCGGCGGCTCGATACGAGCACGCTTCGCCGGCTCCTCCCCCACCCTCACCGCCTGCGGCACGCATTCGCAACGCATCTCCTCGAGGGCGGCGCCGACCTCCGCGTGATCCAGGAGCTCCTCGGCCACAGCTCGCTCTCGACCACACAGGTCTACAGCCACGTCGACGGACGGCGCCTGCGCCGCGTCTATGACCGCTCGCATCCTCGATCCTGAAGCGACGCGTTTCCTGGCGGTGTCCGCGGCCCGCCTGGCGCCTCGCACGATCGACGCCTACCGGCGCGACCTGACGGCCTTCGGCAGCTGGTTCCGAAAGCCCCTGGCCGACATCAAGCGGGAAGACATCGAGCGCTATCTCGCGGAGCTCCGGGCACAGGGGCTCGCCTCGACCACGATCGCTCGCCGGGCGGCTGCGCTGCGCTCCTTTCTCCGGCACCAGGTGCTGATCGGCGCGCGGCCGGACAACCCGGCGGCCGAGGTCGGGCTCCCGAGAAGGACGCGACGGCTGCCGCGCACACTCTCGCCCGGTGAGGCGGAGCGGCTCGTGGAGGCCGCGCTGGGAACGACGCCTCGGGCGTTGCGCGACCGGGCGCTCGTCGAGCTCCTGTACGGAGCAGGCTTGCGTGTGAGCGAGGCGGTGGGGCTCGAGCGGGGCGGGGCCGACCTCGAAGGTCGCCTTATCCGCGTTACCGGGAAGGGAGACAAGGAACGTCTCGTGCCCATCGGGCGCCAGGCGGTCGACGCGCTCCGCCGTTACCTCTCACGGGGCCGGCCGTTCCTCGATCGACGCCACCGGCCTGAGCTCTTCTTGAACGCGCAAGGGGGCGCGCTCACGCGCGCCGGCGCCTTCCTGATCCTCCGCCGTCTGGCGGAGAAGGCCGGTCTGGAACCGGCACGCGTGCATCCGCACCTCCTCCGCCACTCGTTCGCCACGCATCTGCTCGAGGGCGGCGCTGACCTCAGGAGTGTTCAGGAGATGCTTGGCCACGCCGACCTCGCCACCACCGAGCTCTACACGCATGTGAGCGATCGCAGGCGCAAAGACGCCTACTTCGCGGCGCATCCGCACGCCCGCCGACAGCGCGGCAAGTAACTCGGTCGAGTTCAAGGTTTCCCCTGGGCGGCCGATGGCAAAGACCTAGGGCAGATGACCTCTCTCGACCCCCAGCTGACGCTCCTCTTCGCGCTGACGACCGGCGTGGGTTATCTGATGATGCTGAGCGGAGTTGGAAAGAGCATGCTCGTCTGGAAGCGGCGAACCCTTTGCCCCTCGTGCGAACGCCGGCCTTGCGGCTGCGCGGACTAACTAGCGCGCCTGGCGCGTCGCGCCTTTCTTCCTGAGCAGCTCCGCGATCTTCCGCGCGGCGGCCTGTAGCTCGCGATCCTGCTCGTCGTCGTCTGCGAGCGCGTTCAGCAACAGGATCGTCTCCCGCTGCGGCGAGCCGTGGCTCAGGCAGAGAATGGCGAGCCGGCGCACGGCCTGGTTGTCGTCGTGGCTCGCCAGCTCGTGGAGGGTCGAGCGCACGCCGTTGACCACGCCGGGCGACTCGCGGGACAGGAGCTCGAGGGAGATCAGCGCCGAGCCGCGGCACGCGGGGCTCTCATCCTGGAGCCCTCGTCCCAAGAGCTCGATCTTCTGGCGATAGCGGAACTGGCCGATCGCCCGGTAAGCGACCGCACGCTCCCTGTAGTCTGCCGAGCGCGCCGCCGCCTCGACCTCGTCCTGCCATTTCGTGCGGAGCTCCGCGAGCTCGCGTTCCTCACCGCGCTCGGCGAGCGAGGCGGCTTCGGCTGCCGCCTCGGCCAGGGTCAACTCGGGACCGGTGCGCCGCCGAGCTCCGACAACGGGCGGCTGTCGGGGCCGATGTACTGCGCCGAGGGCCGAACGAGCCGGCCGGTCCGCTTCTCCTCGAGGATGTGCGCCGACCAGCCCGCTACTCGAGCGCAAGCAAACATCGCCGGAGTGAGGTCAGGCGGCACCTCTGCGACGTCGAGCACGACCGCGGAATAGAACTCGACGTTCGTCGCGATGACGTAGTCGGGCTTTCTCTCGTGCAACGCGGCGAGAGCGGCTTCTTCCAAGGCCTCGGCGACCTCGACGCGCGGCGACCCCAGCTCCTTCGCCGTCCGCTTGAGGATGCGAGAGCGCGGATCCTCGGCGCGGTAGACCCGATGCCCAAAGCCCATGATCCGCCCGTGTTTATCGAGAATGTCCCTCACGTATCCCTCCGGATCACCTGAAGCGACCACAGCGTCCAGCATTGGGAGCACCCGTGCGGGTGCCCCGCCATGAAGGGGGCCGCTCAAAGCCCCCACCGCTCCTGACATCGCAGCCGCGGCATCCGCCCCGGTGGAAGCCGTGATCCGCGCGGTGAAGGTCGAGGCGTTCAGGCCGTGCTCGGCCGTGCAGATCCAGTAGGTGTCGAGCGCCTTCACGTGATCGGGATCGGCCTCTCCACGCCAACGGAGTAGAAACTTCTCGGCGGCTGTCTCACCTTGTGCGACGACGTCGTCCGGAGTGGGGTCTCGACCGTCGTGCACGGCGGCCGACTTGGCGACGATCGACATCATCTGCGCCGACAGCCGCGCAAGGTCGTCTCGGGCCTGCTGATCCTCGATGTCGACGATCTTCTCCAGCTTCCAGACGCTCGCGAGCCGCGCCGTCTCGGCCTGGAGGTCGGAAGGCGCGTTACCGGTCAGGCTCGCCGGGTCGTACAGCTCCGGATCGGGCATGCCCGGCTCGAGGCTTTCGTCGACGAGGAGACCCCAGACCTTTTCGTACGGGACCTGGCCGACGAGCTCCTCGATGTCGACGCCGCGATACCGGAGGGCACCGCCCTCTCTGTCGGGCTCGGCGATCTCGGTCTGGAACGCAACGACGCCCTCGAGCCCTGGCTTGAAGTCGTTCATCTGCCCGGAAACCTATAGGTAGAGTCGCCGCGGCATGGCGCACAAAGTGACGCTGATCCCCGGTGATGGAACCGGTCCAGAGCTGACCGAGGCGACCCGGCGCGTGCTCGAGGCGACGGGCGTCGAGTTCGACTGGGACGTACAACACGCCGGCAGCGACGTCATGGACTCCTACGGCGGGAACCCGCTTCCCGACCAAGTTTTGGAGGCGATCAGGGAGAGCGGCGTCGCGATCAAGGGGCCGATCACGACCCCGGTCGGCGGTGGATTCCGGTCGGTGAACGTTGCGCTGCGCAAAGGGCTCGACCTCTACGGGCAAGTGCGGCCGTGTAAGAGCTACCCGGGCGTGCGCTCGCGCTACGACGACGTCGACCTCGTCATCGTCCGTGAGGCGACCGAGGATCTCTACGCGGGGATCGAATACGAGGTCGGCTCCGATGACGCGCGCGAGCTGACCGAGTGGATCCGCGCCCGCGGCGGCAACCTGCGCGACGAATCCGGCATCTCGATCAAGCCGATCTCGATCGAAGGGACGCGCCGTATCGTCCAGTTCGCCTTCGACTACGCGCGCAGGCTCGGCCGCCGCAAGGTGACGAGCGTGCACAAGGCGAACATCATGAAGTTCACCGACGGGCTCTGGCTCCAGATCTCCCGCGAGATCGCGGAGCAGAACTCCGACATCGAGTTCGAGGACCGAATCGTGGACAACCTGTGCATGCAGCTCGTGCAACGACCCGAGGAGTACGACGTCCTCGTGCTGCCGAACCTCTACGGCGACATCGTCTCCGACCTTGCCGCCGGGCTCATCGGCGGCCTCGGCCTCGCGCCGGGCGGGAACTTCGGGACCGAGGCTGCGGTCTTCGAGCCCACTCACGGGTCGGCGCCCAAGTACGCCGGCCAGAACAAGGTCAATCCGATGGCGATGATGCTCTCCGGGGTGCTGATGCTTCGCCACCTGGAGGAAGACGACGCGGCTGACCGGCTCGAAGGCGCGATCGCGGAGGTGATCGCCGAGGGCAAGAGCGTCACGTACGACATGAAGCCCTCGCGTAATGACCCGACGGCTGTCGGGACCAGTGACGTCGCAGACGCGATCATCGAAAAACTGGGAGTACGGGTCTGATGAGCGAGCGCCGGAAGGTGACAGTCGTCGGAGCCGGGAACGTCGGCGCCACGTGCGTGCAAGAGCTTGCGCGCCGCGACTACGCCGACGTCGTCGTCGTCGACATCAAGCAAGGCCTGCCCGAGGGCAAGGCGCTCGACGTCAACCAGGCGGGCGCCGTGCTCGGCTACGAGCCGAACGTAACGGGCTCGACCTCCTACGAGCCGACAGCAGGCTCCGACGTCGTCGTGATCACAGCCGGACTTCCGCGCCAGCCCGGTATGTCGCGAGACGACCTCGTCACGACGAACGAGAAGATCGTCGGCTCTGTCACCGAGCAGGTGGTCGCGCAGTCGCCCGACGCCATCCTGATCGTCGTCTCCAATCCGCTCGACGCGATGTGCCACGTAGCGAAGAGCGTGTCCGGGTTCCCGAAGGAGCGCGTCTTCGGCCAGGCCGGGATTCTCGACTCCGCGCGCTTCCGGACGTTCATCGCCTGGGAAACGGGCGCGTCGGTCAAGGACGTCCAGGCGGTCGTCCTGGGCGGCCACGGCGACCAGATGGTCTCGGTCGTCTCTGCGACCTCGGTCGGCGGCGTGCCCTTGTCCAAGCTCGTCTCCGCCGAGCGGATCGCGGAGCTCGTCGAGAGAACGGCCAAGGGTGGCGGCGAGGTCGTTGAGCTCCTCGGCACTTCGGCGTGGTACGCCCCTGGGGCGGCCTCTGCGCAAATGGTCGACGCGATCATGCTCGACGAGAAGAGGGTGCTCCCGTGTACGGCGTACCTCGAGGGCGAGTACGGCATCGACGGCCTCTACATGGGCGTGCCGGTCAAGCTCGGCGCGCAGGGAGTCGAGGCGGTCATCGAGCTCGACCTCACCGACGATGAGCGGGCGGCTCTCGATGCCTCCGCGAGCGCCGTGCGCGAGGTCGTCGGCGTGCTCAGCTCGTAGAAGGCTTCTCCGGGACGACACGCATTCGGGCCTGTGCGGTCACCCACGCGTGAGCTTTCTCTCAATACGATTGCGACGGGGAGGAGGTGGGCTGTGCCTAAGAAAAGGCGCGTGAGCGCTCGCGGCTCGCCCTCCTCGCGCGGATGCACGGCGATGCCCCACCGGTGACGGGCACTCTGTCTGCAGCAATTCCTCTCACGTTCGTGGTACTTCTCCCATAGAGGCATGGATCTAGGGCTGCACGGAAGAACGGCGATCGTCTGCGGAGCCTCCTCCGGGATCGGGCTCGCCATCGCCGAGGCCCTCGCCGAGGAAGGTGCCAACGTCTCGATGTTCGCCCGGCGCCGGGAGACCCTCGAGCGCGAAGCGGAGCGGCTCGGAGCGCTCGCCGTCCGGGGTGACCTGACGAACCCGGCCGACCTCCAGCGCCTCGTCGACCGCACCATCACCGCATTCGGTGGCATCGACATCCTCGTCAACAACGGTGGCGGCCCGCCGCGTACGAGCGCGCAGGCGATCGACGACGAGCTGCTGGAGAGCGCGGTCGCACTGCTGCTCGTCTCCGCCGTGCGCCTGACGAACCTCTGCCTTCCTCACCTGCGCCGCAGCGGGCAGGGACGAGTCGTGAACATCACGTCCAGCTCGGTGCGCGAGCCGGTCGACAACCTCGCGCTCTCGAACGCCGTCCGCCCAGGGGTCGTGGGCTGGGCGAAAACCCTTTCGCGCGAGGTCGGGCCCGACGGGATCACGGTCAACTCGATCGCACCCGGCCGCATCGATACGGCCCGGCTCGCCGAGGTGTACCCCGACGGCCCGGGGCCTGAGGATCTCGAGCTCATACCGCTCCGCCGATTCGGTCGTCCACGGGAAGTCGCCGACATCGTGTGCTTCCTCGTCTCCAACCGAGGAAGCTACGTCACCGGCTCGGTGGTCTCAGTAGACGGCGGTCTCACACGCGGGCTCTTGTAGGGCCTACGGGGGAACCAGGGGTTCCCCCGTGACATTTCGCCGTATCCTGAGACGGTGGCGCGCTTCCTCAATCCCGCGCGGCTTCTTGCCGCGGGGCTCGTCTTGCTGGCAGCCGTCGCCGTCCTCCTCGCCGTTCTCTACGTCGCGCCCTCGGACAAGTACATCTTCCTGCCGGACCGGGCCCGTGCCGTGGCGCCGCTCGTCGACGTGGAGGGCGAGCGGCCCGACCGAAACGGCGGCGGCATCTACTACGTCGCCGTCGACGTTCGCAAAGCGACGGTCCTCGAGAAGCTGATCCCGAGCCTGCACGAGGGGGCGACCCTGGTCGACGTCTCCGAGGTCCGCGCACCGGGCGAGGACGAGCAGCAGCATCGACGGGCAGAGCTCGCCTCGATGCGCCGGTCCCAGCAATACGCGGCCGCGGTCGCGCTGCGCTCGCTCGGCTACCGGATCCAGATCGTGCCCCGCGGCGCGCTGATCGAGACGACGGTCAAGGGCTTCCCCGCGGCAGGGAAGCTACGGGCGAAAGACCTTGTCATAGCGGTGGACGGACATGAGGTGCGGAGCCCCGACGAGTTCCGCGCGCTCATCGGCCGCAGACGTCCCGGCGAGATCGTCCGACTGCGGGTGAAGCGGAGGAAGCGGATACGCACCGTGGCCATCCGTACGACGAGGAACCCGGAGCGGCCGGACCGGCCCTTCATCGGCGTGCTCATCCACGAGCCCGGCGTGAAGCTGCCCGTCCCCGTTCGCATCAACACCGGCGACGTCGGGGGACCATCGGCCGGTCTTGCGTTCGCCCTCGACGTCGTCCAGGAGCTGGGTCGAGACGTCGATCGAGGTCATAAGGTGGCGGCGACCGGGGAGCTCCGTCTCGACGGCTCCGTCGGCGCTGTCGGCGGAATCAAGCAGAAAACAATCGGAGCCAGGCGTGCCGGCGCGGATATCTTCCTCGTGCCTGAGGATAATGAGCGCGAGGCTCGGCGCCACGCAGGCGGTTTGCGGGTGATCGCTGTGAACAGTTTTCGACAAGCGTTGCGCTCACTGGCAACATTGAAGAGCAGTCCTCAGAAAACGTGAACTTTCGGTAAATTCGATCCTGCCGGAAATTGCTCACTTTTCCTTTCCGGCAACCCTTGCGTTTGCGGCGCGTGGCCTCCAATATCGCGAGGCGGTCAAGGCGTCGGGAGTAGCATTTAAAAACATGAGCAAAAAAAATAAAGCATCCTGCGATCATTGCTACTTCCGCCAGGCGGGCCTGTGCGCCCTCCCCGAATCCCCATGCCCGACCTTTCGTCCGGTCGGCCGGGGGGCTCTCTCTCCCCCGCGCCAGGCTCGCCTGGTTCCCATCACACAGCCCTACACGCAGGGCGCGGCCGCCTGAGGGCGGCTGCTAGGCGGCAGGGCGCAGGCGGCAGCCAACCGCTGACGCCAGGCGCGTGACGCCTTCGTCGATCTCGGCCGGCGAGGCCAGGCTGTAGGCGAGCCGCAGAGCGCCCTCGCCGCCCCGCCTGAGGAAGAAATCCGAGCCCGGCACGAAGGTGACCCCTGCCGCGTGTGCCCGGTTGGACACCTGTTCAGTCCGGATTCCCTCCGGTAGCTCGAGCCAGAGGAAGTAACCCCCTTCGGGCACGGTCCAGCGAGCATCGGGAAGCTCCCGTGCGAGCGCGCCCAGCATCGTGTCGCGCCTGACTTGCAGCGCCTCTCGGGTACACCCGAGATTGCCTTCGAACAGGCCGCGCTCCAGATACTCGTACGTCGCCGCCTGCGGGAGCAACGCTTGCGTGATGTACGTGGCCATCGCTTCCGCCTCGACCTCCGCCGCGAGCCCCGGTGGCAGGACGAGATACCCGACGCGCAGGCCGGGCGCGACGGTCTTCGAGAAAGACGAGCCATAGACGACGTTCGCGCCCCCGTCCAGCTCGAAGAGTGTTGGCAGCGCCCTCCCTTCGAAGCGGACGAGGCCATAAGGGTCGTGCTCGACGAGCAGGAGGTCATATTGGCGCGCGAGCCGAACGAGGCGACGACGCCGAGCCTTCGAGAGCGTCCTCCCGCTCGGGTTCTGAAAGGTCGGAATCGTGTACAGAAATGACGGGCGGAGCCCCTGCCGGAGGAGCGTCTCGAACGAGTCGACGTCCAGACCCTCCTCGTCGAGCGGGAGCCCGAAGACCTCCGCGCCCATCGCCTCGAGCAGTTTCAGCGGCCGGTCGTACGTGGGCGCCTCGACGAGCACGGGGCCGCGCGGAGCCAGGCAGTGGGCGAGGAACAGAAACCCCTGCAGCGAGCCGTTCGTGAGCACGACGCGCTCCGGCTCGACTCGATGTTGCACGGCGAGCCTTCCGCGCAACGGCTCGTAGCCCCTGCGGGGCCATAGTTCAGGACTGTCGGGCCGTCGTGCTCGATCGCCGCCCGGGCACAGTCGGCGAGGTCTGCGCTCGGCAGGCATTCGGGCGCCGGGATCCCACGGGCGAACGAGATGGTCTCCATCGAGCCCGACTCTAGGAACGAGGCCGGATGGAGTCGTCACGAGGATGACACAGTCCGGTTTCTGTTGCCCTGCTAGAAAACAGAGAACCCGAAGAACGGAGGTTTCTGACGATGTTGACACGACACCTGATCGGCGCAGCGCTCGCGGCGGTCACCCTGGCCGCCGCCGGCCCCGCTTCGGCGGCAACGGCGGGGGCAAAGGTCACAGTGGAGCCGCTGGTTCAGGCGCAGGGTGGGTTGGACGACCGTGAACCGCCCAGCGACGACGGCGGCGGCTACCCGGGCTGCTGGCGCGCTTTCGTCGAGGCTTCGGGCAGTCATTGGACCGGATCGACGTGGCACCACTACTTCAACCCGCTCTGGTGCGGGAACGGCTCCGTCGTCACATACGCGGACCCGTCCTGGCATTACCAGACGACAAGCGGCTTCTACGGACCGAACGGCGTCAGCCACTGGCACATCGACGGCTGCGTCGGCTGCCCGGGGATCCGCTTCCATGCCCAGGCGCGCTTCTCCTTCAACTTCATGGGCTGGACGAGCTACTTCGACGACGACCGCTACATCACGCTCTACGGCTCGAATGGGAGAGTCGGCGGATGACGACGCGCGTCTTCTTCGCAGTTCTGGCCGCGCTGATCGTCTTCTCCGCACTCGGTGCCCTGCTGGCGATCGTCGCGACCAAGGACGACGACGACTCGCCGGCGAGAACCCGCGTGGGGACGACGACCCGCTAGGCGCGGGCGCCCGCGGTCTCGGCCGCGAGCTCGGCGACCTCGGTCGGCGTCGTGCCGACCCGGACGCCTGACGCTTCCAGCGCGTCCTTTTTGGCCATGGCCGTTCCTGACGAGCCGGAGATGATTGCGCCTGCGTGTCCCATGGTCTTGCCGGGCGGTGCCGTGAAGCCCGCGATGTAGGCGAGCACCGGCTTCGTCATCTCGGCCTTGATGAAGCGGGCCGCCTTCTCCTCCTCGTCACCGCCGATCTCACCCACCATGACGATCGCCTCGGTCTCGTCGTCGGCCTCGAAGCGGCGCAGCACGTCGATGAACGACGACCCCACGACCGGGTCGCCGCCGATGCCGACGATCGTCGAGTTGCCGAGCCCGCGCTGGGCCAGCTCGTGCCCGATCTGGTACGTGAGCGTGCCGGAGCGGCTGACGAGCCCGATCGCGCCCTCCTGGAAGATCTCCGCCGGGATGATTCCGACGTTCGCCTTGCCCGGCGAGAGAGCGCCCGGGCAGTTGGGCCCGAGCAGCGTGACGCCTTGCGGACGGATGTAGTTGTAAACGCGAAGCATCTCGTGGGCCGGCAGCCCTTCCGCGATGCAGATCACGGTGCCGACGCCGGCGTCGACGGCTTCGTAGATGGCGTCGGTGGCAAAGCGAGCAGGAACGAAGACCATCGAGGTGTTCGCGCCCGTCTCGGCGACCGCGTCGGCGACCGTGTCGAACACCGGGATGCCCTTGACGTCCTGTCCGCCCTTCCCGGGGGTCACGCCCGCGACGACGTTCGTGCCGTAATCGCGATTGCGTACGCCGTGAAAGGAGCCCTCGCTACCGGTCAGCCCCTGCACGACGAGGCGCGTGTCGCGGTCGACGATGATCGCCACTACTGCTCCTTCCAGTGATGCTGCCGAGCGTCTGGGTCGCGAGCACCAAGCCAGAGGCTGGCGAACATTGCTGGGAGGAGCACTAGGCCTTCCTCCCTCTGAGGATGATCGCCTCGGTCTCGATCAGACCGGCGTCGGTGCGGTCGGCGAGCAGCTCGCGCACACGAGCCGCGTCGGCAGGCGGCGTGTTGGCGCGCTCCAGCCATGGCTCGAGCGGAAGGCGGCGGCGCAAGATCTCGAGCCTGTCCACTCTTAACTCCGCAGCCGCAAAGAACGAGCGCCACTCGTCCTCGCTGTAACACCGGACGTGGCTCGGATCGTGGAGGCGCTCCGCCTCCTCGACCTCCTCGCTTTGGAAGAGGTTGTCCTGGACGACGACGCGATCGCGCGTGACCCGCGCCATTTCGCGGACGGCGAGCGCGACATCGTCGAAGTGGTGAGCGGCGATCCGGCAGACGGCCACGTCGAAACTCGCGTCGGCGAGCGGCAGCTCCTCGGCACGGGCGACGACGTCGGGCTCCATGCCCGGCGCTGGATCAACAGAGACCACTTCGGAGCCGGCTTCGCGCAGGCGGCGTGCGACGTGCCCACCCCCGGTGGCGATGTCGACCCCCCTGACGCCCGGCCCCGGTTCGCACAACTCGACGACGAGGTCGAGGTCCGGGCCGTCGCGATGCGTCGGGCTCTCGCGCATCGCCTGCGCGCGATCCGACCAGGTGTCGGTCACGCAGCCAGCTCCACAGCGCGCTTCGCGGCGTCGAGCATGGTCGGCTCGACGTACAGGTTCTCGGGCGCCGCCACGGCGAGCAGCCGCCTGCCTTCCTCGGCGTTCGTCCCGTCGAGCCGCACGACGATCGGCTCGTCGATGTCGATCCGGTCGAGGGCCTGGAGGATCCCGCGCGCCACCTCGTCGCCGCGCGTGATCCCGCCGAAGATGTTGAAGAGGATCGACTTCACCTGCGGGTCGGCGCTGATGATCTCGAGCGCTTCGACGACACCCTCCGCGTCCCCGCCCCCGCCGAGGTCGCAGAAGTTCGCGGCTTTGCCGCCGGCGAGCGCGATCACGTCGAGCGTCGACATGACGAGCCCCGCGCCGTTCCCTAGGATGCCGACTTCGCCGTCGAGCTTCACGTAGGTGACGCCTTTCTCGCGCGCCGCACGCTCCTCGGGCGGATACGCCTCAAGGTCGCGCATCTCGGCGATGTCCGGATGCTTGTAGAGCGCGTTGTCGTCGACGGTGAACTTCGAGTCCAGCGCCTTCACCTCACCGTCCGGGGTGACGATCAGCGGGTTGATCTCGCAGAGCATCGAGTCGGCGCCGACAAACGCGTCGTAGAGCCGCTGGATGATCGTCAGGATCTGCTTTTGCTCACCGGGATCTTCGATCCCGGCTCCGTAAATGAGCCGCCGAGCCTGGTAGGGCTGGAATCCCTCCAGCGGGTCGATGTGCAGCCGCACGAGCGCGTCGGGCCGCTCCGCCGCAACCTCTTCGATGTCGATGCCGCCATCCTTCGTGAACATGAAGAGCGGCTTCTTCTCGCCTCGGTCGAAGGTCACCGAGAGGTAGTACTCCTTGGCGATGTCCGAAGCCTTCTCGATCCAGACCCGCCGGACAACATGGCCCCGGATGTCCATCCCGAGGATTGCCTCAGCGTGCTCCGCGGCCTCCTCGGGCCCGTCTGCAAGCTTGATCCCCCCGGCCTTGCCACGGCCACCGGTGAGCACCTGAGCTTTGACGACGACCTGGCCTCCTAGCTCCTCGGCGACCGCCCGCGCCTCCTCCGGGGTCGTGGCGATCCGGCCGTCCGAGGCCGGAATCCCGAAGCGCCGGAAGAGCTCCTTTCCCTGGTACTCGTACAGATCCACCGGCGCGCGACTCTAGCTTAGAGTGGACCGCACCCGACCCAAGGAGGGACGATGAGCGAAGGCGACACGACGCTCAAGGAAGAGGATGTTCGCACCGAGCAGAGCTTCGGCGACACGCGCGCCGAGGTGGCCGATGTGGACGGCGACGACTCGGACGGGACCGACTCTGACACGGACGACACCGACTCGGACTCAGACGACACGGACGCTTAAGGCGCTCGCCCGCTGCGTCGAGCCGGTCGAGCCCGGCCGGTTCCTCGAGGATCACTGGGAGCGCAGGCCGCTCCTCGTCCCCCGGGGCGAGGAGGGTCGCTTCGACGACCTGCTGTCGCAGGCCGAGGCCGAGCGGCTCGTCTCGGCGACGGGCCTGCGCTACCCGGCTGTCCGCGTGGTGAAGGAGGGCGAGAAGATCCCCGTCTCCGGGTACACGGACACGGTTTCCTGGCGCCCGACGGGTTTCACCGCGACCGCGAACGTCGAGCGCATCGCGGCCGAGTTCGAGCGTGGCGCGAGCGTCGTCATCCAGGCTCTCCACGTTCACCACCTGCCGGTAGCGGAGTTCTGCCGGGCCCTCGAAGCCGATCTCGAGCACCCGGTGCAGGCGAATGCGTACTACACGCCGCGGTCGGCGCAGGGCCTCCCGGTCCATCACGACACGCACGACGTCTTCTGCCTCCAGGTCGCGGGCGAGAAGCGCTGGCTCGTCTACGAGCCTGCGCTCGAGCTGCCGTTGAAGGACCAGCGCTACTCGGAGGAGCTCGGCGGGCCCGGTGAACCGGTGCTCGACGTCACGCTCACGCCGGGCGACACGCTCTATCTCCCGCGAGGCTGGCTCCACGAAGCGCTGACCTCGGACGCGGACTCGCTCCACCTCACCGTCGGTGTCAACGTCTACACCTGGCTCGACGCGGTGCGCGCCGCGCTCGACGAGGTGGCGCGTGAGGAGGACGACTACCGGCGAAGCGTCGCCGACGGCGAGGAGCTGCCGCACGACTTGCTAGGGCTTCTGCAGGAGCGACTCGGTTGCGAGGCGGTCGCACGCCGCCGCCGCCAGAAGTTCGTCTCCTCGCGCCGGCCGATCCGCGCAGACCGCTTCGATCAGCTGCGTGCGCTGCGCGAGCTCGACGACGAGACCGTGGTCGAACGCCGTGACAGCATCGTCTTCGACTTCGAGGCCGGCGATTCGGAGGTCACACTCGCGTTCGAAGGACGACGCGTGACGTTCCCCGCGCACGCGCGCGAGGAGCTCGAGGCGACGGCGCTGGCAGAGGAGCCTTTCCGGGCGGCGGACCTGCCCGGGAACCTGGACGAGGAGGGCCGGCTCGTGCTCGTTCGCCGGCTCGTCCAAGAGGGTTTCCTGCGCATCAGCCCTGACGAGTGGTAGCCACGTAACGCCGTGGCCGCTTGACGGCCGGCGCGCTGCAGGTCAAGAACGTCACGTCGCCGAGCTCGGCGCGGACCTCGACGTCATGCTCTCGTTTGCCGGCGACGAACGTGACCCGCCAGGTCTCGCCGGCCCGTTCCGCGCGACCCAGGACGAGATCGTTGATACCCGTCAGACCCGTCTCCTCCCGGACGGCTCGCTCGGCGGCCTGGACGGCGAACGGGTAGATCGAGCGGCCACGATAGTGGTCGAGGGACACGCGTCCCCCGAGGTGCTCGTCGAGTATGCCGGCCGCGTGAACGCGATCGGCCCGACCGTAGTAGACGCCCTCGGGCAGGCACACGAGGTTGCCCGCGAAGCGGTCGCCGCCGATATGCGTCGTCTGCCAGACCCAGTCCTCTTCGGCCACGTCGCGAAGGCCTTCGTACAGCGGTCGTCCGTAGCGCGCGCAGCAGGGATCGTGCTTGCCGTGCGTACAGATGAGGAACAGTGGATGCTCGACCCGTGCTCCGCCGTCTTCGTCGAGGAGGTCCAGCTCCCGCAGGTCCTCGTGGCTCCCGAGGTCGAAGCGCCGAAGCCGCTCGTTGCCGGCGCGCGAGTCCGCGGTGAAGGCGAGCAGGGTCTCGGCTCGCCGCCGGTCGGGGCGTCGCACGAAGAGCAGGCGTCCGTTCGGAACCGCGCGCACTTGCTCGCGGAGCCGGGCCTTGACCTGGTCCGACAGCCCGCTTCCGGCCAAGGCGTCGTGAGTCCAGAGGCCCCGGTACTCGATCAGGAACCAGTGGTCGATCCGGCTTGCGGTTGCCCCCAGCGGCTCGCCGATCTCGCGCGAGAGGTCGGCGCAGAACGGCCTACGCTCCGCCATCCGCCTCCTGCTTGACCACGCAGATCACCTGGCCGGTCGTGATCGGCTCGCCGGCGGCGACGGAGAGCTCGGTGACGATGCCGGCCCGCGGGGCGGAGACCTCGTTCTCCATCTTCATGGCCTCGACCACGCAGACCACCTGGCCGGGGGTCACCTCGTCGCCGTCCGCCACCTCGACGGCGAGCACCGTTCCCTGCATCGGGCTGACGATCGCGTCGCGGGCCGCGCCAAGGTGCCGGCGGCTCGTGTCGCGTTCGCGCCGTCGACGTGCCAGGTCGGCATGCGGGGGCTCCGGGGTGAGGAGCCTCACCTCGAAGAGGCGTCCGTCGACCTCGGCCTGGACGACCTGCTCGCGGGCTCCCGCGCCGCCGGTTCCGTCCGACGTAGGCTTTAGGCTTGTTGTCCGATGAGACAACTGTTCCGCACGCTCCGCAAGCTCGTTCGACTCCACCACTCCATGGCAGGTCGCTCCACGCACAAAACAGTCGTGCTCGAGCAAGGCCTGATGAAAACCGAGCAGGGTCGTCACACCCTCGATCTCGTACTCGCCGAGCGCACGCAGCATGCGACGCCTCGCATGCTCGCGATCGACGCCGTGAACGCACAGCTTGGCGACGAGCGGGTCGTAGAGCCCGACGACCTCGCTGCCCACCGTGACTCCGGAGTCGACGCGCACGCCAGGCCCGCCCGGTTCCCGATAGGCCGTGATCCGCCCCGGCGTCGGCAGGAAGCCTGTGGTCACGTCCTCTGCGTTGATGCGGCATTCGATCGCATGTCCATGCAGCTGGACCTGGTCCTGGCTCAGCGATAGCGGCTCTCCGGCCGCGATCAGCACCTGCTCGCGAACGAGGTCGAGCCCTGTGACGAGCTCGGTCACCGTGTGCTCGACCTGGATCCTCGTGTTCATCTCGAGAAAGTAGTAGTTGCCCTCCGGGTCGAGCAGCCCCTCAATCGTTCCGGCATTGCGGTAGCCCACCGCGCGAGCGGCTTCGACGGCGATCTGGCCGATCCGCTCGCGAAGCGCAGGATCGACCGCAGGCGATGGCGTCTCCTCGACGAGTTTCTGGTGACGCCGCTGGATCGTGCAGTCTCGCTCGCCGAGGTGGATGACGTTGCCGTGCGCGTCGGCAAGCACCTGTACCTCCACGTGCCGCGGATCCACGAGATAGCGCTCGACGTAGACCGCCGGATCCGAGAAGTACGACTCGCCCTCGCGCTGCGCGGCTTCGAAGGCGCGCTCTGCCTCCTCGGCGCTCCGGACGACCTTGAGGCCCTTGCCTCCCCCTCCGGCCGAGGCCTTGATCGCGAGCGGCCAGCCGAGCTCCTCGCCCAGCTTCACCACGGCTGCTGCCGAGGTCACCGCTTCGGTGGTGCCCGGGACGATCGGTACGCCCGCAGCGCGCATGGTCTCGCGGGCAGCCACCTTCGAGCCCATCGCCTCGATCGCTTCGGGCGGCGGCCCGATCCACGTCAGGCCGGCCTCGGCGCACGCGCGCGCGAAACCTGCGTTCTCCGCCAGGAACCCGTAGCCGGGATGGACGGCCTCGGCGCCGGCGCGCTGCGTAGCTTCGAGGATCCGGTCCTGGTTCAGGTAGCTCGCGGCCGGGGCACCGGGGCCGAGCAGGTATGCCTCCGGCGCGACCTGAACGTGCAGCGCGTCGCGGTCGGCCTCCGAGTAAACGGCAACTGGCGCGATCTCCATCTCCCGCAGCGTGCGGAAGATCCGGATCGCGATCTCGCCCCGGTTGGCGACGAGAACCTTCGAGAACGGCGCCATGGCCCGCGTATTCTCTCCGCCCATGGCCGTTGCCGACTGGTTCACGGTGGCGCGGGCCGCCGCTGCCCCCTTCGTCGTCCTCCTCTTCGAGTGGGACTTCCACCACCACGACTACTGGGCCACGGCCCTGTTTGCCGTGGCCATGGCAACCGACTGGTTCGACGGTCAGCTGGCTCGACGGAGTGGTCGCGCATCCGCCCTTGGCTCCCTGCTCGATCCCGTAGCGGACAAGCTGCTCGTCCTGTCGGTACTGATCGTTCTTGTCGACCGGGGCATCTTCGACGGCTGGATCGTCGCGGCGATCGTCGCGCGCGAGCTTCTCGTCTCCGGGCTCAGGCTCGCGGCCCTCGAGCGCGGGACCGTAGTGCAGGCGCGGGACCTGGGGAAGCTCAAGACCTGGGCACAGGCGCTCGCGGCCCTGTTGGGCGGGCTCGCAGCGGCCAACCTGGTCGCTGACGCCGTGGCGTGGTGGGCGCTGCTCGTCGCCCTCGTGCTGACCTGGGTCTCGGGGCTCGACTATGCGCGGCTGGCGCCGTCGCTGCTACGCGAACAGGCGACCGGGGCAGGGGCTGAATCCACGTTCTCGAGCAATCCGGCGAGGCGCCAGACGCTTTCGTAGTGCGCTGCGCCCGGGTGCGAGCGGGCGCCGAGCTGCCGGAGAGCGGCCTGTAGCGCCTGCAGCTCCTGCGCCGTAGGATCGGGCTTCACGTCGAATTTCATCGGCTGAGCCTAAAGCAGCCTGCTGAAACCGACGATGAAGGACTCGATGCGGCGTTTTCTCCTGCTCGCGGCTGTTCTCACCTTGCTCGCGCCGACCGCGGCCGAGGCGGCAACGCCTGCCCGCTCGTGGGCGCAGCCCGAGATCAAGCTCGTCGTGAGCCGGGGGCTGATGGCGAGCAGCGTCGCCACCTTCAAGCCCAACGCACCGCTGACGCAGACGGCGCTCAGCGAGCTCGTCTCGGGCCTCACCGAGGACGAGCCCGGTGCGGTCGCACAGCAAGGGTCGACCGCGCAGGTGACGATCGCACAGCTCGATGCCCAGCTCGTGCGGGCGTTGGGCCTCGGGGACGAAGCGTCGAACTTCTACAATGCGGCCGCAACGGCCGGAACGCGGCCTCCGGCCCGCTTCGGCACAGAAGTCGTGGCACGCCTGCTGGGCCTGCGGAAGAACCACGAGGCGCCGCACGACGAGCTCGAACGCCTGCCCTCCGACCCGGCGACTCGCGCCGAGGCTGCGTATTCCGCAGCGCAGATCCTCCGCTTCTCCGGCTCGGAGCTGCACCAGGTCGAGGAGAGCGCGGCCGTCTTCGAGCTTCCCGAGCTCACCACCTGGCAGCGACGGATCCTGACCACTGCCTTCGGGCGGATCGGCTTTCCGTATGTCTGGGGCGGCGAAAGCGACACGCGGCAGTCGCCGTTCGGCCCCCAGGCGAGTGGCGGGTTCGATTGCTCCGGATTCGCCTGGCGCGTCTTCAAGCTTCAGGCTTACCCAGGCGGGGCGCCGCTCGCGCGGACGCTGGGCGGGCGGACAGCCGCGGCAATGGCCGGTGAAGTCGGGCCCCGACGCAGAATCAGCTTTGCGCGCCTGGCGCCGGCTGACCTCGTCTTCTTCGCCAACGGCGGCCCGCGAGCAAAGCCGACCGCGGTCGATCACATGGGAATCAACATCGGCAACGGCTGGATGATCCACTCGTCACGTTACGGCGTGGCGCTCGTCCCTCTGGACGGCTGGTTTGCACGCCGTTTCGCGTGGGGTCGCCGGCCAATCCTCGAAGCCGGCCTTTCCTAGCTGTAACGACCACAGACCTGTGAGACGGATCTGATCCGTCCGGGCCTCCCGTGAGCTTGCGGGTTGTCGAAGACCCCAAGCTCAGGGAGGAGGCCCGGAATGCCGCAGGCTAGTGAGCGTCCCCGACGGAAGCGGCTTTCGTGGGAGTCGCGCTGCGAGGTCGTCGCCGCGATCGAAGAGGGAGTGAGCCCGCCGCTGGCCGCGGCCAGCGGCGGCTGCAGCCGAGCGACCGCCTACCGGCTCTGGCGGCGCTACCGCGAGGGCGGCTGGGCGGCGCTCCAGGACCGAAGGTCGACACCGCGCCGGCAGCCACGGCGCCTGTCGGCCGAGGCGGAGGAGCGGATCGTCGCGACCCGCCGCCGCACCGCCTATGGGCCGCTGCGCCTGTCCGGGCTCGTGCCGCACCCGCCGTCGACGATCGGCAAGGTGCTGCGCCGCCACGGCTGCTCGCGGCTGCCGCGACCAGATGCTGCCGCCGCCCGCTGCGCCCGCCGCTACGAGCGCGAACGGCCGGGCGAGCTGCTGCACGTCGACACGAAGCAGCTCGCCCGCTTCTGGGAGCCCGGCAAGCGCGTACTCGGCGCCGAGGCCGGCCGCCCGCACCGCAACCGCAGGGCTGGCTGGCAGCAGCCGCACGTCGCGATCGACGACCACTCGCGGCTCGCCTACGCCGAGCTCCTCGCCGGCCGCGACGCCGACAGCTGCGCTCGCTTCCTCACGCGGGCGGTCGCCTGGTATGCCGAGCACGGCGTCGCCGTCGAGCGCGTGCTGACCGACAACGCCAAGGCCTACCACGCACGGGCCTGGATCGAGGCTACGCGCAGCCTCGGCATCGAGTGCCGCTACACACGCATCTACCGGCCACGCACGAACGGCAAAGCCGAGCGCCTCATCCAGACGCTGCTCACCGAGAGGGCCTACGCGCGCAGCTATCCCTCGAGCGGTGCCCAGGCACGAGCGCTCGGCGGCTACCTGCGCTGGTACAACAGGCGCCGCCCGCACAGCTCGCTCGGGGCGCGACCACCGATCAGCCGCGTCTCACACCTCCGTGGTCAGGACAGCTAGCTAAAACTGCCGCATTTCACCGGCAAATGAAGGTTCACCCGAAAGGGTGATTACTCACCGCCGGCGAACCGTGACAATCGCTGAGTCGCAGTTCACCGTCCCAGGGAGGATCAAGAACATGTTGGAATGGCGCCCCCGCCTCATCGCACTCGTCGCTCTCACCGTCCTGCTAGCCGTTGCGCTTGCTAGCGGGTACGGAGTTTCGTTCGTCGACAACTGGGAGTGGTAGCCCGCTAGGGCCTGAAACGGGAGCGAGGGGACAATGAAACGCCTGTTGCCGATCGTTGCGCCGGTCTGCCTGCTAGGGATCGGCGCCGTCGCGGCCGCGGCTTATTCGTTCGCAACGCAGGGGCATCCGCCGTCGACGTTGCTCGGGGTCGCGGCGCTACTGGCCGCGTCCACGCTGGCGAGTCACTTCCCGGTCCCCATCGAGGGCCCGAACGCAGGCGGTGTCTCGCTCTCGTTCGTCTTCGCAGCAAGCGCGATCGTGCTCTTTGGCTGGGACGCCGGAGTGCTCGTCGCCTTCGCAGCTCCGACGCTGATCCAGACGCTCGAGCATCGGCCCCCGATCCGCATCGCCTACAACGGCTCGGTCTTCGCCGTCGCGGCCCTCGTTGCAGGGCTGCTCGTCGGTCTCGTGGCGGGGACGGGCACCGACGCTCTAATCGCCAAGGTCGCGCTTTCGGCCACGACGCAGTACGCGCTCAACCTCGTTTTGATCTCGGCCATCGTGGCGGTCACCTCGAGGCGCCCCTTCCTCGAGCTGATCCAGGCCAGCGTTCGCTGGACGATCATGGTCTTCGCGCTGATGGCCTCGGCCGCGCTCGTTCTGGTCGTCCTCTGGCAGCGCTCGCCGCTCCTGTCTGTTGCGCTTTTCGGTCCGCTGCTGGCGATTGCGCTCTATCAGCGCTCGACCTACCGCGCCCTGCGCGCCATGCGCCTCGCCCTCACCGATCCCCTGACGGGGCTCGGCAACCACCGTCATTTCCACGATCGGGTCGAGCGGGAACTGAGCGAAGCAGACCAGCGCGGGCGCGACTTCAGCCTCTGCCTGGTCGACGTCGACGACTTCAAGCGCGTCAACGATCTCTACGGCCACCCGTCCGGAGACAGCGTGCTCGCCAAGATCGCAGCCAATCTCCGACAGAACGGCGAGGCGTTCCGCCTCGGTGGCGACGAGTTCGCCGTCCTGCTTCCCCTGTCGGATGAGACGGAAGCGGTCGCGGCGGCGTCGGCCATCGTCGACCGAGTTTCCGCACTCGACCTCGACCATGTCGGCTCGATCACGGTCAGCGCCGGCGTGGCGACGTTCCCGACCCAGGCGCCGAGCCGCCTAGAGCTCGTGCGTCTGGCCGACAGCGCGCTGTACTGGGCGAAGGAGCACGGCAAGAACCGGGCGCACGTCTACCGGCCCGACGTCGTCGAGCTGGCCGAGCTGCGCCGCCTGGCGCACGGGCCGGACCGCGCAGCGCGCTTCCGCGCTGCCGAGAGCCTGGCGAAGGCCGTTGACCTTCGCGACACATACACGGGCAGCCATTCCGCGCGAGTGGCTGAGCTCGCCGCGCGAGTTGCCGAGCGCCTGGGCCTCGATCAGGAGCTGATCGAGCTCACGCGACTGGCGGGCAGCCTGCACGACCTCGGCAAGCTCGCGATCCCGGAAGAGATCCTTCGCAAGCCCGGCCCGCTCACCGATCCCGAGCGGCTCGTCCTCGAGCGGCACCCGCAAATTGGCTTCCGTATGCTCGACAGCCTCGGCATCGAGCCTGTTGCCGAATGGATCCTGCACCACCACGAGCGCTGGGACGGGAACGGCTATCCAGATCGCCTGCCGGGGCCTTCGATCCCGCTGGGGGCGCGAATCATCTTCGTCGTCGACGCGTACGACGCGATGACCTCCGACCGCGTCTATCGGGGCTCGCTGAGCCCACGCGAGGCGCTCGAGGAGCTCGAGCGCTGCGCCGGGACGCAATTCGATCCCGCGGCTGTCGAAGCGCTGGCCGCCGAGCTCGAGTTGGCCGGGATCCCCGAGCCGCAGACCGCCGCGCTGGCCTCCTAGTTTTTCCTCTCGCCCTCCCCCTGACGGCGTGGCCACGCGCCCGCCGTCACGCTTTTTTCGACCGCAATCCGACACCCACGCGTGCGCATTTCTCCGTTACGCTCGCCTCGGGGAGGAGGTTGGGGGTACCTGAGTAGGAGGACCGGGGTTAGAGCGGGATGTTGCCGTGCTTGCGGCGCGGGCTGGGCTCACGCTTCGTGAGAGCCGTCTCCAACGCGTCGATCAGCACAGGGCGCGTGCGGCGCGGCTCGATCACCTCGTCGACGTAACCCCGCTCCGCCGCGACATACGGGTTCGCGAACTGCTCCCGATAATCGGCCACGAGCTCCTCGCGGCGAGCGTCGGGATCCGCAGCCTCCTCGAGCTCCTTGCGGAACACGATGTTCACGGCACTCTCCGGCCCCATCACGGCCACCTCGGCGGTCGGCCACGCGAAGTTGAAGTCGGCCCGGATGTGCTTCGAGCTCATGACGTCGTAGGCGCCGCCGTAGGCCTTTCGCGTGATGACCGCGAGCTTCGGCACCGTGGCCTCGCTGTACGCGTACAGAAGCTTCGCCCCGTGGCGGATGATGCCTCCCCATTCCTGGGCCGTGCCCGGAAGGAAGCCCGGAACGTCGACGAACGTGACGAGCGGGATGTTGAACGCGTCGCAGGTACGCACGAAGCGGGCGGCCTTCACGGCTGAGTTGATGTCGAGCACGCCGGCGAGCGCATGCGGCTGGTTGCCGACGACGCCGATCGGGTGGCCGCCGAGGCGAGCGAAGCCGCAGACGATGTTCTCGGCAAAGCGCTCGTGCACTTCCAGGAACTCGCCCTCGTCGACGACCCGCCGCACGACGTCCTTGATGTCGTAGGGCTTGTTCGCGTTGTCCGGGATCAACGTGTCCAGTTCGGCATCCTCGCGGTCGACCGGGTCCGACGGCTCGTGGTATGGCGGCGGGTCGAGATTGTTCTGCGGGAGGAACGAGAGCAGGTAGCGGGCGTCCTCCAGGCACGCCTCCTCGTCCGGCGACATGAAGTGCGCGACACCCGACTTCGAGGCGTGGGTCGCCGCGCCGCCGAGCTCCTCGAAGGTGACCTCCTCTCCGGTCACGGTCTTCACCACATCGGGGCCCGTGATGAACATGTAGGACGTCTCCTCGACCATCAAGACGAAGTCGGTTATGGCGGGTGAGTACACAGCGCCGCCGGCGCACGGGCCCATCACCAGGCTGATTTGCGGGATCACCCCCGACGACTGGACGTTGCGCCAGAAGATCTCGGCGTAGCCGGCCAGCGAGACGACGCCCTCCTGGATCCGCGCGCCGCCCGAGTCGTTGATCCCGATCACCGGGCAGCCGAACTTCGCGGCCAGGTCCATCACCTTGCAGATCTTCTCGGCAAAGGCCTCCGAGAGACTGCCGCCGAAGGTCGTGAAATCCTGCGAGAAGACGAAGACCTTGCGGCCGAAGATCGTGCCGTAACCGGTGACGACCGCGTCACCGTAGGGTCGACGATCCATCATCCCGAAGTACGGGTTCCGGTGGCGTACGTAGCGGTCGAGCTCGACGAACGAGCCCGGTTCGAGGAGCTTCTCCACCCGCTCGCGCGCGAGCATCTTCCCTTGTGCGCGCTGGCGCTCGACGGCCTTCTCGCTGCCCGCGTGAAGCGTCTCCTCGCGGAGCCGCTGGAGCTCCTCGAGCTTCTTGCGGGTCGATTCGTCCGTAGCTGACACGGCGAAGCAGACTAGTACAGTCGTGGCGTGGGCCTCCCGCCGCTCGACCGCTCGACGATCTGGCCGTACGAGGATGGCGAGCTGGGCGACTTCTACTACCAGCGCTACGCCCATCCGACCGGAGTCGCCGCGGAGCGCGCGCTCGGTGAGCTGGAAGGCGGCGAGGCGCTCCTCTTTTCGTCCGGGTCGGGCGCGTCGACCGCGGTCGTGCTGGCGCTCCTACAGCCAGGCGACTCGATCGCCGTCGCAGAGGGCTGTTACTACGGCACCACGACCCTCTTCCGAGAGCTCGAGCGCTGGGGCCTGAAGCACGTCGAGTTCGATCAGACCCAAGCGCCTCCCCACGGAGTGCAGCTCGTCTGGCTCGAGGCGCCGTCGAATCCGTTCCTCACGATGCCGGACTTCGAGGCCGCGGCCGCTCATCCGGCGACCGTGCTCGTCGACGCAACGGCCGCCACGCCTGTCCATCTGCGTCCGCTGGAGCACGGCGCCGACCTCGTCCTGCACAGCGCGACGAAGTACCTGAGCGGCCACTCTGATGTCCTGCTGGGGGCCGTCATCGCCCGCGACGAGGCGACGGTCGCCCGCCTGCGCGAGTTCCGGAGCCGCTCCGGAATCGTCGCCGCTCCCGACCCTGCGTGGCTGTTGCTGCGTGGGCTGAAGACGCTCGATGTGCGGGTTCGCCGGCAGACGAAAACGGCGAAGGAGCTGGCGGCGCGGCTCGAGACGCATCCCAGGGTGGAGACGGTGCGCTACGCGGGTTTCGGGGGCCTCCTCTCCTTCGACGTCGCCGGAGACTCGGACGCTGCGCGTCAAGTCGAGACGTCGACAAGCCTGATCATCAACGCGACCAGCCTCGGAGGCGTGGAGAGCACGATGGAGTCCCGTCATCGCTGGGAGGGCGATCGCGTGCCGAAGAACCTGCTCCGCCTGAGCGTCGGCCTCGAAGACGTCGATGAGCTCTGGGCGGACCTCGAGCAAGCTCTCGCGTAGAGGATCCCCCAGAGCCGGAGGTCGGACTCGAACCGACGGCCTACGCCTTACAAGGGCGTTGCTCTACCAGCTGAGCTACTCCGGCTTGAGCTCATGGTAGGGGAACTGATGTTGTCCGCGCGACGGTCAGTCTCGCGCTACTTAACTCAGAACCTGGCGCGACTTCTGGTGCGTGAGGATCTTCCGCTTCACGCGCTGCAGCGCGTTGTCGATCGTCTTCGTGTCGCAACCGAGGTCTTCGGCCATCTCCTCGTAGGACGAGCCCTCGAGGTACAGCTTCAGCGCATCCGCCTCGAGCTTCGACAGCCCCGAGCCGAGCGCGAAGACGAGGCTCTGCAACTCCTCGGTCGAGATCACGCACACCGACGGGTCGTTGACGCCCGGCCCTGGTAACGCGTCACCGAGGGTGCATTCCCCGTCCGGGTCCTGGCCCGCCGGAGTGTGGCTGAACGACACGTACGTGTTGAGAGGCGAGTGCTTGAAGCGCGTAGCCGTCTTGATCGCCGTGATGATCTGGCGGGTCACGCACAGCTCGGCGAACGACCGGAACGACGTCTCCTTGTCGGAACGGAAGTCCCGCACCGCCTTGTAGAGGCCGATCAGCCCCTCCTGGATGAGATCCTCGGAGTCGCCGCCTGCGAGGAAGTACGAGCTGGCCTTGAGCCGGACGAACCCGGTATACCGGCGGATCAGCTGGTCGAGCGCCTGGCTGTCGCCGTTTCGTGCCTTGACTACGAGCTGCAGATCCGCGAGCTCTCGCTCAACCCTGTGGGCTGGGCGAGGTGCGGGGGCTGGACGGGCGGCGGCCATTTTGGGGGCACTGCGTAGGCGAGTGTTTGCACTCTCACCCTTTAGTCGAAGTCCAAAATAGCAAGGTTCGCAAAGAATTACAAGGGTATTGCACAGGACCCGCTCACTATGGACCTTGCCCACGGCGCAGCTTTTCTAGCCGCTCGCGCGTCTGTGGGTCGAGCTTGTCCTCCAGACGCATGGGCGAATCGCCCGTGTGCTGCTCGAGCGCGAAGTCCCGCACGAAGGTCGCCGAGCTCAATTTGGCCACTTCCTGACCAGACGTGCCTCGTACAGCCGAATCCGAAGAGACGAGGCAGACGCGCTCCTGATTCCGGTTCTCCGCGGCCAGGCGCTCGAGCAGCGTGTCCGCGTGCTCGGCGAAGCGAACCTCCAGCGGCCCGTAGTGCAGGTCTTCCCCGCTCCCGTCGAAGACGAGGACGCCGCGAGCTCCCCGCTCTGCCACGAAGCTCGCAAGCTTGTCGGTCAGCTCACGCGGATCCTCGAAGCCGCCGGCGTTCAAAAGGTTGAACCCGTCGAACAGGTAGAGGGTCGGATCAGGCATCGCGCTGACGCTTCGCCTCGTAGAGCAGGATGCCCGCCGCAACGCTGACGTTCAGCGACTCGACCTTGCCCGCGAGCGGGATCGAGACGAGAGCGTCGCAAGTCCGCCGCACGAGTGGGCGCAGGCCGCGCCCCTCGGCCCCGAAGACGAAGGCCGCACCGCCGGTGAGGTCGGCAGACCACATCGGCGTCCCCTCGTCCCCTGCTGCGCCGTAGACCCAGAGGTCGGCCCCTTTCACGTCGCCGAGAAAGCGCGCGAGGTTCGGCACGACCGCGAGTCGCACGTGCTCGACTGCGCCCGCAGATGCGCGGCACACGGCTGCCGTGACTCGCGCAGAACCGTGTGCCGGGACGATCACGCCGGTCGCGCCGGCTCCCTCGGCGCTGCGGATAACCGCGCCGAGGTTGTGCGGATCCGTCACCTGGTCGAGACAGACGAGTAACGGGTTCTCCACACCCGCGAGCTCGTACCCGTCTGCGTAGCGATACGGCTCGACTGCGGCGACGACCCCCTGGTGGTCTCGTGTGCCCGCGAGCTCGGACAAGTCCCGTTCCGCCATGACCCGGTGCCTGGCACCGAGCCCTGGCTCGTTGAGCCAGGGCTCGGCTTTCAGCGCGCGCTCGCTCACCCAGAGCTCGCGCACTTCACGGGGGCCGCGCAGCGCCTCGCGGACAGCCCGGCGGCCGTAGATCTGCTCCGTCGTCACCGCCGCGGGACGAGCTGGTACCCCGGATCACCGGCTACGTCGCGCACGTCCCACCCCGCCTCCTCGATCTCCGCACGAATCCGATCGGCCGAATCGAAGTCGCCACCGCCTCTCGCTTCCGCCCGCCGAAGCGCCAGGTCGTGCAGCTCGGCCGGCGCCTCGTCCGTCTCCGCGAGCGAGCCGAGGCCGAAGAGGTCGAGCCCGCGCCGCAACAGGTCGTGATCGCGCCACTCGTGCATGACGGCCAGGGCTTGCGGCGTGTTGAAGTCGTCGTCGAGCGCCTCGAGCAACTGCTCCCACGAGCCGCCATCCTGCGAAGGGCTCCGAAACATCTCCCGGAAGCCCTCCGCCCGCGCCTTCGCAGCCTCGAGCGTCTCCTGCGAGAAGTCCATCGGCTTCCGCCAGTGCGCGCCGAGGAACAGCATCAGCAACGTCTCACGACCCCACTCGTCGATCGCCTCGCGCAGAGAGACGACGTTCCCGAGCGACTTCGACATCTTCTCGCCTGTGAACTCGAGCATCCCGTTGTGCATCCAGAGGCGGGCAAACTCGCGGCCGGCCCCTCGCGATTGCGCGATCTCGTTCTCGTGGTGGGGGAAGACCAGGTCGAGCCCCCCGCCGTGGATCTCGAAAACCGGCCCAAGGTACTTCTCCGCCATCGCCGAGCACTCGATGTGCCAGCCCGGCCGGCCGCGCCCCCAGGGTGAGTCCCACGACGTGTCCTCGCCTTCCTTCGTCGCCTTCCAGAGCGCGAAGTCGCGCGGGTCCTCCTTGCGCGGGTTCGGCTCCTGCTCCTCCACCTGGTCAGGCCGTTGACCCGAAAGCTGCCCGTACTCCGGGAAGCGCGCGACGCGGTAGTAGACGTCGCCGTCAGCCTCATAGGCGAGATCGCGTGCGACGAGCTCTTCGATCAGGTCGACGATCTCCGGAATCGTCTCGGTCGCCTTCGGCTCGTGGTCGGGCCGGCCGAGGCCGAGGTCGTCCGTGTCCTCGATGTACCACCGGCTCGCGTCCTCGGCGAGCTTCGCGCTCGCGCCCGGAGCGGCGTCGTAGATCCTGTCGTTGATGTCGGTGATGTTCTCGACGAGTGTCACGTCGTAACCACGCTCGAGGAGCCAGCCGCGCAGCCACATGGAGATCACGAACGGCCGCGCATTGCCGACGTGGATGCGCTGGTAGACCGTGGGGCCGCAGACGTAGATCCTGATCGGCCCAGGCGGCAGGGGCAGCTCCTCGAGCTGCCGGCTGTGCGTGCTATAGAGCCGCATCGACCCGCCGGAGCGCCTCGTCGCGCGGGAGCGCCTTGATCACGGCCCACAGCTCGGGGCCCTTCGGCCGCCCCGTCAATGCCAGGCGCAGAGCCCTCAGGTCGCCGCCCACGGCCTTCAGCTCTCGGATGATCTCCTTCGCATCAGCCCCGTTCGTGCGCAGCTCCCTGAACCGGTCGAGCGTGGGCCTCGCCTGCTCCTCGAGGGATACTTCCACGGGCTCCAATACGAGCTGCGCGAACTCGCGAGCCTCGTTGAGATCCCGCGCTCCCCGCAGAGCCGGAACGAGCTCGGATGGTGCTCCGACCCGCTCGGCGAGCTCGTCATCCGCCATGGCGGCAATCGATTCGATCGCCAACCGGCGGATCCGGGCCAGGTCGTAGTGGACGTCATGCTTCGGGAGGCCAAGCTCTTCCAGGTATCGGCGCACCGCCTCGGCCGGGATCCCTGCCTCGCGCAGCGACCCCACGGTCGCTCCCGGCTCGCGCTTCGAGAGCTTCCCACCGTGCTCACCCAGGATCAGCCCGTGGTGGACGTACTCCGGAGGCTTCGCTCCGAGAGCCTCGGTCAGCTCGCGGTGCAGGTGCTCATTTGCACGGTGGTCGTTGCCGCGGACGACGTGCGTGATCCCGAACTCGATGTCGTCGACCACGCTCGCCAGGTGGTAGGTCGCCGTCCCGTCCTCCCGAAGGAGGGTGACGCGTCCGAAGCGCTCGCCTCCGAGCCGCTCCGCCGCGGCGCGGTAGACATCCTGCCGCTCGCTCTGGCGAACCGGGCCGTCGTCCCAACCGATGCCGAGCCACTCGAGATCCCGGATCAGCTCCTCCTCGCCACCGGGCACGTTGCGGGCCGCGTCGGTGTCGTCGATCCGCAGCAGCATCCAGTCGCCGAGCCGCCTGTTCGCGACCGCGCTCAGCGCGTTCCCGACGTGCAATGAGCCCGTCGGGCTGGGGGCAAAGCGAACGCGTTTCATCTCGCTCTGAATCTACACTCGCCCCTGTGGAGATCGGCGTTCTCGGGACGGGCGTGGTTGGGCGGACGATCGCCGCGACGCTCGTCGAGCTCGACCACGACGTGCTTGTCGGGTCCCGGACCGCGAAAGATGACGCGGTCACTTTCGCGGACGCCGCCGCCCACGGCGAGCTGGTCTTCAACTGCACGGCCGGGGACAGCTCGCTCGAGGCGCTGCGCATGGCCGAGGCTGACAATCTCGCGGACAAGATCCTCGTGGATGTCGCGAACCCGCTCGACTTCTCGCGAGGGATGCCGCCGATTCTGGCCGTCTGCAACGCCGACAGCCTGGGCGAGGAGATCCAACGCCTCTTCCCACGGTCGAAGGTCGTGAAGGCGCTGAACACCGTGACCTGCAACGTGATGGTCAACCCGTCGCTGTTGCCGGGCGAGCACGACGTGTTCGTCTGCGGCAACGACAAGGGCGCCAAGGACGAGGTGCGAGAGCTCCTCCAGAGCTTCGGATGGCCGGCCGAGCGGATCATCGACCTCGGCGACATCACTGCAGCGCGCGGCACGGAGATGTACCTGCCGCTTTGGCTCCGCCTCGCGGGCGTGGCGGGGAGCCCGAACTTCAACATCAGAGTCGTCCGCTAGTGGAGGAAGCATTGCTCGCCTGGTACGGCGGGCACGCGCGTGACCTCCCGTGGCGAAGGACTCGCGATCCCTACGCGATCCTCGTCTCCGAGGTGATGCTCCAGCAGACGCAGGTCGCGCGCGTCGTCCCGCGCTACCTCGGCTGGCTCGAGCGCTGGCCGACGGTCGAGGCCCTCGCGGGCGCGTCGGCCGCAGACGTCATCCGGGCGTGGCAGGGACTCGGTTACAACCGACGCGCACTCAACTTGCACAGAGCAGCACGGCAGGTGGCCGCGAACGGCTGGCCGGATGACCTCAGCGAGCTGCCGGGAGTGGGGCGTTACACCGCCGACGCGGTGGCGCGCTTCGCACATGGCGCGGCGGTCCTGCCCGTGGACGTGAACGTTCGGCGTGTGATCGAGCGAACGGGCGCGGAATTCGGGCCCGCCTCGGCGCACGCGCTCATGGATCTGGGTGCGACCGTCTGCCACGCCCGCACTCCCCGCTGTGAGGCCTGCCCGCTGGCGCGGGCCTGCCCCTCCCGCGGCCGAACATACGAGCCGGTTCGCAAGCAGAGCCGCTTCGAAGGCTCGTTCCGGCAGCGGCGCGCGCGGACGCTCAGGCTCGTGGCGGACGAGACCCGTCGCCTGGACGAGCTCGATCCGGAAGTCGTCTCCGCACTGGCCGCGGACGGCCTCGTCGAGCTACGAGCCGGCGCCGTCTCGCTTCCGCAGTAACGCCACCGCCTGAGCGGCGAGACCCTCGCCGCGGCCGGTGAACCCAAGCTCATCGGTTGTCGTGGCACGCACGGTCACCCGTCCGATGTCGACGCCCATCGTGCCCGCGAGCCGCGCGCCCATGGCCATGCGCAGCTCCGAGATGCGCGGCCGCTCGCCGATCAGTACGCAGTCGGCGTTGACGAGCTCGAAGCCCGACATCTTCACGACCTCGTAGCTCCGCTGCAGGAGCCGGATCGAGGAGACGTCGAGCCATTGCGGGTCGGTCGAAGGGAAGAGCTCGCCGATGTCCCCCTTGCCCGCAGCGCCGAGGATCGCGTCGATGAGCGCGTGCGCGATCACGTCACCGTCCGAGTGGCCTGCGAGACCCGGCTCGCCGGGAAAGTCGACGCCCGCGAGCACGAGCGGGATGCCATCCTGGAACCGGTGAGCGTCGATTCCGATGCCGACCCGAAGCTCGCTCACAGAGCAATCTCGGCGAGCTCACGCACACGCGTGTCGGCTGTTTCGGCTTCCGGCCAACCTTGCTGCACAACAGCCCAAGGGCCTCGGATGATCCAGACGGACACCATCCCCAGGTTCACGGCCGGTAACACATCGTTGTCGAGCCGGTCGCCGACGTACGTGATGTCTGCAGCCTCGCACCCGGCGTCGCCGACGATTCGCGAGAAGAACTCCGAGTTGGGCTTCTCGACGCCCCATCGCTCGGACGACGCGATGAAGTCGACCTCGGCGTGGTCGGAGAGGAATGCTTCGATCTCCCGGCTGAAGTTCCCGGCGACGCCCACGATGAGCCCGCTGTTCTTCGCGGCTCTCAGCGTTGGCAGTGCATCCTCGTAAAAATCGCGGGGCTCGAATGGCGCGAGCCGCTGCCGCTCGTCGCCGCCGAGAATCTCGAGAACGTCCCGGTGGCGGCGCCGTTGCTCGATCACGGAGCCGAGTGCTGCAAAGAACACCGATTCTGGCCAGCCGAGCTTGTTCGCCGCTGCCCTCCAAACACGATCCTCATCGACGAGCGTGTACCCGAAGTCAAAGACGACAGCCTTCACAGCCAGCTCTCGACGAGCTCGAGGTCCGAGGGCCCCGTGATCTTCAGGAGGCGCGGATCGCCGGGCACAGCTCTCACTCGCCCGCCGGCCGCCTCGACGAGTGCGGCGCAGTCGCCCGCCTCTCCCCCGCTCTCGACCGCGCGGCGGAAGATGCCGGCGACGAAGGCCTGCGGAGTCTGGACGATGACGAGCCCCTCGCGGTCGATCGTCTCGGCCACCGCCTCGCCCTCCACCCGCTTGACGGTGTCTGACACCGGGAGGCTCGGCACGGCACCGTCCCAACCCTCTTCGAGGGCGGTCACCACGCGCTCGATCACCTCCTCCGTGACGAGCGGGCGAGCTGCGTCGTGCACCAGCACAACCGCGGCCTGCTCGGGAACCTGCGCGAGCGCGTTCCGCACCGATTCGCTGCGCGTCTCGCCGCCGGTCACGGTCTCGGCGACCTTGCCGGCGGCGACCTCCTCGGCGACGAGGATGCAGGGCTCCTCCCAGTCGGGAGGCGCGGCGACGACGATGCCCTCGATCCAGTCCGACGCATCGAGCCGCTCGAGGCTCTCGGCGATCAGAGGCCGCTCGTTGAGCGGCGCAAACGCCTTGGGTCGGTCCAGCCCGAGACGGTCACCACGTCCTGCTGCAGCCAGAATCGCCCAGACGCTCACGGGCGACCGAGGTTACTAGCGGACAGCACCGAAGCGGCCGCTGGACAAGACGGCGTTCCTGACACACGCCGATCGAGGCAGCAGGCAATCACCGTCCTGTGCCTTTCGTCGCCGGAAGTGCGGAGCACTTTCGGCGAGTCCCCGCCCCGTGGGCGGGGACCTCCTAGGCCTTGGCTGCGACCTTCGCTTTGCTGCCGGAGCGCTTGGCCGGGGTACCTACACCCGCAAGGATGTCGTCGAGCCACTCCGCGGCCTCTTCCTCGTCCATGCCCTTCGCGTACATGAGCTCGGAGACGAGGATCTTCTTGGCCTTGACGAACATCTGCTTCTCGCCGGTCGACAGGCCCTTCTCGTGATCGCGCAGCGAGAGGTTCCGGACGACCTCGGCGAGCTCGAAGATGTCACCGGTCTTCATCTTGTCGCGGTTGTGCTTGAAGCGACGGTTCCAGTTCTTGGGCATCGCCGTCCCGCCACCCGTCAGAGCCTTCAGCACCTGCTCGACGGTGGTCTTGTCGATGACCTTACGAAGGCCGACACGCTCGGCGTTCTCGGCCGGGACGTTCACGGTCATGTCGTTGTGCAGGATCCGGATCTCCAGGTATTCGCGCTCCTCTCCGAGCACCTTCCGCTTCTCCTTCTTGACCACGGTTCCGGCACCATGATGCGGATACACGACCTTGTCGCCGACCTTGTACAAACCCGTACCTCCCCAGGTGTCTACGCCTGCTCGCGAAGCCGCCGGCGGGTAGGCGAACCGCCGGCGAATAATCAAAGTCTACCAAAAGCTGCGGCAAAAGGCCACCTTTTCCAGGGCTTTCTCGAAAATCCCTGCTCAGGGCTAGGCCGCGTCGCGCGCGGCCTTGTCCAAAACGGCCGTCAATGCCTCCCTAAGGGTTTCGGCCTCGAGCAGTGAAGTCTTGCCTCGACCCTTCGTTCCGGCCGGAACGACCACGGCGCCGACGCCGAACTTCGCGCACTCCTCGAGGCGCCGCTCGGCCTGGGCAGCCGGCCGTAGGCGCCCTGTGAGCCCGATCTCGCCAAACGCTGCGGTTCCCTCCCGCACTGGCGCGCCGCGCGCCGCCGAGGCGATCGCCATCGCGACTGCCAGGTCGGCCCCGGGCTCGTCGATCCGCACGCCGCCGGCAACGTTGACGAAGACGTCCGCCTGGCCGAGGGAGAGCCCCGCATGACGGGAGAGGACGGCGACGATCATCGCCAGGCGCTTCGGGTCGACGCCCGTGCCAACCCGGCGCGGCATGGCGAGGTCGGTCGGGGCGACGAGCGCCTGGACTTCGAGCAGCAGCGGTCTCGTGCCTTCGAGCGCACAACCGACCGCTGAGCCGACCTCGCCCGTGGAGCGGCCGAAGAGCTCTGACGGGTCGGGCACGCCCTCCAGTCCGGCTCCAGTCATCTCGAAGACGCCGAGCTCGTTCGTCGAGCCAAAGCGGTTCTTGACCGCCCGCAAGATGCGGTGCGCGTGGTACCGGTCGCCTTCGAACTGCAGGACGCAGTCGACGAGGTGCTCGAGCACGCGCGGCCCCGCGACCGAACCGTCCTTGGTCACGTGGCCGACGAGGAAGAGGGCCACCCCGGACTCCTTCGCCACCCGCAAGAGGCGCGCTGCCGCCTCGCGCACCTGTGAGACCGAGCCCGGCGCAGAGCCGATGTCGGCCGCGTACAGCGTCTGGATGGAGTCGATCACGCAGACGTCGGGCCGCTCGGTCTCGAGCGTGGCGCAGACCGAGCCGAGATCGGTCTCAGCCAGGATCTCGACGCTCTCCGCGCCGCCGAGCCGGGCCGCGCGGAGCTTGACCTGCGCAGGAGACTCCTCGCCGGTCACGAGGAGCGCGCGGCGCTGCTTCGAGATCGAGGCCAGCGCGCTCAGCAGGAGCGTCGACTTGCCAACCCCCGGCTCGCCGCCGACGAGGACCAGCGACGCCGGGACCAGGCCACCCCCGAGAACTCGGTCGAGCTCGGCGACGCCCGTCGGGATGCGGTCGGCCTCGTTCGCCTCGACCTCGGCGAGCTTGAGCAGCGCGCGCGGAGCGGCGGACTTCCCATTCTTCGCGCTGGGCGGCGGCCCCTCTTCGACGAGCGTCCCGAAGCTGGCGCAACTCGGGCACCGGCCGAGCCAGCGGCCGGTCGAGTACCCGCATTCGGAGCAGGAGTAGTGGAGGACGGCCGCTTTCGCCACGTGCCCGAGTCTAGGAGCGCGGTCCGACGACGACTGCGCCAGAAGTGTCACGGGGGAACCCCTCCTTGCGGGCGTCGGCCTGGCCACGAGGTGTTCCCGGGTCGGCAGCCTCGCCCTCGCCGACGCGATCGCTGCTCGCAAACCGAGGGTCGATGCAAGCGGCACTTAACGAAAGCGAGCTCTTAGTCCCGGGCCCGTGGCCCGGGACCACTAATGCTCTGGTACTGCCTCGAGCGGGGCCGGCCGTTCCCGGCCTTGACCGGCGGACGCGATGATCAGGCCCGCGAGGATCGCCGCGGCGCCAACCAGTTGGAGCGGCGAGGGCCGCTCGTCGACCAGCCAGGCGGCAAACACCACCGAGAGGAGCGGCTGAAAGGTCAGCAGGACGGAGGTGAGCGCCGTCGGGAGGCGCGCCAGCGAGATCGAGATCAGCAGCCAGCCCACCACCTGGGAGCTAAGCGCGAGCAGGAGCAGCCAGAGGGTCGCCTCGAGCGGCGGCGTCCAGTCGAGGTTGCCGAGGACGAGCCCGATCGGGACGACGAAGATCATGCTCGCCAGGGTTGCCTCGAAGAGAGGGCCGGCAACGCGGCGCGGATCGCTCGACCGCCGCAGCGCCAGCAGGAACCCCGAGTAGGCCAGCCCGGTGAGCACGCCGTAGACCGCGCCGAGCGCCGGGTTGTCTCCGTATGCGCCGCCCTCGAACGCGCCCGAGATGAGGACGATCCCGAGCATGGCGACCGGGATCGCGAGTAGCGAGCTACGCGACAGGCGTTCCCGGAAGAGCACCCAGGCGAGCAGACCGACGATGACCACCTGCATGTTCCCGAGCACCGTCGCGAGCCCCGCGCCGACCTCCTCGATCGCGTAGTGCCAGAGCACGAGGTCGGCGGCGAAGAACGCCCCGGCGACCCAAGCGGCCCGCCGCAGCCCGGCCGGGCGCCGACCAAGCCTCCTGTCCTCCCAGACGGCAAGCGGCCAGAGGAACGGCAACGCCCACAGGCAGCGGAAGAACGCCCCCGTCGTCGGCGAGACCTCCGCGAACCGGTAGAGGATCCCCGAGAAGCAGATCGCGAAGGCGCCGATGAGCACGCCCAGCGCGGGGTGGCGAACGAGCGCGGCCTTCACCGCGCCAGCCTAATCGCGCACGACGATGCTGGAGGCGACCTTGTCGTGGAGGCTCTGGTTCTGCTTGTCCCAGAGCGGCCACAGGTAGTCCAGGAGTAGCGGGACGTAGAAGATCGAGAAGGCCAAGGTCATGAAGTACCGGCCCGCGGACGGCCCATAGCCGATCGCGCGGTCCTCCTCGGCGTGCCGTACGCGAATGCCGAGTGCCTTCTTGCCGACGGTCTGGCCCGGCTCCTTCCCGGTCCAGAAGATCGTGTAGAAGATCGGCCCGGCGATCGCGAGCAGGATCGCGAGAACGAGAAGGATGCCGCCTGCGCCGTTGTTGACCGCTGAGACGGCTAAGGCGAGGCCGATCGCAGCCCCGACGACGACTGCGATCAGGAGCGAGTCGACGAGAAGCGCGCCCGCGCGGCGCCACCAGCCGGAGTACTGCACGTTGGTCTCGCCTACAGACGCGGCCGCTTCCTCGCGGGCGGAGGCTTCCCGCGGGTAGGGCGTGAACTCGGACACGGGCGACTAATACCCGCGGACGGCGTTACTTATTCGGCCGCTTGCTCTTCGGAGTCGTCGTCGCCGCCATCGTTCTTCGGCTCCTCGGGCGGAACGGTGACCTTCTCCATCTCCTCGGGCGGTGCGCCCGGGATGATGGTGATCTCGACCTCGTCCTCGGAATCGCGCTTCTTGTCGACGAGAATCGTCGACCCGGGCGTGATCGAGCGGCCGAGCACGAAGTCGGCGAGCGGATCCTCGATGAAGCGCTGGATCGCGCGCCGTAGCGGGCGGGCGCCCATCGTCGGGTCGTAGCCCTTGTCGACGAGGAGGTCCTTCGCCTCGTCGGTGAGCGAGATCTCCGCGGAGTGCTCGCCCATCTGGTCGCGGAGCCGCTTGAGGAGCAGTTCGACGATGACCTTGATCTCGTCCTTCGCCAGCTTGTGGAAGACGATGACCTCGTCGATGCGGTTCAGGAGCTCCGGGCGGAAGACCTTCTTGAGCTCGCCCATGACGCGCTCTTTCATCTCTTCGTACGAGAGGCCTTGCTCGTCGCCGATCGAGAAGCCGAGCGTCTGGTTCTTGGAGATCTGCGCGGCGCCGATGTTCGACGTCATGATCACGATCGTGTTGCGGAAGTCGACCTTGCGCCCCTGGGCGTCGGTCAGCTTCCCGTCCTCGAGGATCTGCAGCAGGATGTTGAAGACGTCGGGGTGCGCCTTCTCGATCTCGTCGAGGAGGACGACCGAGTAGGGCTTGCGACGGACGGCCTCGGTGAGCTGGCCGCCTTCGTCGTATCCGATGTAGCCGGGCGGGGAGCCGACGAGCCGGGACACGGAGTGCTTCTCCATGTACTCCGACATGTCGACCTGGATCATCGCGTCCTCGTCGCCGAACAGGAACTCGGCGAGCGTGCGCGCAAGCTCCGTCTTGCCGACGCCTGAGGGGCCGAGGAAGATGAACGAGCCGGTCGGGCGCTTCGGGTCCTTGATTCCCGCGCGGGCGCGACGGATCGACTTGGAGACGGCGACGATCGCCTCCTCCTGACCGACGACGCGCTTGTGGAGCTCGTCCTCCATGCGGATCAGCTTCTGCGACTCGGCCTCGGTGAGCTTGAAGACCGGGATGCCCGTCCACATCGAGACGATGTCGGCGATCTCGTCCTCGCCGATCTCCGGCTGCTCCACGTTCTCGTCGGACTGCCAGCTCTCCTCGAGCTCGCGCTTCTTCTGCGTCAGCTTGCGCTCCTTGTCGCGGAGCGAAGCGGCCTTCTCGAACTCCTGCGCCTCGATCGAGTCTTCCTTCTCCTTGCGCACCTTGTCGATCTCGTCCTCGAGCTCGCGGTAGCGCGGAGGCGCCGTCATGGTCTTGATGCGCATGCGCGACGCGGCCTCGTCGATCAGGTCGATGGCCTTGTCGGGGAGATGACGGTCCTGGATGTAGCGGTCGGCCAGGATCGCGGCGGCGCGCAAAGCGAGGTCGGAGATCTTGCAGCGGTGATGCGCCTCGTAGCGGTCGCGAAGGCCGCGGAGGATCTCGACCGTGTCGTCCACGGAGGGCTCGTCGACGCGAATCTGCTGGAAGCGCCGCTCGAGGGCCGCATCGCGCTCGAGGTACTTGCGGTACTCGTCGAGCGTGGTCGCCCCGATCGTCTGCAGCTCGCCGCGGGCGAGAGCCGGCTTCAGGATCGAGGCCGCGTCGATCGCGCCCTCGGCTGCACCGGCGCCCACGAGGTTATGGAGCTCGTCGATGAAGAGGATGATGTCGCCGCGCTGGGTGATCTCCTTCATCACCTTCTTGAGGCGCTCCTCGAACTCGCCGCGGTACTTCGAGCCCGCCACGAGTGCGGCGAGGTCCAGCGTGTAGATCTGCTTGCCCTTGAGGAGCTCGGGCACCTGGTTGGACGAGATGCGCGAGGCGAGGCCTTCGACGACGGCGGTCTTGCCGACGCCGGGCTCGCCGATCAGCACCGGGTTGTTCTTCGTTCGGCGTGAGAGGATCTGCATCACGCGCTCGATCTCGGTCTGGCGGCCGACGACGGGGTCGAGCTTGCCCTCGGCGGCCAGCTTGGTCAGGTTGCGACCGAACTGGTCGAGCAGCTTCGAAGTCTTGGCCTTCTCCCCCGGTGCACCGCCCCCGCCCTGCTGGCGGCGGCCTGGGCCCGAGAGCATGCGGATGATCTCGTTGCGGATCTTCTCGGCATCGGCGTCGAAGTCGAGCAGGATGCGCGCGGCGACGCCTTCGTTCTCACGGACGAGGCCGAGCAGGATGTGCTCCGTGCCGATGTAGTTGTGTCCGAGCGAGAGTGCTTCGCGCAGGGCGAGCTCCAGCACCTTCTTGGCGCGCGGCGTGAACGGGATCTGCCCCGTCGTCACCTCGTCGCCCTGGCCGACGATGCGGGCGATCTGTGCGCGAACCTCCTCGACGGTGATGTCGAGCGACTCGAGGACGCGCGCGGCGAGGCCTTCCTCTTCCCGGAGGAGGCCGAGCAGGATGTGCTCCGTCCCGATGTAGTTGTGCTTGAGCGCCCGTGCTTCGTCCTGTGCGAGGACGACTACCTGACGAGCTCTTTCAGTGAATCGTTCGAACATCTCTTCTCTCTAGGTGGCCGATTATCAGGAGAGGGGAAGACGGAGGCCATAGTAGCCGAGTGACCTCGGGCTACCGGGACCTGTGACAGGGTCATAACGAAGAGCTAACAAGCACGTACCGGGTAGCACGATTATCCGTATCGGCGTATCGTGTGAGAACGTTAGAGGGGAGAGGGGTTATGGGGAGTCGGTTTGCCGCACTGACGTTGTTCGTGCTGGGCCAGATGGCCCTGGCAGCGCTGTCGCTCGGTATCGCGCTGGTGCCCGCGTTGCTGACCTTCGCGATCGGCAGCGCCCTGTTAGTCCGTACCTCCTGAACTCCCGGAGAGGCGACCCAACCACACAGGGTCAAACGGCGAGCGGGTACGGTTGGCACCGATGAAGGCTCTTGTCACCGGCGGCGCTGGATTCATCGGTTCGCACCTCTGCGACCTGCTGCTCGACTCGGGCTCGGAGGTCTGGGGCCTGGACGATCTTTCGACCGGGTCTGAGCGCAATGTCGCTCACCTCGCCGACCAACGCGGGTTTCACCTCGTCGTCGATTCGGTGCTTTCGCCCGCCGTAGTCAACGAGCTGGTGAACAAGTGCGACGTCGTCTACCACCTGGCGGCGGCCGTGGGGGTCCGGCTGATCGTGGAGCAACCGGTGCAGACTCTCGTGACCAACATCGAAGGAACGGAGATCGTCCTCGACCACTGCAGCCGCTTCGGCAAGCGAGTCGTGGTCATCTCGAGCTCGGAGGTCTACGGCGACCATCGCGAGCAGCGACCTCTCGCCGAGGACGCCCGACGGGTGTACGGGCCGACGATCGAGCGCCGCTGGCTTTACTCCGAGTCGAAGGCCATGGACGAGTTCCTCGCTCTTGCCTACCGCGACGAGCGGGGACTGGATTGCGTGATCGCACGGCTCTTCAACACCGTCGGGCCGAGGCAGGTCGGCAGGTACGGGATGGTCATCCCGCGGTTCGTCGAGCGCGCGCTTGCCGGCAAGCCCATCGAGATCTACGGCGACGGCACGCAGTCCCGGTGCTTCTGCCATGTGCACGACGCGGTCCGGGCGCTCACGGGGCTGATGGACAGTTCGCTGCCCGCGGGGGAAATCTACAACGTCGGCGCGACCGATCCAGTGACGATCGTCGAGCTCGCGCGGCGCGTTCTTGAGGCGACCGGGTCGAGCTCGGAGCTCGTATACCTGCCCTACGACGAGGTATACGGGCGCGGGATCCAGGACACGCTCCACCGCATCCCGGCCATCGAAAAGATCGGTGAGGCGATCGGCTGGGTCCCGGAACTGGGCCTGAAGGCCATCCTGGCCGACGTGGTCGACGACATTCGCAGCCGGGCCCGCGAGGCGATTCCGGCCGAACGCTAGTCGCTGCTCGAAGCGGGAGGTGCCCGGTGATAGACACCCATTGCCATCTCCTACCGGCTCTCGACGACGGTCCGGCAGACGAGGCCGCTGCTCTCGATCTGGCGCACGCGCTCGTCGCCGACGGCATCGACCGTGTCGTGTGCACCCCGCATTACTCATCCCTCTTCCCGACAGACGAGCACGTCGCCCGTGAGCGGTACGCCGCTCTGCGCCGCAATCTGGAGGTCGAAAAGATCCCTCTGCGAGTGGAGCTCGCCGCCGAGATCGGGCCCGGACACGCCGTCACGGCGCCGCTCGACGTGATCGAGCGCCGCTCGATTGCCGGCAAGTTCGCGCTCGTCGAGGTGCAACCGGAAGTCGCACCGACATTTTTCCTTGCAGTTGTCGAGAGGCTGCACGGCGCCGGTCTCCGCATCGTCTTCGGTCACCCCGAGCGGTCAGACTCGCTCGCGCAGCACCTCGACCTGGTGGACGAGTTGCGGCAAGAGGGCTGCCTCATGCAGATTGTGGCGCCTAGCCTGCTGGGCCGGTGGGGCAGCCCGGTGGCGCGACTGGCATGGCGGCTGGTCGATACTGGCCGTGCGGATCTCCTCGCCAGCGACGCACACGGGACGAGAAGGCGTCGGGTGCACCTCCGTGAGGCGGGAGCGGCGATCGGGAGCCGGGTCGGCGCCGGCGTGGCGGAGCAGTTGACAATCCACGGGCCCGCGGCCCTCCTGGACGGCAGCGAGGCGCCGGCTTAGACGAATTGCAGGTTGGGAACCGGCGCGCCTAGGCGCGCTCGCGGAGCTGTGGGAACAGCACGACGTCGCGGATGTTGTCGCGCTGGGTCAACACCATGGCGAGTCGGTCGATGCCCAGCCCCAGGCCGCCTGTCGGCGGCATCCCGTAGGAGAGCGCTTCGACGTAATCCGGGTCGCCCGGCTCCTCGCCGCCTTCCATCGCGAAACGCTCAGCCTGCTCGGCGGCGTCGTTGATCTCGGTGAATGCATTCCCGAGCTCCATGCCGCCGACGAAGTACTCGAAGCGCTCCACAAGCTGCGGGTCGCCGTCGGTCGCTCGTGCGAACGGCGAGAGCTCCACCGGGTAGTCGTGGAGGATCGTCGGCTCGATCAGCTCGGGCTCCACGAAGTTCGTGAGTACGTGGTCGACGAGGTCGGCCCAGGTCTTGTCGGCCGACGTGTCGACACCCTTCTCGTCGAGCCGCTTGCGCAGCTCTGAGTCGTCGCGGGTCCACAGTCCGCGCTCCTCGAGCGCGTCGACGAGCTTGACGCGCTTCCAGGGCGCGGCCAGGTCGATCTCGCGGCCGCGGAAGGTGGCCTTCGTCCCGCCGATCGTCTCGCGGGCGACCGTCTCGACGAGCTCCTCGATGCGCCGCATCGTGTCCTCGTAGTCCGCGTAGGCCTCGTACCACTCGACCATCGTGAACTCGGGCGCGTGCTTGTAGGACACGCTCTCGTTCCGAAAGTCCTTGCCGAGCTCGTAGACGCGCTCGAGCCCGCCGACGATCAGCCGCTTGAGATAGAGCTCGGTTGCGATGCGCAGATAGACGTCGGCGTCGAGCTCGTTCGAGTGCGTGACGAACGGCTCGGCGAAGGCGCCGCCGTAGCGCGTTTGGAGGACGGGCGTCTCGACCTCGAGGAAGCCCTGCGAGTCGAGATAGCGGCGGATCGCCGCCACCATACGGCTGCGCAGCTCGAAGTCGGCGCGCGTCTCCTCGTTCGTCAGCAGGTCGAGGTAGCGCTGCCGGTAGCGCGTCTCCGTGTCAGTCAGCCCGTGGAAGGTGTCAGGCAGCGGCCGCTTGATCTTGGCGAGGAGCTGGGCCTCCTCGACGGCTAGGGAAGGCTCGCCCCGCCTGGTGCGCGCGGGGATCCCGGCCACGCCGACGAGGTCGCCGAGGTCGAGATCCACGGGGCCGGCCCGTTCCTCCTCCCAGAGCAGCTGCATCTTCCCGGAGCGGTCGACGAGGTCGAGAAAGACGAGCTTCCCCATGTCCCGCCGAGCCATGACACGCCCGGCCAGCCGCCGGCGCTCGCCGCCCTCGCTCCCAGGCTCGAGCTTCTCGGCTTCAGCGCGGACAGAGGCGATCTCGTCCCGATCCGGAAAGCGCTTTGGCATCCCCATGGCGGGCGAGTCTATGCCGAGCCGCCGTCGAGGCCAAAGGCGTCGAGGCCGAGGTCCGCGATCGTCTTGGCGATCGCGAGCGAGGCGGTTGCGCCGGGAGACGGGGCGTTCTTCACGTGGAGCACGCGCGCCGAGCGCGCGAACAGGAAGTCGTCGACTAGCGTGCCGTCGGCGCGGACGGCCTGCGCGCGGATTCCGGCCGGGGCCGGGACGACGTCCGCCCGCGAGAGCTCTGGCAGGTAGCGCCGGGCTGCGCCCACGAACGCGCGCGGGACGAGGTCGCGGTAGAGCTCTCCGGCGCCGGTACGCCAGTGCCGGCCGGCCAGGCGCCAGAACGCCCGAGATCGAAGCGTGTCCCACGTGTCGCGAGCATCGAAGGACGCCCGGCCGTACCGGTCGCGCGCAAGCGCCACGACGGCGTTCGGTCCGAGCCAGACCTCTCCGTCCGGCCGCCGGTTCGCGTGCACGCCGAGAAAGGGGAAGCGAGGGTCCGGCACGGGGTAGATGAGCGCACGGCAGAGCTTTCGAGCCTCGGGTCGCAGAGCGTGGTAGTCGCCGCGGAACGGGATGATCGCGGTGCGGTCCTCGTCGTGGAGGCCGCTCGCCTCGACGAGGCGATCTGACTGGATGCCGGCACACGACACGACCCCGAGCGCCTCGACGGTGCCGCGGGAGGTCTCGATGCGAACGCTCTCTCCTCCGTCGGCCAACGTGCGGACCCCGGCGTCCGTGTAGACGCCTCCCCCCAGCTTCCGCAGATCCTCCGCGAGCGCCGCCGCAACGAGCCGAAAGTCGACCAGCGCCGTCGTCGGGACGTGCAGCCCGGCCACGCCCACGCAGTGTGGCTCGACTTCGCGGATCTCCTCGGCTGCGAGACGCCGCAGCCGGGGGACTCCGTTCGCTTCTGCCCGTCGCTGCAGCTCGTCGATCGCAGGCAGCTCGCTGGCCTCCGCCGCCACGATCAGCTTGCCGCACTCGTCGTAGGGGATCGCTCGCTCCTCGCAGTACTCCCGCAGGAGCAGCCTGCCGGCAGTGCACAGCCGCGCCTTGAGCGACCCGGGCGCATAGTAGACGCCCGAGTGCACGACGCAGCTGTTGCGGCCGGTCTGGTGGAGCGCAATCGCGTGTTCCTTCTCGACGACGATCACGCGGCGGTCGGGAAGCCTGCTGGCGAGCTCGACCGCGGTTGCCAGTCCGAGGATCCCCGCTCCGACGACGAGGACGTCCGCGCGGCCGGGAAGCGGGGCCTCGCTTCCGTAAACGTCGCGCTCAGCCCCTCCGCCGGCGCCGGGCTCTTGCCGGTTAGGCGCGCCGCCTCCACCCCATTGATTGTTCAATCGCACCACCACATCAGATCTCCGCGGAGGCGGGCTTTGCCCGTCTCCGCTCACAGACGCCGGGATCGCCGACCCGCGCGGGCCGATGACACGTCGCGGAAAGTCGCAAGACTTTCCGCGAATCAAGGCCGCTAAGCGGCCTTGATCTCCAAGATCTTGTACTTGAAGGCCTTGCCCTTGGGCGTGGTCACCTCGACGGTCTCGCCCTTCTTCTTCCCAAGGATCGCCTTGCCGACCGGCGACTCGTTCGACAGCTTGTTCGCATCCGGGTTCGCCTCTGCCGAGCCGACGATGTGGTACTCGACGGTCTCCTTGCCGGACACGTCGCGCAGCTTCACGTGCGATCCGACCGAGACGACGTCCTTCGCGATTTCCTTCTTCGTGATCACGCGGGCAGACAGGAGCCGCTCCTCGAGCATCGCGATCCGGTGCTCGAGCAGGGCCTGCTCGTTCTTGGCGTCGTCGTACTCGGAGTTCTCGGCGATGTCGCCGAACTCGCGCGCAGTGCGGATCCGGTCCGCAACTTCACGGCGCTTGGTGGTCGAGAGATGCTCGATCTCTTCCTTGAGCTTCTTGTAACCCTCCGGAGTGAGGATCACTTCCTTCACAGGTTCCTCCTCGAAAAAAGACGCGCGGCGCAAAGGCGCCGTCGCGGCCCGGCATAGTACCTGTGATCGTGCCAACCGTCAAACCTTCGTCCAAGCTACGATTTTGCCCCATATGCAGGTAGATCTGCACAATTCGTGGAGGATCGGGCCAGTAGGGATCCCGAGCCGGCTGGTGCTGGCGCCGATGGCCGGCGTGAGCGTGCAGGCGTTTCGCCGCCAGGGCCGCCGTTACGGCGCCGGGCTCGTCTGCTCGGAAATGGTGAGCTGCGCCGGGCTCCACCACAAGAACGAGCGCACGCTGGGCTATCTGCGCATCGCCGCGGACGAGCATCCGCTCGCGGTTCAGATCTTCGGCGCCGAGCCCACCGTGATGTCCGAGGCGGCGCGCATGGTCGAGGCCGCCGGGGCCGACCTCGTCGACATCAACTTCGGCTGCCCCGTCCGGAAGGTCACGAAGACCGGAGCGGGCGCGACGCTGCTCGAAGACCCTGATCGCGCCTGTCGGATCGTGGCCGCTGTCGCCGAGGCGGTCGACGTCCCCGTGTCGGTGAAGATGCGGCGGGGGCTCGAGAATGGATCGCGCGTCTGCCTCGACGTCGGCCCTAAGCTCGTGGACGCGGGCGCTGCCACGCTGACTCTGCACCCCCGCTCCGCCAAGCAGATGTACACCGGCGAGGCCGATCACTCGCTCACGGGCGAGTTCGTCGAGCGCGTGGGCGTGCCCGTGATCGCGTCGGGCGACATCACCTCGCGGGCGAAGGCGCAGACCGTGCTCGCCACGACCGGCGCCGCGGCGGTCATGGTCGGACGCGCCGCCCAAGGCAACCCGTGGGTGCTGCGCGAGATCATGGGTGACGAATCCGAGCCGACCCGCGAGGAAGTCGTCGCCGAGCTCATCCTCTTCATGCGCGAAACCGTCCGCGAGCTCGGCGAGCACCGCGCGACGGGCTTTCTGAAGAAGTTCTACAGCTGGTACCTCGGCCGCGGGCGGTTTCCACGTCCCTTCAAGCAGGAGCTCGTCGAGCTGAAGACGTTCGAGGAGGTCGAGCAGCGCCTCCTCGCAGCCGCGCCCGGTGCGAGATTCGTCCTGGCCCGCCTCGAGGAAGAGCTGCCGCAGGGCGACGAGGTCACCCTCGACCTCCCGATCTCGATCTACGGCGGCGGCTAAACCCTCCTAGGCGTTCAACGCCCACACGAGGCGCAGGCCCTCGAGGGTCAGGTCGGGATCGACCTTCTCGATCGTGCACGAGTGGGGTGCGATGAGGTCTGCCAGCCCGCCGGTGGCGATCGCGCGCGCCTCGCTGCCGAGCTCTCCCCGGATGCGCCCGACGATCCCGTCCACCTGGCCGGCGAAGCCGTAGACGACGCCTGACTGGAGCGCCTGCGTCGTCGTCTTCCCGATCACCGACTCTGGCTCTACGAAGTCGACCTTGGTCAGGCGCGCAGCGCGGGCGAAGAGCGCCTCCATGGAAGTCTCGATCCCCGGCGCGAGCACGCCGCCCACATATTCCCCCTCAGCCGAGACGACGTCGAAGTTCGTCGACGTGCCGAAGTCGACCACGATGCACGGCGATCCGTAGCGGTCCCTAGCGGCCAGGGAATTGGCAATCCGATCAGGCCCCACTTCGCGCGGGTCGTCGTAGCGGATCGGGATCCCGGTCCGCGTCCCCGGGCCGACGACCAGCAGCGGCGCCTTCGCCCACTTCTCGGCGAAGTGCTCGTACTCGCGAATCAGCTGCGGTACCGTGGAGGATAGGCAGACTCCGTCGACAGACTCGAGGTCGAGCAGATCGCCGAGCAGCGCGCCGAGCTCGTCCCCGGTGCGTGTCGGCTCGGTGGCCACCCGCCACTGCTCAGTCAGACGATCGCCGTCGTAGAGCCCGAAGACCGTCTGCGTGTTGCCGCAGTCGACCGCTAAGAGCAACTAGCGGCCCGATGTGAAATTAGGCCGGGCCGGATGACGCCCCAGACACGGCGCCGGATCAGCACGTTCGCCCGCGACCCGTAGCGCTGCTACGTGCCGCGACCGACCGAACTGCCCGGCTTGGTCTGGAGCGCCCCCGACGGCGGCCGAATTTCCCATCGACCCTCTAGATGTCGTCGTCCGTGCGCAGCGACTCGCCGATCCGCTCGGCGAGCGCCTCGGCGGTCAGCTTCGGCTCCTCGCCTTCGCGAGTCAGCTCTTCCACCGTGACGTCGCTCGAGGTGTAGATCTCGGCCCTGGGGACGATCCGGGTCGGGCGGTTCTTGTCCCAGACCCAGACGTCCTCCATCTTCAGGTGGTAGAAGGGGTAGCTCGGCTGGGGCGCGTAGTTCAGGTCCAGCTTGTTGCAGAGGTAGGTCGCGTCCTGCGTGAGCACGCAGAACCGGAAGAGGCCGAAGACGTCCGAGTACTCGCGCTTGAGCCGAAGCTCGAGCTCGGCCTCGAATTCGTCGAGCTCGTCGATGTGCGACATAGCTCTGCTCATTCTAGCCCGGAGAGCAACCCCTGGATCGGCCCTAGACCGGGGACGACGAGGCTCGGGTCGAGCTCCGCGAGAGGCTCGAGCACGAAGCGGCGCTCGGCGAGCCGCGGGTGCGGGACGCGCAGGCCCGGCTCGTCGACGATCTCGTCGCCGTAGAGCAGGAGGTCGAGGTCGATCGTCCGTGGGCCGTAGCGCTCGCCGGTCCGCACCCGTCCAAGCTGCTGCTCAACGGCCAGCAAGCGCTCGAGCAGCGAACGTGGAGCGATCCCGGTCGTCAGCCGGACGGCCGCGTTGAGGAAAAGCGGCTGGTCGACGACGCCGACAGGGTCGGTCTCGCGGATCGCGGAAACGGCCTCGACCTCGAGCTCGGGATCGGCGGCGAGCAGCGCAAGCGCGTCGCGGATCGTCGTGCGGCGCTCGCCGAGATTCGAGCCGATGCCGACATAGGCGGTGGGCATGCTGCGGCTATGTTGTCTTGGTTGAGCGGTTTCGGGGTGACCCTCATCGCTGTTCTCATGGCTGCGCTCGTGTGGTCGGGCTCCGCGGCTTCCGCGACGCTGACCTCCATTGAGCGCGAAGAGCTGGTCGCCCATCCGCACGCGTTGGTGCTGACCCGCGATGCGAAGGCCGCGTCCGCGCTCCGCCGAGCCGGTGGGGTGCGCATCGCGCGCAGCCTTCCCGTCTGGCGCGTGGCGAGCCGATCGGCACTGCGTGTGGCCCCACTCGCAGAGATCATCGAGCCGGACCGCTTCATGGCGACCGCCACACACTTCAGCTCCGGCGACCCGCTCGTGCCGACCCAGTGGTGGATCACGCCGATCGGCGCGGGAACCGTCGAGCCCCCCGGTCCCGGGAAGCCCGTGACCGTCGTCGACACGGGGGTCGACCTGAACCATCCGGAGTTCGCGGGGCGGGCTTCGACGATCGCTTTGAACGGCCAGTCGGTTGTCGGCCAGACTGAGGACCACGGGACGGCGGTGGCGTCCACGATCGGCGCTCCGCCGAACGCGCAGGGGATCGTCGGCGTCTACCCCCAAGCCGTACTGCAGATCTGGGACGCGAGCCCCAACGGCCCAGGGATTTCCGTGTCGGGCGTGGTCGCAGGGATCGACACGGCCCTCCGCCGCGGAACCGGCGTCATCAACCTCAGCCTCGGCTCGACCTTCCGCGATCCGCTGCTCGAGGCGATGGTGACCATTGCGTTCGGCACGGGCTCGCTCGTCGTGGCCGCCTCGGGAAACGACCGCTCCCACGGCAGCCCTCTCGAATACCCGGCCAGCTTCCCGCATGTTCTCTCTGTCGGTGCCATCGACCAGAGTGGTCGCCCCGCCTCTTTCTCGAGCGGCTCGCCCTACGTCGACCTTGCGGCGCCCGGGCAGGCGATTCCGGTGGCGATCCCACCCTCGACCTATTCGTCGTTCAGCGGGACGAGCTTTGCGGCCCCGCTCACAGCCGGCGCCGCCGCGTGGGTCTGGACCGCGCGGCCGACGCTCGGGGTCACGCAGCTGTTCGATCTCATGCGCTCGAGCGTCCAGGACATCGAGACCCCCGGGTTCGACCCGTACACGGGTTTCGGGCGGCTCGACATCCCGCGGGCGCTCACTGCCGTGCCCCTCCCAGCCGATCCCAACGAGCCGAACGACGACATCGACCACATCAAGCCGAAACGGCTCTTCCGCGAGGGGGACCAGCCGCTGAACTCCCTTCAGCGGCTGCGGGCGACGCTGCGCGCGCGCCTTGATTTCGGCGAGGACCAGCGCGACGTCTACAGGGTCTGGGTCGCCGGACGCCGCGTGACGGCGATCACGATCTCGCCGACCGCAGACGTCGACCTCGCGCTCTGGGGGCCGCGAACCGCAACCGTGTTCGAAGGTGGCGGCCCTCGCCGACGCGACCTGAAGGCGCTCTCCGAGAAGCCCGGCGCTCGCCGGGAGACGATCCGCGTCCGGAACACGGCCAGGCGCGGCGCGTATTACTACGTCGAGGCCTACCTGGGCGGATCGCCGCCTGTGCGTCGCGTCGGCGCGATCAGCTACAAGCTCACGGTCTCGACCGCGGCGATCAAGACCCCCCGCGCTCGGCGGTAGCGGCCGAGTACGCAACGTGGAGGCCTGCCGGCCTCGGGTCCGGCTTGCGAACGCGAACGCGCACGCGCTCGACGGGGAACCGCGTTGCGATCGCGTCAGCGACTGCGCCGGCGAGTGCCTCGATGAGCTGGAACTGCCTGCCGTCCGAGATCTCCTTGACGCAGGCGGCCACCTCGCGGTAGTCGACCGCGTCTTCCAGGCGGTCCGAGACCGCGGCCTCGGAGACCTCCAACGAGATGTCGTAGAAGAAGCTTTGCCCGTCGCGGCGCTCGTCCTCGAGGACTCCGTGGCGACCGAAGATCTCGAGGGCTTCCAGCTCGACGATCACGACGCGGCCTCGGCGACGGTCAGCGCCTCGACCGTCTCGCGAACGTCGTGGACGCGCAGGATCGTCGCTCCTCGGTCGTACGCCGTCACGGCCGCCGCGAGGCTCGCCGACAACGGGCCGGTCGTCGCCTCGGGATCGCCGAGGATGCGCCCAAGCGAGCGCTTGCGCGAGATGCCGACGACGACCGGCCGGCCGAGAGCGACGATCTCGCCGAGCCGCCGCAAAAGCTCGAAGTTGTGCTCGACGGTCTTGCCGAACCCGAAGCCCGGGTCGAGGCAGATGCGTTCCTCGGGCACGCCCGCGGCGACGGCGAACTGCAACCGTTCCTCGAGAAAGGCCGAGACTTCCGCCACGACGTCGTCGTAGCGTGGGTCGTCCTGCATCGTCCGCGGCTCCCCGAGCATGTGCATCAGGCAGAGGTAGGCACCGGACCCGGCGACCACGCCGGCCAGCTCGGCGTCGCCGCGCAATGCGGTCACGTCGTTCACGAGCTCGGCCCCGAGGGCCAGGGCGCGCCGTGCCACCTCGGCCTTGGCCGTGTCGATCGAGACGGGCACCGCGCCCTGCAGCGCCTCGAGCACGGGGACGACACGTCGCAGCTCGTCGTCCAGCGAAACCGAGTCTGAGCCGGGCCGAGTCGACTCGCCGCCGACGTCGACGATCGCCGCCCCTTCCTCGACCATCCGGCGGGCCGACGCGGCTGCCGCCCCCGGATCGAGATTGACGCCGCCGTCCGAGAACGAGTCCGGGGTCACATTGAGGACGCCCATCACGGAGGGCCGCGGAAAACGCTCCTCGATCGGCACAGGCTCCACCGCGGAGAGGTTACGACAGGAAAAGCAGGTCGCCGCTCAAGCGTCGGCGAGCTAGGCGTTTACGGCTGTGCGCCTTCCGGCGGCGGCGGCTGCATCGCCTGGCCCGGCAGCGGGAACGGCTTCGGCCGCGGCAGGCGCTTCCGCTTCTCGGCGGCCTGTTCCTTCTCCTCCGGCGTGGACGGCTCGGGCTCGGGCGGGAACACGGCCTCCTCGGTCTCGCCGGCCAGCAGTCGCTGGAACTGATCCTTGTCGATCGTCTCGCGCTCGATGAGGATCGCCGACAGCTTGTGCAGCTCCTCGATGTGCTCCTCGAGCACGTTGCGAGCCCGCCTGTGGCCGTCCTCGATCACAAGGTGGATCTCCTTGTCGATTTCGCGCGCCATGTCCTCGGAGTAGTCGGGCTCGGAGGCCATCTCGCGGCCGAGGAACGGCATGTCCTGGTTGCGCCCGAGCACGCGGGGCCCCAGCTTCTCGCTCATCCCGAAGCGCATGATCATCTGCTTCGAGGTGTGCGTGACCTTCTCGAGATCGTTCGCGGCGCCGGTCGTCACCTCGTTGAAGACGAGCTCCTCCGCGGCGCGACCGCCGAGCGTCATCGCCAGCTGGTCCATGAGCGATGACTTCGTGGTCAGGTAGCGGTCCTCGCGCGGGAGCGAGATCGTGTAGCCGAGCGCCTGGCCGCGGCTGATGATCGAGATCTTGTGCACCTCGGCGTCCTGGTCGAGGAAGTGGCCGACGAGCGCGTGGCCCATCTCGTGGTACGCGGTGATCTTGCGCTCCTCCTCCGAGAACAGGCGGGTCTTCTTCTCGGGGCCGGCGATCACGCGCATGATCCCTTCCTCGAGCTCGTCCTGGCCGATCGTCTTCCTGCCGTGGCGCGCTGCGAGCAGCGCTGCCTCGTTGACGAGGTTCGCGAGGTCGGCACCCGTGAAGCCGGGTGTTCCCGCGGCGAGCGTGTCGAGCTCGATCTCACTTGCCAGCGGCTTGCCCTTCGCATGCACCTCGAGGATCTTCTTGCGGCCGTTCCGGTCGGGCCGGTCGACGACGATCTGCCGGTCGAAGCGGCCCGGGCGCAGGAGTGCCGGGTCGAGGATGTCGGGCCTGTTCGTGGCCGCGATCAGGATGATGTTGTCCTTCAGCTCGAACCCGTCCATCTCGACGAGAAGCTGGTTCAGAGTCTGCTCGCGCTCGTCGTGGCCGCCGCCGAGGCCAGCGCCGCGATGGCGGCCGACCGCGTCGATCTCGTCCATGAAGACGATGCACGGCGCGGCCTGCTTGGCCTGCTCGAAGAGGTCGCGGACACGACTGGCGCCCACGCCGACGAACATCTCGACGAAGTCCGAGCCCGAGATCGAGAAGAACGGCACGCCGGCCTCGCCGGCGACCGCGCGGGCGAGGAGCGTCTTACCGGTGCCCGGGGGCCCGTAGAGCAGGACGCCCTTCGGGATGCGCGCGCCGAGGGCCTGAAACTTCTTGGGGTTCTCGAGGAACTCCTTGATCTCGTGCAGCTCCTCGACGGCCTCCTCCACGCCGGCCACGTCTTTGAAGCCGATCTTCGGAGCGTCCGGCGTCATCCGCTTGGCGCGGCTCTTGCCGAAGCTCATCACCTTCGAGCCGCCGCCCTGCACCTGGTTCATCAGGAAGATCCAGAACCCGATCAGCAGCAGGAACGGCAGGACCGAGATCAGTAGCGACGTCAGCGAAAAGCCGCCGGTGCCCTTCGAGTCGTAGTTGACGCCCTGCTCTTTCAGGAGGCTCTCGAAGGCCAGCTGCGACTCGTCGCTCGGGTAGTTCGCCTTCGCGGTCGGCGCATCGTTCTTCAGGTCGACGGTGATCAGGCGCTTGCTCGGGGTGAACAGGACCTTCTCGATGTCGCTGGGGTTGTCGCGCACCAGCCCCTGCACCTCCGAGTACGTGTACTTCTTCTCGTTCTTGTCCCCGCCCATCAGCGTCTGGCTCGCCAGGTAGACGAGCAGCACGATCACGATCAGGGGGAAGAGCGCTGAGCGGAAAAAACGGTTCAAGAGCAGGCCTCCTGGCCCAGGGTAGCACCGGGGGTTATCCGTACCTTCCCGTATCGGCGGTTCCTTACAAAGCCGTGAACTCCTCGTTCGAGCAGAACCCTCAGAAGGCGGTTCCTTACGAGGGCGTCAGATCCTCGTTCAGGACGCCTACGTAGCGAAGGTTGCGATACCGCTCCGCGTAGTCGAGCCCGTAGCCGATCACGAAGCGGTTCGGGATCTCGAAGCCGACGTACTTCACCGGGACCTCGATCTCGCGCCGCCCCGGCTTCGTCAGCAGCGCGCAGACCTCCAGGGAGGCCGGGTCGCGCGCCCGGAGGTTCCGCATCAGGTACGACAGGGTCAGGCCCGAGTCGATGATGTCCTCGACGACCAGGACGTCCCGCCCCTGCAAGGGGATGTCGAGGTCCTTGAGGATGCGGACGACCCCCGAGGAGTCTGTCTCGGCCCCGTAGCTCGAGATGGCCATGAAATCGACCTCGCAAGGGACGGTGAGCGAGCGCATGAGATCGGCCATGAAGAAGACAGCGCCCTTGAGGACGCCGACGAGCAGCAGATCCTTGCCCGCATAGTCGTTCGAGAGCTCCTCGCCCAGCTCGGCGATCCTCGTCTGCAGCGTCGGCTCGTCGATCAGAACCTCGCCTACGGCGCCCTCGAGCTCAGTCTGCGTCACGCTGCGCGCTCACCCCCTCTGCCTCGACGATGCCCGGCACGGCGACGACCTCGTCGCCGCGCACGACGAGCGGCCACGACTCGCGCTCCGAGCGGGGGATCTTGGCATCGACAAACACGTCCTGGATCTTCCTCCTGCGCCCGGCGAGTCGGTCGCCGGCGCGCCAGCCTCGTACCTTAAGGCCACGCTCGCGGGAGGAGATCCGCCACCGGCCCCAGCGGACCTCGCCGTCCAGCGCGACGGGCGTCTGCTCGAGCCAGACCCGGTCGTACTCGCGGACGGCGGTGAGACCCTGGCCGAGGTCGAGCCGCTTCGAGCCGACCGGTGAGGCCAGGAGCTCGGCGAGCGGAGACGGCTCGCGCGTCAGGCGGAGCAGGTTCTCCTCGGCCGCGGGATGGAGTTGCCGGAGCAGCGGGAGGATCTGCTCGCGGATCAAGCCGCGCTTCGTGCCGGCGTTGGACGAGTCCGAGCGGTAGTCGAGGTCGTGCGCGCGGCAGTAGGCCTCGGTGTCCTCGCGCGTGCGGCCCAGGAGCGGGCGCACGACTCCGTCCTCGCGCTGCCACTTGATCCAGCCGGGGGCGCCGCTCGAGACGAGACGGTAGAGAACCGTCTCCATCTGGTCCGAGGCGGTGTGTCCGCTTGCGCGCAGCCGGTCGGCGGCGAACGAGTAGCGAATCTCGCGCAACTCGTCCTCCGTGTTCCCGCCTCGTCCGTCGACGACCTCGGCGCCGAGCACGTCGCGGCAGAACGCGGCGTCCTCGTCCGACTCGCGTCCGCGTAGCCCGTGGTCGACGTGCAGCGCCGAGACCTCGTAGCCGAGCTCCCGAAGCACGTGCCAGAGGCACGTCGAGTCTGCTCCCCCGGAGACGAGACACGTGACGGCACCGCCCGGCGGGATCAGGTCGTGGTCGCGGACATCGGTCTCCACGAGCGCCCGGAAGCGTTGCGAGTCCATGCCCGAAGTCTGCCTTGCCTAGTCGAACGGCCCGGGCATTCGGCCCGGCGGCCACGGCGAGTCCTTCGGCGCGATCTCAGGTCGAGGCCGGCGGCGAGCGATCTGCATCGCGATCTCCATCGCCGCCCAGCGTGCGACCCACAGCGCGAGCCCGGACAGAAGGAGCCGCCTGATCAAAAGAGGATGCTCCGGTACGACCCGCGGCGGCGCATGCCGACCGCTTCGTACACGCGGATCGCGGGGGCGTTCTCCGGCCGGACGAACAGGCAGACGGCAGGGGTACTCTCGAGGAGGATGCGGCAGAGGTGGCGCAGCCCGAGCTGGGCATGCCCCTGGTTGCGCGCCGCAGGGTCGACCCAGACCTGCTGGAGCTGAACGGCGCTGGGCGTCCACGCCGACGCCTCGGCCTTGAAGAGAATCGTCCCGTCCTCGACCCACAGCCACGACCGCCGCTCGTGGATCTGTCCCAGCGTGCGCCGCCGGAACCCGCCGGGGTCACGCTGGAGCGGATCGACGCCGAGCTCCTCGCGATGCGTCGCCGCGCAAGCGGGCAGCAGCAGGTCGATGTCGTCGACGCGGGCCCTGCGCAGGCCTGTATCCTCGCCGTCGGGCGGCCGATCGAGCACGTAGACGGGTTGCCCGGGCCGGTCTTCGCGCGGAGCCGACATCTGGGCCTCTGTCGGCCCCCAAAGGTCTGTCACTGCCTGTTCGTCGCCGATGATCATTTGTGTCGAGCGCTGGGCTGTCGGCTCGGCGAAGGCACCGCAGCCTGCCCCGGAGGGAACGACGTTCGCACCGAAGTAGCAAAGCGCAGAGAGGCGGTCACCGTTCTCCAGGGCCCGGAAGCGTGCGAAGCCGCGCCTGGCCACGTCCTCGAGAAACACGCGTTCCACCGGGTCGCGCGCGCAAAACTCCAGCACCTGATCGAGAGTCGGGGTGACGAGCACCGGCTCAATGATCCCCCGAGAGCGCCCGTGGTGGTGAACGTGCGGATTCGACCGGTCATTTCCGACGGATACGCAGGCAAAGCCCGCGCATCCTGATGCGGCACCGCAAGCGGTGCCTTAGGCTCCGCCGGTGCCTATTCACGTCCGAGCCGAGCCCGGCGACTATGCCGAGGCCTGCCTGCTTCCCGGCGATCCGCTCCGGGCGAAGTACATCGCCGACACTTACTTCGAAAACCCCGTACAGAAGAACGAAGAGCGTGGGCTCTGGGGCTTCACGGGCGAGTTTGAGGGCCGGCCGATCTCGGTGCAGGCAACGGGAATGGGCTGCCCGACCGCAGCGATCGTGATGGAAGAGCTCGTCCAGCTCGGCGTCAAGCGATTTCTTCGCGTTGGGACCTGTGGCGGCCTGCAGACCGATCTCGAGCTCGGCGACCTGATCGTCGCGCTGACGGCCGTCCCGGCGGACGGGACGGCACGCCACTACACGAACCACGAGCCGCATTGCCCGACGGCGGACTGGGAGCTCATCCACAGTGCCGTGCACGCTGCGAAGGAGCTCGACCAGCCGATGCGGGTCGGAGCAATCGCCAGCTCGGACACGTTCTACGACCCCGACGAGGGCCGCCACGCGCGCTGGTCATCCCGTGGTGTCCTCGGTGTGGAGATGGAGGCGGCCGTCCTCTTCACGATCGGCGCGCTCCGCAAGGTGCAAGCCGGGTGCCTGCTGACGGTCAGCGACATCATCGTCGGCGGCGAGTTCAAGCGCATCTCCGACGAGGACTTGAAGGCAGCGGTCGACCGCATGACCCGCGTCGCGCTGAAGACCGTGACCGCTGAAAAGAAGCCTTAGGCGTCGACTTGGCGACGCCGCACAAAGGTCGTGCCGGCTCCGCCGGCGCGACCGGCCTCGAAGCCGAGACCGTCTTCCTCGTCAACCCCGCCTCGGACAACGGCGGCACGGGCAAGCGCTGGCCCGAGATCGCGCGATTGGCCGCCGATCGCGGCCTGCGGGGGGACACCTTCCTGTCGGAGAGGCCGGGACAGCTCACGGACCTGGCCCGGGAAGCGGCTGAGGGCGGCGCCAAGCTCTTCGTCGCAGTCGGCGGCGACGGCACGGTGAACGAGATCGTCAACGGGCTGGCGGATTCCGACGACGCGGAGCTGGCCGTCGTCCACCGGGGCACCGGCGGCGACTTCGTGCGCACGTTCGGAATCCCGCATCGGATCGAAGAGGCGCTGGCGATCGCGCACGACGGCGCCACGCGCGAGATCGACCTCGGCCGGGCGACGCTGCGAACCTGGGCCGGCCGCGAGGGCAGCACGTGGTTCGCCAACATCGGGAGCGCCGGAATGAGTGGCGCCGTTGCGAAGCGCGTTAACGAGACCGGCAAGCCGTTCGGCGGCACGATCGCCTACGCCTGGAGCACGTTGGCAGTGTTCGCCCGCTGGCGCAACGCGCACGTCAAGGTCACGATCGACGGCGAAGAGAGGAGCGGTCCGATGTTCGACGTCATCGTCGCCAACGGGCGCTACCTCGCGGGGGGCATGAAGATCTGCCCCGAGGCCGAGCCCGACGACGGTCTCTTCGACGTGCTCCTGATCGGCGACGTGACCAAGCGCGAGCTCGTGACCACGCTGCCGAAGATCTATCGCGGCACGCATCTCCCCCATCCCAAGGCGGAGCTCCTGCGCGGGCGCGAGGTGCTCATCGACTCGCCCGAGCCGCTACCAGTCGAGCTCGACGGCGAGCAGCCCGGGACGACGCCCGTCCGCTTCGAGCTCGTCCCGCGCGCGTTGCGCGTTCGCGTGCCTCGCTAGTACTAGGAGCTGCGGCGGCGCGTGGTCGCGCGCTTGGCCGTCGACGTCTTCGCGGCGGAGGAACGTGAGCGCGATGTCGTCCGCCGCGTCGTGGTCTTACCTTCGAGCTTGTCGAGTCGCTTCTCGATCTGGGCCACGCGCTTTTCGAGCTTGTCGAGACTGCGCAATCGCTTCTGGACGTCGTCCAGCCCTTTCGCCAGCGCGGCCGTACGGTCGACGAGCTGCTTCGCGCCGGGCAGGTCGCTGATCCGACCGACCACCTGTTCTCCTCGATCGGCGAGCCGGCTGAGTAGGTCTTGTTTTTGCTTTGCCATCTGGTGTCGCGCCTCCTTGGTCGTACGTGAACATACCGTCCCAGCGTGCGCGCTAATCCTCGCGCCGCTAACAACCGATTCCTTCTTTCGTCTCGTAGAGAGGAAGCACACCCCACCCAACGGACGATGTTGCGG